>WNFI01676397.1_pt1 | contig 17509 bp, 12 predicted proteins | sample 5400471 | NCBI WGS metagenome assembly WNFI01 (sample SAMN13153348, study PRJNA577476) | soil metagenome | isolation source: 100 cm saprolite on Douglas fir-dominated hillslope | place: USA:California | collected 2013-09-17 | reverse complement strand
CTCGGCGCTGGATACAGCTCGACCCTGACAGGAATCGGTCCTGTTGATAAGGTCCAATCGGATGGACAGATCCAGGACCAATTCTGCCGTGCTCGTCGTGCTCGAGCGGAGCGGGCGGGTTCCGCTGCACCGGCAGATCGCAACGTCGATTCGTGACTCGATTCGCGCCGGGCAGCTGTCGCGTGGGTCGTCGCTGCCGCCCTCCCGCGTGCTAGCTGCCGATCTTGGTGTCTCGCGCGGCGTCGTGGTCGAGGCCTACCAGCAGCTGGCAGCCGAGGGCTATCTGGCGAGCCAGGGCGGCGGGTACACACAGGTGGCGGCTGGTCCGGCCCCGCGGGCGACACAGCTGCGCCTGGCCCGCGCCCGGCCGCCCCGAATCGACCTGAGCTACGGCCGCGCTGACGTGTCCAGCTTTCCCCGGGTCGCGTGGCTGCGGGCGGTCCGCGGTGCGCTCGCGGCCGCGCCGAATGACGTCTTCGGCTACCTGGCCGGAAGCGGCGTGCCGCAGCTGCGGACGGCGATCGCCGACTACCTGAACCGAGTCCGCGGAACGCTCGCCCAGCCGGATCACATCGTGATCACCACGGGATACGCGCAAGGCATAGCACTGCTCATCCAGGTGCTGGCCGCCGCGGGCGCGAAGCGGGTCGCGCTGGAGGACCCCTCATCCGGTGACGACGCCCTCCCGGCGGCTCGAGCCGCCGGGCTCGAGGTAGTCGGAGTGCCCATCGACCATGACGGCATCCGGGTCGACGTGCTGCGGGAAACCGATGCCGACGCCGTCATCCTGACCCCCTCGCATCAGTGGCCCACCGGCTCGGTCCTGTCGGCGGAGAACCGGGCCGCGGTGCTCCGCTGGGCCAGCCGGCGCGGCACCGTAGTGATCGAGGACGACTACGACGCTGAGTATCGCTACGACCGGACTCCCGTCGGCGCCATGCAAGGCCTTGCCCCCGATCACGTCGTCTACGCCGGCTCGGCCAGCAAGACTCTCGCGCCCGGGCTGCGGCTCGGGTGGTTCGTGCTGCCGAGCCACCTTGCTGGCCCGATGGCGACCGCCAAGATCGCAGCCGACCGCGGCTCGCCCGCGCTGGAGCAGCTAGCGCTGGCTGAGCTCATCACGCGCGGCGAGTTCGACCGCCACCTGCGGCGCATGCGGCCGGTCTACCGCCGGCGCCGCGACGCGCTGCTGGCGGCACTGGCCCAGCGGCTCCCCTGGCTCGAGCCGTCCGGCATCTCCGCCGGCCTGCACCTGGTCACCTGGCTGCCGCCGCACCTCGACGAGGCCAGGGTTGTCGAGGCCGCCCTGCGCGCAGAAGTTGGCATCGACGGTGTGGGGCCGTATCGCATTGCCGGTTCAGGTCCTGGCGGTCTGATCTTCGGCTACGCCACCGCCAGCGAACAGGCGATAGCCGAGGGCATAGACATACTGGCGCGCGTCATCAGCCAGCTCTAACCGCCGCGTCGACCTACCGAAGGGAATCATTCACATCTGGAAATCGGCTCGACGAGGCGGCGACGCCAAGACCCCGAAGTCGCGCCGCTCGCTCCTCCCCCAGGCCCTGCACCGCGCGCTCCAGGCTCCCCGACTCCCGCCACCGCCTAGTGCGAGGCTGACGCGGAGGAGGGCTGGCCAGAGGGGTGGGTGGGCGCGGAGGAGGGCTTGCCGGTCGCATGTGGGGTAGGCAGCGGCGATGGCTTCCCGGTGGCGTGGGAGGTCGGCTGGCCGGACGGGTGGGTCGGGGCCGAGGTCGGCTTGCCGGATCGGTGCGAGGGGACCGAGGTCGCCTGGCCGGACTGCGAGCTGCCCGGGTGGGGCACCGCCGCGCAGTAGGCGGCGATCTTGGCCGTGCCGCCGGCTGCCGCCGCCAGGTTGCGGAACGCCACCGCCTTCTGGGTGGCCGTGCCATGGGCTTTCGCGTGAGCGTAGGCGGTGCACAGCCCGAAGGCCGCCGGGCCGGTGGCGTCCGGGCCGGTGGCGTCCGGGCGGGTCGGGGTGGCCTGCGGGGTGCCAGGGCTGTGGCTGGGCTTCGGCGACGGCGCGCCGATCGCGTTGTGCGCGAACTGCTGGGCGGGCGCGGGCAGAGCGCCGGTGTAGGCGGCTGTGGCGACGCCGCCCAGGGCAGCGGCTGCAACGGCGGCAGCGGCGGCGGCTTTGACGGTTAGAAGCGAGGTAAGCAAGCGGTGCCTCCGGCGTGCGGATCGACGGGAACGGACCGGCATGCCGCCCCGATGGCGAAATCCGGCCAGGGCCCGCGCGTGCCCGGCCAGTTCGCCATCCTCCGGCGCCGCGTTGAGCGCGGCGAGAAGCGCGGCTGCCGGCTGCAGCCCGGCAAACGCTTCGTCCGTGAGCAGGTCACCAGTGAGCAGCGCGTCCAGCGTCCCGTCCGGGAGTTCCGGCACGTCGGCTCCCTGTGACCCGGGGATGTTCGGCATGTCAGCATCCGAAACGTCCCAGCCGCTCATCGCGTTACACCCGCCTCGATCATCAGCTGGGCCAGCCGCCGCAGGCCACGGTGGATAGCCACCCGCACCGCACCCGGGCTCCGTCCCACTAGCTGCGCTACCGCATCGGTGTCCAGCCCGGCCACCACCCGCAACATGATCGCTTCCGCCTGCAGCGGCGGAAGCGACGCAACCGCAGCGATCGCCTCCCGGGTGGCCAGGTTCTCCAGCACCTGGTCGGCAGTGTCCGCCGCCTCAGGCAGGTGACCTTCTCCCACCTCGGCGGCTGGCGACTCCGGCCGCCGTGACCGGCGCCTGCCCTCGTCCACCAACCGCCGCCGGGCGGTGGTGAACAGCCACGCCCGCCAGGCACCCTCGCCACCGCGGAAGCGATCCAGGCCCCGGACCACCGTGACCCAGGTCTCTGCCGCGACGTCCTCGGCGGACTCGGGGGCGGTCACCTTGAGGTAGCGCAGGAGAGCCGGGTTGCCGTCCCGCCAGAGGACTGTAAATGCGCCCTCATCCCCCTGCTGGGCCGCCGCCAGGACGGCTGGGAAGTCCTCACCGATCACAGCCTGAGGGTGGCATGTGAAGCGGGTGGCCGCAGCGGAATGACCGGTTTCCACCCGGGCTGACCGGCGCAGGCCACATTTCCGAACGGCAGCGACAGCTTCCGCGAGTGGCGAGGATAGTGCTCCTGTAACGCCTGGGAGCGTCCCGGCGTTCCGGAGAACAGGTGCGGCACACGCCACGCCGTCCTCTCAGCCAAGGAGTTTCCTTGAACGTCGTCCGACGGGCCCTGGCAACAGTTGCAACCGGTAGCGCCGCTCTGGCGGGAATGGCCGTGATCGGCGTGACCGCCGCCCAGGCCGCCACGGCCGTCCCCACCTCGCTGTCGATCACCGCACCGCACCAGGTCACTTGGGGTCACACTGCGAAGGTCACTGGCGATCTCACCAACACCGTCACCCACAAGGGGCTTAGCGGCCTGACTGTGCTGCTGCGGGAGCGGCGCGCAGGCACGACCAGGTGGACAGTGGTGGGTACCGCTCGCACGTCCTCCACCGGGAGTGTCAGCCTCAGTACTTTCCCGCTGAAGCGGACCGAGCAGGTGCAACTGGTCCACCCGAAGACCGCCACCACGCGAGCCACGACCAGCGCGGTAAAGACCATCAAGGTGGCCTACGCGGTTACCGCGGGGCTGAACAAGGACACCGTCACCGTGACCGTGGCGCCGAGCGCAGTCGGCCAGGCCGTGCAACTGCAGAAGCTGGGCAAGGCGGGCTGGGCAACCGTGCAGACCGGCAAGCTGGGTGCTGGCTCCTCCGCCAAGTTCACGATCAAGCCGCCGAAGGTGAAGGGCAGCTACAGCTACCGCGTCGTGAAGCCGGCGGCGAGTGGCTTCCTGCAGGGCACCAGCGCAAAGCTGGTCCTGGTTGTCTGACCCAGCGTCATGACGTTCTGAGCCCGCCAGCTATCCCTCCCCGGCCGCGTGCCCCCAGGTCGGCCGCTCCCTCCGGGAACCTTCGACCTGGGGATCGGCTTGCGGCAAGCGCCGCCAGCATCTGCGGCGTACCCACGGCTAGGGTCAGCGATGCGTGCACAGACGGGCGGTCAGCCGCGCAGGACTCCGGCGCGGCCGCCGGCATCCGCCGCCGGGGCGATCGAGGTGCCGGCGGTCATCGAGGACTGCGCATGCGCCAGGGCCCAGTAGGCGCCGCGCCGGGCGAGCAGTTCGTCGTGGGTCCCGGTCTCGGCGATCCTGCCGGCATCCATGACGATGATCACATCGGCGTTGCGGATCGTGCTCAGCCGGTGCGCGATAACGATGGTGGTGGCGCGAACCGCGGCCAGGTTGCGGTAGACCATCTCCTCGGTGACCGTGTCAAGGTCGCTGGTTGCCTCATCGAGGAGCAGGATCGCGGGCCGGCTGACCAGGGCACGAGCCAGGGCTATCCGTTGCCGCTGCCCGCCGGAGAGCGAACCGCCGCCATCGTGCAGCGGCGTGTCGTAGCCCAGCGGCATGGCCTGGATGTCGGCGTCTATGCACGCGAGCCTGGCCGCCTCGGCGACCGCCTGAAGCGGCAGGCCGGGGTCGGTCAGGGCGATGTTGTGCCTGATGGAGGAGCCGAAGACATAGGGGTGCTGGGTGACGATGCCAAGCTGCCGCCGGACCGACCTGACGTCGAGGCCGGCCAGGTCGTGGCCGTCGAAGCAGATCCGTCCCTCGGTCGGGCGGTAGAGGCCGAGCAGCAGGTGCGCCAGCGTCGACTTGCCCGATCCCGACCTGCCGACGATGCCAACATGCTGGCCGGGATGGATGTCGAGGGAGACGTTCCGCACCACGACCGGCGCGAGCGCGCTGTACCGGAACGACACCCCCTCGGCGCGCAGCGCGCCTGTCAGCGGCGCGGCCCGCTTCAGCTGCTGGCCGGCCTGCTCGGCCGGCGTGTCGAGCACGTCGTTGATGCGCTCCATGTAGCTGGCCAGCAGCTGCAGCTGCAGGCCGCTGCTGACCAGGGTCCCGAGCGGGCTGAGGAACCCTGCCGCGAGGGCGGCGGCCGAGAACATGGTGCCGAGCGAGATGGTCCCGTCCACCACCTCCAGCGCGCCGAGCAGCAGGACGAGAAGCGAGGACCCGACGGTCAGCGTGCTCATGACCGAGTCCACCGCGGCGGTCAGCCGGCCGCGCATTAGGTCGATGCTGACTTGTCTGCGGAAGAGCCCGGCCCAGTGCGCCGCCGCCCGGTGCTCCGCTCCGGCTGCCTTGAGCGTCTCGATTCCTGCCAGCAGCTCGTAGGCGTAGCTCTGCGAATCGGCCTGAGCCTGCAGGCTGTCCGACATCAGCCGCCTGTTCCTGCGCCAGGTCGCGACGAGCGTGAGGATCTGCACCAGCGCGAGCACGAGTACGAGGAAGCCGAGAACTGGGCTGACGATGAACAGCAGGATCAGGTAGAGGCTGGCGAAGACGCCGTCAAGAAGCGCGGACAGTGACCCGCTGGTGAGGATCTCGCGCACCGACGCGTTGCTCTGCATCCGCATCATCAGGTCGCCCGATGATCGCCGCAGGAAGAACGCGTAGGGCAGCTCGACCAGGTGGTCGACGAAGCCCATGGTCAGTCCCATGTCGAGCCGTGTCCGCAGCTCGAGCAGCAGGTTGCCGCGCAAGAACGCGGCCAGCAGCTGGTACCCGATCACCATGGCCACGCCGATGGCGAAGACGCCGAGCAGGTGACGATCGTCGCGCGGCACCACCTCGTCGATGACCAGCGCGGTCATCAGCGGGACGGCCAGCGCCGTTATCCGGAGGATGAGCGAGGTCACGACGACCTTGCTGAGGCTCCGGGCCTGCCCGAGGATGGGGTGCAGGTACCGCCAGGTTCCCCTGGCAGGCGGCCCGCCGGCCGCGAACCCGGGGCCCGGCTCGAGCGCGATGGCGACCCCGGTATATGCCCGGCGCAGCTCGTCTTCCCGGACGTGCCACCGGCCGCGCGCCGGGTCTACCACCCGGATTCCGTTGCGCATCGCCCGGTCGAGCACCACGAAATGACTGAACTCCCAGTGCAGGATCGAGCCGCGCGGCAGGTGCCTGAGGCCCGCCCGCCGGCCGAGGTGGCCAAGCGCCATCGCCAGGCAGGCGGCGCCGCAGTCGGCCTCCTCCATCTGCCGCACGAGCGGCACCCGGCGCGTCACGATCCAGCCTGCCGTGTTCCGAGCATGACCTCAAACTCGCGGACCACGATCGCCCCCACCGGCTCGGATTGCAGAACCAGTGCCATCGACGTGACCAGGCGCCCGGTCCGGCCAGACGGGGGCGTGACGGCGCCGGGCGCCAGCCGGCCGGTCAGCAGGATGCTCGGCTGGGCCGGCGGGGCCAGCCCGGCCTTCCGGACCAGGCCAGGGTCGGCCAGCCGCACCCGGGCCCCGGTGATACTCACGGGCTGCGACCGGGAACCATCCAGCACGACCGCAAGTCCCCGGGCATGAGCCAGGCCAGAAACCGCGGCGACCGGGAGCAGCGCGGTGAACTGGCCGCCGGGCTCCGTGACGACCGCGGTCCCGTAGCTCTCGTCGGCGGTCCTCGCCGTCAGGGCCAGTGCTATTCCGGCCGCAACGAGGCCGAGCGCCAGCAAGTACAGCCACCTGAGCCAGGGCTCGCCCAGGCGTATCTCGGCGTCCGGAGCCTGGCCTGCGCCGGAATGAGACACCAGCGCCTCTTCGCGAAAGATCGTGCGGCCGCTCCCGGCGAAGGGAATCGAGCCAGGCCGGCCTGGGCTGGCCGCGGCGGGCGATCGAGGCGACGCGGACCTTCCCCGCGGTGCCGCCCGGCTATGCCGGCCGCTCACCGCGCCTCCCTCGCCGCGCGCGAGGCGTAGAGGCGGTCAAGCATTTCGTAGAGCACCAGCTCCTGAGCGCGCTGAGCCGACCGGAGCAGCCGGTTGACGTGCATGTGCGCAAGGCTCATCGCCAGTTCGGCCAGTCCGGGATCAAGCCCGGGTCCGGTGCCGGCCAGGGCGCGGATCTGCCTGCCCGCCACCGCGATCGCGGCCGACCGGCCGTCCAGTGCCCGTATGCAGCCGGCGACCTCCCGCGGCGCTTCCTGGCCCGCGCCGAGCACGAGTTCCAGAGACGAACGTTCCCGGCGGAACCGGGCGCTGACGGCGTGCTGAAACGCGCCGCCAGTGCCAAACTCCGTGCCGTAACCGTGCCGGGCGGCGCGCGCGATCTCCCGCTTCTGCGCCAGGCTCAGGCCGAGGTCGCCGAAAAGCTGATCGATCCCCCGCAGTGCCAGCCGGAAGCGCAGCTCCGCGCCGGCATCGCCGGGTAGCTGGCGCATGATCTCGATGACCGCCTCGCTGTCCGCGTGGAAGATGCGCTCGGCATGCGCGATGCCGCCGGGGCCGCAGTACCTTTCCACCTCTCGCTCGTAGGTGTCGAGCTGGACACGCCAGAGCAGGCCCGCCCGCAGCAGCGGCTGGGTCCGGTCCCGCAGCCGGGGCAGGACGCCGCGCAGCAGCGCCTCCGGCGAGCCGTGCAGCCGGAGCCTGATGTGCCAGTCCGGGTCGCCGTACCGGACGAAATGCCAGCTGTCGATGCTGCCCGATGCCAGCGATCCGGACAGCACCGGAGCCAGGTCCAGCAGGACCTGGTCGGCGGTCGCGGGGCCGTTAAAGAGCTTCAGGTACAGCCACTCAGATCCGGGCGGGAAGCGCCGCGCTACCGAGGCGGCGCGCTGCGGCCTCTGCGGGCGCCGTGACTGGTCTGCCTGGTCCGGCCCGGCGGGCCGTGGCGCGGGACGCACGAAGGGCACGATGACCTGGTGGGTGAACCGGCCCTCCGGGCCGGACACGCAGAGCTGATCCGGACCAGGAAGCAGCTCGACCAGACAGACCGATGCCCTGCGCCGGACCTGACGAGCCAGCGCCTCCACGCACAGCACGTTGTCCAGGTCCGTCACGAGCTCGTTATCGGTGTCGGCCAGCGCGACGTAGCGTGGCAGCCCGAGCCGTGCCCGCAACTGCTGCACGGCGCTGAACTGCCTGGCCCCGCGCGGCATACAGAACGCCGCGAGCTCCGGTTTCCCGAGGTTCCAGGTCGCCCTGGACAGCACGGCCCGGCCGCTGACAACGCGCGGCAGGAACGGGGTATCCCGCAGCGGCCCCCAGTCCCACATCACACCAGGCGACACCTCCTGGTGCTGCAGCGCGCACAGGAAGCGGTAGGTCCCGAGCCCGGCGCGCGAGTAGTCATGTGCGGCCGTGAGCCGCGGGATCACCTCGCGCCCCAGCGTCGCGGAGCGCAGCACGATCCTCTCGCCCTGGACCGACACGAGCAGATCGGACACGGGCAGCTGCCGGCTGGCGGGAGCGCCGGACCGGCCGAGGTAGGGGATCTCGTAGGCGCGCATGACGGGGCGGCTCAGGATGTTGCCGGTCCGGCCCTGCGGCAGATGCACGATCTCGGCGAACACGCAGTCCGGGCGGGCATGCTCCTCGGCTCGCAGGTGCGCTCGCACCCGGCCGCGCAGGTCGTCGTCGGCGTGGCAGAAGCGGCCGAGCAGCCGGACTCCCGATGGCCCGCCGGCCGAGCCGATCACCACCCGGTACTCGCCGCGCCGGACAGCGTCCTGCGACCCGGCGACGATGACGGCCAGCACATCGAAGGCGCCCGGCAGCGGCGGATCGTCGCGGCCGCGCACGGCGTCGGCCTCGGCGGTGTCGATCGAGACCTCGCTGTGGCCGGCGGCGATGGCCGCCGTCAGCTTGCGGTACAGGAAAGCGTCGCGGCGGGTCCACGACTGCGGCCGGTCCGGATGAGGCTGCAGGGGCAGCCCGGCCAGCAGCGGCACGCCGTCGGCGCCGACCTGGCCCGACGACATGAACCCGATGCCGGTTTCCTCGTCCAGGACCTGTGCCAGCGGCATCTCCCTGGTCTCGTACCGGCGCGAGAACTGCTCACGGAACTTGGCGAGCGCGCCGTCGCCGCCGTGCCGGGCGAGGGCGTGCAGGGTCTGCGCACCACGCAGGATGTCCGCGACAACCGGAGCGCTCAGCGTCGCCTCGGCAGCCGGCTTGATGAGGTCGACCTGCACCAGCCGCGACGGATCCGGCGCGGCGGGCAGGCTGGCCAGGTCGCCCGCGATGGCGCGGTATGCATCGGGCGAGCAGCCGACGCCGCCGTCGTCCATGGCCGCCAGGCTGGTCAGCACGCCGCGGAGTTTCGCCGCGACGTCGGCCGTCGCCGGATACGACGCCAGCGTTGCGGCCATGGCCTGGGCGGGTGGCGGGCCGGTCACCGGCGGCTGGCAGTCGGCTACCAGCAGCTGGCTGTCAACCAGCTCGGCTAGATAGGCGGTTGCCTCGGCCTCGCCGATATCGCCGGTGGCCAGCGCGCGCGCCAGCACATCCAGCCGCTCGCCATCGCGAGCACGAGCCAGGGTCTGGGCCAGGTACGGAGTGTTGTCGACGGCCACCAGGTGATAGGAGCGGCCGGATCCGGCTCCGCGGTCGCGTGCATGCGCGAACTGCAGCCGGTCACCGATTCCGTACAGGCAGGAATTCGGCCAGTAGCGGAGATCGGCCCGCAGCACCGGGTCGGCCTCGATGGCCCTGGCCAGGGCCCACAGATAGTCCATGTCCAGGCGGGTGTGCCGGCGGAAGCCGGCCCGGCCGGGCAGTTGCAGCCGGGTGGTCTCGCCGATGCTTCCGGTCGTGCATCCTGCGAACAGGCCGAACGGGGTGGGCCGGGCGGCCGCCCGCATGAGGTAGGCGACCAGGGAAGACTCCGCCCGCTGGCCTCGGTCGCCGTCAGGATCCTTGCGCCACGAATCGATCGCCGCCTCCAGGCTCGGCGAGGCCACGAATATCGCCTCACGGAAGCCCGGCTCGCTGCAGAGTTCGTCCAGCCGGGACCGGAGCCGGAGCCGGTCGCCGGCGATGGCGGCCTCAAGCGCCGCAGGATCAGCCGCGCAGGCCGGGGCCTCCAGTCCGCGGCCCCAGTCCGTCACCGTGGCCAGCGGCAGCAGCGGCGTTCGGAGCACGAAGAACCCCGAAGGGTGGGCCTGCCGCGATGCCGGTTCTTGCGCCGCAGCCATCATGCGCTGACCGGCGCGGCGATACCGGTGCTGACCAGCAGCACCTGATCCCAGGCAGGTTCGGCAGGCAGGCAGCCGGCGAGCAGCACGAGTGCGATGCCGGCGGCGCCTTCAAGCAGGCCAGGCCCGTTCCAGGCCGGAGCGGCCGCGGGCGGCGATTCAATCCCGGCCCCCGGCCCAGGAGGTGCGTTCTCGGCCTCGACGAGGTGGGCGCACATCCCCAGCGTTCGCTCCATCCAGAACGTCGCCGCGCCGGCGAGTTCCTGCCTGCCGGTCAGCTGGTGCGTCCGGGCGAACAGGTGCGCCAGGCCGGCTGCGCCGTGGCAGAACCCGGCGTCCGCGACTCCGGAAAGCTCGGGCGGGCGGCTCGCGGCTCGCACCGCGAGCTCCGTGCCCGCCAGCTCCCAGCTCGGCTCGCTCACATCGCGGGCGGCCAGTAGCAGCGCCATGGCGACCCCTGGGTCGCCGTAACACCACGCGGACCGAGCGGGAGCTGGCGCGGCATGGTCGGTGATGAAAGACGGGGTGGTGCGCCCGGCTGGCGCGTCCACGAGGTGCTCCAGAAGCCACCGGACAGCGCCATCGAGCAGCGGGCGGACGGTGGGCTCGCTGACACCGAGGGCGCAGGCCCGGGCGAGCAGGGGCAGGACTGCTGCCATGCCGTGGGCCATGCCGATGTCCACGCCGCCGGCTGGGTAGAGCTGTCGTCGCGGTCCCAGCAGCGCAGCCGGGGTCCACCAGTAAACGCCATGAGCGTCGCGGCGAGCCCGGCCAGCCAGCTGCTCCAGCACCCCCGCCAGGCACTCCACTGCCGCTGGGCGCGGCCACCGCGCCAGCGAGTAAATGCCCAGCCCGGTGAGCCCGTCGATCAGGTCGTACGGCCCGCTGGAGGGGTAGCGGCGTATCGCGCGGGTCAGCGCCCGGTCGATATCGTCATTGCGGTCCGCGACCGCGCCAGGAATGAGCCGGTCCACCAGGTCAGCTGCCCAGGCAATGCCGGTGAATCCGGAGTACAGCGACATGCTGAGCGACTGGCTCGCCAGCACGTCGATAGCGCTGTCCATGCTGGCAATGGCCAGCTCGCGCGCCCGCTCGTCGTGACCCCCCTGAGCGGAAACAGCGTGGCAGACGGCAAGTCCGGCCGAGCCGACCGCTAAAGAGGCGTTCCGCTGATCCGCGGCGCGCGCCGGAGCCAGCGATCGGGTCAGCGCCGCCGCGCTCTCGAGCGCCGTCTCCCGCAAGGCGCCGGTAAGTATCGGATTCCATCCCATAGGTATCTCCCCACGAGCGCGCCGCCGACGGCGATGTCCCGGCCACCGCGGTGACCGGGACGTCGCGCCAGCCGTGCTTCATCCCGCTCAGGCCACCCGAGGAGGGACGGCCCGAGCGCGACGGCCGTACCTGCAATCAGGCGACTAGCGGAGCGCCTAGATCTGGATGCCGCAGACCACGCTGTTGCAGACCGCGCTCTGGCAGACGATGGTCTGGCAGACACCGCTGTTGCACAGGACGGTGTCCACGCAAACTATGGTGCCAGTACCACCCACCACGCTCGAAAGATCCTGATCGTCGAGATTGCGTAGTGTTTCCTTCGAGAGCACGAGCTTCTTAGCCTGCTTTTCCATGTATCCTCCCCAGATTTGCGAGATCGACCAACGGCCGTATATTGCATCAGCCGTTTACTTGCGCCAGCGAGACTACACCGATGAGACTCTGGGCGAGCTGATTCATCGGCTTTTCTAAGATCGCGATTGCAGGTCATTTCATATTTGTACTGGCACTTTATGGATGACAGCGGTGGTCGCCGGGGCATCAGCCGTCAGCTCGACAGTAAATGGTCTGAATAGGCTGAGACGCTCAGGACTGGCAGATCACACCGCGGTGATGGGTCGAGACGTTCGTGTCCTTGCTGATCGCCGCCGGCCCGGCTGGGCCAGCGGTCCGGCCGAAGTGGCGGGTGAGAAGTTCGTCGAACTCCTGGACGCGAAGCGGCCGCGAGAAGTAGAACCCCTGCCCCACCTGGCAGCCCAGCATGCTGAGCCCGGCGACCTGGTCCCTGGTCTCCACCCCCTCGGCCACCGCCGCTATGCCCATGGCATCCGCCAGATCGACGACGGCCCGGACGATCGCCGAGTCCACCCGGCTCTCGGCGACGCCCTGCACGAAGGTACGGTCCACCTTGACTTCGTGCACCGGGAACTGCCTGAGGTACGCAAGCGAGGAGTGGCCGGTGCCGAAGTCGTCGATGGCCAGGCGCACGCCCAGCCGGTTGAGCTTCTTCATGACCTCGCGGGCACCGGAAAGGTCTTCCATGACCATGTTCTCGGTGATCTCGAATATGAGCAATTCCGAGGACAGGCCGTTTGCGTCGAGGGCCGTTGCCACCTGCGGCAAGAGCCCGGCCTCCTGGAACTGGCGCGGCGAGAGGTTGACGCTGATGGGAAGGTCCACGTCCAGCCGCTCCCGGATCGAGCGCACCTGCCGGCACACTTGTTCCAGCACATAACGACCCAGCGGCAGTATCAGCCCCGTTTCCTCTGCTATCGGGATGAACCTCGTGGGGCCGATCACGCCGTTCGTGGGATGACGCCACCGCACCAGCGCCTCCGCGCCCACAATGTGCTGCTCGTCAAGAGAGTAGAACGGCTGGTAATGCACCTCGAGTTCATCCCGCTCGAGCCCCTTGCGCAGATCGGCCTCGACCTGGAGCCGCTCGGAGGAGCGGGTTCCCATGGAAGCCGGGTCGAACACCTTGTAGATGCCGCCCCGGCCCTTGGCCTTGGCTTCGTACATCGCCACGTCGGCGTTGCGGAGCACGTCGTCGGCGGTCTTGCCCGGCTCGGTCAGGGCGATGCCGGCCGACACGCTGGCCACCAGCTCGTAGCCGCCGGGCAGCATCATGGGCTGTTCGACGTCGGCGCAGATGCGCCGGGCCGCGCCGACCGCCACGTCCACTCCGGCCACGTCCTCCAGCAGCACGACGAACTCGTCGCCGCCGAAGCGAGCAAGCAGGTCGCGACCCCGCACTACCCCCTTCATGCGGGCCCCGATCGCCACCAGGAACTCGTCGCCAGTGACGTGACCAAGGCTGTCGTTGATGCTCTTGAAGCGGTCGACGTCAACGAAGATCAGAGCGTGGGTCTTGCGGTCGAGGGCAGACCGCCGCAGCGCCTGATCGAGTCGCTCCACCAGCAGCCGGCGGTTCGCCAGGCCGGTGAGGCTGTCGTAGAAGGCGTGATGGTGGAGTTCATCTTCGAACGCCTTGCGCTCGGTGATGTCCCGAAAGGCGATCACCGCGCCCGGGGGGCTGCCGTCGCCCATGACCGCGGAGGCCGTGTACGCAACCGGGATGGTGCCGCCGTTCTTGCCGCAGAAGCGGGCGTCATCCTCCCGGATGGTGCGGCCCGTGCGCATGGCCTCGCGGGCCGGGACGAGCAGGCAGTCGGGCGCCGTCAGGGCACCATCGCTGACCGGGTCGTCGATCGTGATGTCGAGCGACGGCAGATCGATCATTTCGGCCGCGGCCCGGTTGACGAAGGTCAGCTTCCCGTCCGCGTCCAGGGCGCAGACGCCTTCTCCGATGTTGAGGGTGATCGAGGAGAGCCTCTCGCGCTCGACATGGACCTGCCGGTAGAGCTCGGCATTACTGAGCGCCCCGCATCCCAGGGCGGCCAGGGCCCGCAGCAGGCCTTGATCGGCGTCGTCGAAAGGCTCATCCCGCCGTCGGCCCGATGCCACTAACCACTGCCGCCGACCGGCGACGATCATGGGCGCGGCCAGCTGACCTGGGCCCGGGTCCTCAGCTGTCAGGGCGGCCTGCGGGCTGCGAAGCAGCCGCCGTGCCGACCTCAGGATCGCCTCGAGCACCGCCTCGCGCCGCAGCCCCCGGTTTGCCTCCAGCGCGACTTCATACAGCCCCTCCATCCGGACGCGGTCATACAGCGCATCACGCCGGCCACGAGAAACGTATTGATGGCGAAGTAAACACCCACCCCGACCATGATGGCTGTCGCCTGACGCGCGGTAAGGGGATCCGAGGGGACGGCGAGAGCGCGGCTCGCGGCCAGTCCCAGGCCAGCCGCGGTCAGAACTTGCCCGGAATTGAAGGCTGACTTGACCAGCGGGCGGCGGCGGACCGCCTGGCCCAGAGCGGTCGCGAGAGCAAGGGTCCCCAGAGTGAGCAGCGGTGGCACCAGGACGGCGAGGACCACGAAGAAGCCCTCGTCCATATTGAAGGCTTCGGATTCGCCTCCCCGGTACACCACGACCGGCCACGCCCAGCTTCCGAGGGCGAGGATGCCCATCGCGGCTGCGACGACCCACTGGCTCTCGCGGACATCGACCGGGGCCGGCTGCCTCCATGCGGCGACGAGCAAGGTCAGTACGCCACCCGCGACCGACGCCGCGACGAGGCCCCTCGCAGCACGGGGTAGCTTCATAGCCTTCACGATCCGCGCCTGGCTTGGCTGACCTGTCAGCTCCATGCCGAGCCGTTCCAGGCCCGCCCGGTCCAGGCGACACCGTCCCAGGCAGAGCCGCTCCACGCTCCGCCGTTCCAGGCCCGGCCAGTCCAGTATTCGCCGTTCCATGCCGCGCCGTTCCAGGCCCAGTTATTCCAGGCCCGGCCGTTCCACGCCCAGCCGTTCCAGTCTGCGCCGTTCCACGCCCAGCCGTTCCACGCCCAGCCACTGGGCGGCGTCTGATTCCATGAGGTCCCCGCCCACAGGTTCGTGTTCCAGGTGTCGACGGGGCGGACGGGCGACAGCGAGACCGCGGTGCCTCGCCGGGTAGGGCTCAGACTGGCGGCCGACTGGCCGAAGTCCATCGGGCCTGCGGTGGCCGCGGCGTAGGCGTTGAGGGCCCCGTGGCCGTCGGCGAAGGGGTTGCCGACCGGGCCGGGGTTGGTGGGACCGAGCAGTCGGGCCTTTACCTGGTTGGGGGTGAGATCCGGGTGATCGGCCAGGACCAGCGCCGCCGCCCCGCTGGTGATGGCCGCGCTGAACGAGGTACCCGAGCCGACGAAGTTCGCCGAGCCGACGCGGGCCGAGGGATAGTTGTCGTAGATCGTCGAGCCCGGCGCGGCCAGGCTGACCACTGAGCGTCCCGAGGTGACGAGGTCGGGCTTGACCCAGCCGTCCGGCGACGTGGGCCCGACGCTGCTGAAGTCGTTCATCTCGTCGTCGCTGATCGATGGCGTGGCCATGTCGTCCAGGGCGCCCGCCGTGATTGCCAGCGGGTCGTCGCCGGGAGAGAGGATGGTGCCGTTGAATGGCCCGGCGTTGCCCGCCGAGGTCACCACCGCGATGCCTGAGTTCCACGTCGCCTCCACCGCCTGGTCCAGGGGGTTGCTGACCGTGGAAGTGGTGGGCTGGAACCCCAGCGAGATGTTGAGGATCTTGATGTCGTAGCTGCTCCGGTGGTCGGCCGCCCACTGCAGGCCCGAGATCAAGGTTCCCAGGTGAGTGGTGCCGTCCGCCCCGGCCACCTTGATCGACACCAGGTTGGCGCCAGGTGCCTCGCCCGAGTACTGGCCGTTCGACGAGGCCCCGTTGCCGGCGATCAGGCCAGCCACGAACGTGCCGTGCCCGTAGCCGTCCTGGAACGGGTTGTTCCCGTTCGTCAGGTCCACCCCGCCGATCAGCCGACCGGCGAAGTCGGGCAGTTCGTCGATGCCCGTGTCCAGAACGGCGACGCTGACCCCCTGGCCGGTGTCGCCAGCCGATGCCAGCCGCGTAGCCCCGGTCTCCTGCAAGAACGCATCCGAGGGCGTGTGGGGCCCGGTCGACTCCGGGGCCGCCTGGACCTCCACCGGAACATCTTGCGTCACGGTGATACCCGGCAGCGCCGCCAGCACCGGCTCCGTTACGACGGGGATCGAAGCGTCGACCGCGTCGATGAGGTGGTACTGCGTCAAGACGACGCCGCCCACCTCCAGCACCGCGGCGGCCGGGCTTAAGAGCCCGGTCGCGGTGACAATGACCGTCTCACTCGTGCCCGCCGACGCCGCCGGGACGCCAGCCATCGACGTGCCAGCTAACGCGGCGACTACCGTCGCAACCGCAGCGACGATCCGGCCCTTCTCCCGCGAGACGAGCCGTGCCCGATATCCGACGCCCGCGCCGGATGAGCGATGCCGCATCTGGCCACCACCCCCCCTTGGGTGCATTGTGGCACCACAGTAACCTTTCTGGGCCAGCTTAGTGGGAAATTTGCTAAACACAACGGGTGTTCTGCAAATTGCTGATCCGGGCCGGGCATCACAAGCGGAACGAGCGGCGCTGAAGATCATCGGTCCCAAACCGCTGGTATCACAGCGGAAAACGACCAAAGTTCCGGACGAACGCCCGCCGCCCGGCCCCGGCCGGCGGGGCGACGCGCCACGACCACGCCGGCGGCGCTGACCCGCCGCGATTGCACCCGCGCTTGCCGTCTGGGCCTGCTGCGAGCCTCGAGGGTTACCCGGCCGGGATCCGGCACCGGGGCTGGGGCTGACTCGGCGCCTGCTCCTCGGGGAAGGCGTCCTCGGCTCGCTGTTCGAGCCGCCGCAGCGACCTTCGCCCGATCACGATCGTGGCCAACGTCAGCACGCCGGCGACCGCCCAGCCGACGATGGTGATGGTGCTTCCGACGCTCGATGCGGCGCTGCCCAGCGCGTAGGCACCGAAGGCATAAAGGCTCGCCCACAGCAGGCCGCCTGCCGCGTTGGCGAGCAGGAAGCGGGACCAGCGCATCCTGCTGACCCCGGCGAAGAACGCGGCGTACGTCCGCAGCACGGCGACGAACCGCCCGAAGAAGACGACCTTCCCGCCGTGCCTGGCGAACAGGTAGCGCCCGACCTTGAGCTTGGCGCGGTCCAGGCGAACGTAACGCCCGTAGCGCTCAGCCAGGCGCCGGCCGCCCGTCCTGCCCACCCAGTACCCGGCGTTGTCGCCGATGACGGCTGCGGAGACCGCGACGGCCGCCAGGGCCGTGATGTTGAGATGGTGAGTCGTTCCGGCATAGAGCGCCGCGGCGATGAGCGCGGACTCACCGGGCAGCGGGATCCCCAGGCTCTCGAGGGCGATGAGCGCAAACACCGCGTAATAGCCGTAGGACTGCACGAGGTGCGCGAACATCGGGTGTTCCCTCCGTCGGTGGCGCCGGTAACCCCGGCACCACCAACGCTAGGAACCGGCCACCCGGTGGGGCATCGGCCAGGCGGCCACGACCTGAGCAGCCGCATATGCCGCAAGGCCTACGCGCCACCGCCCCAGCGGGCTACGAGCCACGGGGCTGTGCTCAGCTGCCGGGCGTGATCAGGCCGGACTCGTAGGCCAGCACGACGGCCTGGACACGGTCGCGGAGGTCGAGCTTGGCCAGTATCCGTCCGATATGGATCTTGACGGTCCCCTCGGACAGGTGCAGCTCGGCGGCGATCTCGCGGTTGGATCGCCCGGCGGCGAGCTGGGCGAAGACGGCCTGTTCTCGGTC
>WNFI01034567.1_pt2 | contig 17509 bp, 15 predicted proteins | sample 5400471 | NCBI WGS metagenome assembly WNFI01 (sample SAMN13153348, study PRJNA577476) | soil metagenome | isolation source: 100 cm saprolite on Douglas fir-dominated hillslope | place: USA:California | collected 2013-09-17 | reverse complement strand
CTCGACCTGGGGGGAATTCGGACCGGACGATCAACTTGGACGGCTGAACCTGCTCACGCCCGAGAAGGTGAAGCAGGGCATCGCCGAGGTGAAGGAAGGGCTGGTCTTCTGCCTTAGCTTGCCGCTGGATTATCCCGGCGGAAATGTTCTCAACCCGCGGCGCCATCCGCCGATCCTGCGCCCGACCTTGCGCAATGGCCGCCCGAACATGGTCTACGTCGTGCAGCGTGACAACCCGGATGCTACCGACGTCATCAATGACGATGCGGTGATCCTGCACCTGCAATATTCGACCCAGTGGGACAGCCTGGCACACGTCGGCCAGTTGTTCGATGCCGACGGCGACGGCAAGCCGGAGCCGGTGTTCTACAACGGCTATCGCGCCGGCAAGGAGATCTCCGGCCCGACCGATCCGGATGATGCGGGCGCGATCGGCAACGTGCCGGCGAAAACGACGACGGCGGTGCACGCGCTCGGTATCGAGAACATGGCGGTGAGCTGCGTCCAGGGCCGCGGTGTGATGATCGATCTGCACGCGCACGTCGGCCGCGCCGGCACCGCAGTCGGCTACGACCAGCTCATGCGCATCATGGAGAAAGACAAGGTCGTCGTCGAAAAGGGCGACATGGTCTGCCTGCACACCGGTTTTGCGCAAATGATCCTGGAAATGAACAAGCAGCCGGATCAGTACAAGCTGGAACACTCTTGCGCAGCGCTCGACGGGCGCGACCGGAAGTTGCTGCAGTGGATCACGGATTCCGGCCTGGTTTCGCTGATCGCGGACAACTACGCGGTGGAAGCGCATCCGGCCACCAGTCACGACGGCCGCTGCGCGACCTTGCCGTTGCACGAGCACTGCCTGTTCAAGCTCGGAGTGAATCTCGGCGAGATCTGGCATCTGACGCCACTTGCCAACTGGCTGCGCGAACACAATCGTTCGCGCTTTCTGCTGACCGCGCCGCCACTGCGCCTGCCTGGCGCCGTCGGTTCTCCGGCCACGCCGGTGGCCACTGTTTAACCGACCGACCAATCAAGGAGTTCGCCATGCCAACCCGTGCATCCGCCATCAACTCCGTGCAGAAGTCCTGCCGCATCCTGCGCTCGCTCACCGAACCGCGGGTGAGCCGGCTGTCTGAAATCGCCGCGCAGGCCGGGCTCAACAAGGTCACCACGCTGCGTATCCTCGAAGTGCTGTCGCGCGAGGGTTTCGTCAAGCGCGAAGACAAGACCAAGACCTACTCGCTCGGCAACGAAGTATTCATTCTCGCCGCGGCGCTGCGCGATCGCGACGACCTGCGCGCCCGTGCGCGTCCGTCACTGGTTCGCCTTGCCGCGATGTCGGAAGATTCCGTGCTGCTGTCGGTGCGCAGCGGCGGCACCGAGTCGGTGTGCGTGGACCGCGAAGTCGGGCCCTTTCCGATTCGCGCCAATTACCTGGACATCGGCAGCCGGCGCCCGCTGGGCATCGGCGCCGGCGCAATGGCCCTTCTCGCCTGGCAGTCGGAAGCCGAGATCGAGGCCATCCTGCCGTTTGTCGAACAACGGCTGGCGCAATATCCGAAAGTCAGCTTGGCATTGTTGAAAGACGAGATAGAGCGCTCGCGCGAGCGTGGTTACACGGTGTTCCTGAATATGCTCGTCGATCGCATGGGTGCCGTCGGTGTGCCGATTTTCGGTGCGGACGGCAGGCCAGTTGCGGCGCTGAGCATTGCTGCGCTTTCGGACCGGTTGTCTTCGCGGATGGAGCAGCTGGTTGAAATGCTCAAGCGCGAAGCGGAAATCGTCGGGAATCCGAAAAGAACCTGAAGAGCCGTGACGGGCCGGAGGCCTCGTGAGCTACATCACCGGCGTCGGGCTGACACGGTACGGCAAGCACCCGGGCAAGAACACGCTCGACCTGATGAGCGAGGCGGCCGCTGCGGCGCTTGCGGACGCGCAACTGGAGCGCCGCGAAATCGACGGCCTGGTATGCGGCTATTCGACGACGATGCCGCACCTGATGTTGTCGACCGTGTTCGCCGAACACTTCGGCCTGAAACCCGAATATGCGCACGCGATCCAGCTCGGCGGGGCGACCGGGTTCGCGATGGCGATGCTGGCGCATCATCTGGTCGGCTCCGGCGCCGCAAAGAACATCCTGGTCGTGGCGGGCGAGAACCGGCTCACCGGCCAAAGCCGCGACTCCGCGATCCAGACGCTGGCGCAGGTCGGCCATCCGGTTTATGAAGTGCCGCTGGGCGCCACCATCCCGGCGTACTACGGTTTGATTGCATCGCGCTACCTGCTCGAACACGGCACGACGGAAACGGACCTGGCCGCGCTGGCGGTGCTGATGCGCAAACACGCCTGCATGCATCCTGGCGCGCAGTTCAGGGAGCCGATTTCGATCGATGCGGTGCTCGGCTCGAAACCGATCGCGTCGCCACTCAAGCTGCTCGACTGCTGCCCTGTGTCGGACGGTGGAGCAGCCTTTGTCGTGAGCCGCGCCCGTAGTAACGACTTCACGGTACGTATACGCGGCACGGGCCAGGCGCATACGCATCAACACATCAGCGCCGCGCCGAGCCTGACCCATTTCGGCGCGGCTGCGTCGGTGGACAAAGCCCGCGCCGCGTCCGGAATCCGGTTGGCGGATGTGAATTACGCCGCCATCTACGACAGCTTCACGATCACGCTGACGATTCTCCTCGAGGAAATCGGGCTGGCGCCGCGCGGCAGCGCGGGCCGGCAGGCGTGCGAGGGTTACTTCGATCATGACGGAAAATTGCCGCTGAATACGCACGGCGGACTGCTGTCGTACGGCCATTGCGGCGTCGGCGGCGCGATGGCGCATCTGGTCGAGACACACCGGCAACTGACCAACCGGGCGGGAAACCGGCAGGCGAAGAACGCCAGCCTGGCGCTGCTGCACGGTGACGGCGGGGTGTTGTCATCACATGTCTCCCTGATCATCGAGGGGGCTGCATGAGCATGCTCGACTGGACCAAAGACAGCGACGGCATCGCCTATCAAATCTGCGACAACTGCAAATCCATCTGGTATTTCCAGCGCGGGTTCTGCCCGGATTGCGGAAATTCCAGACCGACCCCGCTGCAGGCTTCGGGACGAGGCACGGTGCACGCACGCACGCTGGTCGCGCGCGCGCCGACCGAGGAATTGCGTGCGCACGCGCCCTACCTGATCGTGCTTGTCGATGCCGAGGAAGGCTTTCGCCTGATGGCGCACGGCGATCCAGCTCTGCAGATCGGCGACCGCGTCCGCGCCCGTTTCGCGCAGCTCGCCGGCAAGAAAATACCCTATTTCGAGAAAGCTTAACCAGCCGTCCCAAGGACGGCATTAGGAGCGTTGACACAGAGGACACAGAGGAAAGGCAAGAGAGGGCACAGAGGAAATCGAAAATTGATCCGCACAAGTTGGCTCAATTGCAGATCGCCACATTCGCAATTTATGAAAATCGCGTGTTCGGTTTTCTCTGTGCCCTCCGTGTCCTCCGTGCCTAAAAGGGTACTCCGACGTGCTGTGCACGTAGGGTATCCGTGTTGGGTTGAGATTACTTTGAGGAAAGAAAAATGAAAGACGTATTGCGCGAATCGCTGCGCACCGTATTGAACCCGAAGTCCGTTGCGGTCATCGGCGCTTCGGAAAACGAAAACAAGATCGGGGGCCGGCCGCTGCTTTACCTCGCGCGCCACGGTTTCAAGGGCAAGGTCTATCCGATCAACCCGAAGCGTGCCGAGATCCAGGGCTTCAAGGCCTACCCGTCTCTGGTCGACGTGCCCGATGCGCCGGAGGCGGCGATTGTCGCGCTGGCCGGTGACGCCGCTATCGAGGCGGTCGAGCAATGCGCGAAACGCGGAGTGAAAACCGCGGTGGTGATGACCTCGGGCTTCGGCGAGACGGATCCGGTGGCGGGCAAAGCCAAGGAAAAGCGCATGCGCGACGCGGCACACGCGGGCGGAATGCGCATCGTCGGCCCGAATTCGCAGGGCCTGGCCAATTTCGGCACCGGCGCGGTCCTGTCGTTTTCGACCATGTATATCGAAGCGCCGCCGATGGACGGCCCGATCGCGGTGGTCAGCCAGTCCGGAGCGATGAGCGTGGTGCCTTACGGCTTGCTGCGCGCCCGCGGCCTCGGGGTGCGGCACTCCCACGCCACCGGCAACGATGCCGACGTGACCGTGTCGGAGCTGGCCTCAGTCGTTGCGGAAGATCCGGACCTTAAACTGCTGCTGCTCTATCTCGAAAGCATCAACGATCCGTTCTTTCTCGCCGAGACCGCGCGCATTGCGCACGGGCGCAATTTGCCGGTGATCGCGCTGAAATCCGGTCGCACGGCCGCCGGCCAGGAAGCGGCCAAATCGCACACCGGCGCACTGGCCAACGAAGACAGGACGGTCGACGCGTTCCTGGCCAAACATGGCATCTGGCGCGCGCGGGACACGGCCGAACTGGTGGCCAGCGCGGAGATGTATCTGAAGGGCTGGAGGCCGAAAGGCCGCAGGCTGGTCGCGATCAGCAATTCCGGCGCGGTCTGCGTGATGGCCGCGGATGCCGCCAGCACGGTGGGCATGCCGCTGGCGAAGCTCGCGGACGTTACGCGCGCAGAACTGGGAAAGATCCTGCCGGGATTCGCGACGACCACGAATCCGATCGATATCACCGCCGCCCTGCTGACCAACAGCGCGTTGTTCTCGCAAATTCTGCCGGTGCTGGCGCGAGATTCCGCCGCCGATGCGTTCCTGATCGGCATCCCGGTTGCCGGCCAGGGTTACGACGTCGAAGCCTTCGCCCGCGATTCTGCGGCGTTCGCAAAGGCGACGGCCAAGCCGCTGGTTGCCGCGATTCCGCAACCTAACATCGCCGCCCGGTTCAAGGCGCACGACCTGCCCGTGTTTGCGACCGAATACGAAGCGGTGGCGGCACTCAACCAGTTCCTGTTGCATGGCGAACTCATGCAGGCGTCGAAGGACAGGGCCGCCGCGAGTCCACATGCACCAGTTGAGAATTCCGAGACGTCGTCAATGCTGAACGAGGCGGATAGCCTGAGACTGCTGGCGGACGCCGGGGTGCCGGTCGCGAAATACCGGTTGTGCCACAGCGCCGACGAGGCGGCGGCGGCGCTGGCGGAACTGGGCGCTCCGGTGGCCGTGAAAGGCTGCTCGGCCGAAGTTGCGCACAAGAGCGAGCTGGGCCTTGTGCGCCTGGGATTGAATGACGCGGATCAGGTGCGGACCGCATTCGGGCAAATGAAGCAGGCATTGGCGGATCATGGCGCCCGATTCGACGGCGCCATCGTCGCGAAAATGGCCCGCGGCCGCCGCGAGATGATGATCGGCGCGCGCCTCGACCCGGTGTTCGGCCCGGTGGTTCTGATCGGCGACGGCGGCAAATACGTCGAGGCCATGCCCGATGTGCAGCTGCTGATTGCGCCGTTCACCGCGGCTGAAGTAAACGAGGCCATGGGGCGTTTGCGCATTGCTCCGCTGCTGGCCGGCGTGCGCGGTGAGCCGGCGCTCGATGCGGACGCCTTCCGCGATGCGGCGCTCGCCGTTTGCCGGCTGATGACGAATCCACGGTCGGGCGTGGTGAATCTGGATCTGAACCCCGTGCTGGTCGGCTCCAGGGGCGAGGGCTGCGTGGCGCTGGATGCGGTGGTCTATACGAAGCTTGGGGGCTAGGGACAATCAAGAACGACATATCGTCTGCTTTGCAGTACGCGCGGTAAAGCTTATTCAATTCCCGACTCCTGCCACATCCCTGTCCCCCATACCCTGACACACGCTTTGCGCATGCGGGGCCGGCGCTTGCGCGTTGACTCGCGCCGTTATTTGCGGGAAGGTTGAGGTACATGTGAACGGTGTCGCTGCGGAGAATGTCAAATCCGTGGCGACCATGAAACAATTCGAAACAACCTCATCTCGGGTCGCAGCCGGACGCTGCGACTACACCCATCAGGAGGCAGTCGACGATGATCCAGTCCACCCTGTTTCAACCGCAATCGCGTTTCGCCCTGATTCTGGTTTGCGCGATGCTTTCGGCGTGTGCGACCACGCAGAAAAGCAGCACGGGCTCGGGCGCGCAGGCGGCAGCGCCGATTTCCGAGGCAGCAACACCGCAAACCGCGGCGAAGCCGGGCGACAAGCCGGCTGCCTCATCGTTGCCTTCGAACGCGGCCAGCCCCTCTTCTGCGACTCCCGCGGCCCCCGTTGAACCTGCAGCCGCGGCTGACGCAACCAGCGCCGACACGGCCGCAAAGCCGGCCTCCTCCGAAAGCGTCATTGCGGGCCCCGATGCCGACGAAGCGGCGCAGCTCAAACACCAGCTTGCCGAGCAGGACGCGCAGATCAACAAATTGCGCAACGACCAGCAGGCGGAAGTGGCCCGGGAAGAAGCGGTTACAAGCCCGAAAGAGGCGGATACGAGCGCGGCGCAGGACCAGCCGTCCGCCGCGGCCTCGACGCAAAGGCCCGAATCGCCTGTCGCGGCAACCAAGCCGGACGACTCGATGGCGGTGTTCCCCAGCAACAGCGCTGCCGCGGAGGATAACGGCGTCCAGCCGTCCGTTCCGCGTCCGGCCGAGCGCAGCGTATATTTCGCCTACGATCAGGCCAGCGTCGCGGATAAATACGATGCAATGCTCATGGCCAACGCGGCCTATCTGAAGGCGCGTCCCACGATCAGACCGGAAGTCCAGGGTAACTGCGACGAGCGCGGCAGCCGTGAATACAACCTCGCGCTCGGTGCCCGCCGCGCCGAAACGGTGAAGCGCGCGCTGGAGCTCGCCGGTGTGGACGGCAGCCGTATCAATACGGTCAGTTTCGGCGCGGAAAAACCCGTCGCCTCAGGCAAGGATGAAGCAAGCTACAGCCAGAATCGCCGTGCGGACATCGTCTACTGAGCGGGCTGCGCAATGGAGGGTCTTGGCCATCCTGGCGGGCATCGTCCTGACCGTGGCCGGTTGTGCCACGCAGGACGAGTTGCGCCAGACGGAGGCCCAGCAAGGCGAGGCGGTGCAGACGCTGCGGGCGGAAGCGAACCGCAACGCAAGCGTGATTTCGGATCTGCGTGGGCAGATCAAACGCACGCAGGAATCGGTGCATGCGCTCGAAGCTGACCTGACAGAAGCGCGTGTACGCGCGGATGCGGCCAAAGCGCAGGCTGACAGCGCGCTCATGACGTCCCGCGAATTCCTCGCCAACCTTCTTGCAGCGCGAGACGAACAGCGCCGTCAGCTCGATGAAAGCGGCATCACCTTTGCAGACCTGCGGCGCAAGGCCGCCGACCTTGAATCGCGACTGCAGGCACAGCAGCGGCTGATCGATCAGGGCAATGTCGCGTTCAAGGACGCGATTCGCCGCCTGATTGCTGTCGAAGCCGGATTGCAGGAGGCGGGCCGCCGGTCCGGGACGCTGGAGGCCAAGGCGAATACGGGACGGGAATCCGACGTTGCATTGAGCCAGCAGCTTGCCGCCTTGCGCGGGCAGGTGGAAGAAACCCGCTCGGTGATCAGTTCGGAAGGGCTCCTGCAACTGATGCGCGAGATGGAAGACATGCGGCGCAGTTCCGCCTCATTGCGCGGATTGATCGATGAATTGCAGCAGGCGCAGGCAAATTCGACCGAGCAAGCCAGGCACTATTACCTCGATCTGGATTCACGAGTCCGAAAGTTGAAGCAACCCGCCCCGCAAACGTCGCGCGAAGCCGACCCCAAGCCTGCCGCGGCATCTGAACCGGCTGCGGCCAGCCAGTAACGACGAGGTCAAAGGGGAACGGTTAAAGGTCAAAGAGAAAAGCCCAGAAGCAAACGCCGTCCTGCGTTTCACTTTCCACATTTACCTTTCCTCTTGGCTCAGCGTCAGCGATTCACCAGCTGCCGCTGGCGCCCCCGCCTCCCGATCCGCCGCCCCCGCCGGAAAATCCACCGCCGCTTGAGAATCCGCCAGAACCGCTGCGGCCGGTGCCCGGACCGATTGTCAGCCCGCCGATCCGGGCGACGCCCTTTGTCTTCAGATCTTCCTGCGCCTTGAGATACCAGGGAGTACGCGCGATCAGCATCTTGCCGATCGGGTAGAGCAGGACATAAGCGCCGATGATGATCAGTGCGGCAGGACTGCCGAAGATGGCCAACGGAAACATCGACCAGAACGGAATCAGGAAGGCGTATAGAAACCAGCCCATGCCGCCCGGCGTGACCAGACCGATAAACGTGAACAGGCCGATGATGCTGAACACGAACAGGCCGATCAAGATGCGTAGGCCAAGCGGCATCGGCGCGGGCTCTCTATGCAAACCCGAAGCGGGCCCGGCCGGCGCAGCCCATTCGGCATCCTGGGCGGCCGGTTGCCTGTTTTCCAGGATCTGGATGACCGCCGTTGCGCCGGCTTCGACTCCGACGTCGTAGTTACCCTCGCGGAACCGCGGCGTCATGAGGTTGCGGATGATGCGATCGGCGGCAACGTCGGTCAGCGTGCCTTCCAGGCCGTAACCGACCTCGATGCGCATGCGGCGTTCCCGCGGAGCAACGACGATCAGCACCCCGTTATTCTTTTCGCGGCTGCCCAGTTTCCAGCTTTCGAACACGCGCACGGCAAAATCCTCGATGCTTTCCGGCCCCATACCATCGATGGTGAGAATCGCTATCTGGTTGCCGGTCTTGCGCTCATGCGCCTGCAGCATGTTGCCGATGCGGCCGCGCGCCGGAGCAGACAGGATTTCGGCCTGGTCGACGACGCGTCCGGAGAGATAGGGAATGGCGGTGTCGTCGGCTGCCGACAATCCGGAACCGCCAAGGCAGAGCACCGCCAGCAACCGGAGGGCGATCATCGTCCGCCCCGCTCCTGGAATACCGCGTCGGGCAGTTCGTCCTGCGCCCCGTGGCTGGCAAACCCGCGTTCGAGCAGCAGCGCCTCGATGGCCTCCAGACCTGCGCGCAACGCGACCACGGTGGCGCGATGTCGCAACAGCAAGCTGACGCGCCGGGTCACCGCACCCCAATCCGGAGCGCCTACGCGACCATCGAACCCTTCATCGGCCAGGATCACGACCCTGCGCTCGAACAGGCTGACAAGCAGCAATATGCCCGTTCGGCCACGCGTGCGATCCAGTCCGCGCCGGAAGAACAGCGACTGGGCGAACTGGGTAACCTCGACTTCGCGCCGGGTGCGGTCGACAAACAATCGCGCGAACGGCAAATATAAAACAGCAAGCAATGCAAGAAACGCGCCGCTGCCGAGTATGACCAGGACATGGCCCGTTCGGTCGGTGTCGGCCGGCCAGTCGCCGACGCCGATTTGCCAGGCCACGCATGCCAGCGCGGCTGTGGCTGCACCGAGCGCGAATGCCTTCCACGGCGCTTCCGGATACGAGTCGGACTTGCCGATTACGGCGGTGACCACCTGTGCCCCGGTCCTGGCCTCGAGCGCGGCTACGCGGCTGGCGATCAATGTTCGTTCCTGTTCGGTCAGGGGCATGCTCGGGTATGCGCGCGAAATGGGCACAGGCATGCATATTGTGAACGTGTTGGGGCACGGACTGGAAGCGGTTCCCGACCGGCATGCCGCCTGGCCGGCGGACGACCGCTGGTGGCCGACGATGACGCGCGCGTCACGATCGCACGCTGCTCTCCTATGAAAAACGTGCATTCTCCGATTGACAACGCACTCTCCTCTCGGCATTCTCTGCTCGCCGTGCCTTTGCTTCTGGCAAGGCAACACAAATTCAGATACGAGCAATCTCAAATTGGAGGCACCACGATGGCCGCAAAGAAGAAGACCGCTGCGAAGAAACCCATGAAAAAAGCCGGAAAGAAAGCCGCCCCGAAGAAGGCTGCTTCGAAGAAAAAAACTGCTGCAAAGAAGCCTGCCAAAAAAGCCGCTCCGAAGAAGAAGGCATCCGGAGCCAAGCGCAAGCCGAATGCGGCATTCATGAAGCCGATGACGCCAAGCGCGTCCCTCGCCGCCGTGATCGGCAGCAACCCGCTCCCGCGCACCGAAGTGACCAAGAAACTGTGGGCCTACATCAAGAAAAACGACCTGCAGGACAGCAAGAACAGACGCAACATCAACGCCGACGACAAGTTGAAGGAAGTCTTCGGCGGCAAGAAGACGGTGTCCATGTTCGAGATGACCAAGCTCGTCGCTGGTCACCTGAAGTAAGCTTCTTGCGTTGATTTTCGGCGATCCGGGCCGGCGATGCTGGCCCGGCTTGCTCTGGCTGCGCCAGCCGCAGCCCGTGCAGTACGCTTGCGGCGTGCTCCATCCGCCTCACTCCCCGAGGCGAGGGATTTCCACCCGATATACCGCCGGGAATTGTGTCCGGAAACGCCCGCGGACCGCCAGTGTCAAACCCGCTCCTTTAATCCGCTTGTGGAGAGAAACCATGTTTGAAACCACGCGCCTGCCGTTGCTGCTGATCGGCTTAATGCTGTGTTCTGCCGCGGTTGCGGACGATCTGGTGGGGAAGATGGGCGATGTCGAACTGCACAGTTCCGAACTGACAGCGATCCTCGACGCGCAGCCGCCGGATGCGCGACGCCAGCTCGCTACCGACACAGCGGCACTGGAACGGCTGGTGCGCAGCGAGCTGATGCGCAAGGCGGTCCTGAACGAGGCCAGGCAGAAGGGCTGGGACAAGCGCCCGGAACTGCAACCGCTGATTGAAAGGGCGCGCGACCAGGTTGTCGTCAGCTCCTTCGTGGGCAACGTCGCCAAGCCTGGCGATGGCTATCCTTCGGAAGAGGAAATCAAACAGTTTTACGAGTCGAACAAGGCGCAGCTGCTTGCTCCCACGCAGTTCCAACTGGCGCAGATATTCCTGCCGGCGGCCGATGGCGCCGACAATGCGAAAGCCGAGGAAGCCAGGAAGAGGATCGGCGAACTCAGCGCCAAGCTCGGCAAAACGCCGGCCGATTTCGCGAAGCTCGCGAAGGAAAACTCGGCGCATAAGGAAAGCGCGGAAAAGGGCGGTGAGCTCGGCTGGGTCAGCGAGGAGCAGATGGTCCCGGAAATCCGCCGTGCCGTGACCGGCATGAAAAAGGGCGAGATCAGCCCGCCGGTCAAATCCGCGGCCGGCTGGCACCTCATCAAGCTGCTGGACAAAAAACCTGCCGCGACGCGCCCGCTGGCCGATATCCGCGGCAACCTGATCGTGGCCATGCGCAATCGAAAATCGCAGGATATGGAGCGCGCTTATCTCGAGGCCTTGTCCATCAAGCTGCCGCCCTCCATCAACCAGATCGAGCTGGGCAAGCTGCAAAGCGCATTGCACTGAACGGACCGAGTCCGGGCGCCCGGCACATGAAACGCCGTACAGGCGGTGAACGCCGATAGATCGTGGTTCCGGACGGGGGGCGCCATGTTCGCGTGGATCAGGGAATTGTCAGGGCAGGAAAAAAGGACGCTGATCGCCGCTTACGGCGGGTGGTCGGTCGATGCCTTCGACTTCATGATCTACACTTTCGTCATTCCCACGCTGATGGCCGCCTGGGGAATGAGCAAGGGGCAGGCCGGACTGATCGCCACATCGTCGCTGCTGATGTCGGCTCTGGGCGGCTGGGTCGCCGGTGCGCTGTCCGACCATTTCGGCCGGGTGCGCCTGCTCCAGATCACCATTGTCTGGTTTGCCTGCTTCACTTTCCTGTGCGGCTTCACCCGATCCTTCGAGCAACTGCTGGTGGTGCGCAGCCTGCAGGGCCTGGGCTTCGGCGGGGAATGGGCGGTGGGCTCGGTGATGATAGGCGAGATCATCCGCGCCCAGCACCGGGGCAAGGCGGTGGGCACGGTGCAGAGCGGCTGGGCTGTCGGCTGGGGTGCCGCGGCGCTGATGTTCGCGGTGTTGTTCACGTTGCTGCCCGACGACATTGCCTGGCGTAGCCTGTTCTGGATCGGCTTGGCGCCGGCGCTGCTGGTCTTGTATATCCGTCGTCATGTCAAAGATCCCGAAGTCTTCACCGCCACGCTGGCGCGCACCGCGGGACAGCGCGCGAATTTCCTCGAGATATTCTCGCCGCAGCTGCTGCGCATCACGGCGCTGACCAGTCTGATGGCCACCGGCATGCAGGGCGGCTATTACGCCGTGACCATCTGGCTGCCGACCTATCTGAAAACGGTGCGGGGCCTGTCGGTGATCGGCACCGGCGGCTACCTCGCGGTGATCATCTCCGGTGCATTCACGGGGTATCTGACGGCGGCCTGGTTGTCGGACCGCGCCGGGCGGCGCAATACCTTTTTCCTGTTCGCCGTGTGCTCGGCCCTGACTGCCGTGACCTATACACTGGTGCCGATCAGCGATGCGCAGATGCTCATCCTCGGTTTCCCGCTGGGATTTTTCGTGTCGGGAAATTTCAGCGGCGTCGGCGCCTATTTCACCGAACTCTTTCCCAGCCGGGTGCGCGGTTCGGGGCAGGGGTTCGCCTACAATTTCGGTCGCGGCATCGGCGCGCTGTTCCCCGCGCTGGTCGGATACCTGAGCGCCACCATGCCGCTCGGCACAGCGATCGGCATGTTCGCCGGCTCCGCCTTCGTCGTCGTGATCCTCGCCGTCTCCCTGCTCCCCGAGACCTGCGGCAAGCAACTCGCTATTTACGACTGAATCCGAAGTTCCAATCGCACTCACCGCGGAGGACGCGGATACCCTACGTGCGTAGCACGTCGGAGTACCCTTTAGGACGCAGAGGAAAATAAAGGACGAGAAAGACAGGTCTGGGTGATTCCCCGGGAATCGAGGTCAAATTTGCGGCGCCAACAAATCGGCGATGGAATCCTGGCCAACGAATTCGGCCCCGGAATTTCGTTGCCTCTGCCTTTCCTCTGCGTCCTAAAGGGTACTCCGACGTGCTACGCACGTAGGGTATCCGCGTCCTCTGCGGTGAGAGAGAGTGCATAGTGCACTAGAAGCGCTCTGGGTTACGATACGGTTCCGATCGCAAGCAGGAACCGCAATATGAAACCCGCTCCCGTGGCGCCGCAGATCCTCGAGCAACTGCGGCGCATTTCCACCGCCACCCTGACTTCCCAGTTGTTCAAGCTCGGCTTCCGCAATACCTATCTCACCGGCGTCAGGCCGCTGAATCCGGCGCTGCGCATGGCCGGGGAGGCGGTGACGGTGCGATTCGTGCCGGCCCGCGAAGATCTCGCGACCTTCGAGGCGATCGGCAAGCCGGGTTATCCGCAGCGCAAGGCGATTGACGAAATCCGGCCCGGCCAGGTGCTGGTGCTGGATTGCCGCAACATCGACACCTCGGCCGCGGCGGGCGAGATTCTGATGTCGCGCCTGCAGGCACGCGGTGCGGCCGGAGCCGTGACCGACGGCGCGATGCGTGATTACGCATCGATCCAGAAGCTGGGTTTTCCGGTATACGCGAAAAACATGGCCGCCACGGCACATATCCACCGGCATCTCGCGGTTGACATCGATGTTCCGGTGGGATGCGCCGAAGTGCTGGTGATGCCCGGTGACATCATGGTCGGTGACGAGGAGGGTGTGGTCTGCATTCCGCGTCACGTGGTGGAACAGGTTGCCCAAAGCGGAATGGAGATGGAGGATCTGGAGGCATTCGTGCTGAAAAAAATACAGGCCGGGGCGCCGATCGCCGGGACCTATCCGCCAAACGAGCCGATGCGCGCCGAATACGAGGCATGGAAGAAAAAACGCTGAAGCATGGATACGATCCTGTTCGATCTCGGTGCAGTGCTGGTCGATTGGAATCCGCGTTACCTGTACCGTCCCCTGTTCAACGGCGACGAAAAGGCCATGGAGCATTTCCTGGCCGAAATCGCACCGCCCTGGTGGAACCTTGAGATCGATGCCGGAAAGTCTTTCGACCAGGCGGTCGCCGAGCGCATTGCGGTCCATCCGGAGCATGCCGAACTGATCGCGTTGTGGAAAGACGGCTGGGAAAGAATGTTGCGCGACGAGATCGCCGGCAGCGTCGAAATCCTCGGCGATTTGCGCAGGAGGGGGCACCGGCTGCACGCGCTGACCAACTGGTCCGCCGAAACGTTTCCGATCGCGCGCCGCCGGTTCGAATTCCTGAAGTGGTTCGAGGACATCGTGGTGTCCGGCGAAGTCGGGCTGGCCAAGCCCGATCCGCGTATTTTTGCGCTGGCCATCGAGCGCTGCCGGCTGGACCCGTCGCGCACGGTGTTCATCGACGACAGTCTGCGCAACGTCGAAGCCGGCAGCAGATCCGGGATGCACGCATTGCACTTTCGCGATCCGGAGCAGTTGCGCGCCGACCTGAACCGGCTGGGCATGTTGTAAAACCGACTATCAATACTGGAGACCGCATTATGAGAACGAATGATCTGCTGAAGCTGCTGGCGACGTTGCTCGTCGGTGCGCTGCTGACGCTCGCCTTCGCAGTACGCGCCGACGAGCCCATCAAGACGGTATATCACCTGCCCGACGACAGGCTGGCAACGCTGGCGTTGAACAACATCAACAACCATTTGAGCGCAGATCCGGGGGTGAAGATCGTGGTGGTGGCCTTGTCGACCGGAGTCCGGGCCTTTACGTTCGGCGCGCAGGACGCCGGTGGCAGGCCGTACGCCGAATGGGTCGATCAGCTCGCCGCCAAAGGCGTGGAATTCCGCATCTGCCAGAACAGCATGAATGGGCTGCGGCTCACCCGAAAAGATCTGATCGACAACGTCCAGGTGGTGCCTTCCGGCGTGGCGGAGATCGCGCGATTGCAGGCCCGCGAGGGATACGTCTACATCCATCCTTGAGGTCGCACCCGCAGGCCACGCTGCCCGGTCCTGCGCTGCCGTGCCGTACAGGCACATAATGGCGGGGGGGTAAATGCGGACCGGCCCGATTGGAGGAAGACTCGTTTGACCCGACGACCCGAATCCCAGGAAACATCTTTCACGGCTGCGGACCTTGCCTACGCCATGGCTGGCACGCCGACTGCGTCGAACCGGATCACCGACGGCCGGCGCGCGGTGCTGCTTGTCGCTGCGATGGCCGCGTCGCTGCTGATTTGTTTTGCCACCGGAGTCAATTTCCTCTGGAAAATGGAGGCGTGGTTTCTCGCCCATGGCGTTCTCGAGTGCCTGATCCTCATCGTTTCAGGACACCTCGTCAGCGTAAGCGCCGGCATCTGGCTGGTGGAGAAGGATCCGCGCTGGCTGGTCGTGGGAGGCGGCTTTCTGCTGGCTACCGCCTTCAATTTCGGCCACGTCCTTTTCTATACCGATATCGTCGAGCCGGATCCGGGAACGCTGAGCACGTCCATTTTCATCTGGGCGCATGAATCCACCGCGTGTGTCGCGTTGCTGGCCACGGCCTGGGCACTGTCCGAGCGGCGCATTTCATATGCCAAGGCGCTGGCCGTGATCGCGGCAATGTCCCTGTTTGTCGCCGGCATGCTGATGTTCCCGGACGCGATGATGAGCCTGGTGCGCTTGGCATGGATGCAGAAGGGCAACAATTTCTTCAACATCCTGGTTCTGATGATCGCGGTATTGATTGTCGGCTCGCGCGTGGTCGGAGGCGACAGGACGCCTGGCATGATCATCGTCGGCGCGGCGATCGGCGCGGAGATGATGGCTCAGCTGTCTTATGTTCTGACGCGCCAGGTCCTCGATGCCTATACTTCGTTCGGCCATATCTACAAGCTGGCCGCCTTCGCGCTGCTGTATTACGGGCTGGTCCTGTCGAACATCCTGCGCCCCTTCGAACTCGCAAAACAGACCGAAGCGCTGTTCCGCACGCTGGTGGAGCGATTGCCGGCGGGAATCGTTCTTTCGCGAGGCGGCAGGATACTGCACGCCAACAGCGCATTCCTCGCGCTCTTCGGTTTTTCGTCGGAGCAGACCGCGCGCCAGACCCGGATCTGGGCGCTCGATGCCGACGATCCCGAAGCATCGCGCCGGCACCATATGGCGCGCGAAGCGGGAGAATCGGTGCCATCGTCGGGCGTGCGGCGGGCGGTTCGCCACGATGGCCGGATCGTTCACGTGAGGACCGACGACCAGGTCGTGAACCTGCCCGACGGCCGCGCGACCCTCGGGTATTTCGTCGATCTGTCAGAAACGGTAAGCGCCCAGCAGCAGTTGCAGCGCCTGGCCAACTTCGACCCGCTGACCGGGCTGCCGAACCGTTCCCTGCTGCTCGACCGGCTGGAGCAGGCGACACGGGTGGCACAGCGCAGCGGCGATCTGGTGGCGGTGCTGTTCATCGATCTCGATCAGTTCAAGCAGGTCAACGACACGCTGGGTCACGCGGCCGGAGACGAACTGCTGCGCATGGTCGCGGGCCGTTTGCGCAAAAACTGCCGCGAGGAGGACACCCTCGGCCGGCTCGGAGGAGACGAGTTTCTCGTGATCATGCAAAGGCTGCCGTCACACACCGCGGCCGCGGTGCTGGCCAACAAGCTGGTCCGCGAACTCGAGCAGCCGTTCGAGCTGCAGCGGCGTGAAATCTACGTCGGCGGCAGCATCGGCATTTCCCTGTTCCCGCGCGATGCCCAGGACGTGGGCACGATGATCAAGCACGCCGACGTGGCTATGTACCAGGCCAAGCGCAATCGCCACCTGCGCGTGTATTTCTATTCGGAGGAGATGAATGCCCGGGCACTCGAGCGTCTCGAACTCGGGAGCGAAATTCGCCGCGCCGTGGAGCGCGACGAATTCGAGCTGCATTACCAGCCGAAGGTCGAAGTGGCAAGCGGCAAGATCGCCGGCGTCGAGGGCCTGTTGCGCTGGCGCAGTCCGACGCGCGGGCTGGTTCCGCCGGCCACCTTCATTCCGATCCTGGAAGAAACCGGGTTGATTGCCGCCGTGGGACGCACGGTGCTCGCGCGCGCCTGCAAGCAGGCGAACGAATGGCGCAGCCTGGGATTCGGCAGGATCCAGGTGGCGGTGAATGTCTCGCCGGCGCAGCTCAAGGGCGATGCGCTGGTTGACGATGTTCAGTTGGCTTTGGAGGCCTCGGGGCTTCCGGCCGGCGATCTGCAGCTGGAGATCACCGAGAGCCTGTTATTCGAGGACTTCGAGCAGGCCAGGTCCCTGCTTGAGAAAATTGCGGCCCGGGGCATATCCATTGCGCTGGACGACTTCGGCACCGGCTACTCATCGCTCGGGTCGTTGCACAACCTGCCGGTGAACTACGTGAAGATCGACCGGACGTTCATCCACGCGCTCGGCAATGCAAGGAGCACCATCGTCGCGGCAATCATCAACGTGGCGCACACGCTGGGCATGAAAGTGATCGCCGAAGGCGTCGAGACGGAAGCGCAGCGCGCGATCCTCGAGTCCCTCGGTTGCGAGGAACTGCAGGGCTACCTGGTCGCGCGGCCGATGCCCGACAAGGAATTGTTGGCCTGGGTGGATGCGCACCGCAAGCCGCATCTGGTGTCGGTTCCGGCCCAAAAGAAGGATTAGCCGCGCGTCCCGGCGCGAACGATTACCAATAGACAAGGAAAGGCAGAGCATGAGCAGCGTAATGGCACCCAAGCGAGCCACGGAGGAGCCCTTGACGGTTTTCGAGAACCTGATCGACGGCAAAT
>WNFI01397223.1_pt1 | contig 17511 bp, 18 predicted proteins | sample 5400471 | NCBI WGS metagenome assembly WNFI01 (sample SAMN13153348, study PRJNA577476) | soil metagenome | isolation source: 100 cm saprolite on Douglas fir-dominated hillslope | place: USA:California | collected 2013-09-17 | reverse complement strand
GCAGCTTGGCGCAGCGGACTATCTGGTGAAGGGCTTCGAACTGGAAGAGCTGCGGCAGCGCGTGGGGAATCTGCTGAAGTTGGCGACGCTTGAAAAAGAGAATGATGCGCTGCGCCAGCGTCTGACCACCGAAGGACAATTCGGCCAGATGATCGGACGTTCCGCGGAGATGCGCCGTGCTTTCGAGATGGCCGACCGCGTGGCGCCCACGGACTCGACCGTGCTGATTCTGGGAGAGAGCGGTACGGGAAAAGATTTGCTGGCCCAAGAGATTCACGCCCGGTCGCCCCGAAATGGCAAAGCGTGTGTCGCGGTGAATTGCGCGGCGCTGCCCGAAACGCTGATCGAGTCCGAATTGTTTGGCTACGAACGTGGCGCGTTTACTGGTGCGGCGCAGCAGAAAAAAGGAAAATTCGAGCTGGCCTCGGGCGGAACGATCTTTCTGGATGAAATTGGCGACATGAATCCGGTGACGCAGGCCAAGGTGCTGCGTGTGTTGGAGAATCGGACCATCGAACGGCTCGGCGGCACACAATCAATACCCGTCGATGTGCGGGTGATCAGCGCGACGCACCGCAATTTGCAGGCGGAAATCCGCGATGCGAAGTTTCGCGAGGATTTGTTCTACCGGCTTCGTGTGGTGACCATCGACCTGCCGCCGCTGCGCGCTCACAAAGAAGATATTGCGCTGCTGTCGGATACGTTTCTGCATATGCACGCGGCAAGACTCGGGCGAGCGGCGCGACTGAAGCGCGAAGCGCTGGCGGCGATTGAAAAATATGATTGGCCGGGCAATGTGCGGGAGTTGAAGAATGCGCTGGAGCGGAGCGTGGTCCTCTCGCGCGGCGACGAAATCGGCGTCGAGGATTTGCCTGGTGAGGTTGTCCACGGCGAGGCGATCTCCGTCAAGCACCGTGGCGACGAAAGCGACAACGGAATTGGTGAACGGGATTTTCGTGAGGCTAAACGGAAATTTGAAGTGGCTTATTTGAGCAGGCAACTCGCCGAGCATCGCTGGAACGTCTCGCGAACCGCAGCGACCATCGGGTTGCATCGGCAGAGTTTGCAGGAGAAACTGCGCGAGCTGGGCATCCGCCGGCCGGGCAGGGAACCGCTTGAAGAGGAGTGACTGGTGACTTGTGAATCGTAAGGCGACCACAACGGTCCCCAATAATATTGCGGGTTATGTCCTCGCGGGTGGCGGGAGCACGCGATTCGGAAGGGACAAGGCGCTCGTGGAAGTAGGCGGGAAGCCGATGCTGGAGCGCATGATTGAGCTGCTGCGGTGCGTTACGAAACAAGTGAAAATCGTTGCGGTGGCGAGCAAGTATGCCGCTTTCGGAACGGACATTATTGCGGACGGTTGGCCAGGAGAAGGGCCGCTCGGGGGAATCATCACCGCGATCGAAGATGCAGCTAAGAATCCTGCCGATTGCGAATGGAATTTGATTGTGAGTTGCGACATGCCGTTCTTAACCGCGGATTGGCTGCGATTCTTGCGTGAACGTGCGGCGAGGAGCAATGCACAGGTCCTGCTGCCGCATTCGACGGGCGGACCGGAACCACTATGTGCTTGCTATAGAACGGATGCGGGCAGGGCGCTACGCTCAGTGTTTGAAACCGGCGTGCGCAAAGTGACCGAGGGACTGCAACACGTGACCACGGAAGTTCTTGACGAGGCGGACTGGAAACGATTTGATAGCGCAGGGCGATTGTTCTGGAACATGAATACGGCGGCGGAGTACGAGGAAGCGCGACGAATTCTGGAAGCGGAGCGAAAGTGAGCGAAACCCAGTCGATTAACTATTTCGAGTTTCGGGACGTGTGCAAGGGCTTCGATGAGCGCCTGGTGCTCGATCATGTCAGCTTCACGGTGAAGCGCGGAGAAACTTGCGTGATCATGGGGCGCAGCGGCGTGGGCAAGTCCGTGTCGCTGAAACACATCCTGGGCTTCCTGAAACCGGATGCGGGGCAAATTATCATTGATGGTGAGGACGTCACCGATTTCAAGGAGTCGGACTTCGAAGAAGTGCGGCGCAAGGTGACCATGGTTTTTCAGTCCGGCGCGCTCTTTGACTCGCTCACGGTTGGCGAGAACATGGCCTTCCCGCTGGAAGGGCAGCCGGGCCTCACAGCGGACGACGTCGATGAGTACGTCATGAAAATCGCGCACATGCTGGAAGTGGATGATGTGATGGACAAATTGCCCAGCGAGCTTTCCACCGGCATGAAACGCGCCGTGGCCATCGGGCGCGCGCTGGCGCAGAATCCCGAGGCCATCTTGTTCGACGAACCGACAACGATGGTAGACCCGATCATGGCCGGGCACATGGGCGATCTGATCTTGCGCCTGAAAAAAGCTTTTCAAAAGACCTCAATCGTCGTGACGCACGACACACATCTGGCAAAGAAACTTGCCGACGTGGTCGTTTTTCTTCAGGAAGGCCGAGTAACATTTTTCGGACCCTGGGAAGGTTTTGAAAATTCGAGCGATCCCTTCCTCAAAAACTTCCGCATGCAGGATGAATTGATCCCCGCGCTGGACGTGACTCTGTGAGCCAAGCCACAAATGGCTCAGCTGATCCCATCAAACAGTTGCGCAAGGAAATGGGCTTTTGGGACGTCCTGCTCTTCAATATCGCCACGGTGCTGGGCCCGCGGTGGGTGGCGGCCGCGGCGCATAGCGGTCCTTCCTCCATCAGCTTGTGGATTATCGCCGCGGTGTTTTTCTTTGTTCCCTCCGCGCTGGTGATTAACGAACTCTCTGGATCTACACAGTTTTTTATTTTCCCGGTTTATTGCTCGCTAGCGCAGCCATGAGCGCCTATATTATCGGCGAGGGCGGGGCGACCCTGGAGCACAACCGCCAGTTTCTACTTCTTGTTTCTCTGGGATATCTGATCGTCGCTGTTGCCCTGAACATCATCGGCCTGAATATCGGCAAGTGGCTGCAGAACGCAGGGGGCATCTCGACTTACGCTCCGCTGCTGCTGCTCGTGGCGCTAGGGGGTTTTTTGTGGCTGCGGCAAGGTGCGGTGACACATCTGACATGGGCTAACGTTTTGCCGGTTTGGAATTGGGATACCGTGAACTTCTGGTCGCAAATCGCCTTTGCATTCACTGGTCTCGAACTCGTCTCGGCCATGAGCCAAGAAATCCGTGATCCACAGAGAACGCTGCCTCGCGCCGTGTTCGCCGCGGGAGTGCTTATTGCGGCGCTGCTCGCCACCGTGGGAAATGCGGGCGGAGTGGGGAGCACTGTAGCCGGAATCGCGCGCGTTCCCTTTGTCGTCGGGATTGACCGGTATCTGCCCGCGGCATTCGGAAAAATTCATCCGCGATGGAGGACCCCTTATGTATCGATTATCGTGCAAGCCGTCGTTTCAGGCTTGATTCTGTTCTTGAGTCAGATCAACAGCCCTTCGGTAAAAGCGGCGTACCAGTTTCTGATCGACGCCGCCATCATTCTGTATTTCATTCCGTTCTTGTATATGTTTGCGGCTGCGATCAAACTCGTTGGGCGACGCGAGCGTTTGGAGAATAAGAATGCCGTGTTGATTCCGTGCGGCAAGTCCGGAGTCTGGATCGTAAGTATTTTGGGTTTTGCGACTGTGCTGATCGGAATTATTGTCTCGCTTGTTCCGCCGGGAGATTCTTCGGACAAGCTCGGATTCGAGTTGAGGCTTGTCGGAGGCACTTTGGCGGCAATTGCGCTAGGGCTGAGCTTGTACTGGCGCGGGGCGCGGGAGAAGAGCCGCGGCATGATCGCGGCGGGCGACTAGAAGCCTTGCTCGACTAAGCGTGCGAAAGTGAGTGGTGAATCCACCGATGCCGCGACGTTGCGCTGCTGCAGATAGCGCTCCACATATTTTCCAATCACATCGCCTTCGAGGTTCACCGCATCGCCGGGCTTGCGGTCGCGAATGTTGGTGTGCTGATAGGTGTAGGGAATCACGGCGACTTCGGCGATATTGTTTTGCCAGCGGGCCACGGTGAGGCTGATACCGTCAATGGTGATGGAGCCCTTTGGAACGACGTAGCGAGCGAAATCCGCGGGGACTTGCACGCCAAACCACCAGTTTTCTCCTTCGGGAGTGAGATGCGTTACACGGCCGACGGTATCCACATGGCCGAGGACGAAATGCCCGCCGAATTCTTTGCCCGCGGTGAGCGGTTGTTCGAGATTGACGCGCGCGCCTTTCTTCAGCTCCCCACCTTTTGCTCCGAACGAAGTCTTTTGGATTGTTTCACCGGATAAATCCGCAGAGACTCGGCCGTTGTGGAGATCAACGATCGTCAGGCAGCAACCATTCACGGCGATGCTGGTTGAAACAGCCAGCGACGGCGCGACGGACGGCGCATGGATCGTGACGCGTCCCCCATCGTCTTTCAGGTCGAGGGCCTCGATCGTTCCGGTGTGCTCGATGATTCCCGTGAACATGGCGATTCCGATCGCTCCGAAGTCCGAGTGTACAGTATTTCGCACCCAAGGGAGGAAGCACCACACTAGTCTAAATTAGACTAGTGTGGATGGGCAGATACGACGCCGAGAATTCACGATGAAAGCATGTGTGCTGCGCGCGCCGGCCGCGATTGAAACGAATCCGCTGGACTATGCGGAGGTTGCGATGCCGCGGCCGAAGAGCGGGGAAGTGTTGGTGCGCGTCCGCGCCTGCGGCGTGTGCAGAACGGATTTGCACGTCATCGAAGGAGAATTGCCGCCGCGTAAGTCCCCCGTGATTCCCGGGCACCAGGTGGTCGGCGTCGTCGAGAAACAGGGTGAGAATGCGCGACGGTTTGCGGTTGAGACGCGAGTTGGAATTGCCTGGCTGCATCAAACGGACGGGACTTGCGAGTATTGCCGCTCAGGTGCGGAAAATCTTTGCGACAATCCGGCGTTCACCGGCTACAGCGTGGATGGCGGATATGCCGAATATATCGTTGCGCCTCAGGATTTTGTCTATGCGATTCCGAAGGGATTTCCCGATGAACAGGCCGCGCCGCTGCTTTGTGCAGGAATCATCGGTTTCCGGTCGTTGCGGCTCTCCGGCATTAAAGCCGGCGGGCGACTGGGCTTTTATGGCTTCGGCGCGGCGGCGCACGTGGCGATTCAAGTAGCGCGTCACTTGGGAGCGGAAGTGTTTGCCTGCACGCGCGACGTGCGTCACCAAAAGCTCGCGCTGGAGTTAGGCGCGGCGTGGGCTGGAGGCACCTTTGATGAACCTCCGAAGAAGGTGGACGCCGCGATCGTATTCGCACCGGCGGGAGAAATCGTTCCGGCAGCACTAAAGGCGCTCAAGAAGGGCGGGGTGCTCGTTCTCGGCGGGATTCACATGAGCCCAATTCCATCGTTCAGCTACGAACTCTTGTATCAGGAACGCGTGATTCGCAGCGTGGCGAATAACACTCGGAAGGATGGCGAAGACTTCTTGGCGGTTGCAGCCGAGATTCCCGTTCGCACTCACGTGCAGATATTTCCTCTTGCGGAAGCGAACCGCGCGCTAAATGCGCTGAAGAATGATGGCATCGCCGGTGCGGCCGTCCTCCGCGTTGGCGAGTAACGCGATCTATTTCTTGTACGCGTCCTGAAGGTAAGCTTCGATGGCGAAGTCTGGGCCGAACTGCTGCGTGCGAACGTTGCTCAACGGCGGAAGATTGAGCTTCGGAGCGAGCGCGAAGGGAAAGCGGCTTTCGCCCGCGATTTTCGGGGCGTAGAAGAAAAACAGTTTATGCACGAGGCCGGCGGCAAGCGCCGCGCCATTCATCGTCGGGCCTGCTTCCAGGAGAACGCTGAGGATTTCGCGGCGGCCGAGTTCCGCCAATACCGAAGACAGGTCGATCCTGCCATTCTTGGTTTTTACCCGAACAACTTCGACGCCTGCGTTTTGCAACTTGCCCGCTTTTGCTGAGGCCAGGGGAACTGTGGTGAATACGAGGAGGTCGTCGTCTGAAGTCTTCACGATACGGGAACTCGGCGAAAGGCGCAGTTTCGAATCGAGAATAACGTGTACCAAGCGGCGTCGGCGCGGAAGACCGCTGCGATCGGTCAGCAACGGATCATCGGCAAGAATCGTGCCGATTCCCGTGAGGAGTGCATCCGAAGAGTGGCGCATGCGATGGACTTCTGCGCGGGACTCTTCCGAGGTGATCCAACTCCTGTGCTTGCCCGAGCTTTTGCCAGTGTTCTTGCCGGATCGCGGAAGAGCCAGTTGACCATCCAGCGTCATCGCCGACTTCAAAGTGACGAACGGCCTCTTCGTTCGAATCCAGCAGGCGAACGGCTCATTGAGTCGCCGCGCTTCTTCTTCGCAGACTCCTGTGAAAACTTCAACGCCTGCCGCACGCAAGCGCTCGAAGCCGCGGCCGGAATTGACGGGATTCGGATCATCCATGGCCGCGACGACGCGTTGAACGCCTGCTGCGATGATCGCTTCCGTGCAGGGCCCAGTGCGTCCGGTGTGATTGCACGGCTCCAGTGTCACGTAAAGCGCTGCGCCACGCGCCTTTTCACCGGCGGATTTCAGCGCCACGATTTCCGCGTGGTCGCGCCAGTCGTATTGATGAAGGCCTTCGCCGACAATCTGCCCTTCGCGCACGATGACGCAACCCACCATGGGGTTGGGGCTGGCGAAGCCGATACCTTTGCGGGCCAGCTCCAGCGCGCGTTGCATGAAGCGTATGGCGTGTGCGTCCACGTTTTAGTCGAAGAGAGAATTGGCGTACGTTTCCGCGTCGAACGGGACCATGTCGTTGATCTGCTCGCCGGTGCCAACGAAGCGAATGGGCAGGCCCAGCTCGCGCGAAATGGCGACGACGATGCCGCCCTTGGCCGTGCCGTCGAGTTTCGTGAGGATGATTCCCGTAACGCCGACCGTGGAAGTGAATTCACGAGCTTGGGCAAGACCGTTCTGCCCGGTAGTGGCGTCGAGAACCAGCAAAACATCGTGTGGCGCTCCAGGAATTACTTTGGCGGCGGTGCGCTTCATTTTTTCCAGTTCGGCCATCAGGTTCGATTTGGTGTGCAGGCGTCCCGCCGTATCCACAATGACGACATCCGAGGAGCGGGCCTTGGCGGCGGCAACGGCGTCATAAACAACGGCCGCGGGGTCGGCCCCGGATTTCTGCTTGATGACCTCGATGCCGTTGCGCTGCGCCCAGATTTCCAGTTGCTCGACTGCGGCGGCGCGAAACGTATCCGCAGCGCAGAGCACCACGCTGCGGCCTTCCTGGCGCAGCCGGTTGGCGAGCTTTCCAATGCTGGTGGTCTTGCCTGCGCCATTGACGCCAACGATGAAAATCACACGCGTACCGGCGCCATTCTGCGAGGCAGCGATTCCGCTGGTGGTTGTCAGATCTGGCTTCGCGGGCGCGTTCAAGATGCGAATGATGTGCGACTTGATTTCGCGTTTGAGCTGTGCTGAGTCGGCAAGCGTGTTCCGGTCCATTTTTTCGCGCACCGCATCCAGAATCTCGCGCGTCGGCTTCACACCTAGGTCGGCCGACAGCAGCGCCGTTTCCAGATCCTTCAGAATCGAAGGATCAATCTTCCGCTCGCCTAGAAAGACGTTATCGACAGCTTCCGCGAGAACGGCTTTTGTCTTGCTGATGGAAGCTTTGAGGCGTTCCGCGAGAGTTGGTTCGGGCTTGCCAAAGAGAGAAATCATAAGATTGCACGACGCAAGTCAAGTGCAATCTAAAATTGTAACAGACTGCAGGTAACCCCGGTTTACCTCGAATAGTTAAAGGAATTCGGATGGAACGGCTTGCCTTGATGGCTTCAGACGTGCACTTCAACCGCGCTGAGACGGAGCTTGCCGGCGTTGACGGCGGCTTCGAGAGCAGTCACCACGACGGTATCGAATTTTGTACCGGTCAGCGCTCGTATGCGGTTCATGGCGTAGTCCAGTTCCATGGCCGTCTGATAGGGCCGGTTGGTGGTCATGGCGTCGAGAGTATCGGCCACGCCGATGATGCGGGCCATGAGCGGAATCTGCGGGCCCTGCAGTCCGTACGGATACCCGCGGCCGTCCATGTGCTCGTGGTGCAATTCGATGCCAGGGAGCATTTCCTTCAACTGCGAAACCGGGCGCATGATGTTCGCGCCTTTCACGGTGTGCTGCTTCATTAACCCAAATTCTTCGGGTGTCAGCGCTCCCGGCTTCTTCAGCACACGGTCCTCGACACCGATTTTTCCGACGTCATGCAACAGCGCGGAGATGCGCAGTTTGTCCAACTCTTCCGTCGAGAGCCCCAATTCCTGGCCGATCAGCGTCGAATACTTGGCCACACGGCCGGAGTGACCGCGCGTGTAGGGATCCTTTTCGTCGATGGCTGCGGCAAGCATTCGAATGGAGCCGATGAACAGCTCGCGGTTTTCTTCCGCGGCTTCCTTCAGGCGCTCGATGTACTCTTCAATGTCGCCGGCCATCTTGTTGAAGTTTTCAGCGAGCTCGCTGATTTCCGAAGCGCCGCGCACGGGAGAGCGCTGGTGAAATTCGCCGCGGCTGATCGCGCGGGTGGAGGCTGCCAGCCCGCGAATGGGCCCGCTGATGCCCACAGCGAAGAAATATCCCACGAGAATGGCGGCAAGAACCACGACGCTGACGAACGCCAGCGCCTGCCGGTTGAGTTCAGTCACTCCGGCATCCGTTTGCGCCTCACTGAGACTCCGCTGCGCGATGACCGCCCAATTCACCTCAGGAAAAGTGCTGTACGTTCCGATCATCTCGATCGCGCGTTTCTTGTCCTTTTGGGTAAAGCCCACGGTTTCCGTGTTGCGAAGTTCCTGCGGCAGCGCTTTTACTCGCGCGACCAGCGCATTGCTGGTGACGTCCGCGCCCGGAACGAAGTTTTTTGTGTCCCAGTGCGCCACCAAGCGGCCGTTGTGGTCCACCAGAAAGACAGTGCGACCCCGTACGCTGGCTTCTTGCAAGCGGCGAACGATGGCGTCCAGGGAAACGACCGCAGCCAGCATTCCCGTGAAGTTGCGGTTGGCGTCTTCGAGAGGCACCGCCACGACGAACGCCGGCCGGTTTTCCGGCGCAAGCGCCAGGGGGTCGCTGCGAAACTTGACCACCTGCAACTGCTGCGACTGCAGGCAAGTAACGAAGGCGCGCTGCAGTGCCCTCGCCACGAATGGATCCTGCTCAGCCCGGAAATTTCCCTGGGAGGCGCTCGTGCCTTTTCCCGACTTCCCCACGGCCGTCAGGTAAAGGAATGTACTGCGATTGCTGGAGACAAACTCCTCCAGCAGGCGGGTGACTTTGGGCTCCGCCGAAGGATCCTCGACGTTATCGATGAGCCCGGTGAGAGCCAGAATCTGGCGCTCGCTGAGCAGTTGTTGCGTCAAGTTGGATTCGAACAGCTGAACTTCCTGAGCCAGCGACCGGGTCAGGTCGGTTTGCTGGACGCGCTCGGTATCCACCAGCTTTTCCTGGCTAAGCTCCAAGACCTGGCGGTGGTACAGACCAATGGGAAGCGCGCTAACCAGCAAAAGTGCTCCCAGAACGAGCCAAAGGATGCGCACACGCCCGGCGCGCACGTATTCCCAGCGGGTTTTGGCGTCCAGCGGCATCTCGACTATTCATTTTAGGAGAACCCTGAGGGCTTAGGGGGTTAGGTAGCGTCCTGCGTCGCGCATATGCAACTGGGACTTTAGTACTAGAGGCGGAAAATTGGACCATCTCGGTCCGTCACTGCTCCCGCTTCAAAGGCCGGTCCATGATGTCTCGGATAGCGTCCTTGGGAGACTTTCCCGCGTGCAGGATGGCGTCCACCTGTTCCGTGATCGGCATTTCGATCTGGTGTTCGCGGGCCAGCGCCAGCAAAGGCGCGGCGGTATTCACGCCCTCGGCGACCATGGGCATGTTGGCCATGACTTCAGAGAGAGAATGACCTTTGCCGAGTTCAATTCCCACAAAGCGATTGCGGCTCAGCGAGCCCGTGCAGGTGAGCACCAAATCACCCAAACCGGCGAGGCCACTGAGCGTCTCTGGCCGCGCCCCCAGCGCCACGGCCAAACGCGCCATTTCCGCCAGGCCGCGTGTGATCAGTGCCGCGAGAGCGTTCGAACCGAGCCCCAGGCCTTGGCACGACCCGGCGGCAATGGCCATCACATTTTTCATCGCACCGGCTAGCTCCACGCCCAGAACGTCGTCGTTGGTATACAGACGAAAGTTTGGGCCGGCAAACTCTTCCTGTAGCTGAGTGGCAAGAGCGGCATCCCGCGAAGCCAAAACGACGGCTGTGGGCTCGCCGCGAGCGGCTTCCAAGGCGAACGATGGTCCGGAAATCACGGCGATGCGCAGCGCAAATTTCGGCGTGACGACCTGTGCGATCACTTCGCTCATCCGCAAGTGCGTCGACGGCTCAAGACCCTTGCTGGCGCTTGCGAAACTCGCGCCTGAGGCGACGAAAGGAAGTGCCGCAGAGTACGCCGCGCGAGCATGTGCGGAGGGCACGGCGCCGACAATGACCTGCGCTCCGGCAAGCGTCGCTTCCAGTTCATGATGGACTCGAACTCCCTCAGGCAATTTCACGCCGGGAAGATACGTTTTGTTTTCCCGCTCGCGGCGGATCGATTCGGAGCGTTCGGCATTGTGGACCCAAAGCGAAATCTCGTGCGGCTTACGGCTGCGCGAAAGGACGATCGCCAGCGCCGTACCCCATCCTCCTGCGCCGAGAATGGCGATCTTCGTCATTCTGATTCCTTCTTCTTGCCAAAGGAAAAGTGCGGCTCGGTCCCGTTGACGAGCCGCTGGAGATTGCCGTCATGTTTATAAATGACGAGCCCGGCGATCGCCAGCGTACCCACAATGATAACGATTGGCGGCGCATGACGTGGCGCCCACAAAAAATAGATGAGCAGCGGCATAGCCGCAGCCGCCGCAACGGAACCGAGCGAAACATAGCGCCAATAAGCGACGCACAGAATGAACAGCAAGAGTGCGCTCACAGCTGCCAGCGGGCACAGACCGAGAAACACTCCAAGGGCCGTGGCCACGCCTTTTCCTCCCTTAAACTTGATCCAAACCGGGAAGCAATGTCCGAGCAACACCGCGAAAGCGGCGATCATCACCCACGCAGCGCTTTCCTCTGTGAAGCGCCCGGCGAGCCACACTGCTGCTACGCCCTTTGCGGTGTCGAAAATCAGTGTAAGAACGCCGGCGAGAGGGCCGACGACACGCGCGACGTTGGTCGCGCCGATGTTCCCGCTGCCGACTCTGCGCACGTCCCCGCCGCCGAACAGTTTTGCGAGGAGCAGCCCGAAGGGAATCGAGCCGAGAAGATACGCGGCGAGTGGGATTAGCGGGAAAGCGATCGCATTCTCAAGCATGCTAGGTCAGGCCTCCGCCGCCGCGAACGGAAAACTTTCGACCGTAGTGTACTCCGCGCCGGAGGATTTTAGCTTGCTTTCGATCAGATGGAATTGATTGGTTCGCAATGAACCAAAATCACGCGCAGCGTGTTCCTGAATCGCGATGCGAAGTTGTTCCGCAAGGCGAGGAGGCGCGAATCGCGCGAGCGTCAGATGCGGCGAAAAAGGTCGCTTTTCCCGCGGAATGCCAAGCTTTTACAGGGACTTTTCGATTTCCGCGGCAAGAGTCTTCAAATTCAACGAAGCTTCGATACCTGTCCAGAAAACACGCGGATGTTTTTCGTTCGGAAAAAAACCGACTCCACGAAAATCGAGTGTCACGGACTGGTCGAAGCGCACCTGCGAGAGAGCCATTCTAATCGCCGTAAGTTTTGCTTCAGGAACCTCGCCGATGAATTTCAGCGTCACATGAAGATTGTCCGCGCGCACCCAGCGAGTTTGCGGCGAGACCGCGCGAAGGGTTTTGAGCAAGTCCGCGAGGTTCCCTCGCACCATGGAGGGAATCTCCAGCGCAACGAACAGACGCATGGAAAGTCACGCCCTCTTGGCACTGCGCGCTGGCGGCTCCCCGCCGTTGTAGAGGAAATGGATGCGTACCAGATCGAGGGCTAGTTGCGAGGCATGCCAGCGAATGGCTTCGCGATCGCCTGGGAAGACCACTCCGCGCTCTTTGACGCCGCTTGCATGCGAAAGCGCAATGTGTACCGTGCCCACGGGTTTTTCTTCGCTGCCGCCACCTGGACCCGCGATGCCAGTGATGCCCACGCCCAGCGTGCTGCCAACTTGTCGGCGAATACCATCGGCCAGCGCGATGGCCACTTCGCCGCTGACCGCGCCTTTCGTCTGGATGAGTTCCGCAGGAACATCGGCCCACGCCGTTTTCAGCTCGTTGCTGTAACTGACGACGCCGCCCAAAAAATACACGGAACTGCCCGCGATGCTCGTCAGCCGCTGCGCCAACAGTCCGCCAGTGCAACTTTCCGCGGCGGAAATTGTGGAGTTGTTTCTCGTTAGCAGGCCCGCGACCACTTCTTCCATCGAGGAACCGTCTTGCGAAAAGATGCGGTCAGCCAGCGCGATCTCGAATCCCTGCACAATTTCGTCCAGCGTTTTTTGCGCGTGCGCCGCGTCATCCGTCCACATTCGTAAATGGATCTGAATCTCGCCCGGTGCGGCGAGAATTGTGGTGTTCACGTCGGCATACCGCGTGTAAATCGGTTTGATGCGTTGCTCGACTCCTGATTCGCCCATCCCCGCAACGCGCAATTCCCGATGAACCATTCGAACATTCGAGCTGCGTCGCTGCAGCCGCGGCAAGACTTGCTCCATATACATGGGTTTCAATTCGCGAGGCGGGCCGGGAAGCAGCGCAATGAAATGCCCCGCGTCTTCGATCCACAGTCCCGGCGCCGAGCCGCGCGGATTCTCGAGCACCTCCGCCCCCTCCGGCACCATCGCCTGGCGAACATTCACCGCAGGCATTTCGCGACCGAGCAGCCGGAAGCGACCTTCGATGTAACTCAGGATCTCGTTGTTCAAATGCAGCTTGCGGCCCAGCAAGTTCGCAACGGTTTCGCGCGTCAGGTCATCTTCCGTAGGACCCAGCCCGCCCGACGCGATGACCAGCTCGACGCGCTCCAGTGCTTCCGCAAATGCTGCACTCAAAGTATCGCGATTGTCCCCCACGATCGATTTGCGCAGCACTTCAATGCCGAGCTTGTTCAACTCTTCCGTCAGAAAGAGCGAGTTGGTGTCCATGCGGTCCGGAGTCAGCAGTTCCGAACCAACCGCTATGATTTCAGCTTTCATCTGCCCAATTATCCGATCAACGGCAAGCCGCGAACGTCCCAATCGAGCGTGAAGAGCGCGTCGGTAGTGGCAAGAATCGCGCGGCCGGAGGGTTGGAGGGCCATGCCCACAATGCCGGAGCCGCTGAGCACGACCTCCGCTTGCGTCTGCGGGGTGATTCGCACCGGCCGGCCGAGGCCGCGGAAGAAAACGCTCACCTCGCCGCCCTGCGTGATGCGGTGGATGCGGTCAAAACTTGAAGTCGTCGGCCCGGAAACGTACAAATCACCGCTGGGATGAAACGCCAGATGATACGCGGCGACGGAAGGCTCAAGCGTGGCAAAGACAAATATTTCACGACTCGGGCTGATCTTGAAAACCGTGCCGCTCCGGTCACCCACGTACAGATTCCCGTTGTGATCAAATGCGATGCCCGTGGCGATGCCCATTCCTTCGACCCACTGCTCTGCGCGGCCATCGGGTGTGATGCGATGAATCGTGCCATCATTGCGGCAGGAGACAAAAAGATTGCCCATGGGGTCGAGCGCCAACCCGCTAGGATTGATCAACGAAGTGATAAAAGGCTTCACGCTATAGTTCGCCGTAATTTTGTAAAGCGACACGGGAACGCGCTGGCCGCGCGGGCCGGAAAAGGTGACGTAAATATTGCCGTCCAAATCCACCGCGGGATTCGCCACGGGATGGAGATTGTCCGCGATTTGCAGGCCGATATGTACGGCATGCGGCGGACTTTCGTACTCGCCCGTGGCCACGCGCACCATTCCGCCGCCTGCCCCCTCGGGAACCCGCGCCACCACACGATTTTCGCTGGCCAGCGCAATGCCTGCTTCGGCTTCTCCGAAGTGGACCACCCCGAGTTTCATACCCAGCCAATGTGAAACGTCAGCAGCCCAAAGTGTAACGCCACACGCAGCAGAATTGCAGCGTAGATGCCCGCCATCCAGTCATCGACCATGATTCCCCAGCCGCCCGGCAGTTTTTCCAGCCGGCGGATGGGCCACGGTTTCCAGATGTCGAACACGCGAAAAAGTATAAAACCGAGCAGAAGATATTTCCAATTCACCAGGCTTAGCGCGAAGAAAATCGTGAAGACGGAGAGATCCATGTGCGCTGTCAAGTGCGGAAGCGCAATCGGAATTAGCGGCAGCACCAGCGCCAGGTGTTGTCCAGCCACCTCATCGATGACCACAAATTGAGGATCTTCGATCCTTACGTGACTCACCGCTCGCGATGCGCTCCAAACTCCGACTGCCCCCAGAACGAGTAGCAGGCCTAGCGCAGAGAATATAGGCAAGGCCAGCACTGTGTTGTGAACGTTGCTGCCGGGCAGAGGGAAAAGCTCATTTCTCAAGACGGCTTCGTAGTCGGGGTGAAGCGAGAACAAAGCTCTAACAGACGCTGGCTGGAGAAAAAAAACCGAAGACAAAAAGGCAGTCGCAATTCCCACCAGTGAGCCAAACGTCCCGGGCGCTTTGGGAATGTAGCCCACCCCTAAGGCAGTGGCGATGGCGAGCGCCAACCGCGGTTTCTGTGGCGGTGTTGCGGGTGCCGGTGTGGCTTCAGTGGTCGGAGTCATTCGACCTTTCCAAATCATCATCTAAAGGAAGGACGATGGTGCTCGCTCCGCCTTCACCAGCGTCTTCTTCCGTGAAGACAGGTTCGGAGACCACATATTTTTCTGTGGCCCAGTTGCCCAGGTCACGATCCCGGCATCGCTCGCTGCAAAAAGGGAAGTTCGCGTGGACCGCGGATTCCGTCTCCGCCTTACAAATAGGACATTTATGCTTCATGGCATGCTTCTCTTTTTTGCGTATTCTTCGTTTTCAGTGGTCTCTGCGGTAAAATTTTTTACGCACCACAGTAGAGATCAAGAAAACCTCACCTTCGAGAAGAGAGTATAGCTCAGGCGAGTACGCGGAGGGATGCCCCGGTAGCGATGCGATGAAGCTTTTCTGCGGCCGGAACCGGCGGCACCGGCACCGCGAAGCTGGCCCGCGGAGCGGGACGCGGCAGAATCTCCACCACGCGTCCAATCAGGTCGTAAGCATCCGTCTTGGTAATTTCCACGCGAGCAACGTCGCCAGCCTCTGCGATTTCTCCGTTGGGCAGTTCAATATCCGTGACATACAGCTTCCCATCAATCTCCGGAGCCATGCTTTCGAGCCGCGCTTCCCACACAAGCGGATTATCTTTCGACGGGCCCTCGATCAGCGCCGTGAAACTGCGTTCTTTGGACGCGCGCGATTTTGCCCGCAAGTACTTGGCGCGCAGGTTCTCCCTCGAAATTTTCTTCTGAATGGCCATTAAGCGGTTGCGGCGCTCACTGATCGTCTCTGCTTCCACTTTTTCATCCAGCGCGTAACTTCCAGCGTTATCCACGTCGGAATACTCGAACACACCCATCCAGTCGATCTTCGCGGCCTCCACGAAATCGCACAGCTCCTCGAAATCGGTTTCCGTCTCGCCCGGAAATCCCACGATGAACGAAGTGCGCAGCGAAACTCCGGGAATCGTCGTCCGAATGCGCTCCAGCAATTTTAGAAATACATCGCCGTTCGATCCGCGCTTCATCCTTGCCAGCACGTTGCGGCTGGCATGCTGCAGCGGCATGTCCATGTACTTGGCGAGCCGCGCATGCGCCGCGATGGTATCCAGCAATTTCTGCGTGACGCGGTTCGGATAAGCGTACAGAAATCGCACCCACAGCAAATCATCGGTCTGCGCTAGTCTTTCGAGTAATTGTGCGAGGCCGTCTCGCAGGCCCAGGTCTTCGCCGTAGGAAGTCGTATCCTGTCCGATCAGCGTGATTTCCCGCGCGCCGGCCCTCGCCAGATTCTCCGCCTCGCGCACCACCGACTCGAATCGCCGGCTGCGAAACGCGCCCCGCAGCTGAGGAATGATGCAGAACGTGCACGGATGATCGCAGCCTTCCGCGATCTTGATGTACGCCGCGTGTTTTGGCGTCGTAACGATTCGCGGCGTCAAGTCGTGATACAAAAACGATGGCGGCTGCGCGGGAAGCACGCGAAGGTCGCCCTCCACCGCTTCCATAATTCTTTCAACTTCGCCTGTGCCCACGACGGCGTCCACTTCCGGCACTTGCTCTAGAATCTCGCCTCGATGAAGCTACAAGTATTCACAACCAGAATTTCGGCTTCATCCGCGCGCGGCGTTAATTCATATCCTTCGCGCGCAAGAATACCCATCATCACTTCGCTATCCACGAGGTTCTTCGGGCATCCCAGGCTGACGAATCCAACTTTAGTCATAGACTATGAATTTGCGTCTTTACGCAATTCTCAATTGTAACATGCCCGTTCCTACAGATGTTTGTAGGGGCGCAGCACCGCTGCGCCCCACCTTGGTAGGGTGGACGAGTTTTTTATCGGGCCCGCAAAGCCGCGCGAATCTGGTCGAGAAGTTGATGCAGGCGCGTGGCATCGCAAACCGCACCACCGAAACGTGCGTGCGTATAGAGTTGCGTGAATTCCCGGACAGCGGGCGCAAGGTTCGGTGAATCCACGGCTACCGCAAATTCAAGCGGTGTTTGCGACACGTCTCGAATCATTCCGCGCCGCGCCAGCAGACGCAAGAGTTCCGCGTACATCCTGGACGCGAGCTGCGGATTCGCACGCGCGGCTTTCGCTGAGCGAAGCTGCCACGACAACCACAGGCGCTGCAGTATTGTCGATAGTGCGTCGAAGCGCAACAAGATCAGGAACGCGAAAATCGCAAACGCGATCAACACTCCAAGTCCGTCGTGCCAGGACTTCATCCATTTCTTGCCTCTGAGCTCCTGCCGGGCATACCAGGCGCGCAACGATTCCGATATGTCACGCGAGCTCCTCTGCACGTTCTGCGCCATGGTTACTTGATGAGCGAAGTCGTAGCCGATTACCCACTCGCTCCAGGTAATCTCCATCCAGTCGGCATACTTTCCCAGGCTTGACAGAAAGCCGGCCTCGTTTTCCGGAGCCGCAGGCGTGGGATCGAATACTTGCCAGTCCGCCCCGGGAAAGTAGACCTCCACCCAGCTGTGCGCGTCACTGGCGCGAACGATGTAGTCTCCGCCCAGTTCGTTGTATTCGCCGGGCAAAAAGCCGTTGACTTCGCGTGACGGAATGCCGAGCGTGCGGAGCATGATCGTCATCGCCGATGCAAAATATTCGCAGTGGCCCGCGCGCGTTTGGAAAAGAAAGTGGGCCAGAGGGTCGTCTCCGGGTTTCCCGGTTAGATTCAGCGTGTAGGTGTAACGAGTGCGCAAGAAAGTTTCAATCGCCAGGGCTTTGTCGAATGGAGTCCGGGCGTTTTTCGTGGTTTGCCTG
>WNFI01223378.1_pt1 | contig 17511 bp, 17 predicted proteins | sample 5400471 | NCBI WGS metagenome assembly WNFI01 (sample SAMN13153348, study PRJNA577476) | soil metagenome | isolation source: 100 cm saprolite on Douglas fir-dominated hillslope | place: USA:California | collected 2013-09-17 | reverse complement strand
GTTGAAGGCCAGGCCGACTATGCTCCTATTGAGGGCGGCAAGATACAGAAAGACCGAGCGAGACATTTGAAAGCGACAACCAATGTCCACGTTGATTTTGAAGAGCGGCAGGACGTTAGCTTGCATCTAAGGTAACAGGTCCACACAAAGAAATGGCTGGGGGGAGTAAATGAAAAAGCTGGCGCAATTCGCGACAGTCGGGCTGATATTTCTGTCGGTCAGCGCATGTGCACTGGCCATGGCAGTTGAGCCGCAAAAAAAATCCGGCAGCGAGCCCATGCGCGCACTCACGGGGCACGTGCTAGGCAGCCAGAACGAACCGCTGGAAAAGGCCATTGTCTATTTGAAGAACACCAAAACGCTGGCCATCAAAACATACATCAGCGATGCGGATGGCAGTTACCGCTTTCCCGTGTTAATGCCCAACATCGACTACGAAGTCCACGCCGAGTTCAACGGCGAACACAGTGACACCAAAACCCTCAGCGGCCTGGATACGCGCAAACAACTCGACGTAACGCTGCACGTCCACACCCAGAAGTAAGCATCGCCAAAAATAAAACGGGCCGTCTTATGTTGTATGTTGACGGCCCGTTCGAGTTTTTACAGCAGCGAAGTTAAGTCTGGTCGTTTCCTGCGCGTTTCCAGTTGATGATGTCGCCCAGCGTAGTGGTCGCGCTGGAACTGGAACTCGATGCCGGACGCTTATAAGCTTCCACATCCGCGCGGCTGGCTTCAGCGCCTACTGCGCGCAAGCTGAGCCCGACTTTCTTCTCTTCCGTGTTCATCTTGATGATCTTGAAGTCATGTTCCTGGCCGGCTTCGAGCTTGGCCGGCGCGCCTTCAGCATCAGTCGCTTCAGAGTTGTGGCACAAGCCTTCAACGCCCTCGGCGATCTCCACGAAAGCACCGAACTGCGCCGTGCGCAACACTTTGCCGTGGACGACGTCGCCAATCTTGTGCGCGGCAAAGAATGTTTCCCAGGCGTCGGGCTGAAGTTGTTTGACTCCGAGCGAAAGGCGGCGCTGCTCCGGCTCGATTCCCAGAACAATGGCGCGGACCTTGTCGCCTTTCTTCAGCATTTCAGACGGATGCTTGATCCGCTTGGTCCAGCTTAGATTACTTACGTGGACCAGGCCATCGATGCCGTCTTCAATCTCGATAAACGCCCCGAAGTCCGTAAGGTTGCGGACGCGACCTTCCACGATCGAGTCGATCGGATATTTCTCGTGCAAACGTTCCCAGGGATTCGACTCAAGCTGTTTCAGTCCGAGCGAAATGCGGCGTTCGGTCGCATTGACGTTCAGAACCACGCATTCAGTTTCCCCGCCAACCGTGATCAGCTTGGAAGGATGCTTCATCCGCTTGGACCACGACATCTCGCTGACGTGTACGAGTCCTTCAATGCCTTGCTCCAACTCGATGAACGCGCCGTAATCGGTCACGCTCAGGGCGCGGCCTTTTACGCGGGCGCCAATGGGATAACGTTCCGGAGCATCGAGCCACGGGTCAGGCGTGAGCTGCTTAAAGCCCAGCGACACGCGCAGCTTTTCCGGATCAAATTTGAGCACCTTCACCTGGATCTGGTCGCCCACGTGGACAAGGTCACGAGGATGCGTCAGCCGTCCCCAGGACATGTCGGTTACATGGAGCAGGCCGTCAATGCCGCCGAGGTCAACAAAAGCGCCGTAGTCGGTGAGGTTCTTCACCGTTCCGGTCATGATGGCGTCTTCCTGCAGCGTTTCCAGCGTCTTGGTGCGCTTTGATGCGTTTTCTTCTTCCAGAATCGCTTTGCGCGAAACCACAATATTGCCGCGCTTCTTATTCAACTTGATTACGCGGACTTCGATTTCCTGGCCGCGCATTACGTCCAGATTGCGCACCGGATGGATGTCCACCTGGGAACCCGGCATGAACGCTTTTACGCCGATGTCCACCGAGACTCCGCCTTTGACCCGTTCCACGATCTTTCCCTTGACCGGCGTCTTCGCCTGATGCGCCTGGTCGATCTGCTCCCAAACCCGCACACGTTGCGCGCGCTCATGCGAAAGCAGCACCGAGCCTTCTTCGTTCCGGCCATGCTGCACCATGACTGCGATTTCGTCGCCGGGCTGGAATTTGATGGCGCCGTCAGCATCGGTGACTTCGGCAATGGGCACAAGCCCCTCGGACTTGAAGCCGATGTCCACAACCACGTGCGTGGCCGTGATTTTGATCACGCTGCCTTTGAAGACATTGTCTTCGCTGGGCGCCGGTTCTGTTTCCAGAGTGTAGGACTCCAGCGCGGACGCAAAGTCGTCGTGGTTTTCTTCTTTTTGTTCTTTTTGGGTGGCGACCGCAGCGGGCTTAATGTCGGCTTCAACGGCTACGGGTTCAAGGGTTTCAACGGGAGTTTCAGGGTTTTCGGTAATCATAGTTGTGGAAGTTCCATGGGTCTGGCTGGAGTCGGACGCATTGCCGCTCCCCGCTTCAGAGATTGTGGTTACGGTGCGGTCTGTTTCTTGGTCCATTGTGCTCACTCACGGCCCACAAGACACGCTGGACCATGCATCGGGCAGGAAGAGCGTTCTTGGGACGAACTCGGCGGTCAGGTCAACTGCGATGATTGGCCTCCGCTTGCGCGGGAAGCTGGAAACCTCAGCGGCCGGATCCTGTAACAAACCAGACGAACAACAGGACTCTTCGACTATAACAATGGCCCGGAACAGTGTCAAACGTTCGACTCCCGACTTTTTCTGAAACCTCGGCCTTTCTTTTGAAACCCCCAAGCGTAGCGAGGGGTCGCTATCAATCACGAAAATTTTTGGCAGGGAATTGGCGGAAAGGCAATAATTCTCGGCAAAGTTTCTTCGCAACGATTAACGCGCAACCTTCTTCTTCGGTCTGCCGCCCAACTTTCCGTTTGCGCGGGAAGCCGCTTTCTTGGCTTGACTGCGAGAGCGCCCGCCGGTCTGGCCAAGTCTTGCCGCCATCCATGTTTTTGAACCAAGGAACCCTTCCAACAGGCCCGGCACGTAGAGGTCTGCATCGAGTTTGGGGAAATAAATTCCAAAACCTGACGGGCTGATCTCAATCGGGTCGAGTTGAGATGGCTTCGCGTTTTCCAAACCTTGTGCGTCGTGAGGGGAGAAGCTCAGAATGAGCTTTGAATTGAGATGGACGACGATGTGTCTGCTCTTGCGGTCATAGTGCGCAGAGATCGCCTTGGGCAGATTCTCTTGCAGTTCTCTGGCCCGCTCGTTCGCCATTTTTAGATTCTAGCATGATTCCTAAGCGCTTAGGTTTATCGCATGCTGCTCGGATCCAGAAGGATTACGGCGTAGAGACGCGGCATTGCCGCGTCTCACTGGTGGCCGCTGCGTCATGCTCGTGCTGGGATTGCCGAGCGGGGTTCTTCGTGAGCACAACGATTCTCGCTAGGCTGCGTGTGAGACGTGGCAGTGCCACGTCTCTACGTCTGGATTTTTCTATTCTCAGTCATCCGCGTTAGGGAGAGCCAGCCGCCAGTTTTTCCATCTCTTTTTCATCAATCACGGTCACACCCAACTCACGGGCCTTATCCAGCTTGGAGCCGGCGTCCTCACCAGCAACCACGTAGTCAGTCTTCTTGCTGACGGAACCAGCGACTTTACCGCCGGCGTCTTCAATCATCTTCTTCGCTTGATCGCGGGAGTAGTTGGGAAGAGTGCCGGTCAGGACGAATGTTTTACCCGCGAGTGCGGTGCCACGTTCTCTTTTTTTACCTTTGAAGGTCAGATATTTTCCCAGACGCTCGACGAGTTTGCGATTACTGGGCTCGGCAAAGAACTCATGAATGCTCTCTGCGATGCGCGGGCCAACTTCATTGACCTCTTCCAGTTCCTCGACGGATGCGGCCATCAGCGCGTCCATGGAGCCAAAATGTTCCGCCAGGAATTCCGCCGTGCGTTCTCCGACAAAGCGAATCCCCAGGCCGTAAATCACCCGCTCCAGCGGTAGCTTGCGCGATTGCTTAATCTCCGCCAGCAGGTTCTCCGCGGACTTGTCGCCGATGCGTTCCAGGGTGAGCAATTTCTCTTTAGTCAGCTCATAGATATCGGCAATGTTCTTGACCAGGCCACGATCGGTAAGCTGGCTGACCAGAGATTCACCCATGCCTTCAATGTTCATGATGGAGCGCGCGGCAAAGTGCAGAATGCTTCCTTGCAGCTTTGCCGGACAATTCACGTTGATGCAGCGATGGTCGGCCTCGCCTTCCACACGAACAACGTGACCGCCACAAATGGGGCAGCGTTCCGGCATGTGGAACTTCTTATTCCCGCGTGGGTGCTGTTTGTCGTCAAGCACACTAACCACTTTGGGGATTACGTCTCCACCACGCTCGACGGTTACCCAGTCGCCGATCTTAATGCCGAGGCGCTCGATCTCGTCCTGATTGTGCAGCGTGGCGCGGGTCACAGTTGTGCCGCCGGAGCCGTGTGGAGTCCACTTTGATGACAATGCCATCAATCTCGTGAGGCAGACTTTCCCGCATTTGCTCGCCGTGCGTGATGAACTGGATGACCTGCTCAATATTGTGGGCCACGGTGTAATGTGAATTCACTTTGAATCCGGCAGTCTTGAGCGCTTCGAGCGACGCGGAATGTTTTTCCATGAAATACTTTCCATCGACCAGCAGGAAGTAGGCATAGAAGTCGAGGCGCCGCTGGGCAACAATATTTGGCTCCAGCACGCGAATGGTTCCGGCAGCGGCATTTCTGGGATTGGCAAACCGGGCGAGTTCCTGCTCCTCGCGTTCGTCGTTCATGCGCTCGAAAGCGGCCAGCGGCATGATGACTTCTCCGCGGACTTCAAAGTCGGCGGGAATACCAGCTTTCTTGAGTGCTGCCGCGGAAACCGAAAGCGGCACTGAGCGCATAGTGCGAACATTCGACGTGACGTCTTCTCCAATGGAGCCATCGCCGCGCGTGATCCCGCGTTCCAGCTTTCCGTTTTTGTACCAAAGCGCCAGTGACATTCCATCGAGCTTGAGTTCGCAGACGTAATCAATTTTGTCGGTCCCAGCCAGCTCATGCACGCGACGGTCCCAGGCGCGGAGTTCCTCTTCGCCGAAAGCGTTGTCCAATGAAAGCATGGGACGGGAGTGGGTGGCTTTCACGAATCCTTCGCGCGGCTTACCGCCCACGCGCTGTGTGGGCGAATCAGGCGTGACCAGTTCTGGGTGGGCCTCTTCCAGCTTCTTCAGCTCCTGCATCAGGCGGTCGTATTCGGCATCGCTGATTTCGGGGGTGTCCAGGACGTAGTACAGATGCTCATGGCGCTGGATCGTCTCCCGCAACTTCCCGATCTTGCGCTCAATATCTGTAGGATGAGTGGCCATGGTGAGATTATATTGATCTGGCTTTTGTTTGGCTTGGAGATGGAAACCCAGTGAAGCAGCGGCCGCGGGGTTTGATACTGTAATCGCCTGCGGCGGCGACGGGACTATCAACGAAACGCTGAACGGGCTGATGCTGAGTTCTGCGGACGTTGTTTTGGGCGTGGTGCCGCTGGGAAGCGGGAACCTGCTGGCGACTGACCTGCGCTTGCCATCGGACCCAGTGGCTGCCGCGCGAAAGCTGCTGAGCTACAAGCCGCGCAATATCCGTCCGGGAATGATTTCTTCGCGAGGCGGCAGCGGTCCACCGGAGCGCTACTTTCTTGTGGCTGCCGGCGTGGGCTCAGACGCAGAGCTGATGTATCGCACCGCCGTGGAAGCCAAAGAGCGTTACGGGCGCAATGCTTATTTTCTGGAAATGCTGCGCATGGCCTGGCGCGGCCGCTATCCGATGTTCCAGGTGGACTGGGACGACGCGCAGGGCAAGCGTCGCCAGGACGAAGTCACACTGGTGATGGCCATTCGCGCTACAAGGTTCCCCGGGCTCATGCACTTTGTGAATCTTGGCTCGGCGCTCACTCGTGACGACTATTGTCTGCTGCTCTTCCGCACCGACAAAGTCCGGCACTTCTTCAACTTTTTTGCCAGCCTGGCTACAGGATTGAACTGGAAGGTCCCGCGGGTCGAGACCGTTCATACAACGTGGTTCCGCTGTACGGCGTTGTCCACGGAAGGCAGAATCCATTCGCAGGCCGATGGTGAACTGCTGGGCATGCTTCCGGTAGAAGTAAGTATTGGGACGAAGACAATCAGGCTGCTTATGCCGGAATGATGGCCTCAGTCCGCATTTTCCGACAGCCATTGCAGGGCTTCAACCCGCGAACGGAAAACCCGCAATCCCGATCCGCCTTTGGTCTCCCGCAGCATCTCAAACATGCGGGCAAACCCAAACACCACGGCGTTCTCGGCCACGAACGCACGGCGGGCGTTCGGCGAAAACACTGAAGTCTGGGCCAGTGTGCGTACGGTCTCGGCGGTAACACCCATTTTGGTGATCCGGGTCATGTCCAGGAGCTGGGAAAAAGCTGGATCAAAATCCGAATCTTCCCGAATCAGCCGTTGTAGTGCAGGGCCGTCCTCGTCCACAACGTCACCAAACAGCTCGCAGATCACGAGCTTACGGTCTTTATCGATTTTGAATGAAACCGGCATGCGCAGGTGTCCTTCCGGCTTGCCTGGCAGCAGAGCTTTTCGGTGGGCGCCACCATTTCGAGTAGGGCAATCCTAAAGGAAAGGCAAAGTATCTCCAAGGCTATTCGGAGCGAAACCATCCACCGGCTACAATTGCATGTTCAAGGAAGCGTATTTGGAACCAGTCACTCATCTTCTATTTGGAGCTTGCTTAAGCCGGGCGGGATTCAATCGCAAGACCGGCCTGGCTACGTTGACTCTGGTGCTGGCTGCTGAAGCCCCGGACATGGACGCTGTGGCTTATTTTGGCGGCTCGGTTTCCGGGTTCCAACACCACCGCGGGATCACCCACAGCTTCTTGGGGGCGCCTTTTGTCGCCGCGCTGGTGGTCGCAGGCGTGTACGGAATTTACCGGTTGATGAAAGCCCGGGGCCGCCCGCCCAGGATTTCACCCAACTGGAAGCTGCTTTATTTCTACGCAGTGTTCGGCTGTCTCACGCACATTCTGCTGGACTTCAGCAACAACTACGGCGTCCGCCCGTTTGAGCCGTTCAGCTACAAATGGTATTCGTGGGACATTTTTTTCATCATCGACCCGGTGGTCCTTGGGCTTCTGGCGCTCGCCCTAGTAGTGCCCGGATTCATGAGCTTGATTACGGACGAGATCGGCGCCCGCAAGCAGCAGTTCCGCGGACGCGGAGCAGCGATTTTTGCTTTGCTCTGTATCGCTGCGCTAGCTGGGCTTTGTGACTTTGAGCATCGCCGCGCTGTGAACGCGCTGGAGTCGCTTTCATATCATGACGAGCAGCCGTTGCGCGCGTCGGCGTTCCCGACAATGATGAATCCGTTTTCCTGGCATGGCGTGGTCGAGACCAAAGACTTTCTGGAAGCCTTACCCGTTAACTCCGGCAGCAGCGAAGTGGACCCGGACAATCTCGGAGTCCATCGCTACAAACCGGAAGAGACCCCGGCGACATTGGCGGCCAGGAAATCCCGGCTGGGCCAGGGCTATCTCGACTGGGCGCAATACCCGTTCGTGGAAGCCAGCCACTTGCCCAACGACAAGGGCTATATCGTGCAATTCCAGGATTGGCGTTTTTTTGGTAACGCAATCGGCTCTGGCCATTCCTCTCCGCTGTCAGGATATGTGGTCCTGTCGCCCGACCTGAAAGTGGAGGACATGAGCATGGGCATGCGTCCCAAGTGAGAAATTCGCACCGCGGATTCGCGCGGAATTGAAGAACGAGCCCGTTCTTGACGCACACGTCCCCAACCGTCACAATAGCTGTGCTGAGGTAAAGGAATTTATGCTGGCTTATCTGTTCGTAGCTTTGGGAATCCTGGTCCACGTGGTGGGCTCAGGCCATACGTTTGGCTTCACGCCGCTGGGGGCTTCGCTGCTTTTCTTTGGCGCCAACCGTTCCCGCAAAGAATTCCTGCTGCTGCTGCCGGCGCTGATTGGCGCGGATATTTATCTCAACTATCGCGTCTACGGTCATGCTCTCCAGCCCGACCAATGGTTTGTGTTTGCCTGGTACGTGGGAGCGTGTTTCCTCGGATCGCTGCTCAAGAACCGTGTACGTCCGCTTCTCGTTGGCGGAACGTCACTGGCCTTGTCCGTATCTTTTTTCCTGGTCAGCAATTTTGCCGTTTGGGCCGTATGGACCATGTATCCCAAGACCTTTGCCGGCTTAATTGCCTGCTACGTCGCCGGAATACCGTTCTTCCAGAAAGGAATCGCCTCCGACCTGCTGTTCGCAGCGGTCTTCTTTAGTGTTCCCGTCCTGGTGGCTCATTTCAGCCGCGCTGCGGAGCAACGGCGGCCTGCGATCTAGAAGGGCGTCTACCTTTAAGGAACCAATTTAACCTTGGCCTCCACAGACATGCCAGGCCGCAGCAGATGGTCAGCATTCTCTTTTGGATCAAGCACAATCCTGACTGGCACTCTCTGCACTACTTTTACGTAGTTTCCCGTGGCATTCTCCGCTGGCAGCAGGCTGAAGCGGGAGCCGGTGGCGCCGGCCAGGGCGTCAACCTGGCCGTGATAGTCGCGACCATACGAATCAACGTGAATGGTCACGGGCTGTCCCGGGTGCATCTTCTTTAGCTGTGTTTCTTTGAAGTTGGCAGTGATCCAAATGTCGTCAACAGGAATAATGATGAGTAATTGCTGTCCCGGCTGGATTCGCTGACCCACTTCGATGGACTTGCGGCCCACAATGCCGCTGACCGGCGCGATGATTTTGGTGTAGCTGAGATTCAATTCTGCCGTGGTGAGCTGTGCACCGGCGCGGTCTGCATCTGCGACGGCTGCGGATGCCTTCGACTGTGTGGAAGCAACCTGCTCCGGCGCGGAGCGGGCGGCGAGCAAATCAGCCTTGCGTTCCGACCAGCGGCTTTCCGCCTGGCCGACTCGTTTTTGCGCAGCAATGTATTCAGCACGGGCAGCGATGAGAGCTTGATTGTCCGTGGCCGCCTGGGTGGCAATGCGCGCGTATTCTGTCTGGGAAACTTCGCGCTTCGCCAATAAGTTTTCCCAGCGCTGGCGGTCGGCTTCGGAGCGTGTGTAATTTGCCTGGGCTTGGGCGACGCGGGCCTGGCCGGCGTCCATCGCGGCTTTCTCGGAAGCTACGGAATCCGCCGCCTCCTCCACCGCTGCCTGCGCGGCCTGGAGCCGGCCGCTGCTGCTGGAAGAAGTGATGGCCACGTCCTGATGGGCCGCTGCCGCATTGGCTCGCAGACGCTGTTGCTCGGCCTGGGCTCGCGCCACGTCGGCCTGAAAGTCTGCCGGATCAATCTCCGCGAGGACAGTGCCGGCAGTCACAAAGTGATTGTTCAACACGTCGGGGTTTACGCGGATGATTGTGCCAGAAATACGCGCGCTGACGGGATTGAGATGGCCATCCACTTCAGCGTCGTCCGTAGTTTCATAAGAGCCGAAGTAAAACCACAGCGCCACGGCTCCGGCTATCACAACGATAAGCGTTACGGCCGCTACCACCGGATGCTTTTTCAAGAATCCTACTGGGCCGTTCCGTTTCGCAGGCGCAGCTTCGCCAGTGCCGGTATCAGAGTGTTCGATAGCGGGACTCACGGTCGGTGTTGCCGCCTGCCTGTCGATTGCCTGACGGCCCGCGTTGCTTTCAGGCTCAATCATTTCTTCGGTCTCTAGAGTAGGACTAGCCATTTTACTTTCCTCCTAAATATCGGGTTGCATCTTTTTGTGCGGAGCCCATGGCGCGCAGCAAGGCAAGCTTGGCCAGATTGTGCGCGAACAGGCTGGAGATGTAGTTTTCATGCGCGGCAGTTAATCCCTGCTGGGCCTGCACCAGTTCCAGATTGTTGGTCACTCCGTTGACGAAGCGGTCGCGGGCCTGCTCCAGCGCTTTTTGCGCGAGCTGCGTGTTTTGCTGTGCCACGCGGACGGCGCTATCGGCGGCGGCAAGATCGGTGAAGGCGTTGCGGACTTCATAGTCCACCGCGTACGTTTGGTCCGCATGTCCCAGGGTCGTGCCGATCCCGCCATAGTAGCCATTGAAGCTCAGTGCGGGCATGCGCTGCATCTGTGCGGCTTTCTTGCTTAGCCCAGCGGCTTCTGCTGAAACTTGGGCGCTCTTGAGATCAGCGCGCCCGGTCTCTGCTTGCTTTAATGCGGACTCAAGGTCCGGGCCGTTCCATGCGCCGTAGGGCGTATCGGTGATCGCGTTGAATTGCTGCCCGCGCGGCAGCCCAATCAGACGGGCCAGGGTTAGCTTGTCTTTATCCAGATTGGCTTGCGCTACGACTACGCGTTGTTCGCTGGTCTGGCGCTGGACCGTGGCGCGAAAGCCGTCAATCTCCGGCGCGAGCCCGTTGCGGACCTGGTTTGCAGTCTGGTCTTCCAGAGTTTTCGCGACGTCAAGTTGCGCCTTCGCGGTTTCCACACGCGCCTTGCTGGCGATGACTTGCAAGTACGCAGTGCCAACGGCCAGAACGACCACGTCGCGCGCGTCCTGAAGAGAATACGTGCCGGCTTCCGCGGATCGACGCGCGGCACGCAGGCGGTAACTGTTGTCGAGATTCAATCCGTTCTCAGAAAACGCAAGGTAGCTTTCCTGATAACTGAATTGCCCGGTTGAAGCAGGAAGCCCGGGTATCTTCAGGCCGATGGCCACGCGGTTCAACTCGTCAAGATTCTGCCGCAGCAGTGTGGACACAGTGGGCAACAGCGCCGAGAGAGCGCGCAGCCGCTGCGCCTGCGCCTGGCGCAACGACGATTGGTCTTCAATCACTCCCAGGTTGAAATGTACGCCGCGCTCGATGGCATCCTGTAGCGTGAGGTCAACGGGAGTGGCAGACAATGTCCCAGTAGGCACGCTGCCCAGAAACGGATTCTGCTGTTGTCCGGCAAGCGTGCTGGGTGTGTTGCTGTTGGTCGCCGGATTGATCGTGCGCGGCGTGGCGATGCTGCCCAACTCAAACGATGACTCAGCCTGCTGTGCCGCCGCCACGGCCGACAAGCCGAAACTCAATAACAAAGTAATCATGATTCGTTGCACGGTAAAACTCCTTGACTGGCTCATATCAATGTCCCGCTGCTTTGACGCCGTGAAATTTCTTGATCAAGAAAGCCAGCGGCACGCCGACAAGCGCGACGATCGCCAGCAATCGGAAGCAATCCAGAAATCCCAGCATGGCGGCATTCTTTGTGGCCAGTCCGGCTGCCAGTCCATAAGCTTGCTGTGCGGCGTCGGCCGGACTGGCTCCCATGCTGGCGAAATACCTCGTGGTGGAATCAATTATCTGGCTGAAGCCCGGATTGTCCGGTGTGACGTGCTGGGCCAGAATGCTGTGATGAAACTGCGTGCGGCGCTCCAGCATGGTAGTGACAAACGCCACGCCAAAACTTCCTCCCAAATTGCGGAAGAGGTTGGTAATGCTGGAAGCCTTATTGTTTTTGTTGAGCGGTATGTAGGAATAGGCCAACTGGCTGACCGGTACAAAGAAAAATCCCAGACCCACGCCTTGCACCACGCGGGCCAGCGCGTAGACGCGATAGTCCGCGTTCAAATTGAACGAAGCGAAATACCACATGGCCAGGCCGATGATGACCGAAGCAAAGCCAATCAGCCTGGCGACGCCAATTTTTGGCGTGAGCCGGACCACGATTGGGGCCAGCACCATAATCATCAGCGCGCCCGGCCCCAGTACCAGTCCGGCATCTGTAGCTGTGTAGCCAAAAAGCGATTGCAGCATCTGCGGTATCAGTACCGTGCTGCCAAATAGCGTGAAGCCGAAAATGAAATAGAGAATGTTGGAAATCGCGAAATTGCGTTCCTTGAAGAGCTTGATCTCGACCACGGGATCGTGATGCCGCCATTCATAAATGGCCGCAGCCAGCAGAGCGCAAACGGCGATCGACAGGCAGGTGACGATAAAGCGGCTTTCCAGCCAGTCCTCGCGCTGGCCTTTATCAAGAACGATCTCCAGGCAGCCGAAGCCCAGGGCCAGCAGGGAGATTCCCCAGTAATCAATCGAGAGTTTTCCCTTGCTCCGGGCGGATTTGATTTCTTCAATGAACTGCGGCGGATCGGACACCAGCCGGCTCGTCAGCACATGCTGTAGAGAGCGAACGCGCCGGCACGCTTGGCGGGCGGAAAGGTGTCGACCAGGATGGCCTGCTCCACCGGCGCCAGCCCGCCTCCGCCAATGCCTTGCAGGACGCGGAAGAAAATCAGCATGCCCAGGTTGGGCGCGATGCCGCACAGAAAAGAGCTGACCACAAATAACGCCACACACGTCATGTAATAGTTCTTGCGGCCGAACACCCGGCTCAGCCACGCGCTCAAAGGCAGCACCACGGCATTGGCCACCAGATAACTGGTCAGGACCCACGTGCTTTCGTCGTAGCTCACGGCCAGACCGCCGGCAATGTGCGGCAATGCCACGTTGGCGATGCTGGTATCCAGCAACTCCATAAACGTGGCCAGGGTGACGGTGATGGCGATGGCCCAGGGGTTAACCGCCGCCTTTCCGACTTTCTGGGCAACAGCTTTCAGTGAAGCTGTCGGCGCCATCGGTCGGTTTATTGCTTGCGAGCTCATCGTCTTCCTTCGTGCCTTCTTGCTGCTTACGCCGTAAACTTCGTGCCTTAGAAGATGCGTACGCTGTATACAGCGGCGCAAAAATTTTTATTCCAATGATTTCGTCAGGGAAACAATCATTTCGCGCTTGAGCCGCTCCGGATCATGGACCGGAAGCGTCGCCTGGGTGAGAATCAACAGCGACGCCACGCCATGCATCCCCGCGCGCAAAAGCTGGGTGAGCGATTCAATGTCCACTTCAATCCCGCGGGCCGCCGCACATTCACGGATCCCGTCGCGCAACCGGTCCAGGGTGGGCCGGCCAATGGCCACCTTGCGTTCCGCCATGGGTCCGGGAGGCACTTCCGTCATAAATGTTACTTTGTAATGGTTGGGATGACTCACGTGAAAATCAATGATGGTTTGCAAACATTTCCGGAGCCGTTCCAGCGGGACCGTGGTCTTCTGGCGTTCGCGGTCAATCAACTTGATCATCTCGTGGAATGTATCTTCACAGATCGAAAGCAGCAATTCGTCCTTGCTTTTGTAATAGCGGTACATGGCCATAGGTGAGCAGCCAATCTCCGCTCCGATGCGCCGCATGGAAACGCTTTCATATCCCTCGCGGGCAAAAAGATCGCGCGCGGTGTTGCGAATGATTTCGCGCAACGTCGCGCGATGCAAGGGGGTTTTTCTCGTCCTGGTCCGGACCTTGATCCGGCGTTTGGTGGGGATCGCCATAATGTTTACAGTGTAAACACGAGAACCATAAAAAGCAAGAGGCGGGGACGAAATGAGTGTTGGTCAGATAAGGGACTTCGCAAAGATCGGCAAGACTGCTTTCTTTTGTCCTGCCGATCTACCCTCCTCTCCCATTTCTCCCATTTGCTGAATTCCCTGCTAACAGGGAAAATAACAGGGGAGATTTCAGCGTTTTGGTCTCTGCTGGCATGCAAACCCTGATTTCACAAGCACTTGAAGATTCCTCTTCGAATTCGGAACAGGGAGCGAACAGGGGCGTAACAGGGAGTGAACAGGGAAAATGCAGGAGGAGTGGCTGGGCACACACGCTGCCTACGACAAAATAAATGTGGCAACGGTGAAATATGGAAATTAGACCCATCAGGACGGAAGCTGACAGCGAACGCGGATTGCGCCGGGTTGAGGCGTTGTGGGGAGCAGCGAAGGGCAGTCCGGAAGGCGACGAACTTGAGGTCCTGGTCACGCTGATTGAAGCCTACGAACGCCAGGCCTATCCGATGGACCTGCCAACTCCCATCGACGCCATTAAGTTTCGCCTGGAGCAGAAAGGACAGGATTATCACGCACTCATTGGCGTGATCGGACAACGGACCCGGGTTTATGAGGTCATGCGCGGAGACCGGCCCTTGTCGCTGAATATGATTCGCAATTTACATCGCCAGTTCGAAATTCCGGCAGAAGTACTGATCCAACAGCCGCGACGCCGGCCAACCCGCAAAGGTGCATCCGCTACGCGCCACGCCCGGAACAAACGATTGGAAAAACCCCTGCGGAAATCCGCGTAGGGTGGAATAGCGTCTTTCCCCCTGGCGTCATCCGCGGCAAGCCCCACGGCCAGCCCCACGGCGCGCCGGGGCAGCCGGGGCAGGTCAGCGTAATCCGCGGCAAGATTTTCCTTGGTTTTGCTGATTGCCAATTGCTGATTGCTTTTTCGGATCATCCCTCGCTGCGGATCGGCCCCCATCGCTTGACGACGCGTCCGTCGCCGGTCTTAAAGTCCAGGTAGTCGGCGGTGAGCGTGAACCCCAGTTCCAGGCGAAAGCTGAGCAGGGTCCGGTCCTGGAACTGGATGGCGATCGAGTGATCTTCCGCCGAGGTGAACAACTCCAGCTTCTCGACCGTCCGGCCTTTCATCTGGGGGAATTCCAACACCCTGCCTATCGACGACTTCCTCTCGATCAGGGCAAACCGGGACTTCGGAGGCTTTTTTCGCTTGTGCTGGGTTGTCATGGATTGCATTTCCTTATCGTACTAATTATACCGCGTATTAAATAGAACGTGGTGTTTTTGTTCTGTTGCGCTTACAAAGAGGGGCGTGGCAGACGAATCCAAATTTTTCAAGGACTTAGGCGCCCGCATCCGGCAACTGCGTGAGGCGGCTGACTACAGCCAGGAGGACATGATCACTCATGGTTACTCTGTCCGATACTGGCAAAAAGTCGAGGCAGGAAAACCCATAACGCTCCGGACCCTCCTGCGTATCTGCCGGTTGTTTTCAACTCCCATGCACAAGGTGGTGCACGGACTTGACGGACCGAGTTCCGGAAGACAAGCGCCTGTCCGAAAAACTAACGCGAAGCGGCGTGGGAGAAGCCGCGATGAGTAAGCGTAAGTCTATAAAGGCGATAGATTTATTCGCCGGCGTGGGCGGGAGCTCGTCCGGCGCAGCATCCGCGGGCGTCGAGGTATTAGCCGCGATTGATTGCTGGGCCTTGGCAAGAAAAACCTACAAGGACAATTTTCCAGACGTTCAATTTCTGAAGCGGAAGTGTGAGAATGTGAGAATTGCCGAGCTGAAGAGAAAAACCGGCAAAATCGATCTCATCATCGCCTCACCGGAGTGCACAAGTCATACGTGCGCAAAGGGAAATGCTCCTCGTTCTGAAAAGAGCAGACAGACTGCGTTCCAGGTTGTGCGGTTCGCAAAGGCGTTCAACCCCCGGTGGATCGTGGTCGAAAACGTGGTTCACATGCGGAGTTGGAAAAAATATCAATCCTGGCTCCAGAAAATTCGAGAGCTCGGCTATCGGATACGAGAGCAAGTAATTAATGCTGCTGATCATGGGGTACCACAATCCCGGCGGCGTTTGTTCGTGTTGTGCGACCGTCAAAAAACTCCACCTGATATCAAACCGATGACAACAAAGAAAAAATCGGCAGCTTCGATCATCGATAAAAACGGCCAGTTTGCCTTTTCTCCCCTGCGCAGGAAAAACCGTGCTCAAGCAACTCTTAAGCGAGCTAATCGCGCAATCAGAAGTTTGGGAGAAAGGAAGGCTTTTCTTCTCGTGTACTACGGGTCGGATGCAGCCGGCGGTTGGCAACGTACCCAAGTACCGCTACGCACGCTAACAACCTTAGACCGCTTCGGCTACGTACGCCCCAAGGAAAGGGGGTACGAAATGCGGATGCTACAAGTTCCTGAAATCAAAGCGGCGATGGGCTTCACTGAGGATCATTGCCTCAATCGGGGAACCCGTCGTGAAAAAGTCAAGCTATTAGGAAATGCTGTTTGCCCGCCCGTGATGCGTGCAGCCATATCCGCTCTAACCTCTTAGTAAGCGGGTCGAAGTAAGCGGGTCGAAGGCGAAGGATTTTATGGAAGTTGGTAACAGCAAGTCGGGTAAAGCGATCATGCGCCCGCGTGCGCGCTTGATCTCCCTAATAGGCGACGAATTAATCAGTGACGAGCCCGTTGCTGTGGTAGAGCTTGTAAAGAACGCCTACGACGCAGATTCAAAGACGGTGCGTGTCGCATTTACAGGAGAAAATGTCTTCGATCCGGACACTTTAACCATCGCAGATGACGGCTGCGGTATGACCTTGTCGACAGTTCTCGGCGCGTGGCTTGAGCCTGGCACTATTCTCAAAAAACAACAGGAACGATCACCCGGAGGGAGGCTCTATCAGGGAGCTAAAGGGATTGGCCGGTTTGCCGCCGCCCGGTTAGCACATTCGCTATACATGGAAACTCGATCCAAGGGCGAAGAGGAAGGCGTTACCGTCCTTTTGGAGTGGGGTAGGTTCAGCGACGAAAGCTATTTGGATGAAGTTTCAATCGATTATGAGGTTCGCCCACTGCCCCAGTTGAAGCATGGTACGCTGCTGACCCTCATAGGTCTGCATTCCAGAAAACATTGGACAGAGGATGATTTCAAGGCCCTGCATAACCGCCTGTCCCGGCTTATATCGCCATTTCAAAACAACAAAGGTGTGGCGGAGATTTCTGATTTTGAGATCGACCTGCATATTCCCGCATTTCCCGCTCTTACTGGAAAAGTCGAACCGCATAGCCTCACTAGGTCACCGAAGTACCGGCTGAAAGGTGAATTGTCTGGAGCAGGCCTATTCAATGGAAATCTGGAGATCGATGGAAAGCAATCAAAGTTGTTTGTAAATGCTTCCCTGGGCGATAAGGGAGAACGCGTCGGTTGTGGTCCTTTCGCCGTGGAGATTCGCGCTTGGGATCGTGATCGACCTGGTTTGACCCCCTACATGCTGCAGTTTGACCTCAGCATGACTGATTTACGGAATATTCTCAACAATTATTCCGGCGTCAGTATTTATCGAGACGGATTTCGGGTTCATCCATACGGAGAAAGAGGTCTTGACTGGCTTAGTCTTGACACTCGCAGTCGGCAAACCCCAACGTTCCGCCTGGCAAATAATCAAATCATTGCGGCCATACGTATTTCCAGGGACAGCAACCCCAACCTTGTAGATCGCGCAACCAGAGAAGGGTTTGTTCACGATCAAGGATATGAGGCACTTCAAGATTGGTTCATTCGTATTCTTGGTTTGCTCGAAGCAGAGCGATATAGTGTGCGACCTCGCGAAGAGGCCAAACCAGAAGAGATGTCGACATTGTTCGAGCCGTTCGACATGTCGGAGGTCGTCAAAGAAGCAGATGAACGGCTAGGCAAGAAGCATCCTGTTGCAGCCTTGGTGCGACAGAAGGACGTCGAAATCAGGGAGGGAGTGCAGCGGCTGCAGGACCACTATTCCCGTCTGCTTCTGGCAGCGGGTCTCGGCCAGATGGTGGACGTCGTAATTCACGAGATCGGCGCACCACTAGGTCGAGTAATCCGCGCTTTAAGTGAATTGGAAAAAGCGATGATCAAGATGTGGAATGGGCCTCTG
>WNFI01034327.1_pt3 | contig 17515 bp, 16 predicted proteins | sample 5400471 | NCBI WGS metagenome assembly WNFI01 (sample SAMN13153348, study PRJNA577476) | soil metagenome | isolation source: 100 cm saprolite on Douglas fir-dominated hillslope | place: USA:California | collected 2013-09-17 | reverse complement strand
TCGCTGGCCAAACGACTACGAGCGGCGGGCATTTCCGAATCGGTGGCAGAAGAGGTGCGGGAGCGGGGCGTGGAGCTCTACGAGGCGGCGTGGTCGGAGTACGAAAGCAACCACGGGTTACGCCACCCGGTTCGGTTCTACCAAGAAGGGTTGGTTACAGCGCTCTAGGGTCGAGCTCCTAAGGATCCTTGAGTGCGGTCTCGAGAAAAGACTGGAGCACCATAGCCTCGTGTCCAGCATCAGTGACTCGACGTGCGTTCTCCCACCGTTCACCCCTGGTCGAACGATGACTTCAGACCGAAGCAGATTTGTAGGTCGTAGATGTTCAGCAGTCGCCGCTACGACAGGAGTTTTAGGACCGGATCGCTAAACCGCCGTCAGTCCTTTCCGAGCGCGTCCGGCCGACACCACGATCTCGCGCGATTAGGGAGCGGACGAGATTCAGGTCGGATCGACTCTGAGAGGGGTACCGCCTACCGTGCGTCGCCTCGGTCGGGCGTCGCCGCGAAGCTCATGCTTTGCGCAAGCTGCAGCAAGAGCCGATTGGTAGGCACGATCGCACGGGGGCCGCAGGCGTCGACGGCTAGCGATCCGTTCTCACCGACCTCGATATTGGCCAGGACTATGCAGGGATCCGCGGGCGCGAGTCGGCAGTCGGCCTCTGCCAGCATGCAGAGCGCATCGCGAAATCGACCCGACCGGAGATGCTCCAAGACATCTCTGTCTACACTCGTCGAGACGTTTGGCGCAGTGCCTTTCTGCACGCGTAAGCAATAGCTTTCGATCAAGCTGCCGGCCGGTTCTTGATCCGCGCCCCCTTCCGGCTCGGCAGTGCTCACCGATTGTTCCCCGCCCTGGAGTTCCCGGTAGCAGAGGCTGATGTGCACCGAGCGCGGAAGCAGTTCGTCGCTCGTTGACAGGGGGTCACAGTCGTCGCGCAGCCGCAAGGGAACAATGTCGACGTCGGTTGGGATCACGATCTCGCGACCCAACCCATCCACTGCAAGCCCAGCGGAGATGCTAACGCCGTTTCCCCGAGTTGTTGTGTGTGCTGTCACGCCGAGTCCACACACGACTCCATGGCCCAGCTCGAAACGATTGTGGAGCTCGCTCTTGCCGCGCCCGTAGTCCTGCTCCTTCTGGAAGTCGTCCGCGGTCAAAAGCCGGCCGGAAAAATACCGAAGCCGCTCCGCCGGATGTAGCTCGGCAAGCCACCGCTCGCGCGTTGAGTCTTCCATCGATCTCTACCTCCCAATATTTGTCTTCGGACACGGATTTCTAACGGGTCGGTGCTACGAGAAGACGTCTAGCGCAAACTCCGAGCCAGCCAAGCCGATGAGTTGATCAGCGGGTTCAGGATGTCTACTGCATTGTGATCAAGGGTCGAGCCTAACCGCGAACAGTCTGCGCTCGGTCGACCATCCGACGGCTTATCCTTTGACGGCGCCCGCCAGGCCGCGGACGAAGTAGCCCTGGAATGCGAGAAACACCAGAAGCACCGGTGTGAACGACATCAGCATCCCCGCCGCGAACCCCGTCCAGTCAAACGTGTGCGTGCCCTGGAAAGACAGCATTCCCACGGCCAGGTTTTGCAGGTTCGGCTGGCCGAGGGTGAAGACGAGCGGGATCGTGAAGTCGTTCCAGCTGTGCACGAATTGGAAGATGACGACCACGGCGATGATTGGCCGGGCCAGCGGAAGCATCAGCCAGAACGTCTGGAGGAAGCCCGCGCCGTCGACGCGGGCAGCATCAAAGAGGTCCTGCGGCAGGTTTTCAAAAAAGCCCACGAACAGCAGCACGTAAAGCGCCCCCGCGCCGCCGGACTGAGCAAGGATGACGCCGAGCCGGCTGTTGAGCAGGCCCAGGTGCTCGATCAGGACGAACTGCGGTATCACTATCGACACCACCGGTACAAACAGCGTCAGCACGATGATCTTGTAGAGAAGGTCGCGCCCAGGGAATCTAAAGCGCGCAAGGACGTAGCCACAGAGCGCCGATTTGATCAGCTCGATGAGGGTCGAGCTGACCGAGTAAATCAAGCTGTTCGCGGCGTAGTGGCTGAACCCGGCGGTAACCCAGGCGCGGCTGAAGTTCCCGAGCTCTAGGGGATTCGGAACCAGGCTCGCGCCGGCGGTGAAGGCGCCGAGCTGGGTCTTGAATGCTGTCGAAATCGTCCAGAGGAACGGATACGCCCAGAAAAAACTGACCACGAGCAATAGGGGCAGCGCGACCAGGTTGAGATATACAGCGCGATTCAGGCGACGCTGGCGTGGTGCCGCCACAGGGTTTTCCCGGGCCGTTTCCGTGACTGCGAACTCCACTCTCAGACTCCGTAGTCCCGGCGAAGCCGCACGGCCCCGCGTGCCAGCAGACCCTGGCCGAACACGAAGACGAAGGCGAGAACCGCGAAGAGCAGGGCGGCCGCAGACCCGTATCCGTACTTGAAGGGCGCCTCACTGAACGCCTCGTTGTAGATGAAATAGGAAACGGTGTAGCTCGCCTGGCCCGGCCCGCCCGCCGTGAGCGTGACCACGATTCCAAAGACGTGCAGGGCATTGACGAGAGCCAGCAGGGTGATGACGATGGCGACGGGCCAGATCAGCGGCAGCGTGATGCGGATCAGCTTCTGAAGTTCACCGGCGCCATCCGTATCGGCTGCGTCATAGAGCTCCTCGGGAACGTTTTGGAGTGCTGCCATCCAGTAGACCATGTACTGCCCGAAGATCTGCCACGTGGCCACCAGGATGATTGCGATCAGCGCGGTGTTGCCATGACCCAGCAAATCGATCGGCGTCCCGACTAGGCCATGGTCGATGAGGAAGCTGTTCAGCGCGCCATTCGAGGGGTTGAGTAAGTAGGTGAACACCAAGCCGGCCAAAGCCACCGGCAGGATGATGGGGAGGAAGAAGACGGTGCGAAAGAAGGTCTTGAAGAGCAGCCACCGGCGTGTCAAGAGAATCGCCACGACGAGGGTTAGAGGCAGCTTGATGGCAGTCTCGACCACTGCGAAGACCAGCGTGTTCTTGAGCGACAGCCAGAAGACAGGATCCTTCGAGATCTTCTGGTAATTGCCCAGCCCCACGAAGTCGTTCAATGGCTGGATCCCGTCCCAGTTGAAGAGCGAATAGTAAGCAGTGGCCAGCAGCGGCCACAGCGTGAAAGCGCCGTACAGCACAAGGAACGGCAGCAGGAACGCGGCGATCCAGAGGCGGCTCCCTGAGCCGCCGGGTACAGGAGTGGCCGCGTCTTTGCCACGGGGCCGCCGCAGCTCCGCGACCTCTGCCGGCGTCGCCCTGGCTAGTTCATTCAAGTCCCCGGCAGACTATGACTTCGGATAGCTTGTTGGATTGAAGCTCTGGGTGTAGTCCCAGCCGTTGGGGCCGAAGGCATAGCAGCTAGCCGAAACCTTGAGACCTGAAGCAGCCTCCTTCTGCAGTGCTGACTCCAAGGCCTGCTGGCGTGTGGAGACCACAGTTTGCGCAGCCGGCTTGAGGTCCTTGTTGCTGGTGATTGCTTCGATCATGACCTGGTGCTCCCAGTTGGGATGCAGCGCGGCGGCGGCCGTGTAGGCGTTCGACTCGGAGATCGCAGGGCATTTCAGGAGCGGGTCAGGGTAGTTCACGCGGAAGCCTTTCGTGCCGCCGATCTTGAAGATCTGCTGCCAGGCCGGGTCGGTCAGGAACTTCTTACTGTCGGCAAAGGCGAGAGTCGCGAACTGGTTCTGGAGGAAGTTCTGGACAAAGAAGCCGGTCGGGTTGGTCATCCACTGGATGAACTTCCAGGCCTCGGCCGGGTTCTGGGACTGGGAGCTGACCCAGTAGGCGTTCGTCGCGTTCAATGAAGCGAGCGCGCCCTTGGCCCCACCATCGGGATTGGGATGCGCCGCCACTGCGTATCCGTCGCTGTGGAAACCAAGCTGGTCCCACACGCTCACCATCCACGGCCCATCCATATATATGGCGGCCTGGCCGGCGGCGAACTGCTGGCGGGAGAAAGCCTTGTCCTGCACACCCGGGGCGAAGTAGCCCTTGCTGTACAGCTTCTGCAAGTAGCCGAAAGTCTCGAGCATGCGCGGGTCGTCGAGATCGAACCTGCCGTTCTTGTAGTCGAAGAAAAGGTCCGTCATGTTGCCAGCCGCCATCGCGTACCAGATCCGCTGCCAGTCGGTGCCCTTCATGGGCACCGCCATGCAGTAGGCCTTGGTCTTGGACTTGATCGTGGCGCATGTATCCGCGAGCTGCGACCACGTGGTGGGTGGCTGATTGAGGTCGAGACCCGCCTGCGCAAAGACCGCCTTGTTCATGTACATGTAGCCGGGGCCCCAGAACTGGGTGTCTTGCCAGGGGAATCCGTAGACCTTGCCGTTCTTCATGTTGATTCCGTTCTGGAACGACCCCGCAGGCCAGCGCTTGGTCCAGTCGCTGGGTACTTTCCCGTCGGGTGAGACAGTGGTGATCCAGCCGTTGGAGAGGAGCCAGTTCATTGTGTTGGAGGACTGTTTTTGCCAGTAGAAGATGTCCGGCGCCTGCTTGCTCTGGAACGCGAGCGGCAGCGTTTGCTCGTACTGGGCTTGTGCTATCGACTGCCACTGAATCGTGACATTGGGATTCAGCCGGTTGTACTCGTCGGCAACCTGCTTGTGAAAGGCGACCTGCTCTGACGAGAAGTCCATGAGCTTGAGCGTCACCGGCGCCGACGACTGAACCGGTGGCGTGCTCCCGCTGCAGGCCACCAGAGCCAATACGGTGGCGATCATTGCCACCCGCCTTAGACCGCCCATACCATAACCTCCCCGTTTCGGAAAGCGTTTACCAATGACCGATGAGTAAGCGGCCAGAGTGTAGCGATCGCTATCAGGTTCGTCAAGATCCTCATTGCACATGGCGACGGAAAGCGTTTACCATGCATCGGAGGCATGGACCGATCACCCACCATCAGCGACGTGGCGCACCGCGCCGGGGTCTCGGTGGCGACTGCGTCGCGCACGCTCCACGGAGTTCGGCCGGTGGGGGAGGCCCTTCGGGACCAGGTCGTGGCTGCGGCTCGCGAGCTCGGCTACAGCCCCAATCCTCACGCTCGGGCGCTCGCCCAGTCTTCAGATGCGTCGGTGGGAGTGATCGTGCATGACGTCACGGACCCCTACTTCTCCGAGATCGTCCGCGGCATGCTGCAGGCCTCAGCGCAGACCGAGCGCTTGGTGCTGATCTGCAACACGTACCGAGATCGCGAGCGCGAGCTCGCCTACGTCGCACACTTCCGAGCCCAGCGCGTGAAGGCCCTCGTGCTGGCAGGGAGCGGACTCGAGGACCGCGAGTTCGGCGCGCGCATGGCAACGCAGATCCACGCCTTCGAAGCGACGGGCGGTCGGGCAGTCCTGATCGGACGCCACTACGCGCCTGGAGACTCAGTCATCCCTGACAACGTCGGTGGGGCGCGCGAGATGGCCCGGACTCTTGGGAAACTTGGGCACCGTCGCATCGGGGTGATCTCCGGTCCAGCCAACCTGACGACCACACATGACCGGCTCGCCGGCTTCCGGTTGGGCCTTGGCGACCTCGGTCTCGAGCTTGACGCCGCGGCGATGGTAACGGGTGACTTCACACGCGACGGCGGGGAGGCTGCGGTGCAGGAGCTCCTTTCGACGACACCCGACCTGACCGCGATCTTCGCCCTCAACGATGTCATGGCGATCGGCGCCCTGAGCGGCCTCCGCCGCCTCAACCGGCGGGTGCCCGGCGACATCTCGCTGGCGGGCTTCGACGACATTCCTATCGCGCGCGACCTGATGCCCAGCCTCACCACCGTGCGCGTTCCCATGTTCCAGATGGGAGCGCGCGCTCTTGCTCTTGCGATGGAGCCGCTTGCAGCCGGGCTCCGTACCGAACATCTCGCGACCGAGTTGGTCCTGCGCGATAGCACAGGACCGGCACCGGCATGAGTGGAGCTCAATCAGCTCAGCGGCGGCGAATTGGGATCGTGATGAATGGCGTCACCGGCAGGATGGGCGCAAACCAGCACCTCGAGCGCTCGATCGCAGCCATCCGGGCCGACGGCGGAATTCCACTTTCCGACGGCACCTCGATCTGGCCGGATCCAATCCTGGTCGGGCGCAATGCCGATAAGCTGAACCGGCTCGCCGCCCTGCACGGCATCGAGCGCTGGAGCACCGACCTTGCCGAGTGCCTGGCCAACGCCGACGACACCGTGTACTTCGACGCGCAAACGACCGAGCTCAGGGCACCGGCGCTGCGCGAAGCCATCGCCGCAGGTAAGCACATCTACTGCGAGAAGCCGGTGGCGACGGACCTGGCCTCGGCGCTTGAGCTCGTTCGACTCGCGAACGCGAGCGGCGTAAAGCACGGCGCGGTTCAGGACAAGCTCTTTCTGCCTGGCCTCGTTAAGCTCCGCCGCTTGATCGACGACGGGTTTTTCGGACGCATTCTTTCGGTGCGCGGAGAGTTCGGCTACTGGGTTCTCGAGGGTTTCGACCAGCCGGCGCAGCGTCCCTCCTGGAACTATCGCAAGGAGGATGGCGGCGGAATCGTGCTCGACATGTACTGCCATTGGCGCTATGTGCTCGACAACCTCTTTGGAGGGGTGCGAAGCGTGCTGTGCTTGGGCGCAACGCACATCCCCGAGCGCCGCGACGAGGCCGGCCTGACCTACTCAGCGACCGCTGATGACGCTGCTTACGGAATCTTGGAGCTCGAGGGTGGGGTCATTGCGCAGATCAATTCGTCTTGGACAGTGCGCGTGCGCAGGGACGACCTCTTGGTGCTGCAGGTCGATGGCACCGACGGGACCGCGGTCGCCGGCCTTCGCGAGTGTCTGGTGCAGCCACGCAGCGCCACGCCCCGGCCGATCTGGAACCCAGACGCATCCCAACCCATCAACTTCTATGAAGGGTGGGAGCAGGTGCCGGATGCACGTCCAACCGAGAACGCGTTCAAGACCCAGTGGGAGCTTTTCCTGAAGCACGTTGTTTGTGGCGACCCATTTCGTTGGGACCTGCTTGAAGCCGCCAAGGGTGTCCAGCTTGCTGAGCTGGCACTGCGCTCTTGGCGGGAACGGCGATTTGTTGACGTCCCCGGGCTGATTCTTTGAGCCGTGCGGCCGGCGTGTCGCTGCAACTTCCGGACGGGAGCGGGGGCTGGATTCAGCACACCCTTGGTCAGGCGATGACATACCGGCCGCCGCGAGCGGTGCCGCGCTGCCGGACCGCGTTTGCGGCGGCGCACGTGGTGGCGTCGAGCCCGAACAGAATCGACTGGGAACTGACCATGGCCTACCGGCGGCACATCTGGAGCTACGGCCTGGGAGTCGCGGAGGCGATGGACACCGCCCAACGAGGCATGGGCCTCGAATGGCCGGCGGCCCGCGAACTGATGGTTCGCTCCTTGGCCGAGGCTCGCGCTGCGAAAGGCGAAATCGTATGCGGTGCGGCGACGGATCAGCTGGGGGAGCCGCTGCGACGGCCTTTGGAGGAGATCATCGATGCTTACCAGGAGCAGTGCTCGCTGATCGAGGACGCGGGCGGACGCGTCGTCATGATGGCCAGCCGTCACCTGGCCAGCAGCGCAACCGACCGAGAGGACTACGAGCGCGTGTATCGAGAAGTGTTGGCCGGCCTGCACAGACCGGCCATCATTCACTGGCTCGGCGACATGTTTGACCCAGCCCTCGCCGGCTACTGGGGCGTTCAGGATCTGTCGCAAGCCGCAGACGTATGCCTGGCCATCCTCAGCTTCAATCGCGAGAAGGTGGACGGAGTCAAGGTTTCCCTCCTCGATGCCGCCCGAGAGCGCTCCCTGCGCGGCCGCCTCCCGGCCGGCGTTCGCATGTACACGGGCGACGACTTCAACTATCCGGAGCTCGTGCGGGGGGACGGCACCCACCACAGTCACGCGCTGCTCGGCATCCTGGATGCGATCGCTCCGGCTTTTTCAGCCGCGCTCGTCGCTGCCGACGCCGGGGATTGGGATACCTATGAGCGAACCCTCGCCCCCACAGTCGAGCTTTCGCGACTCATCTTCTCGCCGCCGACATATCACTACAAGGCCGGCATCGTCTTCCTGGCCTGGCTGAACGGCCACCAGCAGCGGTTCCGCTTGCTGGGAGGACTGGAGTCGGCTCGTCCGGTCGAGCACTACGGTCGCCTGCTTGTCCTGGCCGACCGGGCTGGTCTGCTGGCCGACCCCGAACTCGCAGCCGCCAGGATGCGCAGCCTCCTTGAGTGAGCTGGCGCGGCTCAGCCTGAATCAGGCCACCATACCGAGCTGGTCGCTGCCACAAGTTGCCGACGCTTGTGCTCGCGCCGGTCTCGGATGGATCGGCGTGTGGCGCGACCGCCTGGCCGAGGTTGGGATCGCTGCAGGCGTGCGCTCAATCCAGGACGCGGGGATTCGCGTCTCCAGTCTGCTGCGTGGCGGTTTCTTCGACGCGCCGGAGAAGGCTCTCCGGGCGCAGCGCATGGATGACAACCGGCGTGCGGTCGAAGAGGCGGTCGCGCTCCAGGCGCGAACACTGGTCCTTGTCTGCGGCCCGTCTGTGGGACACGACCTGCAGAGTGCTCGCGCCTACGTCGCCGAGGCTGTCGCCGAGCTCGGCGAGTTCGCGGCCGCAAGCGGGGTGGCCCTCGGCATCGAACCCATGCACCCCGTCTACTGCGGCGACCGCTCGGTGGTGGTGACCCTTGGCCAGGCACTGGCCATGGTCGAACCGCATCCCGCAGCCAGGGTGGGAGTCGTCATCGACGCGTATCACGTCTGGTGGGATCCTGAACTCTCCGCTCAAGTCGCCGCGTCGAGTGGGCGGATTCTTGGATATCACGTCTGCGACTGGCTGGTTCCGCCTCCTGATCACCTGAACGGACGGGGCATGATGGGTGATGGAGTGATCGACCTTCGCCGGCTGCGCCGCATGATCGATGCAGCGGGTTATGACGGCCCGATCGAGGCTGAAGTTTTCAATCCCACCGTATGGGCTCTGCCCGGAGAGGAAGCCCTTGATCTGGTTTGCAGGCGATACCGCGAGCACGTTGTCGGATGAAGGGGCCGGCCTTCAGCACGCTAGCCTGCCCGACCTGGACTCTCGCGCAGGCGCTCGCGAGGGGACGCGAGTACGGCTATCGGGCACTCGAGCTGCGCCTCATTGACGGCGAGCTGATCGAGGACTCGATGCCGGCTGCCGAACACAAGAGGGTGGGCACTCTCCTTTCGGATTCCGGACTTGCGCTGGTCGGTGTAGACAGCTCCATCCGCCTCACGGAGGGTCAACCCGCGGTGGTTGCCGGCCAAATCGCGCGTTTCCTGGAGCTGGCGGCCGGCTGGGGATCACCATTGGTCAGGGTTTTTGGCGGTAAGGGCGAGCGTGACAACGCGGCGGTGGCACTGCGCCTGGCATCTCGCGAAGCCGAGCGCAGTGGCGTACGCATCGGCCTGGAGACTCATGACGAGTTCTCCTCCGCGGCATCAGTCGCTTCAGTTCTCGCCGCGGTCGACTCACCAGATGTCGGCGCCATCTGGGACATAGTCCACACGAACCGCACGGGCGAAACCCCGGCCGAGGTGGTGGCGCGCCTCGGTCCTCGCATCCTTGACGTCCACATAAAAGACGCGAGGCGGACCGACCCCACGGGCTCCTGGCAGGATGGCTTCGGCTACGTCCTGCTGGGCCGGGGCGAGGTGCCGGTGCGCGCGTGCCTGGAGGCGCTTCAGACAGCTGGGTACCAGCACTGGGTGGTCGCGGAGTGGGAGAAGCGATGGCATCCGGAGATCGAGGAGCCTGAAATGGCTCTACCTCAGCACGCCGCTGTCCTGAATGAGTGGCTGGCCGTGCTGGGGGGAACTGCCGTGACAGGTGGATAAGCCGGTCGCGTGCTTCTTGATGAGGGCCGACGTCGCCGAGGAGGTCTATGGTGCGCGCGAACGGGCAGCGGTGGCGCGGCTGGCATCGATCGCCGGCGATGTCACGAAGGCGGAAGTCATTCTGGCCAGCTGGGGCTGCCCTGTCATGAACGCCGGATTTTTGGACACGGCGCCGCGGCTGCGCCTCGTTCTTTACGCGGCGGGGTCGGTGCGCGCCTTCGTGACCGAGGCGTTGTGGGAGCGGGGTATCAGAGTCTCGAGCGCTGCGGCGCTGAATGCGGCCTTCGTGGCCGAATACACGCTGGCCGCGATCCTCTTCTCGCTCAAGCATGGCTGGCGCTTGGTCCGCGAGCCAGGCGGATCGCGCTCGCAGCTCCCGGGCGCCTTCGGTGCGACCGTCGGGCTTGTCTCGCTCGGCGCTGTGGGGCGACTCGTGCGCAAGATGCTGAGGCCCCACCAGCTGAAGGTGGTCGCTTACGACCCTTTTTTGACCGCCGACGAAGCGCGGCGCCTGGGTGTGCGCTTGGTGGATCTTGCCGAGCTCTTCCGCATCAGTGACGTGGTCAGCGTGCACACACCTCTGCTGCCGGAGACTCGAGGCATGATCACCGGCGTCCTCATCGAGTCGATGCGTCCCGGTGCCACGCTGATCAACACAGCACGCGGCGCGATAGTGCGCGAGGCGGAGATGGTCGCAGTGCTTGAGCGGCGGCCTGACCTGCAGGCAGTGCTGGACGTGACCGATCCCGAGCCTCCTGTTCCCGGATCTCCGTTGCTGCGTCTGCCCAACGTCGCGAGGACGCCGCACATCGCAGGCGCGATCGGGCCTGAACGCCGGCGTCTCGGCAAGGGGATGGTGGAGGAGCTGCGCCGCTATGTTCGCGGCGAAACGCTGCGATGGGAAGTGACTCGCGAGCAAGTCGAACACATGGCGACCCCATGACAAACGGAACTCTTTGAGCGAGCGAATTTACGGGTTCGGCATCGTCGGCTGCGGTGTAATAGCCCCGTTACACGCGAGGGCCATCGCAGACCTGCAGAACGCCCGGCTGGTGGCGGTCGCCGACCCGACGCCTGAGCGCGCGCGCAAGGTTGCGTCGGAGTTTGGAGCCGAGGACCACACCGATGTGGGCGAACTGCTGGCCCGACCGGATGTGGACATCGTCTGCGTGTGCGTCCCCAGCGGCTCGCATGCGGCGGTCGGGATGCGTGTAGCAGCCGCCGGCAAGCATGTGGTTGTGGAGAAGCCGATCGAGGTCACACTCGAGGCAGCTGATCGCCTGATCACGGCTTGCAAGTCGAACGGTGTCGAGCTGGCTGCGATCTCACAGCATCGCTGGGACCCGGGAGTGCGAGAGCTGAAAGAGCTCGTCGACTCCGGCCGGCTTGGCCGGCTGGTGCTCGGTGACGCGATTGTGAAGTGGTACCGGACCCAGCAGTACTACGACAGCAGCGCCTGGCGCGGGACTCTGGCCCTCGATGGCGGCGGGGCTTTGATGAACCAGGGCGTGCACTATCTCGACCTCCTGCAGTGGGTCATGGGGCCGGTGGAGCACGTGTTCGCGCGGTGCCGGACCTCTGCCCATGAACGAATCGAGGTCGAGGACATCGCGGTCGCAGTGTTGGGCTTCAAAGGTGGCGCGGTTGGCGTCGTCGAATGCGCCACCGCCGTCTACCCGGGTCTCAGCGAACGCCTCGAGGTAACCGGGACCGGAGGCACCGCGATAGTGGAGGTGGGCGAGCTCAAAGTCCGGGAGCTGAAGGATGAGAAGGGCGAGACCACTCCCTATGGGGGAAAGCTCGCGTCTGCCGGCGGACGCGATCAAGCCGCGTCGTCCCCGGCCGACATCGCATACCGAGGCCATCGGGAGCAGCTGGCGGACATGATCCAGGCAATCGAAAGCGGAAGAAGGCCTTTCATCGACGGCGCGGAGGCTCGCAAGGCGCTGGAGATCATCGTCGCCGTCTACGAGTCGGCTCGTACAGGCCGCGATGTTGCATTGCCGCTGCCGGTGGCACACGTATGACGCTGGTGCGGCTCGAGGTCGAAACCTCAGGCGCGATGGACGCTGCCCTGGACCGTCTCGCTCGCGAGGACGCCCTCGGTCAGGTGCTTGAACGCAAGGGTCGCATGGCGGCGTTCGCCACTGAGAATGGCGACGTCAAGCTGGACTGGTCCGACCAGGTTGCCTGGGCCCTGGACCATCCTCAGGCGATCCAGGAGGTCGAGACACTCGCGGCGTGGATCCGCTCACGATTCGAGCATGTGATCTGGTCCGGGATGGGGGGCTCCGTACAGGCCGTCCACGCGCTCAAGGGTTTGGGGCTGCTTCCATCGGGTGGTCTCTCCGTGCATCCACTCGACAGCACGGATCCAGCCGCGCTGAACCGCGTATTGCGCGAGATTGCGGGCGCAGACGATCTCGGCGCGAGACTCCGAAGGACCCTCATGGTCGGCGTCACGATGGGCATGACCTCGGAGGAGCCGATCACCCACCTGAGGTGGTTCGAGGAGCTGCTGCGGGCACATGCGGTAAAGACGCCAGCCGAGCATCTTCTCGTGATGACTCTGCCAGGTTCCTTTCTCGACCGTTTCGCCGAGGAGCGGGGCGTGCGCCGCGAGAGCATCCAGCTCGATGGCAAGAGCCATATCCCCGGTCGGATGAGCGCGCCGTCCACCCGCGTGTTCTTGCTCCCGGCGGCTCTGAGCGTGGCCGGCAGAGTCCGCGATGTGCTCGAGCGATGTCAAACGGAATTCCAAATGCGTCAAGGCATGACAGCCGGAGAGCGCACTGCTCTCATCGGAGCGGATCCTTTCGTCCGGGTGGCCGCTTGGCTGTCGGCCGGCATAGATGAAGGGCGCGACATGGTGGTGCTCGACTTGCCCGAGCGGTGGGCGCCCGTTGCGCCATGGGTCGAGCAGGTGGTTGAGGAGAGCCTGGGCAAGGACGGTCGAGGGCTGCTCGTCTTTCACGGTCAAGACCTCACGAGCGCCTCACTCTGGCCGGATCGATTCACCGTTTTGCGCGTCGATGAGGGCTCGGGGACAGAGGTGCCAGGCCGGCCGCTGGCCCAGCTGCAGCTGGCGACCGAGGCGGACAGCCGGTTGGCGGTGTGTGCCCGCTTCTTTTCGGGTTGGAACCTTGGGGTGGCTCTGGTCGGCTATCTGCAGGGAATGACGTTTGCCGGTCAGCCGGCGGTCGAGGGCTATAAGAAGTACGCCCGGCTGCTCCGCGACGGCCCGGGCGAGCTGCCCTATCCGACAGATGGGCTGTCGTCCACCTCCACGGGTCGGCTCAAACTTTTTTCCGGCGCGGCGCCGGTGGCCAACCTCGATGGCCGGCGGCTCGACGCCGGGACGGTGCTGGCCGCGGTCGTGCGGTCGCTCCAGGCCGAGAACCGCCTCGATTACTTTGACCTGACGGTGAACGCCGAACCGGCGGGTCCGCTTTGGGATGCTGCCCAGCGAGCCGGGATGCGATTCGGGAACTGGGTGCTGCGGCGCCCGGCGAAGATTCGATCGGGTCCGCGCGACTACCACTCCACCGAACAGAGCGAGACCGCGGGGCCGCCCGGCGTGCTCTCGCTCAGGATTTTGGTAAACGAACACGAGCCGGTTACTGCAGGCGATTACAACAGCCGGTTCTTGCACGCACAGGCACTGGGCACGCTGTTCGCCATGCGCGACGCGGGTCGTCCTGTGCTGCTGGCGACGGTGAGCCGAGAGGACGGCGGCCAGTCGGTGACCGAACTGCTCGAGGACGCGACCGCGCGACTGGAAGCGGCGCCAAGTTTGCATGGCTGACCGGTGGCGACTCAGTGTCTTCGGGGACGAGATTGCTCCCAAGCTCGAGGACCAGATCGCGACGCTGCAACAGCATGGCGTCGGAGCATTGGAGCTTCGCTCAGCTTGGGGAGTCAATGCTGTCGAGTTAGGGCCCGAACGCCTCGACCACGCTGCGCGCCTGCTGGGGACAGCCGGAATAGCTGTCTCGGCGATCGGTTCTCCCGTTGGCAAAGCACCGATCGAGGGTGACTTCGAGACCGAGCGTTCACGCTTTCGGGCCGCCGTCGACGCCGCCAAGCGCCTCGGGGCTAAGCGCATCCGAGTCTTCTCTTTCTTCATCCCTGACGGCCGCTATGCGGATTTCAGAGACGAGGTGCTTCGGCGGATGTCGAGCTTCGTCCGCGAGGCCGTCGCGGAAAACCTCATCCTCGTGCACGAGAATGAGAGCTACATCTACGGCGACGATGCGCGTCGCTGTCACGATCTCGTGGAGTCAGTAGGGTCGCCGGGGCTCGAGATCGCGTTCGACCCTGCCAACTTCGTCCAAGTTGGTGTGCCGCCCTTTGACGATGCCTGGCCGCTGCTGCGCGAGCACGTCGGTCATTTTCACGTGAAGGACGCCGTGAGCGTGGACCGCAGCGGCCTTGCGCCCTATCCGAGCCATGTTCCAGAAGAGCGATTGATGGCCAGCGTTAGACCGGCAGGTGAGGGAGAGGGGCAGCTGCCCGAGCTCCTTCGTGAGCTCGACAGCGAGGATTACAGAGGCTACCTCGTGATCGAGCCCCACCTGCAGCATCGTCGGCCCGACCTCGACGGCGCGGGGCGTTTCGCGATAGCACTCACGGCCCTGCGCACTTTGCTCAATGAGATGAGCGTGACCACGGAGTGACCGCTACCTGGATAGCCACCCACCGTCGACGGCGAGCACGTGCCCGTTCACGTAATCGGACGCCGAAGACGATAGGAACACCGCGGCCCCGACAAGATCGGCCGGCGATCCCCAGCGGGCGGCCGGGATTCGCTCTGTGATGGCCTTGTAGCGCACTGGGTCATCGAGGAGCTTCTGGGTGTTGTTGGTCTTGATGTAACCGGGCGCGATGGCGTTGACCTGCACGCCGCGCGGCGCCCACTCGTTTGCCAGTGCCCGCGTCAGGCCGGCGATTCCATGCTTGGCGGCCGCATAGGCGACGACGTTGATGCCTCCTTGCGTGGAGAGCACGGAGGCGATGTTGATGATCTTGCCCGCCCCTCGTTCCAGCATCGGGCGTGCGAATCGTTGCGCCAGGAAGAAGGCGGAGTCGAGGTTGACCGCCATCACCGCATCCCAATCCGCTGCCGGCGAGTCGACCGCCGGTCCCCTGCGGATGATCCCTGCATTGTTCACGAGGATGTCGACCTTGGTATCCGCCAGCACCTCCGAGCACGCGTCCTCGACTCGATCGCGATCGGCGAGGTCTGCGTCGACGGTGCGTACCAAGCGTCCACTCTCACGCACGATGTCAGCCGTCTCACCGAGGGTTCGGTCGTGTCCCCACAAAACGAGCCGGGCGCCCGCGGCCGCCAGTCCTAACGCGATGCCCTGGCCGATACCCGTGCGCGCCCCGGTGACGACCGCCACCCGCCCCTCGAGGTTGAAAGCTTCCAGGCCTTTCCCCAACGCCGGGCGCTGACTCATCGGCCCTGGTCCATGTCGTTGTATTTTGCCCGCGCGACACAGCGTGCGTGACGCTTGCCGATGCCCGAGTGGACGAATTAGGAGAAAGGCGAGACTGGCCGCTCCTGCAGCACTCCGTCAACGTAGAGGTCGACCTTCTCGTTGTAGAAGCAGAGCAGGTTCTCGATCTTGGGAATCTCCGGAATCGGCCGGGGATAGCTCCAGACGAAGTCCTTGTAGGTCTTGGCGCCTGTGCGAAGCGACCAGTAGCTGGCCGCGCCCTTGTAGGGGCAGTGCGTCACCGTGTCGGTCGAATCGAGGAGGTCCAATCGCGCGTCCAGCTTGGGGATGTAGTAGCGCGTCGGGAGGCCGGTCTCGAAAAGCAGCACGGGCCGGTTGGTCTCGGCAACCACCTGGCCGTCGACCTCGACCCGCACGTGCCGGGAACTGTGGACAGTGTCCACCCGCGTGTAAGGGTCGCGCGGGTGAACAAAGACTTCCTCATCCTCTTCGTACCAGGCGCCGATCGCGTTCCAATAAAAGGCGATATGACCTTGCAGTGGGGCCAGGTCGCCGCTTGGCTCGACGTAGCTCCAGGCAAGAATGTCCACGTCGCGGCTGCCGGTAGCGGAGAGCCAGTGCTGAGTTCCCGAGCTGGTGCCCGCAGCCGGCTTCTTGAGAACCAGCAGGTCCATCCGCACGTCCGCAGTCGGGAACCAGTAGACGGGTGGACGCTTGGTCTCGAAGACAAGCAGCACTCTCTGGCTGTCCGCGATCACCTGGTTGGCGAAGAACGCTCGTACTCGTCGCGGGCTGAGCTCGATGTGCACTCCGTCTTTGAGCCTCGCCCGCGCGGCGGATGTTGGTACCTGGGTCATCTGCATTTGAGTCTCCTTCATGTAGACGTCAACCTTCCCTCGGGAAAAACGTTCCCTTGATCGGCGCGCTGGACGGCGCTGGGAGCACGTTGCTCCCAGCGCATCCACACCGCTACCGCTCGTTGTTTTCCTGCTGTGATCCCGTAACGACGATTCCGAATGCAGTGGCGCCGGCTGGAAGCGCGAATGGCGATGAGGGAAGTTCGGTCAAGGTGCCGCCGCTCACGGCGAAGGCGCTGACGGCGTTGAGATGTGCGTCGACCACATACAGATTACGTCCGGCGGGATCGAGGCGCGCGTCGAGCGCGGCGATACCCTTGCCGCTCTTGAACGCTGTGCTGCTCAGGTAAGCCGCCGAGCCGTCCGGCTGGATCTGGTAGCTGGAGACGGTCGAACTGCCGGTGTTGACTGTGAAGAGGTACTTGCCGTCAGGCGAGATCTCGAGCCAGCACGTCCCGGTTTGGCCATTCACGACTGGCGACGCGCCAATCGAGCTGAGGGAGCCTGCGCGCGACACATTAAAGGCCGAAACCGATCCGTTGGCGGCCCCGGCGTGCGCGTTCGAGACGTACAGGTGGGCGGGATTCGTTGGCGAAAACTCGCTTCCGAATGGACCCGCTGCCTGGGCGTGGAACGGAGAACCGGCTGCAGTCGTGAGCCGGCCATTTCGCCCAACCACGAAGCTGTCGATCAGGAACGTGCTCGGGTCGGTGGTGCCAACTTCGATTCCGATCAGACTCGTTCCCGTCGAGTTGAACAGGATGTCTCCTGGATTGGCGGTGATCGGGAGTGGCCAGGTCGAGCCGCTCAGCGGCGACAGCTCGCCGTCCTCGTCGAGGGTGAAGCCGGTGTAGTTGCCGCCAGTGGTCTTGTTACCCGCGTTGGCCACGTAGACGAGGCTGTTGTGGACAGCGATGCTTACGGGCTCGATTCCGCCAGATGAGAACGGGCTTCCTTCCACGGGCCGGAGGCGGCCATCACGATGGATGCGGAGAACAGAGATCTGGTTGCTGCCGGCGTCAACCGCAAGCAGGTAGCGTCCATCGCTAGTTACCTGCAGCGCGCCTTGCGAGCCGATAATGCCGCCTGTCCCCGCGCCGCCGGCAGCGAAAGGAGAGCCGGTCAGAGGCGTGAGCGTGCCGTCGCCATGGCGGTCGAAGGCCGCGACGGTGTTCGTGCCGGCGGTGTTGTCGTTCACATACACGTGGCCGGCCGCGTCTTCGGCTCCGAAGACGGTGAGCGAAGCACTGAGCGATGCCGCCACAGCGAGCACCGCCAAACCGACAGCTGCAACGGTTCGTCTAATAAAGTGCATATGTCTCCTCGCAAA
>WNFI01158832.1_pt1 | contig 17529 bp, 17 predicted proteins | sample 5400471 | NCBI WGS metagenome assembly WNFI01 (sample SAMN13153348, study PRJNA577476) | soil metagenome | isolation source: 100 cm saprolite on Douglas fir-dominated hillslope | place: USA:California | collected 2013-09-17 | reverse complement strand
CGCCATTAAAGGCGTGGCTGAGATGTATCGCTCGAAAGGCAACCACATTATCACCGCGGGCACCGAGCACAAAGCCGTGCTCGATACCTGCAAGCGCCTGGAGAAATACGGCTACCGCGTCACCTACATGCCGGTGCAGAAGGACGGCCTGATCGATCTCGACGACCTGAAGCGCGCCATGGACGACAAGACGATCCTGGTGACGATCATGTACGCGAATAACGAAATCGGCGTGTTGCAACCGGTTGCCGAAATTGGCAAGCTTTGTCACGAGCGTGGAGTGATCTTCCACACGGATGCGACGCAGGCGATCGGCAAAGTTCCTGTGGATGTGATCAAGCAGAACATTGACCTGGCTTCGATTTCTGGCCACAAGATGTATGGACCTAAGGGTGTCGGCGCGTTGTATGTACGCCGCAAGAATCCGCGTGTGCAGATTTCGCCGAGCATTGATGGCGGCGGCCACGAGCGGGGCATGCGCTCCGGCACGTTGAACGTTCCCGGCATCGTGGGACTGGGCAAGGCCTGCGCGATCGCGCAGGAAGGTATGGCCAAGGAATCCTGCCAGCTCGCTGGCTTGCGTAACCGTCTGCGCGACCGCATCATGAACCGTCTGGATGAGGCTTACATCAACGGCTCGACCGAGCATCGTCTGCCGGGCAACCTGAACATCAGCTTTGCCTATGTGGAAGGCGAATCGCTCTTGATGGGCATCAATGACATCGCGGTTTCCAGCGGTTCGGCGTGCACCTCGGCAACGCTCGAACCATCTTATGTATTGAAGGCTTTGGGCACTGGTGACGATCTGGCGCACAGCTCGATTCGCTTCGGCATCGGCCGTTTCAATACCGAAGCCGAAGTCGACTACGTAGCCGATCGCGTCATCGAAACTGTGGAGCGGTTGCGCGAACTTTCTCCGCTCTACGAGATGGCGAAAGAAGGCATTAACCTGAAGGATGTAAAGTGGGCAGGAGAAGCGCACTAGTTACGAGTTGATAAGAACTTCGAATACAAGGTTTCTGGAGAAAAACAAAATGTCATACAGCGATAAAGTTCTCGATCATTATTCGAACCCCCGCAACGTCGGCTCCATGGACAAGAGCAGCACGGACGTGGGCACCGGCCTGGTCGGCGCACCCGAGTGCGGCGACGTCATGAAGCTGCAAATCAAGGTCAACCGCGAAACCAACGTCATTGAAGACGCGAAGTTCAAGACCTTTGGTTGCGGTTCGGCCATTGCGTCTTCTTCGCTTGCGACCGAATGGGTCAAGGGCAAGACGGTGGACGAAGCTCTCGCCATCAAGAACATGGATATCGTGAAGGAGCTCGCGCTTCCTCCGGTGAAGATCCATTGCTCGGTGCTGGCGGAAGACGCAATTCGTGCTGCAATCGGCGACTGGAAGAAGAAGCAGGAGAGCGCGCAGCCGGTAGCTGTGGCAGTGCAGTAGCTGTCACCTCAGTAATGGCCAGCAGACCGTAAGTTTGCTGGCGCTAACGAGCAGTGTTTGCATATGACGACGGCGATTGAGGAAACAACGAAGAGCGCACCAGCCAAGGGCATTCAGGTCACCGACAAAGCCCTGGTGAAGGTGCGGAGCGCGATGACCAAGGAAGGCATTTCGCCTGAGCAGGGCGGATTGCGTCTGGGCGTGCAGGGTGGCGGATGTTCCGGGCTCAGCTACAACATTCGCTTCGACACCCAGCCGCGTGAGCGAGACCGCATCTTCCAGTTCAACGATGTGCGCGTTTTCGTGGACCCGAAGTCGTTTATCTATCTACACGGTATGATCCTGGACTATCAGGAGACGCTGATGCAGCAGGGCTTTGTGTTCGTTAATCCGCAGGCCTCGAAGTCGTGCGGTTGTGGGACATCGTTCTCGGCTTGATCGTGCGAGCCGATGACTGCATGGAGCGGGTGCCTTGCCCGCTGGTTGGATTGCGGCGCGAAAGTCCTGGCCCAGCCAAGCGCCATGGGCAGATCCGGTTGCGCGTTCGCACGTGCGAGTGTCTCTAGACTTTGCATGAGACGTCGGAATGACCTGCTTTGCGATTGCTTGAACGTATGACGAATTCAGCCAACGCGATGAGCCCGGTAGAGACCGCGCCAGAAGTATCGGCGACGTGCTGGTCTTGCGGCGAAATGCGGGCTGCGCACTTCTGCACGGCGTGCGGCAAGGTGCAGCCGACGGCTCCGGTGGACTACTTCACTTTTTTCGGCCTGCCGCGCAAGCTCGATCTTGATGTTGTCGCATTAGAGAAAGAGTTCTATGTTCTCAGTCGAAAGCTGCATCCCGATCTCAATGCGCGTGCAGCCAGCAAAGAGCAGGCGTGGAGTTTGGAGCAAAGTTCTCTGCTCAACGATGCTTACCGCACGTTGAAAGATCCGATCAGGCGCACGCAGTACCTTCTGGGACTGGAAGGCGTGGAACTGGAAGAGCAGTCGAAGAGCGCCACGGAGCAAGCCCGCACCACTGGAGAGATTAAAAAGCAGATCGTTCCGCCAGACTTGCTCGAAGAAGTTTTTGAATTGAACATGCAGCTCGAAGAACTTCGCATGCAGAAGAAGATGGGCGAGGACGACCCTGCGCTGATCGAAGAAATCGGCAAGCAGAAACTGGAACTTGAAAGCAAAAACGAAGCGCTGCTGGACGAGCTGAGAACTATCTGGAAGAGTTGGGACGCCATCATTGAGGCTGAAGAAACAGGTCAGTCTGCCTCAGCCGATCGTAAGCAAGTTCGCGATCGCATGGTGGACGTACTGAATCGCCGCAATTACATCCGCAATCTTGTTCGGGATGTGAATGAAGCAATGGAGAATTGAGTAACTGCAAATGTCATCTGATCGCATCGTCGGTATCGACTTGGGCACCACGAACTCTCTCGTGGCCTTCATGCAAGGGGAGAGCCCTGTCGTAATCCCGGGCGAGGATGGCTCCAATCTGCTGCCTTCCGTGGTTGCGCTCGATACGAATAATCATCCGGTCGTAGGAAATTCGGCGCGAAATTTTCTGATCGAGACGCCCGAGCGGTCGGTCTATTCGATCAAGCGTCTCATGGGCCGCGGCGCGGAAGACATTCAGCAAGAATTGGCACTCTTCCCTTTCCACCTCGCCGAAGACTTGCAGGTGGGCGAAGTGTTGCGCATCAAGCTGGGGGATAAGACGTTCACTCCGCCGGAGATTTCGGCCCTGATTTTGCGCCAGCTGAAGCGCAACGCTGAGCGCTATTTCGGAGCGCAGGTCAGCAAAGCTGTGATCACAGTTCCTGCGTACTTCAACGACGCGCAGCGTCAGGCCACGAAAGACGCTGGCCGCATCGCCGGACTGGAAGTGCTGCGACTGGTCAACGAGCCTACAGCAGCATCGCTCGCCTATGGCCTTGATAAAAAGCAGAACGGAATTGTGGCCGTGTACGACCTGGGCGGCGGTACTTTCGACGTCTCAATTCTCAAGCTGCACGACGGAATTTTTGAAGTCATCGCCACCAACGGCGACACGCATCTAGGTGGGGACGATATCGATAACCTGTTGATGGCGATTGCTCTAGACGACATCCAGGGTGATATGGGCTTTGACCTGCGGCACAACGCCGAAGCCATACAGACCATACGTAAAGCTGTCATCGAGGCCAAGATTGCGCTTTCGTCGGAACCATCGTTCAAGCTCGACATCGACTTGCCCGGCGGCCCGCGTTACCGGCGCGAGGTCACGCGCGAGCAATTCGAGCAACTGGTTCGACCCATCATCGATCGCACCGTCGGCCCCTGCAAGCAAGCGATGAAGGATGCGGGGCTGAAGCCTGAGCAGATTGATGAGGTCGTGCTGGTTGGGGGCTCCACGCGCATTCCCAAAGTCCGCGCTCTGGTTAAGGAGCTTTTCCAACGCGAGCCGCACACAGATTTGAATCCCGACGAAGTGGTAGCGTTGGGCGCGGCTGTGCAGGCGAATATTCTCAGCGGCGGTTCCGAAGCCACGGAGAACATGCTTTTGCTCGATGTCACTCCGCTCTCGCTCGGCATTGAAGTCGCCGGCGGCGTGACCGACAAGATCATCCTGCGCAACTCGACGATCCCGGCGTCGGCCACGCAGCACTACACGACGCAAATCGACGGCCAAGCCAACGTCGCTATCCACGTTCTGCAGGGCGAGCGCGAGTTGGCCAAGGATTGCCGTTCGCTGGCGAGGTTCGATCTCAAGGGCATTCCTCCCATGGCCGCGGGCATGCCGCGGGTTGAGGTCAAGTTCTTGATCGATGCCAACGGAATCCTCAATGTTTCGGCGCGAGAGCAGCGCAGCGGCACGGAAGCTGAAATCCAGGTACAGCCGAGCTATGGCCTGACCGACGAACAAGTCGAAAGCATGATTCTGGATTCCTTCGACAACGCCGAAGAAGATTTTCGCCGCCGTCAATTGATTGAGGCTCGCGGTGAAACCGCAACCATCCTAGCCGCTCTGGAGAAAGGCAAAAAGAGCGCGGCGTGGGGACTCTCGACCGCGTTAAAGGGCAAGAATATGGATGAGGCAGACATGGGCGAAGGCCCGACCGCGCCGCATCCCATGGCGAAGGCCGAATTCGAATAGCCTCCGTGTCCCTGTGTCCTCTGTGGTTAAAGCCTTTTGATCTTAACCACAGAGGACACAGGGGACACGGAGGAGAAACCCAGGAGCACTCATGGCTGACGAAAAGACGCACGGAGCCGGCACGATGACCGAAGAGGCTCCCCCCGAAAACACGGTTCAGGTTACATTCCTGCCTGAGGGCAAGACTGTACAGTTCGAGAACGGCAAACTGCCGTACGAATATCACGGCAAAGAGCAATCAATACTGGATGTGGCGCTGAACAATCACATCACCCTCGACCACGCCTGTGGGGGCAACAATGCCTGCACTACTTGTCACATCTGGGTTAAGGAAGGCGCGGAAAATATTTCACCGATGGACGACGATGAGGCCGACCGGTTGGACATGGCTGCCGATCTCCAGTTAAACTCGCGTCTCGGTTGCCAGGCGCAGATTACGAAACCGGGGAAAGTTGTTGTCGAGATCCCGGCCTGGAATCGGAACTACATCTCGGAAGAACATCACTAAGGAACGCTCATGCCAAAATCGCTAACCTGGGACGACGCCGAAGACCTCGGCATCCTGCTTTCCGAAGTCCATCCCGAACTCGATCCGCTCGCGGTTCGCTTTACCGATCTCCATCGTTACGTCACTGAGCTTCCCGACTTTGCCGGCGATCCCAAAGCCTCCAACGAAGGCAAGCTCGAAGCCATCCAGATGGCCTGGCACGAAGAATTTCAGGATCGCACACAAGCTTGATGTAATTCTCCCGCACAAAACACCTCAACAACCCTATTGGAGATTGGCGAGATTTTACTTCGCTGTGACAAATATGCGGCGCGCTATACCTATGCTTCGTGGATGCAAGGGCTCAGGAAGTACGCCTTAGCCCTTGTCTCTCTCCGGCCCAATTGAAAAGGGCACGGCTCCAAGCCGCGCCCTATTTTTCTCGCCTCGCGACTTTTAACCCACCGACACGGGAGCCGATTCTTCGATATTTGCTTCCCGCAGGAACTTCGCCGCCTCTTCCGGAGGGGTTGGATTGATGTAGAAGCCCGTACCCCACTCAAAGCCTGCCGTCTTGGTCAGCTTCGGCATGAACTCGATGTGCCAGTGGTAGTGATCGTTGGTCGGATCCTGCACCGGTGAACTGTGGATCACCAGATTATAAGGTGGGTTGTCGAGTACGCGGTCAGCTCTGCCGAGTAGCGTCTTCAACGCACGGGCAAGATTCTCGAACATATGCGACGATGAGTTTTCGAACGCCGACTCGTGCTGCTTGGGTAATATCCAAGTTTCAAAGGGAAAGCGTGGAGCGTACGGCGCTAAAGTGACGAAGTTCTCGTTTTCCGCGACGACTCTTGAGCCGGCGTCCATCTCCTGGCGGATGATGTCGCAGAATACGCAGCGTTCTTTGTAGAGAAAGTACTGCTTCGCCCCTTCCAATTCCTGTGTAACGTTGATAGGCAGAATTGGCAGCGCAATGAGCTGAGAGTGCGCGTGTTCCAGTGAAGCTCCGGCCGCATCGCCGTGGTTCTTGAAGATGAGGATGTACTTGAAGCGGCGGTCCTTTTTCAGGTCAAGGATACGATCACGGAAGGTCCAGAGAACGTCTTCAATGCGTTTCGGAGGCAAAGTAGCAAGGCTGGCGGTGTGATCTGGAGTTTCAATGATGACTTCGTGCGCCCCGATGCCGTTCATGCGATCAAACATGCCCTCGGCCTGACGGCTTAACGTACCTTCAATTCCCAGGGCTGGGTATTTGTTAGGCACGACTCGAACCGTCCATCCCGGAGTATCACGCTGGGGGGCAGGTCCACCATTCTGGTTCGGGCGATAAGCCTGAATTTCCGGCGGAGTCTTACTCTCGTTCCCATAGCAGAAAGGGCAAAAACCGCCCTTAATCTTCAAATTTTCACGTACAAACGATGTGCGCAGACCTGGGTTTTTACGCAGACAGGGACGCATTCTGGAAAACTTCGATCTGTGGGCGGGACGTCAGCCTCTCGTAGTATACGCTGACGATGTCGAATCTCCATTGGCACGAAGGTGGCAGGTGCCGCAGGTACTCTCGAGCTACCGCCGCGACCTCTCGCCGTTTGTGCCGATCAACTGCGGCCTCCGGGGGCTTGACGTCGCGTGATGTGCGGGTCTTAACTTCAATAAAACAAAGAATATCCGCGTCCCAGCCGATCAGGTCGATCTCGCCCCGGCAGCGCGGCGAGCGGAAGTTCCGGGCGACCACCGTGTAGCCCTGCTTTCGGAGATAAAAATAGGCATCTTCCTCACCCCTGGAGCCGGTCCGCTGATGCTGAGGCTTCGAATCCGGGGGCAACAGATGCCCTGCCAGCCAGTCCAGGCTGCGTATAACGGTTTGAGTGAGACGTACGGGCAGCATGGGTGAACACTAGCTGGCACTATCAAAACTCAGTGTAGCCGCGATACTAGGGCTGCTGTTGCGAATCTCTAGCGATCTATAGAATTGTCGGAACTGGCTTCCCAAAAGCGGAAATCTCTGAGAACTCCGCGGTGGTTTGTTTCCAAAAAAGCAAGCCCACAGACACGCTGTGGGCCCGGTCGCCATCCTCCCCCCAAGGAGGTAGCAAACGAAAACTCAATTTCTTAGTTGCGGAGCGCACCCTCTCGCACGCTCCGCAAGTGAACCACGGTAGTTGACGGTGAAAGTCATGGCGCTGCCTGCGCCTTTGGCACCGACTGCCACGAAAATCGCCGCGCGGTCAGTTCACCGTAAAGTTGGTCGTACTGCTGGCGCTGCCTCCCATGGTTGTGACTGCGATTTTCCCTGTGATTGCTCCCGTCGGCACCGTCGCGGTGATCTGCGTATCGGAGTTCACTGTGAAGGTAGCCGAGGTCCCGTTGAAGGTGACCTTGCTCGCCTGGGTCAGTCCGGTACCCGTGATCGTGACCGAGGTCCCCACGGGGCCATTCGGCGGCGTAAAGCTGGTAACCGTGGGCTTCACCTTGAGCGTTTGCACGCTGGTGAGCGTGATCGTACCGGTGGTCACCTTGTAGATGGTTCCGTTGTTGGTTGTCCCTCCTAGGCCGGTGGTTCCATAGAATTTCCCGTCCGCCCTGGATCACTCCGGAGTCAGGGAACGACCCAGTGGCGTCGACAAAGCCGTAGAACATAAGCGCAACCGCAGCCCCGCTGAACCTTGTGACTTGGTGGCGAACACGATTCACTGATATCTCCTGAGCAATTTCCTGAGCAATCTTTTGAACCGGCATACCGCAAGGTACAACCGTGTTCGGGGCCTGTCGCCGTCTTCGGGGAGGGCTCTTGCGGGACGCCACCAAGCACGCTCACTCTCTCCGACCTTGGCCCCGCCGTCAATTCACGCCTCTCGCCAACGTAGTTCACGGGCTAAATCCTTTCCTTGCAATTCGATACCGCGATGCCTCACTGGGAAGAACGTGGGGGTGCAATGGCACCAAGCGGCGATTTCCAATTTTCTGGGCGGTTGGTAAGCTTACAGCTCCTCCCGCCCGAAGCGTATGCATCTGGCCCACAACTCGAACCCTTTGATCCGCTTTGGTCTGTTCGAGGCCGATCTGCGCTCGGGAGAGTTGCGCAAGAATGGCGTGAAGGTCAAAATTCAGGAGTTGCCCTTTCGTGCTCTGCGGCTCTTACTGAGCCGCCCCAATGAAGTGCTGAGCCGCGAGGAATTCCGCCGCTCTCTTTGGCCTGAGCAAGTCTTCGTCGATTTCGACCATGGCATCAGCAGCGCGATCAACCGCCTTCGTGATGCCCTTGGCGATTCCGCGGATAATCCTGTCTTCGTCGAGACAGTAGAGCGTCGGGGTTACCGCTGGATCGCTCCCACCCATCCCGTAACGCCTCCGGCTCGCCTCGAAGTGGTTAGAGCGACGATCCCCAAAGCGGTCGAACTTCCTGCCCAGACAACTCCTTCCCACTCTCGACACAGGCAATGGCTTCTCGTTTTCCCGGTAGTGGTCTTGCTCCTGGCTATTTGGAGCTTCCGGTCGAGTTTCCGGGCCGCCAAAGCTGGAGGGCTGAAATCGCCCGCGGTTTCGCCGAAAACCCTGGATTCACTCCCGGCCACCAACCTCGAGGCGGAGCAGTTTTATTTGAAGGGGCGCTTCTACTGGGAAAAGAGAACGCCCGACAGCGGTCGAACTCAATGACCGTTCCTCTGAGGCTCACGCCTCATTGGCGTTTGCTTTGTTTTTCGGCTCGTGGGATATAACCAACGCCGAACGCGAGTTTCGTCGCGCGATTGAGCTGAACCCTAAAAATGCAGAGGCACATCATTGGTATGCGACTTGCCTGTCAGGTCTAGGCCGCAACTCTGAAGCTGTGGCCGAAATTGAACGCGCTCAGGCTCTCAATCCAGCTTCAAAGTCTATTCTCGCCGACAAAGGATCCCTTCTCTGGGCCTCTGGCCACCGCGACGAAAGTACCGCATTGCTGAAACAACTGGAAGCCAGCGAGCCTGAATTCGTTTCCCCGCATCGCTATCTCAAAGGGATCTATTACGCTCAGGGAGACTATTCCGCCTACCTTAGCGAATGGAAAAAGGAAGCCACGCTCTTGAAGGACGGTCCCACTCTGAAGCTGGTCGACTCGGCTTCAAAAGGTCTCGCGGCGAGTGGTTTTAGGGCGATGTTGCGCAACACCCTGGCCATGCAGCAGAAGCTTTACCAGCGCGGGAAGACTTCAGCCTACTCGGTGGCGCAAACGGCCGCTCTGCTGAGGCAGAATCAGGAAGCGATGCAGTATCTAAAACTGGCCTTCGCGAACCACGAGGAAGACGTTATCCAAGGCGCGAATGATCCTTCGTTTGACGCTCTGCGCAGCGATCCCGCCTACAAAGACCTGATTGCACAGCTCAAGTTCCCGAATCACTGATTGATCCGGACGGCGCCCGGTCCGGCACTTTGACGATACCGCTCCCAGTCACGTACGGAAGGCCGCTATGTGCGAAGCGTCTGGCCATTCAATCCTGGAGAAGCCAAGCCGCTTGAGATCTTTCACCAGAGCAGCTGGAGCCTGGCGCATCCCGCGCTCGGCTAGGATTTGAAAGTGAATTTCCACGAACAACGCGCGCACGTCGCCGAGGATACCGTACATGCCGCGAATGACTTCGACCTCGTATCCTTCAACATCGATCTTAATAATCGTGGGATGGGGCAGCGACGGGAACCCGTCGCCGCGCGCAATTTTTACCGTCTGCCGGGATGCTCCGAGGTGGGGAGCAATCGCAACCGAACTGAACTGATGATCGATAAACATCGGAACATCGCCCGCAGCATCGCCAAGCGCAACCTGCAGGCAATCCACATTCGCCATCCGCTTGGATTCGATTTGCCTACAATTCTCGACCACGGGTTCAAAAGCTACCACATGCCGCGCCAGCTTCGAAAACCTCTCGGTGTAAAAGCCGATATTAGCGCCAATATCCCATACGCAATCATCGGGCTGAATGGAGGCGAGCAGAACATCCGAGAATCTATCCTCATACTCAGATCTGTGCCACAGCATTCGGATACGATGGGCAAACCGGGTGAGCTTGGCTCTACGCATGATTTCCCGTGCCAAGGTTGTGGATTCAAGAATCATGTTCGAGAGTTTCTTTGACGGTGGAAGCTGCGAGCATTGCCAGTTCTGAGACGCTTCAGCCGCCGCTGAATGGTCTCAAGCGCTGAACCGGAGTGATCTGCAGCAAGCCCGAATGGCGTGCTCGATTGAGAGTCGCGCGGCGGCGCCCATCCCCAGTCCGGTAGAATTCGAGATCGCGGTACATGTCGCATCCCGCGCAGGTCTTATTCAACGAGTTCGTCCCAAAACTGTTGCGCAATTCCCTTAACTGCTGACTGCGCCAGAGTTCCATCAGGCTGGAGTCGAGTATGTTGCCGATACCCAAGTCTGCAACTGCATCCATCGCCGCGACGCAACTGCAGGCCATGACCGTTCCATCGGGCAGCACGATCGGCCCATTCCAAAGGCTGGCACAAGTTTCGTTGCGGTTGTTGACCGACCTGAGCTTCATGGCCGGCGGAAGCGCATCTCGGCTGATTCGCCCGTTGGCCGACGTATATGACCAGGTAAAGTCCAATTGTGGACGGTAGGTCAGGATCTCCTGAAAATCCGGATCCTCCATCACATCGTCCAGCGGCCGGTCCGGACGAAGTGCGATCGCAATGGGAATCGGATGGCTGAGCTGGGCATTCAATTTCAGGAGTTCAAGGACGTTCTCCCGCATTCTCCGGTAGGACTTGTTACGGTACACGCGAACATACATGGCCTCGTCAAATCCGGCTGTACTGATGTTCATGTGTGTAATCCCGGATGTGAGCACTTCCCGGATGCCGTGCTTGTCGAGAAGAATGGCGTTCGTGGTCACCCAAATCCGATCGATGTTCAGTTCCGCTCTCAACCGCTTCACCCGTTCTACGAAATGAGGATCAATCAACGCGTCCCCAACAATAGGGGTGAGGCCGACGGACCCTCCTCCTATCGTCACAAAGTCACCGAGTGCTTTCTCGAAAACTCGGTCGCTCATGAATTCCGTCTTTCGCTGCTGAAATTGATAAGGGCAAAACACACAGTCGGCGTTGCAAAGATTCGTAAGTTCGAGGTGAAGTTCGAAAGGACGAAGGGCCATCGCCTCCAGCGTAGGTGTCAGCGGGTGCATGCGCCCCACTAAAGCGTCCGCTTTCCGGGTGACGATTCGATAGACTTTTTTCAGGAAGAGCGAATTCAAATGTGACACCTGTCGATCATCGTACAACGAAACGGATCACGCGTCATGCACCCGATAGGAGCCGACGCGGTTAACCCACTCAGCCTATGGGTGCAGACAACTTGAGAAGTGCTAGAAAGATGTTCTCCTCGAGGAGTTGCAAGAGCCGGGGAACATTTGGTCTTGAAATCCGCGCTGTCACTTCTTTCGCGTCATTGAGGTTTCGTTGGGAATAATCATTTTGAATCGGCCAACAAGTAATTGCGCCAAACAAAGCATGAACCCATAAATTGGTAACTTTGAAGGAACAGAATTACTGATTTTATTTTTGGGCCTGATGGCCTTTGTAACCCAAGTAAAAATCCCCGCGGGGGAACCCGGGGACAGAATGAAAGTCCCCAGTTCTACGTTTGGAAGGAAACCCGAGGCCATGGGGTCGGCAAGCCTTTCATGGTGCAAGCATCATAGCGGTAGTCCCACGTCTCGCTAAATCGGCGAGACGTGGGGCACCCAGGTTTCTATCTAGTAACCGAGCGTTTAAATTACGCGCCGACGGTCTTGATGCACTCTTCCAGAACATCGACGGCGATATCAGCTTCTTCTTTCGTGACCACCAGCGGCGGACATAGGCGCACCGTGCTCGGTCCGCAACCGAGAAATAGCACGCCGCGCTCAAAAGCCAGTTCCACAATGCGGTCACGCTCGGCCGCGCCGTATTCCTTCGTAACTTTGTCTTTCACGATCTCGACGCCGATCATCAATCCGCGACCGCGCACATCGCCCACCAGCTTCAACTTCGATGGCCAGTCCGCCATGCGCTTCATGATGTGATTCCCAATGCGCGCAGAGTTCCCCAGCAAGTCCTCTTTCTCGATCACGTCGAGAGTAGCTAATGCCGCGGCGATGGCGACGGGGTTGCCGCCGAACGTGGACGCATGCGAACCGGGAACCCAGTCCATGATGTCGGCGCGAGTCATCGTGATACCCAGCGGCATTCCCGACGCAATGCCTTTTGCCATGCAGATCATGTCAGGCTCGACTCCAGTATGTTCCGCAGCCCACCACTTGCCGGTGCGTCCCACACCGCTTTGCACTTCGTCGAGTACGAGCAGAATGCCGTGACGATCGCAGATGCGCCGAAGCTCTTGCATAAAATTCGTCGGAGCTACGACATATCCGCCTTCACCTTGAACCGGCTCAACAAAGATTGCGGCCACTTCTTCGGGAGGCAGCGTCGTCTTGAACAGCTTCTCTTCAATAAAGCGCGCACAGCCGAGCGCAAACGCTTCGGCTTCTTGCGGCCCACCTGAGCAGCCGCGATAAACATCGGGATAACGCACATGCGTCACTCCCGGCACCGGAGGCCCGAAGCGCCGCTTCTGCTGCGGCTTCGACGCCGTCAGAGAAAGCGCGCCCATGGTGCGTCCGTGGAATGCGCCAAAGAATGCGATCACATTCTGCCGCTTGGTGTGGTAGCGCGCCAGTTTCAGCGCGCACTCGACGGCTTCCGCTCCGGAGTTACCGTAGTAGACGCGATGCGGCCCGCGCATGGGCGCGATCTTCGACAAACGCGCCGCCAATTCGACCATGCTCTCGTAGTAAAAGTCCGTGCCCGACATGTGGATCAATTCAGCTGCCTGCTTCTGAATGGCGGCGACGACATCAGGATGGCAGTGGCCGGTCGAAGTCACGGCGATGCCCGCGGAAAAATCAAAGAATTCGTTGCCGTCAACGTCGGTCACGACGATGCCGCGACCGCTCTTCGCCACCAACGGATACGAACGTGTATACGACGGCGAAATATATTTCTGATCGCCTTCAAGCGCGCGCTTGGCGTTGGGTCCGGGCAGGGCAGTTTTAATCTTGGGACCGATTGCGGTCGTGGTGTTGTCGGTCAGTGTTGCGGTCGTCATGGAATCCTCCGAGGGTAGCTGTCAGTAGTCAGCCGCCAGTTGTCAGCAATTGCAGCCTCGGAACGCGGGCCATGGTTCAGACGCACGTAGGCCGAGGCGAATCAGGCAGAGGATGGAGTTAGTCGCTACCGAAAAGACTGGGACGTAAACGCGAAGGCAGATTCGCACGGTAGCGCCGCGGGCACACTAAGCAGTGCAGCCAGCACTCGGGCAAATGCGAATTGGGATTCTTCTGCATCGTCGCGAACGGTCAACATCACTAATTCATTATAGCTTGCGTCCGTCGATACCGTAACCCCCATTCCGAGGGGAAACAGTTACGTCCGGCTGCGCTCGTTTTAAGGACCGCATGGCCATCCTCGCCAGCGCGCTCGAACCCGATGGCGCAAACCTCCGTCGCGGCCCTTCTTGGCCTGGCCATCAGCCTTTATTTCTGGATTGATTCGCGCTATCCCGCGCTACTTAAGAAACTGCACACTGGCAAGGCGATTCAAATAAAAGGCGCGCTGAGCTTTGACGCGCTCATGCCAGTCACTCCGGCAATGTCGCTGATGACGCGGATCGGGCACACGACCGTCAATTGGATGTGGACCAACCGCATCGGCATGACCTTCGGCATTTGCTTCGGCGCAGCCATGCTGACGTTGCTAGCCACGCTGCCACGCATTCGCTTCAAGAGCGCAGCGGCGAATACCTTGCTGGGTGCCGTTGGAGGAGTTCCACTCGGTGTTTGCGCCAATTGCGTCGCTCCGATTGGACGTAGCCTGTATGTAGCAGGTGCCAGCCCCAATACCGTCCTGGCGACGATGATCAGCTCGCCGACGTTAAATGTGGTTGTGCTGACCATGGCCTTTGCCTTGTTCCCGCTCCAGATCGCTTTGGTGCGGTTGGCCGTGCCTCTGGTTTTGCTTGGCCTGGTGCCTTTGATCGTCGGCAAAACTGCTCCTCGATCGGAAGTAATCTGCCAAGCGCTCCAACAAGCAGAATGGCTGCTTCCGGTAACCTTTACCCTGAAAACATATCTCAAGAATCTGGGCCGCCTCGCCCTGATGACAGTTCCTCTGATGATCGTCGCTGCCCTGCTGGGCGCGATCGCTGTGGAACTTCTCCCGGCAAGCAGCATTCCAATTACCGTCACGCTAGGCGGCATCATCCTGATTGCGCTCATTGGCACTTTCCTACCCGTCCCCATGGGCTTCGACGTTGCCGTAGCTTTCGTTCTGATGGCACGCGATGTTCCCACTCCATATGTGGTTACGTTGCTATGCACGCTGGGCGCGTACAGCATCTACTCTGTCCTGATCCTGGGGCGCACGATCTCGTGGCGAACTGCGGCAGCTCTGTTTGGGTCGGTGATGCTGCTTGGTCTGGCTGCAGGCATCGGGACTGCCCTTGTGCAGCACAGTTTCTAACGCAAAGTGAAGTTTATTCAACATCTTCCCCCACGCATAGTCAAACTTTGACTTCCCGCGCACCGGGCCTTAGCATGGCTCAACCGGCTGGAGCGCGGCACCCACTTTGCTCGATCACACCATCTCGCACTATCGAATTCTTGAAAAACTCGGTGGGGGTGGGATGGGCGTGGTCTATAAAGCCGAAGACACGCGTCTCGGCCGCTTCGTCGCGTTAAAGTTTCTGCCGGAAGACCTGGCCCAAGACCGGCAGGCTCTGGAGCGCTTCCGCCGCGAGGCCAAGGCAGCTTCCGCCCTCAACCATCCCAACATCTGCACGATTTACGACATCGGTGAGGACGACGGGCGCGCGTATCTCGTCATGGAGTTTCTGGACGGCGCCACGCTTAAGCATCTGATTGGCAGCCGCGCCATGGAACTGGAAGCAATTCTGTCGCTCGGCATTGAGATCGCTGATGCGCTCGACGCGGCCCACACCGAAGGCATCGTGCATCGCGACATCAAACCCGCGAATATCTTCGTAACCAAGCGCGGGCACGCCAAGATTCTCGACTTCGGCTTGGCCAAAGTGAAGTCCGATCCGCGCAGGTCTAGCGAAATACCAGACGTCACGGCACCAACTGCTGTCGCAATCGAAGAGCACTTAACCAGCCCAGGCTCAACTCTCGGCACCGTCGCCTACATGTCGCCCGAACAGGCAAAGGGCAAGGAACTCGATTCCCGCACCGATCTTTTTTCGTTCGGAATTGTTCTCTATGAGATGTCGACCGGAACATTGCCGTTCCGCGGAGAAACTTCGGCTCTGATCTTTCAGGCGATTCTCGATCGCGCTCCCGTATCTCCGGTTCGCTTGAATCCGGACTTGCCTGCGAAGCTGGAAGACCTGATCAATAAAGCTCTGGAGAAAGATCGCAACCTGCGTTACCAGCACGCCGCCGATATTCGCGCCGACCTGCAACGCCTAAAGCGAGACACCGACAGCGGCCGCGCCGTCACGCACAGCTCCGGTTCGGTGCCAGCCGTTCTGGAGCCTGTCGCGCATGTGTCAGTGACCGCGCAGCCTGCAGCAACTTCAACCCCAAGCGTTGCGGCCATGGCTTCGTCAGGCGTCGGGAGCGCGACGCCACCTAGCACAGTTCCGCCGAAAAGCTCCAATACGGTTCTGATCCTGGCGGTTCTAGTGGTTCTAGGCGCACTGCTGGCCGGAGGATTCTACTGGCGCTCGCGGCAATCCGCGAAGCTCACGACCAAAGACAGCGTGCTGCTGGCCGACTTCATAAACACGACGGGCGATCCCGTCTTCGACGGCACTTTGAAGCAAGCCCTCGCCGTTCAACTGGAGCAGTCTCCTTACCTCAACCTCTTGCCCGAGTCCAAGGTTCAGCAAGCTCTGCGCTACATGGGACGCTCTTCCGACGAGCGTATGACTCGCGACATCGCACGCGAGATCTGCCTTCGTGAATCAGTGAAGGCCATGCTGACGGGATCGATCGCCAGCCTGGGAAGCCACTACGTCATCACACTGGAAGCCTTGAACGCGCAGAGCGGCGACTCGCTCGACCGAGAGCAGGTCGAAGCCCAAAGCAAAGAGCAGGTACTGAAGTCGCTGGACCGCGCCGCCTCCGGCTTGCGCGAAAAACTAGGTGAGTCGATCGGGTCGGTTCAGAAGTTCGCCACGCCGCTGGAAGCTGCGACAACGTCGTCCCTGGAAGCCCTGCAAGCCTATAGCCTGGGGTATACCGAGCATCAGAAAACCAATGATGACGCCGCCGTCCCGCACTTGCTGCGGGCGGTACAGATCGACCCGAATTTCGCCATGGCCTATGCCACCATGGGCGTCGCATACAACAACTCCAGGCGACCGGCGGAGGGAATTGCAGCCCTCAAAAAGGCGTACGAACTGCGGGACCGAGCCAGCGAACGCGAGAAGTTTTACATTCAAGCCCACTACTACGACGAAGTCATACTCAATCCTGAAAAAACGCTGGCCGTCTACGCCGAATGGCGCGAAACGGGCTCAACCGCTTTGACGAGGCCAAGAGCGTTGGGGATCGAGCCGTGGCTCAAAAGCTGGATGGAGCGGTGATTCATGTTCTTCTGTCGGACCTTGCCTTTGTCCGCGGCGATTGGGTTGCTCTCGATCGGGAACTCGATTTTGCGAAGGGCAAGCCTGAGGAGACCTTCATGCTCTTCTGGAGAGCAGGTGGCCAGGCCTCTCTCGGAAAGGTAAAATCCGCTCGTCAGACTCTGGCGCTCGCTCGGTCTGAGCTGTTGCCTGCTGGCGAGAAAGACTACGCCGGTTTATTGTTCGAAGTGGAAGCCCAGGACGATGCCTTAGCCGGATACATGGCAGAAGCGCACCAAAAGGCGGAAGAGGGCTTGGCGCTGTCATCCGAGGCGGATGTTCGCGCCACGGCTGCCGCAGCGCTGGCCATGAGCGGTGACACCGCCAAATCGGCGGAAGTCTTGAACGCGGTGAAACGTGAGTTTCCGGATAACTTTTTTCTTCAAGGGGTAAGTGCTCCTCGGATTCAGGCCATCACAGCCCTGCAGAAAAATAAGCCGGAGGAAGCGATCGCGGCTTTGGAGGCGTTGCGGCCTTATGAACTCGGCACTGGAGTTCACGGCCTAGCCTTCGAGGCGAACTACCTTCGCGGTTTGGCCTACTTAAAACTTCCCGACGGCGTCAAAGCTGCGGCGGAATTTCAACGGATTCTCGATCATCAAGGGGTGGGAGCATCCGATCCCGAATATGCACTTGCCCGGGTATGCCTCGCGCGGTCTTATTCGCTTCAAGGCGATAAAGCCAAAGCGCGAACGGCCTATCAGGATTTCTTCGCCGCCTGGAAAGACGCGGACCCCGATGTTCCCGTACTCAAAACCGCCAAGGCTGAATACGAGAAGCTGAAATAATATCTG
>WNFI01405438.1_pt1 | contig 17540 bp, 17 predicted proteins | sample 5400471 | NCBI WGS metagenome assembly WNFI01 (sample SAMN13153348, study PRJNA577476) | soil metagenome | isolation source: 100 cm saprolite on Douglas fir-dominated hillslope | place: USA:California | collected 2013-09-17 | reverse complement strand
TCCACGTTCAAGCAGCAGTCGCCTGGCGTGCACACAGGCTACGAATATGCCCGCTCGCAAAATCCGACCCGCCATGCTTTCGAGCGCTGCATCGCCGACCTCGAAGGCGGCACACGGGGATTCGCCTTTTCCTCCGGGCTTGCCGCCAGCAGCACCGTGCTGGAGCTGCTGGATGCGGACAGCCATATTATCGCGGCGGATGATCTTTACGGCGGTTCCTGGCGGCTGTTCGAGCGGGTACGCAAGCGGTCCATGGGTCTGCGAACGAGCTACACCGATCCGAATGTCGCCGGGTCGCTGGAAAAGGCGATCCAGCCTGATACGAAAATGATCTGGGTGGAGACGCCTTCGAATCCTCTACTAAAGATCACCGACCTCGAACAAGTCGCGAAGATCGGCAAGGCACGCGGCATTCTGACCGTGGTGGACAACACGTTCGCATCGCCTTACGTGCAGCGCCCGCTCGACCTCGGCATCGACATCGTTTTGCACTCGGTCACCAAGTACGTCAACGGCCATTCCGACATGGTCGGCGGTGCCGTCATCGTCCGGGATCGAAGCGATCTCGCGGAGAAACTCGAATTCATGCAGAACGCGATCGGCTCGATCCTGGATCCCTTCTCGAGCTTCCTGGCGCTGCGCGGGGTGAAGACACTGCCGCTGAGGATGAAGCAACATTGCGGCAACGCGATGCATCTGGCGACATGGTTGAAGTCGCACGCAAAGGTAGAAAAGGTGATTTATCCGGGGCTACCGAACCATCCCCAGCATCTGCTGGCGGCAAAGCAGATGAACGGCTTCGGCGCCATGATTGCAATCTATCTGAAAACCGACATGGGCGGCGTGCGTGGTGCACTGGAAGCCTGCACGGTATTCACGCTCGCGGAAAGCCTGGGTGGCGTGGAAAGCCTGATCGGACATCCGGTCACCATGAGCCACGGATCGTTGCCGCTGGAACTGCGCGCACGGCTCGGCATCACCGACAACCTGGTGAGATTATCCGTCGGCATCGAGGACGTAGAAGACCTGATCGCCGACCTGGACCAGGCCTTGGGGAACATCTGATGGTATTCAACTCGCGCCTGATTTATCTTGCGATCTTTCTGGCCTGCGCCGGACTGATCGGTTTCGGGGTTTATCTGCAGCATTCGCTCGGGCTCGAACCCTGTCCGATGTGCATCCTGCAGCGCTATGCTTTCATCGTTGTCGGCGCTATAGCGCTCGTCGCGGCAATCCATCATCCGGCTCTACCGGGGCGCTTGATCTACAGCGGGCTGCTGGTGGTCATGGCCGCAGCCGGCGGCGGCGTGGCGATCCGGCATGTTTATCTCGAACACTACCCTCCCAAGGTTTTCGATTGCGGCGCCGATGTCGGTTTCATGCTCGAATCCTTTCCGCTGACGGAAGCGCTGCCGATGATTTTTCGCGGTACCGGCGACTGCACCAAGGTGCTATGGCGGTTTCTCGGCCTGTCGATCGCGGAGTGGTCGCTGATCTGCTTCGTGCTGCTGATCGTCGCCGCCGTTGTCGCCGCAACGACAAGACAGCGCCGCACGTTTCCGCGCTCGAGTGCCCGCTGATCAGAATTGCACGCCCCGGGTAAGGGCACCGTCGACCACCAGATTGGTGCCGGTGATGAAGCTCGCGGCGGGACTGGCGATGAAGGCCACGGCATTGGCCATTTCCTGCGGCGTTCCCATCCTGCCGGTCGGGTTCAGGGCCAGCGCCTCCGCATACAACTTCGGATTGCCGTCCTTGATCTGGTTCCATACGCCGCCTTCGAAGTAGGTATTACCCGGCGATACGGAATTGGCGCGGATGCCTTTGCCGGCCAGTTGAAATGCCAGTCCCTGGGTGTAGTGAATGAGGGCGGCCTTGAAGGCACCATAGGGGCCGGCCGCAAAATCGATCTCGCGCCCGGACACGCTGGAAATCGTCACGATGGCGCCGTGACGGCTCTTTTCCAGATAGGGCATGGCGGCGCCCACCAGATGCACCGCCCCCATCATGTCCACGGCAAAGCTCTTGCGCCAGCTTTCTTCATCGCCGCCAATCGACAGCGCACTGACGTTTGCCACGATGACATCGATGCCGCCGAATTCCTTGCCGACATTTCCGACCCATGCTTTCAGCGCAGGGCCATCCGCTACATCCAGTGCGGTGCCGCTCGCATTCACGCCCCTGGCACGCAATGCAGCGACTGCACTTTTGACCTCCGCGGCATTACGCGCACAGATCGCCACGTCGGCGCCTTCGCTGGCAAGGGTATCCGCGATGGCGCGCCCGATCCCCTTCGTACCGCCGGTTACGACCGCTTTGAGTTTTTTGAGTCCGAGATCCATGCCGGTCCACTCCTTTTCATGATTTTCTGAATTGCTGCAGTAATCCCGCTGCCGTCGGCGTCAAGGGTTGTCTCCCGCCACGGCCGATAGTTCCCGCCAGAATTCCAGCGCGGTCTGCGTGCGCCATTCCACATGGCGACGCAGTGCCTTGGCCACGACCGGTCCGAACTTGGAATCGTGCTTGGCGGCCAGCGCCTGCGGAATGCCACCGAGAATCTCCTCGCGCGTGAAGTAAGGTATTTCCCTGAGCATCAATGCCAGCAGCAGCAATCCGGTCTGGTAAATATCCACGTGCCGACCGACCGCGCCGAACTTTTCGGGTTCGAAGGCTTCCGGCGGACGCATCCAGTCCGCAAGCAAAGTCTGGAACACACGAATGTCGGACTCCAGCCGCGTCAGGCCGAGATCGCCCACTTTGAACGACCAGACCTGTTCCTTGATCATCCGGCGCTGGAGCCGCTGTTCATTGACGAATACATTGCCGGGATGCAAATCCTTGTGCACGTAACCGGCTGCATGAATGTAGTCAAGTGCCTGCAGGACATCGCGGGCAACGTAGGGAATCCAGCGGTCCGCATCCAGGCCCAGGCGGGTAATCAGGTGCGACAGTGGAAAATTGCAGCGCTCGATGATGAGATAGAAGGTGTCCTTGAACTCGAACGCGTCGTAGACAAAGGTGATGTTCGGATGGCGCATGACCAGGAGCTTGCGCAGTTCGTCCTGCCAGACGCGGCGCACTTCGCGGTAAGACTGCTCGTGCGGGATCAGGATCTTGGCTACGAGCGCGTTTCCCCAGTCGTCGACGCAATCGTACACCATGCCGAATCCGCCTTGCCCGATTGCATCGCCGATGAAGTAGCGGCGATCTGCATTGACGAGTACTTCGCCTTTGGCCGGCGGCTGGAAATGCCGCGGCTGGCGGAAAGCAATGTTTCTGATCGCGTTAAGACGGGGCGATTTCATCGCCGGGCCGCTTCGGGCTGATTCAATTGGAAAGGGCAGTGCGTGGCAATTGGCACCGGCGGTCAGGGCGGCGCGGCGAAGGCTACCCCGATCATGGAGTCGCGGGTGACCAGCGCAGCGAGCTTGTCCTCCGGCCATCCGTCCGTACCGGCGGGGCGCTTGGGCAGCACAAGGTAGCGCATGTCGGCGGTAGAGTCGTGCACCCGTACCACCGCAGCGCCCGGGATTTCCGTGCCGAATTCCCTGAGTACGTCACGCGGTTCATTGATCACCCGCGAACGGTAGTTGCGACTCTTGTACCAGTCGGGCGGCAAACCGAGCAGCCAGCGCGGATAACACGAGCACAGCGTACAGACGATGACGTTATGCACGGCATCTGTGTTTTCCACCACCACCAGCTTATAGGTCCCGCCATCAATGCCGAGCGCTTCGCACGCGGCATTGCCGTCGGACAGGAGCAGCTTTCGGTATTCAGGATCGGTCCACGCTTTTGCCACAATCCGCGCGCCCTGCAGCGCAGTGCGGTTGTCCATGTCCTCGACCGCACGGCGCACTTCGTCCGCGCTGACGACGCCTTTTTCGATCAGCAGCCCGCGTACCGCAATTTCCATCGCGCGCCAATAAGTAATGGTGTCGTCCTGATCCGGGCGCAACGGCGGATGCCGGTGCGCCGTCGCGGGGTCGGCGGAACCGGAATGATCGTGTGGGTGATCGTGATCGTGCGGCATGGTTATCGGTCCGGTTCGAGCCAGTGCTGATAGATTTCAATGTCCACGGTATCGTCGGCTCCGCCACGGTAATCCGGCCAAACTTCGTGCTGCAGGAAACGCACGCGGTACAGCGGCTGCTTCGGCAGACCCGGCCGCGCGTAGGCCAGCTCCTCCGGATTGCCGTATACGCCGCAAAGCCGTTCGATGACCCCGCGCTTACCGCGGATGTAATAAGGCGTGCGGACATGGCCGAGGGGATAAACGGCGCGTACAGCCACCGCCTCGCCGGGTACGAATCTCGGATCGGCCCGATCAGCGCTCGCCATCGGTCTGCGCTTGCGCGATCCTGGTGCCGAGTTCGTCGATGGTGATGATGCCGCGCTGGATCAGGGTCTGCGTGATCGAATAGATCCAGCGCTCGTAGTAACTCATCCTGTCGTAGGCCTCGGCGCCGAGTGTCTCGATATTCCGGCGCAATTCGTCCACTGTCAGATGCCCTTTCTTCGCCAGCAGCACCATCAGCGCATCCACGCGCTTTTCCCACAACGCATAGTCATGCTCGGTCGCCTCGACCTTGCCAGCGGGCAATCCACCCATATCATGAACGCCGCGATAATTCATCGTCATCGGATGCGCGAAACCTGATCGAAGAGCAGCCTGTGCGCCGGCCCGGGTTCGGGCCGGCGCACAGGAATTATAGGTCGAGGTTACTTCGGCTGCTGCGGATTTGCAGTCGGGGCGGGTTTGGCGGCGGCGGCGGCCGCAGCCGCAGGCGCCGCCGGCAGTGCACCCGGCGCAACAGCCGGATTGACCTTGGCGCCGTCCGGCACGGTGTTCGGCAGGCTGAGCACGACCCTCGCCCCTTCGCCGAGTCCGCTGGCAATTTTCACCGACGCCCCGTCGGTCCCGGCGATTTCAATGGGCGTAAGCTTGATGTGGTTGTCGGCTTCGAGCACCGCGACGAAATTCTTGCGATCGCGCACCACCAGGGCGGATGCCGGTACCTCGATATAACTGGTCTGCGGCACCATCAGCGAAACATTGACGAACGAGCCGGGAATGAACGCGCCGTCGCGATTATCGAAATCGACCTCGGCGAGCAGCGTACGAGTCCTCGGATCGAGCTCGCCCGCCACGCGACTGACCCTGGCCTTGATCCGTTGCGCGGGATTGGCCGTATCGATGATTTCCGCCTCGATGCCGGGACGCACATAACGCGCATCAACCTGTTCGACATAGACGCTGACTCGCAACATCGACGGATCCGATACCGTGACGACGGGTTGCGACGAAGTCTGATTGTTGGCGGCATTGGTGATCAGTGCGCCCGGGTCGACATAGCGCCCGGTCACGACGCCGGCAAAAGGAGCGTACAGGCTGCGATACGCCAGTTGCGAGCGTAAGGTGTCCACGCGGCCGCGGGCGGTTCGCACGTCGGTATCCGCGTTGTCCAATGCCTGCTGGGAAAAGAACCCCTTCGAGGCAAGGTCGCGCGTTCGCTGGGCCAAGCGCTCGCGGTTTTCCATTTCCGACACCGCGCTCCGGTAGTCGGACTCGAGTTCAGGCGCCTGGACTTCGGCAATGAGCTGGCCCGCGCGTACGCGATCACCGACGTCCACCGTGATTTTCGACAGATAACCGCCCACTTTCGAATAGAGGGTGGTCGCCTTGTAGGGGCGCAGTTCACCGGTCAGGTTGATCTTGCGGGCCGCGGATCCGCGCCCGGACTGTCCCATGACCACGGTCGGTCCCGCGTCGAGTTGCGCCGTGCGCGTCTTGGCCTCTTGCGCGAGGTGGGTCTGCTTTTCCTGCCAGAACCACCACACAGCAGCGCTTGCCGCGGCCACCAGTACAAAGGCGACAATGTAAAAAACCACAAAGGAATCGCGTCGTCGCTGCATCGCGGCCATGCTCGTCACTCCTCAGGCTCGGCGTCCCTGCGACTCGGCCTCGAACCGGGCGTCGAGCTCGTGCAGGATCGGCATTTTCTTTCTGACAAAGGTATAGATCACCGGGACCACGAACAGCGTGGCGACAGTCGCCATCGCCAGCCCGCCGATCACAGCCCGCCCAAGCGGCGCGTTCTGTTCGCCTGCTTCTCCCATCCCGAGCGCCATCGGCACCATGCCGATGATCATGGCCAGGGCGGTCATCAGTACCGGTCGCAAACGCGTCCGGCCGGCTTCGATGGCCGCTTCGATCACGCCCAGTTTCTTCTCGGCGCGCAAATCGTTGGCGAAGCTCACGATCAGGATCGAGTTCGACACGCCGATGCCGACCGCCATGATCGCGCCCATCAGCGACATGACGTTGATGGTCGTCCCGCTCAGCGCAAGGATCCAGAGGATGCCGATCAGCGCCCCGGGCACCGCCATCATGATGATGAACGGATCGATCCACGACTGGAACAGCACCACCAGCAGCGCATAAACCAGCACGATTGCGAGCAGCAGCCCGCCGATCAGGCTTTCGAACGAGGAATTCATGACCTGGTACTGGCCGCGGATGATGATTTTCGCGGTCGGCGGAAAATCCTTTTCCGCGGTCAGTGCATCGATTTTGCGCTTGATATCCGAAACTACACCGCCCAGATCGCGGCCGTCGATGTTGGCGGCAATGTCGAGTACGCGTTGCACGGTGTAATGCGACACCGATTGGTAACCGGTTTCCGGCCTGATCGAGGCGATATTGGACAGTCGGGTCACCGGTGCGCCGGGCACTGCATTCAGTTTGGCGGCGGCCGCGTCGTCGAGTACCGGTGTTGCCCCCGAGGTTATCGGGGTCGCCATCAGATCTTCGACCGAGCTCATGCGCTCGATCGGTGTCTGCACCGCTACGGTGTAGTTCACGCCGTTGGGATTCAGGAAATACGAGGGATTGACAATGGCGCTCGACGACAGCGTCGTGAGCACGTTGCTGGCGACGTCGCGCTGGGTGAGCCCGAGCCGGGCGGCGCGTACGCGATCGACCTCCACGCGCAACGCGGGATAGTTCAACACCTGCATCTGACGCACATCGACCGCGCCCGGCGTCTCCTCGATGATCTTGCGCACCCGCGCGGCGTAGCCCTGGCCGCGATCGAAGTTCGCATCCTGGATCTGCACGTCGATCGGCGCCGGCAGCCCGAAATTCAGCACCTGGGTGACGATGTCTGCGTTCTGGAAATACATGGTCGAACCCGGGAACTTCGGCGGCAGCTTATCCCGGAGTTCGCGCATCCATTGCGCGGAGGGCTGGTGCGGATGCCTGAGAGAAATGAGGATATCGGCATCCATGCCGCTGATATTGTCGGTGGGGACGAAGGCCAGGTTGAAGAACAGGGGCACCCCGAGCATGTCGTTGATTGTCGATATCTCTTCGGCAGGGATGACTTTACGTATCTCCTCCTCCACGGCGAGAACCAGTTTCTCGGTTTCTTCGATCCGCATGCCCATCGGCGCGCGGAAATGAAGCTTCAGAATGCCGACATCGGCCGTCGGGAAGAAATCGGTGCCGACCACACGACCCAGAAAGACGCTGACGCCGCCCATCAGCAGCAGGCAGACCAGCACGAAAGGCCGATGGCGCATGATGACCGCCAGGACCGCGCCATAGGTGTCTTGCAGCCATTTCAGGGAGGTTTCGCGCGCGCGATTGAAACGGGCGCCGATGCCCCCGCCATTGCCGTCATCGTGGTGTTCGCCGGCCAGCAGCTGCCTCGACAACATGGGCACCAGCGTGAACGACAGGATGTACGAGGCCAGTAGCGAAAACACCACCGACAGCGCGAGCGGTACAAACAGATACCTCGATACGCCGTACAGGAACGCGACCGGAATGAACACGATACAAATCGCCAGCGTGGCCATCGTGCGCGGCAGCGCGACTTCCCGCGAACCATCGAGGATTGCAACCGTCAGCGGCTGTCCCATGGCCCGGTGGCGATGGATGTTCTCGACCGCTACAGTCGCGTCGTCGACCAGGATACCGGTGGCGAGCGACAGGCCGGCCAAGGTCATCAGATTGATGGTGTTGCCGGTGAAATAAAGTCCGAGAATCCCGGCTGCCATCGCGCAAGGAATCGAGGTGATCACGACAATGGTATTGCGCCACGATCCGAGGAACAGCAACACCATGAGCGACACCAGCAGCGAAGCGATTACTGCCTCGGTCGCGACATTCTTGATCGCCGCGCGCACGTAGACCGACTGGTCGAAATCGAGTTTGATTTCGATGCCCTCGGGTGCTGCCTTCTGAATTTCCGGCAGGATCTCTCGGGTGGCTTCGACCACGGCGAGCGACGAGGCTTCCGAGTGCTTGAGAATGGTCAGATAAGTCGCACGGCGGCCATCGACGTGAACGATGTTGTTCTGAACGGCAAAGCCGTCCGTGACTTTGGCAACGTCGCCCAGCAACACTGGCACGCCGTTGGATATCCGCAGTGGCATCTGGTTGAACTGATCGACACTCGGCGGACTTGAGTTCATCGTCACGTTGTATTCGATCGAACCGATACGCGCTGTTCCAGCCGGAACCAGAATGTTCGAACTCTGCAGCGCGTTGACGACGTCGTTGGGTGAGACGCCCTTGGCTGTCATCAATTGCGGATTCAGATCCACCATGATCTGGCGCAATCGCCCACCGAACGGTGCCGGCACGGTCAGGCCCGGAATGGTGAACAGTTTCACGCGCACGAAGTTGAACGCGTGGTCGAATATGCGCCCCTCGGGAACGGTCCTGCTCGACAACACCATTTGCACGATCGGCACGGTGGCCGCATCGTACTGGATGATCACTGGCGGCGTAATTCCCGGAGGCAGGATGCGCAGGATGGTGCCGTTGATGGCGTTGATCTGCGCGATCGAAGCGCCGATATCGGTGCCCTGGTGGAAATACACCTTGACCAGGCCGATGCCGGGAATGCAGTTGGATTCGATGCGCTCAATGCCGTTGACCGTCGTCGAATAGGCGCGCTCGCTGATGATGATGACGCGGCGTTCCATTTCCTCGGCCGACAGGCCAGGGTAGTTCCAACCGACGAAAACGACGGGGATGTCGATCTTCGGGAAAAAGTCGACCACCATGCGCGTTACCGCCAGGCCACCGAGCAGGAGCACCAGCAGCGACAGCACGGCCACGGTGTACGGGCGGCGCAAGGCCAGCCGCACCAATTCCATCATGACATTTCTCCGTCTGGCGATTCGGCGGCGTCGAATGGAAAAACGCGTCGTGTCTCGTTCTCATTGCCGCGGCAGCCATGATAACGCGTAACGCCGGTCCCGATTGCCACGGCGCGGGCAGCGCGGATTTGCGTAACTGCTCAACGCCGACCATGCGGAGTTGGTCGCAAAAAAAAGGCTGGCGCGAAGGCCAGCCCTTTCAGCCGCAATCCCGCTATTTCCCGAAAAGCTTCTGCAACTCGCCGGACTGATACATTTCGCGCATGATGTCCGCGCCGCCCACAAATTCGCCGTTCACGTACAGTTGCGGAATAGTTGGCCAGTTCGAGAATTCCTTGATGCCCTGGCGGACATCCTGATCGCTCAGTACATCGACCGTCGCCACGTTCTCGACGCCACAAGCCTCGAGTATCTGCACCGCCGCGGCACTGAAACCGCACATCGGCGCGTCCGGCGTACCCTTCATATACAGCACGACCGGATTGCCCGTCACCTGCTGCCTGATCCTGTCCTGAGCATTCATGAACATTTACCTCTGGATAAGTGGGAGCAGCTCCGGCTTGGAGGTGCCCGTTGGATAACACCGATGTTAACGATTCGGCGATTTGCGCGTCAATAGGCGTCCGCCCGCCACGCGTGGTAATCCGGCGATATCGGCACGGCCGATTACCTCGGCAAAACCCGCGTCGTATAAAAGGTCTCTGCAAACGCCAGCCTGGTCATAGCCATGCTCGAACAGCAACCAGCCTCCCGCGCGCAGGAACGCGGGTGCGCCTGAACAAACTCGACGTCCACTCCGATGGCGACAGCGTTCTCGCGGGCAACGTTCAATGCGGCAACCGAAACGTCCACTGCGGTAACGCGTGCCGCGGAGCGCTCGTGAGCAATGGTTATCGCGACGCACCCGTTCCCAGTTCCAAGATCGAGTACTTCGAGCCCTGCCGGCGGCGTCAATATTTCGAGCGCCGCATCGATCAGCGTTTCCGTATCTGCTCGCGGGATCAATACGTCTGGGGAGACACGGAAATCGAGTCCATAAAATTCCCGCCTTCCGACCAGATAGGCGACCGGTTCGCCGGCGCGACGGCGACGAACCAGGTCGCGGAAAACAGCGGTGGCCCGCACTTGCGCAACGTCGTCGCCATGCGCCGAAAGCCAGGCGCGCGACACGCCCAGTGCATGCCCAAGCAGGATCTGCGCTTCGCGCTTTGCTTCGATATGACCGGCAAGGTTGGATACCGCTTCGTCGAGCAGTGCGTCGACAGTCAGCTTCACGCCTGTACGGCGAATGTTTCTTCGGCCATCAACGCCAGAAGCTCGGTCTGATGCTCCGCCACCAGCGCGCCGATCAAATCGTCGAGTGCGCCATCCATGATCTGGTCGATCTTGTACAGCGTCAGGTTGATGCGATGGTCCGTCACCCTGCCTTGCGGAAAATTGTAGGTGCGAATGCGTTCCGAGCGGTCGCCGCTGCCGACCAGGGACTTGCGCGTCGCGGCCTGTTTCGCCTGCTGCTCGCGCACCTGCCTGTCCTTGATCCGGGCAGCCAGGACCGACAGGGCCTGCGCCTTGTTCTTGTGCTGGGAGCGGTCGTCCTGACACTCGACGACGATGCCAGTTGGCAGATGGGTTATGCGTACTGCGGAATCGGTCTTGTTGATATGCTGGCCGCCGGCGCCCGAGGCGCGGAATGTGTCGATGCGCAATTCCGCAGGATTGAGCACGACGTCTTCGATCGCATCGGCTTCCGGCATTACAGCGACCGTGCAGGCGCTGGTGTGGATGCGGCCTTGCGTCTCGGTTTGCGGAACCCGCTGCACGCGATGCCCGCCTGATTCGAACTTCAGTTTCGAGTAGGCGCCGAAGCCTAAGATTTTGGCAATCACTTCCTTGTATCCGCCCATTTCGCTCTGACTCTGCGAAATCAGTTCGACCTTCCAGCCCTGACGTTCGGCGTAACGGAAATACATGCGGAACAGATCGCCCGCGAACAGACCGGATTCGTCGCCGCCGGTGCCGGCGCGGATTTCCAGAAAAATATTGCGTTCGTCGCTGGGATCCCTGGGCAAAAGCCGCTTCTGCAACTCGGCTTCGAGATCGAGCAATCGCAGTTTGTTTTCTCTGATTTCAGTTTCGGCGAGCTCACGCATTTCCGGATCGTTCGCCATCTCCTGGGCCGCCGCAAGATCGTGCTCGCTCTTGACATAGGCGTGGTAGAGCTCGACTGCCGGCGTAATCTCTGCGTGCTCGCGGGTAAGCTTGCGATAATTTTCCAGGTTCCTGGTGACGTCCTCGCTGGAAAGCAGGGCATTGAGTTCCTCCAGTCTGGCGGAAAGTTGCGCCAGCTTGGTGGTGATGGACGGTTTCATTCAGGACGGTTGATCTCGTAGAGACGGGCCAATGCCGCAACCAGAGCATCGCGCTCATTGGTTTGCGCACTGTTAAGCGCCTGCGTAGGCGCGTGCAGAAGCTTGTTGGTCAGGGAATGCGAAAGCAACTCCAGTACCTTGGCGGGATCGTCGCCCTTTGCCAGCATGCGCGCGGCCCTTTCCAGTTCGTGACGGCGCATTCTCTCGGCCTGGTCGCGCAAGGCCCGGATGGTCGGAACGAGCTCCCGGTTTTCCAGCCAGTGCATGAATGCGCTCACATTGGTGTTGATGATGACTTCCGCCTGCGCAACTGCGGCATGGCGGATGTCGAGACCCTCCTGCACGATCTTGCCGAGGTCGTCCACGCTGTAGAGGAATACGTCGTCAAGCTCGGCGACCTCCGCCTCCACGTCGCGCGGCACCGCGAGGTCTATCATCAGTATCGGTCGATGACGGCGCGCCTTGATCGCGCGCTCGATCATTCCCTTGCCGAGGATCGGCAGTGTGCTCGCCGTACAGGTGACCACAATATCGTGCAGGGGCAATTGCTCGTGCAGGTCGTTGAGCGCGATTGCGCGGCCCTGAAAACGGCTCGCGAGTTGTTCGCCACGCTCGACCGAACGATTCGCGAAGGTCATTTCACGCGGACGCTTCGCGGCGAAGTGGGTCGAGCATAATTTGATCATTTCTCCCGCACCGACAAACAGGATCTTCTGCCCGGTAATGCTCGGGTAAATCCGTTCCGCAACCTTGACCGCCGCCGCCGCCATCGACACCGAACTGGTGCCGATTTCGGTCTGAGTGCGCACCTCCTTCGCCACCGAAAACGTGGACTGGAACAGCTTGTGCAGCACCGTACCCATCGTGCCAGCCTGCTCGGCAGATTTGACCGCGTCTTTCATCTGTCCGAGGATCTGCGGCTCGCCGATTACCATCGAGTCGAGCCCGCTCGCTACGCGAAAGGCATGGGTGACCGCGCGCTCGCGCGGCAGGGTGTAGAGAAACGGTTCCAGCGCCGGAGCCTTGAGGTGATGGAAGCGTGCAAGCCAGTCGATCGCGCGAACGGGCTCGGGCGTGCTGCAATAGACTTCGGTGCGGTTACAGGTGGAGATGATGGCGGCTTCGCGTACCGATTCGTGCGCCACGAGATCGCGCAGGGCCGCTTCCAGATTTTCGGCGCTAAACGTCACCTGTTCGCGTACCGCGAGCGGGGCCGTATGGTGGTTCATGCCGAAAGCGAAGAGCTGCATCGAAATCCGCGATTGACGAGCGGGAGCACATCCCCCGATCGAGGCCCATGATTATAAGCCAAAAGGTCCACTTCCCCTGCGATTCGGGGATTGCGCGCGGACCGCGGAAGCTTATTTGATCTGGGCCGGCAGCCAGATGGTCAGCGGCGGGAAAACGATGGTCAGCCCAAGGACGATGATTGCCCAGGCAAGAAAGGGCAGTACCTCCCACATGACCGGCCCAAGACGGATTTTGCCCACGCTGGAGACGACGAACAACAACAATCCGATGGGCGGATGCATCAGTCCGATCATCAGGTTCAGCACCACGACCGCGCCGAACTGAATCGGGTCGATGCCGACTTGTGCGCCGAGCGGAATCAACAGCGGCAGGAAGATGATCATGGCCGGGAGCGGTTCGACGATACAGCCGATCACCAGCAAGAACACGTTGATCATCAGCAAAACGATGATCGGATTGGTGGAAATGCTCTGGATCGTGTCGATGACGGTCTGGTTGATCTGGCTTTCCGCGACCAGCCAGCTGAACGGTCCGGCGGCTGCAAGCAGGAACAAGATGACCGCGGTGGAACGCCCCGCACTGAAGATGAGCTTGGGAAGCTGCCTGAGGGTAATCCCGCGATAGATGAAAAAACACACGAACAAGGCGTACAACACGGCTAGCGCCGCCGATTCGGTCACGGTAAGCAGACCGAAGCGAATACCCCCGATGATGATGACAGGCATCATCAGCGCCCACGATGCACGGCCGGTCGCCCTGAGTTTTGTGTTAAAGCTGGCCGCCTCACGGCTCGGATATTTGCGCAACCGGGCGACGATACTGCAGATCACCAGGAAACCGGCGGCCAGCAGAATGGCCGGGACCACCCCTGCCATGAACAGCTTCACCACAGACTGGTTGGATATCTGCGCGTAGACAACCATCGGAATCGAAGGCGGCAGAATCGGCCCGAGCAGCGCGCCTGCCACGATGACCGCCCCGGCAAATCCCTCGCCGTAACCTTCCTTGCGCATTGCGGGAATCAGCGGCTTGCCCGTCGCAACCGCATCGGCGACCGCGGATCCCGAGACGCCCGCCATGACGAAATTGGTGATGATGGAAACGTGGCCAAGGCTGCCTTTGAGACGGCCGACCAACGCCATCGCCCAATCGATCAGCCGCATCGTCAACCCGCCGCTGTTCATCAGTTCGCCGGCGAGAATGAACAGCGGCACCTGCACCAACGCGTAGCTGTCCACGCTCGCCATCATGGATAACGGCATCATCGCCATGTCGATGACGTCGTCGGGTTTGGCCAGAATGCCGAGCCAGGCCGAAAAGATCATCGAGAAGCCGACGTCGAAGCCGATCAACAACGCCAGCAAGAAGGCAATAAATAACAGGGCCAGCACCCTATTTCTCCTCGTAGCCGGGCGGTTTGCGGCCCATGACCCCGGCAACAAGCCTGACGCTGACGTAGAGCAGCATCACCACGCACGCGATGAAGACGCCGGCGGCGGGTACAGCGGCGCTGAATACGGTGCCCAGAAGCTCCTGATCCTTGCCGATCACCATCAGGCGCCAACTTCCCGGCACCAGAACAACGAGCAATACGATCAGCAGCGCATCGAACGCCAGTTCCAGTACATGTCTGATCTTCGTCGGAAGGTGGGAAAATTGCAGGGAAACGATGAGGACCAGCGACACCATCAAGGCGATGACCGCCCACTCGATCACGATATCGAGCAGGCGTAATCCGCGTTTGAGAATCTCCAGCATCGAGGCGCCGCGCGCTGAATCGGTCGGCGCGGACTACTTCTGCGCGGCCTTCAGGCGCTCAACCAGGCCGTCGGGCCAGACCTTGCCCTCGTAGCTTTTGTAGACATCCTTCCATGCGGCTTCGAAAGCCGCCTTGTCCGGAACGACATAAGTCACGCCTTGTTTCTTCAACTCCTCCATGCCCTGGCGATCGACCTGCTCGCCGAGATCGGTCGCGACCTTGCCGCCTGCCTGGGCGGCGCGCTTGAAGAGTTCCTGTTGCTCCTTGGTCATGGACTTCCAGCGGCGCTCGGAGACGTACCACGCCGCCACATCGTAAACGTGGTCGGTGGCAGACCAAAACTTGGATACTTCGTGGAAGCGGAAGGTGACAGTCAGATCGAACCCGTTGTCCTGGCCGTCGACCTGGCCGCGTGACAGCGCCATGTAAACTTCATTGAGCCCGAGTGGGACGACCTTGACGCCGAGCGATTCAAAGGTTTCGCGAAAAATCGGGATCGGCGGAATGCGCAATCGCATGCCCTTCAAATCCTCGGGCTTGCGGATCGGCCCCTTGGTCGTGACGATTGCCCGCGGCGAGCGCGCGCCGGCCACCGCAAAAATTCGCACCCCCGAAGACTTGGCGCAGCTATCGTAGAACTCCTGCATGATCGGGCCGTTGAGAACCTGGGTGGCTTTTTCCTTGTTCTTGAACAGGTAGGGCAGATAGGCAACGTTGAGCGCACCGCAGTCCTTGAGTTGTCCCGAGTTGCCGACTCCCAGATAAGCCATATCCACGGTGCCGAGCTGCATGCCGGCGATGAGCTGCTGGATGTCGCCGATCTGACTGTCGGCATAGACCTGCACGCGAATCTTGCCGCCGCTTTCCTTATCGACGACCTCGGCGAACCTCTCCATCGCCTTGTGCAGGTTGCTGTTGGTGACGAACGGTGTGCCGAAACGCAACGTCAGGTCCGCCGCCTGATTGACGCAAGCGGTCGCGATGAACACCAGCGCCAGCACAGCAGAAATACAGAGTTTCATGTTTCCCGTCGCGATGAACACCAGCGCCAGCACAGCAGAAATACAGAACTTCATGTTTCTCCCCCGGAGCATTTCTAGTTTTTATAGCCGGCAGGACTCGGCCCGCCGGTCATTTCAAGGTGCTGAACTATCAATGCACACATGCATCTCTGTCAAGCTGCGCCGCGGATAACAGGGAGCGGGATAAAACCGAATGTCGTGGGGAAAGAGGGGTGGTGGCATGGGCGGCAACGCGCCCAAAGGGCCCCTTAAAGAGGAAATGAAGCTAAGGTCTTGGGACAAATGTAAAGCGACGTATTCAACTGCGCCAGGGAGTGGGGGTACACCGATGCGCCGAACCCTTGCGCGGGCGTAAAAGGACACCGAGAAGCGGGCCGAGATCGCTACGTTGAAGACAATGAATTTCAGGCGGTCTACCAACGTGCGCACTTCACCGTACAAGACGCAATGGACCTTGCTTACCTTACCGGGCAGCGGCCGGCCGATGTGCTCAAACTGCAGCGCTCTGATATCCGTGACTGCGCGCTGTGGTTCACCCAGGGCAAGACCGGCAAGAAACTTCGCATCGAAGTGACCGGCGAGCTCGCCGCGGTCATTACCCGCATTCAGGAACGGCCGAGAAAAGCGACCGGCCTGTGGCTGATCCAAGATGAAAAGGGCCGGCGCTTGACCTACTTCGCGCTGCGCTCGCGATTCGACAAAGCACGCAAGGCAGCGGGCGTGAGCTTTCAGTTTCGGGATATTCGAGCGAAGTCGGCGACCGATGCCGAAGACCTGCAGTACGCGCAAAAGCTGCTAGGGCACAAGCACCAGACGATGACGCAGCACTACACCCGGAACCGCAGAGGCGAGAAGGTAAAACCGCTGAAATGACCGCGCAAAATTCCGGCACAGACGCTTTGCCAGGCGACCTCGTCATTCCCGACGATAAGCGATCGCCATGAGATATCCAGGCGGAAAAGGGCAGGCGGGCGTGTATCAGCGCATCATTAACCTGATGCCACCCCATGATGTCTACATCGAGACGCACCTGGGCGACGGCAACATCCTCGAACGGAAGAAACCCGCGATGTCTGCGATCGCTGGCGATATCGCATCGCCAAAAATGGCGGGTGTGCCGGCGCGCTCACCATCATTCACGGCGATGCTGCAGGGTTCCTGCGCAGCTACAAATTCACCGGGCACGAGCTAATCTATTCCGACCCGCCTTACATCATGTCAACGCGAAAAAGCGGGCGGCTCTATCGGCATGAGTACACGGACGCGCAACACCTCGAGCTCGTATCGCTGCTTTTGACGGTGAAGGCCTCAGTGATGATCTCGGGCTATCGTTGCGCGCTCTACGATTCGATGCTGCGCCACTGGTACCGAACCGACTTCCCGCGCATGGATCGCGGCGGCACCTGGGCGCTGGAATCGTTGTGGCTCAATTTCGACCCGCCCGCGCGGCTACATGACTTCCAGTACCTGGGCGGAGATTTTCGCGAGCGCGAGCGCATCAAGCGCAAGCAGCAGCGCTGGCGCGCGCGCCTGGCGAACCTGGCGCCATCGGAACAACTGGCGATGCTCGAGGAGCTGCAGCGGATTCTCTCGCCGGATACGGCGAGGGCGGCCGCGGCGCCGCTCGCCGATTCTGGCGATGGCGGATCTAGCGTCGAGAGTGGCGATGTTGCCGGCGCGTCGCGTGGGTCATCAGATAGAGAATTGTAGAAGCCGCCGCTTTTTTGTAGAACGCGGTTAACGTCTACTGCGCTGCAGATCAAGGAGGGATGGTGGCCAAGGGCGGAATCGAACCACCGACACAAGGATTTTCAGTCCTCTGCTCTACCGACTGAGCTACTTGGCCCCCGTTTACAACTCCGATCTGATGGGGAATCGGATCGTTTTTTCATGTTGCCGATGGCGACACCGCCAGCGCTCGGAAAGCGCGGCATTCTACCCGAAAACACCTGCGGCCGGTCAATC
>WNFI01261232.1_pt1 | contig 17540 bp, 22 predicted proteins | sample 5400471 | NCBI WGS metagenome assembly WNFI01 (sample SAMN13153348, study PRJNA577476) | soil metagenome | isolation source: 100 cm saprolite on Douglas fir-dominated hillslope | place: USA:California | collected 2013-09-17 | reverse complement strand
TAAGAAGAATGACAAGACACGCTACTCGCCTTCAGTCACGTCTTTCAGTACCATCGGCACTAACTCAACATATGAGATCTCCGAGGAGCCAGCGAAGTCTTCTCGAGACACTAAATCACCAGCTTCTGAGCACCATGCACACCAGAAGAAATTCGGATGGTTACGGGGTGCCGCTGGTGGAGTTACATCAAGTAAGATGCCGCCGCCGCCTGCCATCCCAGAGAAAGGCAAGGGACATAACTTCGCATCCGCCAACGTGTTACGAATAACACGTTGTGATCATTGCGGGGATAAGCTTTGGGGTGCTCAGATGAAATGTTCGAGTAAGTTGCATCTCACCCAATAGATTGCTGAAATGTCCAACGTGTTCCTGTCAACTTAGATTGCAGCTTCTCCTGTCATCCTCGCTGCAGTGCTCTCGTCAAAGGTGTATGCAAGCAGCAAATTGGATATGTAGATGATCCAGGGGAGATTGTTCCTCTTCGTACGTTCTCTCTGTCTTTCACTTTGTTCTGTAGTCGAATACCTTTTCAGCCCCATCCATGTTCGGACGTGACTTGATTGAGCAAGCACAGTCTGATAGACAGGGAGACGACCGGCTCGTCCCCATCATTGTCGAGAAATGTATTACTGCTGTCGAATTTAAGGGTACGTTTTCAGTGCCATCCAAAGTGCGGCTTCCCACTTTATATCTCTCCACAGGCATGGATTACGAAGGTATTTACCGCAAGACTGGAGGCAGTTCTCAATCAAAAATGATCACTCATTTATTCGAACGGGGTCAATACGAGTCGTTTGACCTTCTCGATAACGACGCGTTTAATGATATCTCCAGTATCACTTCCGTTCTTAAGAGCTACCTCCGTTCACTTCCCAATCCCCTCTTTACCTTCGAACTTCATGATGCGTTTATACAAGTCACCAGTGCGTGCAACTGATGGAACGTATGCCTTCACCTTGTCTGACGCTTTTCCCTTACCCAGCAATGAAGGATATAAGCGAAAAAGTGGCTCATCTTATACAGCTTGTTCGACAGCTTCCGAAAGAGCACTATGCCACACTTAAGCTGCTCATGTTTCACCTCCATCGGTATGTTCTATCGCTGACCTGGCTTGCTATATTCTCTTCACTGACAACGTTCGACAGCGTGAAACTGCAAAGCCACATCAACTTGATGAATGCACGTAATTTGGGCGTTGTCTTTGGTCGTGAGTGTCTCTCAAATCCGAGTATAGGCCATTGTATTAAAGTCAAGTTCAGCAACTTTGATGCGTTCACGAGACCCAGGCCAGGAGTTCGCTGATATGGCTGGAAAAGCCCTCACGATAGAATGGCTTATTGAGAACGCTTTAACTGTGTTCGCGGAACAGGCCTGACTCGCCAGCCTACAGCTCGGCGCTTCATCGGACATTTGAACTCCCATTTCACCCACACCCATTCCTTCCCAAGATCTTTATTATCAGTAGCTTTGTTTCATTTTTTTTAAATCTTTTTCGATGTACTTGGGTGTTTGTTGTTAGATGCCCTTAGATATCCTAAGCTTTCTACCACCACAAGTTGTAGCGACTTGAATCTGGATTAACGAGTCATTGACATTTGATGCTGGTATAATTGCTCCCAGGCCGATAAATGCAACTCGCAGATCTATCCTCAGAGCTTTCACTGGCAATCACCGATAGACTTGGAGTCTAGCTAAACCTTCGCTTGGTCTCGAGATTCTGGTGCCACTTCTCAGAACGCACGAATCGACCATCTACCTGATGCGTCATGAATTGATGGAATTGAAATAGGTCAGTACTGTTACTGGAGAATGGCAGATAGTGGCCATCAACCCCGCCTTACTGTGACTCACCCGGAAGTCGGACAAACGTCAATAACTCCCTCATTATTGATATTTTTGAACTGCATGGTCTTTTTCGAGTTCAGCCATATGTATGACGGTGAAAAAGTCCGCGCAACGAAAATTGGCCATTTGGCCGTCCCACTATAACAGCTGCTTGGTCCGATTAGAATCACATTTCTACTACACTGAGTATGTATTTAACAGTACAAGAAAATCTAATGAGAATTGTGGGTACCAGAATAATGTGGCGACTTTGACTGTCTAACTTGCGCGCGTCGATCAACAGAGTGACCGTGATCGTAAATAAAAACACGGAGGCGAAAGGTGCGCAAAGACGATAAACGCTACAGAAGCTGAGTTACGGGCAATCGAGAGTAAGGTATAAGTCAACAACGAAGGGTAAACAACGGACGTTGGTATAGCGCAAACGAAGGCTTCTTTGTTCGTTATATTCCATGAAACACGATGCCAAGTTAACTGAGCCTTCTTCAACACCCAATCATCCTTTTTCATTATACCCCCCCCCCCTTACCATCATTCAACAAGTGCAGACCAGAAAGACCTAGCCAGAGTCTTGAAAGCGACAAAATGCCGCAAGGCCTTCCTGCGGAAATCGGGTACTTCCATACCCTTCCTCCTGGTTCGAGAGTGTGCAGGTATGACACATTTAGCGACAAGTGTCTTTTGACGCGGGTATTTGCCTCCTATGACAGCTTCGCTAAGCTCCTGAGTGACGGGAACTTTGTAGAAGGTTGGGCAGGTGCCGACCATGGTGATACAGGGGAACGTCATAGATGTCAGGGGAGCTTTATGGAGCCCGACTCGGAGATTGTTGTTGTGCTGAAACGCGGCAATGCTTTGGGCAATTACCTGCGCTTCGGGATTTCGTGCACTGGAAGCAGTCTTGTCTTCTTGAATGAGCAAGAGAATCTGGGAGAACTGATGAGCGAGGCACAGATCGGTCCGCACTCATCAACGTGTGTCACCACATATTGCGAATGGAATGGAAACGATACCCCTAAGGACGGTGCCAGGTTCCTGAAAGCCAAGCTCAAAGAGAAGATATTTGGCAAAGCGATCAACAGCAGTTTTGCGTGGATTCTTTGTTGATGCTAGCTCAAGGTATCCCAACAGCTGATTGGTATGAGCGGTCCCAGAGAAGGTACGTGCCTGTGCCCAGGAAAGAGGGGGGAGTGGGTGACCGAAGAAGGTTTCAGCAGGTTGAGAATGAACTTTGATATTGTAACAGCATAGATCCTCAAGAATCCAGTCACTTGCAGATTTCGCAGAACAGATGAGTCGCACCATGCCAAGGTCGAAAGTATTCATCGACCTTGGCAAGGCGCGACTCATCCGTTCTGCGAAATCTGCAAGTGACTGGATTCTCAAGGATCTGCTCTGTTACAATATCAAAGTTCATTCTCAACCTGCTGAAACCTTCTTCGGTCACCCACTCCCCCCTCTTTCTTGGGCACAGGCACGTACCTTCTCTGGGATAGAGGCCGTCATTCGGGAAATGCCGAACCCATGTTAGGAATGTTTAGTTGATGTCTAATGAAACAGCATTGTGGGATACAGCGATTCGGACTATGCGATGGACCCCGATACTCGCTGTTCCGTTTCTGGAGCTGTTTTCTTACTCGCTGGTGGACCAATATCCTGGAGTTCAAGGCTACAATCCACCATTTCACAATAATGCACCAAAGCCAAGTTCCTCTGAGGCCGCGAAAGAAGCCTTCTGGCTTCGTCAGCTCATGTGTGGCCTCAAACAGGATGTCAGCCTTCCTACACCTCTTTTCATTGACAACCGTGGTGCCCAACTCCTTGCAAAGAATCAGTGTGTATGGCTAAATGCTTTGGTGGGGATAATAGTGAGGCAGCCCACTGTAGCGCGGCAAGCACGGTGAGTGGCGAGCGAGTACGAAGGTCTAAGCCGATGTACGCGACTGTGTAAGCGAGAGGCATCGTGAGTTGTGAGTAGTTACCCACATCTCAGATGGCGGCAATACGCTACTTGAGGCGTTTTTTATGCGCGGACGACGGTGAGTCTGGCAAGGCGCATGAGCAATTAGCTATCGGCGCTGACTCGAACTTACCAGTTGAAGCAGCGGTTCTAGCGGCAGCGGGGTCAAGTAGAGGCAATGGGCAAGATAGGGAACGGTCCAGCTGGATCCGTCCCTATATACGTGCAGGCGGCAGTTTTAGGTAGTGCTAGACAACTTGTAACTTAGAACGCACCTCCGTCGTCACTAACTTCCTCCGCGCATCCGCGCAAAGTTGTGAGACATGCGGTCTAAGTCACCCGTCCCGATTAATTCTGCTTTAAACGGATGTTACATCACTCGTCCATGAAACACGGTGCCAAGCTATTCCTACAATCACAGCCTTGAACACCCAACCATCCTTTTTTGAGCAATTTCCATTTATACCCCATTACCATCACACAAAAACGCAGACCAGAAATGCTTGGCAAGAGCCCGGAAAGCGACGAAATGCTGCAAGGCCGCCTCACGGAAATCGGGTACTTCCATACCCTCCCTCAGGTGTCCAGACCGTGAGGATACGACACATTTGGTGACAAGCGTGGTTTGAGTGGGGTATTGGGCAGTGATAACAGCTTCACTCAGCTCCTTAGTGACGGGGATTTTGTAGAAGATCGGACAGGTGCCGATCATGGTGATACAAGGTATAGTCATGGATGACAAGAGAGGTTTACCGAGCTGGTCTCGGACATGATTGTTGCATTGGAAGGCGGCGATGGCTCCGGCGATCACCCGTGCTTCACGAACTCGTGGGCTGATAGTAGTGTCGCCCCCTTGAATGATCAAGAGAATCATGGCGTTCACATGAACGAGGCACACACCAGTCCTCGCCAATTTACGTGTGTTGCCACATATGGCCAATGGAATGGCATAGCGGTACCTAAGAATGGTGCCATCCTCCTCATAGCCAAGCTCACTGAGAAGCGCTTCGGAAAAGTCGCTAATGGCAGATCCCTGGCCTGGATTCGCTTTCGATGCTAGAACAAGATATCGTAGCAACCGATCTGTACTGTGAGTGAGCCCGTCAGTGTCGACGGTGGCTGAGACGAAAAGTGGGTCGATCCCATCAAGGGTGGGGAGTGGGTAACCGAAGAAGCTCTTAGCAGACTGAGAACAAACTTCGATATTGTAAGCGCGCAGCTCGTTGGCAGTCCAAGCATTTCCGGATTTCGCGCATCGGATGGGTTGTGCCATGCAGAGGGAGGGAGAACTTCGGATTTTTCTACATTGAATATTAGAAGGTTTCAAAGTTGACCGAATGAGTTTTCGAATCATCTTTCGGACGACTTTCAAAAGTGGCAGACTCCTTCGCAATCGGGGGGAAGCTCAAGTGTGACCAGTTGCACAACTTTGATATATATTTGTAATGGTTTTGATGACATGATGAGTATGACGTGAGACAGTTGTTTCAGGACTTCAATGTTCCATGTCCTCGACGGATACCAACGGAGTTACGAGTTTTAGGTTTTGGTCTTTTTGGTCTAATTTCCATTTAGCCTACTAGCAAAGATTGGCCCGTTTGTGCGAACTGCGTTCGCACCCGCGGGAAAGGAACGGAAGTGGCTGTGTGGACGGTACCGCTATTGAAAACGGAAGTGTTCTCAGACTGCACGGAAGGGGCCGTGGACCCTATTTTTCGTTGCTTCGGAGCCGGAGCCCTACGTTCCACTTTAGGTACCTGTGACATGACATTAAGTACTCGATTCACAGCAGGAATGACGACAGGATGGTCTCGCTGCTTCCCTTCTGTCAAATTGGGGACAACATCATTCGCTGGCTCATTCATTTCCTCATCTTCTGTTGTAGGTCTAATAGGCGGCACCGGAGCTGGGAGCTTCAAGATCGTAGGAGCAAGTTCCACATAGGCTCTTGTTGGTCCTTAGGCTCATTGTTATAATAAACCTCCTTGGACATCAATTCAACATTAGACGCGCTGGTTGTCATTGGTCCCGAAGACGAAGGCACATTTCCCGCGAGCGAATCTTTGATCGCTTTAGCCGCTCCAGCGATAAGGAATCTCGAGTCAATGCATTCTTGAACCGGATGACCGATTTACCGCACATAATGACCACCTAGAATTCTCCAATGGCGGTTCTCGATTTGACCTCTCGCAAGTTTGGGCTCAAGGCTCTGCTATGTCCTCTATGTTCGACGGGATATTAGGATCTAATTTCATCGATCCCTTCTCTTCACTCTTGGGTTCTTTCGAACTTTCATCCTTAGCTACGTCCTTCTTCTTCCCACTCGACTTACCTCCACCTCGCTCATCTTCCGACAATGACCCCTCAGATGGTTTCGACGATGACGTCGAATCGTTACTTTCATCATCCGATTTCTCATCTGAATCAACCAAACTTCTCTTTTTCTTTCTATCCCTCACCTCACATTGAACGCGAACTGACGTCCCTCGATTGGTAGATATCGGGCCAAAGGCCTTTGGTCTTTAATTCAGTCTCCAACACATCATGAAGACTCGTAGGTCGAATTCTGGACCAAAAGTAATTGTCCCGGATAAATTGTTTGGCTTCAAGACTCGGATATAACTCTTGTGTCCAAGGAGGTCCATCATCAGTAAGAACTGAATTACGGAGTTAGCCTGTCAATGCACATCGTCCTTACGCAAGGTGGATTGCTGAACGTAGCTTTTCCATGCAGTCCTTATTCATCCGATGTGCGTCTGCCGCGATATGTGGCTCGTGCTCCTGACAGCGTCTGCAAGATGGGAGACCGAAGAGTTGGTACTCCGATGCTTTTTCCGTCGTTCCAACTGATGATGGCATGTCCTGCCACATGTAGCACCTGAGGTTCAGGACATTTTGGGGACCGATTACATCCAGATTTGTCACACCCTCCGCGTGCTTCACACCGCTGGGTGATATGCCAAGAGCAGCTCAGGAGGCTTGTCGGGGCGTTCTGTTCACAGGTGCGTTTCAGTGACCACTCGTGAGAATATGGAGATACTCGTTTCGATAACTATGACTGTCCTTCGATAACATTCACTCCTCAATGATGCTAGTTCGTAATGTCCTTCGCCTATATAGCTTGATGACGTATGCCCGCAACAATGGCAAGAAGCTCCCGACTGTTCCGAATCCAGCCGTCATAAGCGCTGCGGCCCATCTTTACACGTGACTCACTTCTGTCTCAGACAATATTGTTGAAAACTTCTCGCGATGTCTAGATACGACAATAACGACTACGATTACCACGATGAGAGTGACCAGCTGGAATCGTCGATAGACGGGGATACTGAGGATGGGAAGCAGCGCGCTGCGGATGTTTCACGTAGCAATACTCTTGTTGGCGAGCTTGAGGAACCCCGACCTGCCAATTATGCTGGACAGACTCTCTATAGTAAGATTTCATTTTCCTGGGTACCCCTTTTGGCCCACTGTTTGTAACAGGGATGATGCTGGAGGAAGACATTGATCTAGATCCAGATTATCAGCGAGGTTTGTGTCTCATTCCTCTGATGTTGGCTTGCGCTTTCTGAACCACAATAAGCTGTCGTGTGGACCGAAGCTGCCCAATCCAAGATAATCGAGTCTTGGATGAAGCGATTTCATGTACCCGAGATTCTCTTCCGTTGGTAAAATCCCATTTCGTTTCAGGCAGGGTGTAACTAGGTCTATTCAGGGGTTATTGACCGCCCGGATGGAGAGAAACGCATATGCATTGACGGCAAGCAGAGGTTGACCTCATTGAGGAAGTGAGTTATTTCCTGAGCTCTAGGACACCTTTCCTGATTCAATTTTCAGATTCTTCGATGGCGAGGTGGGTCGCATTACTTTAATGCCGAAAACCTTCCTTGACCCTTCTGTTGAACTTCTCCACTAGATTCCATGTGGGTACGCATTACCATTATTGATGCAGAGCCTTAACTTCAACTTCCATTTTAGATATAGACGAAAAAACGGGGAAAAAATACTATTACAAGTTACGAGTTGAGCATATGACACGGAGGATCAAACCGTTGGAGTTGTCACCTGCGTTGAAGAAACGAATGGAGAATAAGCAGATCCGCTGTGAGGAGTGAGTGTTTAATCTCTCGACCTTTTTTGTACTAACTTATAGTAGGTATAAAAATATCACACAGTCTCAGGAGAGAATGCTTTTCGAGGTAAGCCGCTGTTGAGGTTGAAGAATCCTGATAATGATGCTATCAATTTATTGTAGCGAGTACAAGTGAGCGTTATTATAATGTCGAACCGAGCTAGATATCTCATATTAGAGTAGAGGGGAATGGCCCTGACACCGGCAGAGAAGCTAAGGGCACACAACAGTCCTTGGTCGAAATACTTGAATTCCGTTCTTCAGGATCAAATCAACCAAACCTCACTATCAGAACAAATTCATTTCAACCCTGCGCGAAACGCGGAATTCCTGGCTCTCGTTCGTCTGGCGTACATCATGGTTCATGGATCTGATGTTCCTCGACCCCCGACGGATTCTGCATTGTCAACATGGTTATCGAAGAAGAGTAGACCAACAGATCATTTCAAGGGACAACTGCAAAAGGCCATGAAGATCTTCAATGGCATCGCTTCCAGCAATGTGTTTGCTGCTAGGGCTTTCTGTCCTAGCAAGAATCTTAAGCAGCCTAAGGGTGTCTCTACAAAGGGCTTGAAATCCAGATACTCGCCAGTTGAGTGGGTTCTCACGGCATTTCTAATCATTCGGCACTCGAGCTCCACACTTCAAGAGTTGGCTGAAGCCATTCGGGATTTCCGTGACGAGCTCAATTTGAACCATCACGGCGAGAAAAAGTTCAGTACCAAGGTCTTTGATCGCTTCCGCGCTTGGGAGTTGAAGTACTTTGGCATCGACAGTCTGTCGCCGCGTAAGCGCAAGCGAGCTCAAGGGGAGAACGAGGATGATGAGTTGGATGAATTATTTGAAGAACGAGATTCCGATCCACCGAGTCAGTCCGCAGTTTCGGTTAGGGAGGTCAAGAAGCAGGATAGGACCGTCCGTAAGTTTGCGTCCAAACTGCGGTCTTCTGGTGCTTCTATCCCCGCCTCTACGAAGAAGTATAAGGTGAATGGAGACAGTCCGTCGCTCGAAGGTACTCCCTCTACTTCTCAGATTGGGCAAGCGATGGGATGGATGACCATGGGGTCTCCTGCTCAGGTGGGATTTCGTCTCTCAAGAGCCTGAGTAGCGTATGTTTTAACATGATTCCATAACAGATCAAAATGAATGAGGTTGATTTTGGGCAACCTAATGATCTTCTCACGAAGTGAACTCTGTTGCCCCTATTTACGTGCTGCCAGGGATGGCGGGTCTTGACTTCATTATCTCACCATGCGACCCTGCTTATCCTGGGTCCTTAATCTGTCATTATATAGCAAGGGTCGTCTTTCTTTTGGGTTCACCAATAGCGATGCATCATCGATTATTTCGATAATCCTACCGAGGAACGATCCGCTTCCAATGGAGAGGTTCTCGGATGTGGGTGCTGAGGAGATTTGCACACTATAGTGTCTATTCTAACTCGTTTTAGTGAGTACTTGTAAGATGTCAAGAAGATATGTATATTCTGCATTGAAAGCTAGCCTGTGAAGCCCAAGCGCCGAGAATAAACGGGAGTGGCAAACGTCGACAGCCGTGAAAAACCAAGGGAAGCTAGTAAAGGAAAGACATAAACCGTTTGCGGACAAACAAACCACCAAATCTAGTAAACTCAAAAGCCGGAAAGAACTTAAAACGAACGAATGAGCAATACAAGACTTTGGAACCAAACACTCAAAGAAAACAGAACAACGATTCGTAGAGCCAACCTTCTACATGTCGTAGACCCGACCATCACAAAAACCACACGCTCACGTCATGCCAGCAGGCCTTGTCACGCATGGTCTTCCTCGGAGCCAGTAGGTGCAGTGATAACATCCGATCGATCCTTCTTGCGATTCCACAACGAAAACGTTTTCTTCAAATTAGATGACGGTCCAGTACTTCCGATCCCCATAGCTGCCGCTTTGTTGTCCGGCCCAGCGGTACAAGGGACGAACACAGAAGACCCAGCTGCACCGCCAGAGAGATAGAGGTCACTCCCTCCCCAGATGGGACCACCGTTGGCACCCACAGCAGATGAGACGCTGAGTGAAGGACTAAGGTGCTGCTGAGGTGGCGACGGTAAGTGTGGACGATGGCTATGGGACAAGCTGGGAGATGAGTGGTCCGAGAGCGACAGCTTCTCGACCGAGTTACTCAAGTTCGGGTGAGACTGACCAAGGGCCCTCTGGAGCGCCTCGCGTTCCGCGGGAGACGGCGTAAATGCGAGAAGGGATGAGAGGAAGCTTGTGGTGCTAGTGACTGTTCCTAGCGAAGACAGGGACGAGTTGGTAGATTGGCTTATCGAAGTGAGCGAGGGCGACGCCACTAAACTGTGACTGGTATCCGATCCGGTAGCATGAGAAGGATGCTGATTTGTATTCGCATTCATAGCTGCAGTGGCTGCGCTCTCGTCGGACGAAGGGAATAGGTACGATCGGCCACGAGTGAAGTTGAACACCTTCGCATCCGGATTCAAATTACTCGTAGTTGCCGCAGTATTGTGGCCATTCTCGTGCTTTGAAGATGCGAACCATCGATGAGAAGCCTTAGAAGAGACGGCATCTTTCTCGGGCTGAGATGTCGCCGTAATAGGAAAGTTTGCCGTGCTGGGGTACTCAAGCATAGACGTGCGAGGGAAATACGGCACTGTGGGAGACGTATAAAGGATCTCAGGGTTATCATTCCACGTCTCTTGTAAGGGTGCAACTGTCTGCCACACACGACTTCCATTGTAGGACTCGCTCATCGACGGAACGGAGAAAGAATCGGTAGGCGACGGCGAATGCTGGCTTCCATCTTCAGAATCTAGTGATGAGAATAGGTTGGTAGGAATCAGAGAAGATGCAATAGGTGACATGAGGCCATTATCAGCGAAGGGCGAAAAGTGATGTCGCGCTGGCGGTTCATTACGTGTCTGGAATTGCCCGCGCCCATTAGAATGCCTGCGCCCCAGAGGGCCAAGTTGACTCACAGTATCAATAGCAGAAGAATTGAACTGATCATGTTGAAAGAATGGAGTGACCAGATGTGCATCGATACCGGTACCAGTCTTGAGCGCTTCGGCCTCGAATGCTTGAGGTAACGATCGCCTTTGATAAAGGGAGAATGGTACTGAAGACTCGGGAGGCGACACAATTGCTTGAGTGGCACCAGCAGAGGGAGCTCCAGTGATAGTGGAAGAAGAAGCAAGAGCAGTATGAGTAATCTGAACAGCCGCAGCCGCCTTCGCTCTCTCCTTTGCAACCTCTTGGACCTTGGCAAGCGCATCTTCCTCATCCGCAATTTGTGCCTCGAGTTCCTTTGCACGAAGCGTTAGCGCGGCGATCACGTCCTCCGTGACCTTCATCTCCTTCCTCTTCTCCGCGATCTGGTCCCCAAGAAGACGCTCCTGTGCATTCGCTTGCTCTCCGCTCTCTGTGACACGTAACTTATTCTCCGCTATGCGCGTCCTGAGAACATCAATATCCTTGCTTAACTGCTCCACGCGGTTCGCAGCACGATCACGCGCATTGTGGGCAATCTTCAATCGCTTCTCGGCATCGCGCTTTGCAGTCTCGGCCTGTCGTTTGGACTCCTCAACAACCTTGTGCCGCTGTTTGAGGTCTGTTCGCTGAAAATCCTCTTCACGCCTCTTTTCTCGGTGGCCGTCTAGTGTAGACCTGAGCTGTTCTTGCGTAGAAGCCGCAGATGCCTGGAAGGCTACGAGATGATTCCGTGATTCATTCACCTCATCCTGAACAACTTTGGTCTGATTGAGGATATCAACGATGATCGGCGATTGGTCCAATACATAAGTTGTTGGAGTAATGTTGTTATTCGGGTTATTTGACAATATGAGGCCGGGGTTTGCTGGAGAAAATGAGGTATTTGCATGATGCACCGATTCTATGGGGTTCGCTGAAGCGGCAAACGGACACTTCTGCGACAAAGTATTGATAGGCTTGATAGTTAGGCCACCCTCCGATCCATTCTGTGGAGGACGAGTTTGATGGAATGGAAGCGAAGCTGACTTGGGCAACGGCGGAGGAGAGCCACTTCGCTGCGGTCCGTTGGCGTTACTAACCGTAGTGAGATTGCTTATGGATCTTCTCCCGTTCCGCGAACGATCTCGCTTAGTTGGTCCATTTCCTGTGACTTTTCTCGACTTCCCTGTGATGGCTGAGATGGAATCGGTGATCGATTTCACACCTGAATGCGATCCGAAAATTTCGAAATCAATATCAACGTCTCAAAATTCCCGGAAGAATGATGCCAGCAAAAACTTAAAATGGCAGTGTGCTCACTTTCTGAGACTATATCGCAATCGAATGCATCAAGGGCACGTATGCTAAGTACTCCCGAGGTGAATGAGTCATCCTTTCCGGTCGAGGTGCTTTGTTGTCGAAGATGTAGCGCGCCACCGAGCCACCACTTGCCAAACACACCAATGAACCAACTACCAGCCAAGCTGGCTTCCCCCTTCTCTGACGCAGAAGGAGTGATTCGACCGGCCAGATTGAGATTTGTAGCATTATCTGAGGTGATGGGGGCGGCCGCGATTGTGAGAACGCCTAGGCTGCGAAACATGAGCCCAGGAGTTCGGAGTGATACCGAGGCATGATTAGCAAAATGGAAGCCAGGGACAGTTGAAACCATCATTTGAGATGAGAGAATGACTTCTTTACTTGGATGTTTCGTCGGTTGATGACGGCGTTTTGGGGTGTGCAGCCCACTGATCTCATAATCTTCATTGCCTCGTTCTGAGTCCTGAGCATCATACAACCGAGAAAAGTGACGACGAAAGGACAACTCGGTGAGATAAGTTCTGAATGAGGCCTCGCTTGGGTTGGTGAGGTACGCTATGGAACCCGAACAAAAGACATGGAGAAAATCAGGACTACTGTGCCTCGTGGATGGCAAACTAGTCTAGACGTCACATACCGAGGATAATCGTGACCACCACGAAGACAAACGAAAGGAAAAGAGATCTTGGCTCGACCACATTTGCGATTCGATGTAAAATTGACATGTCCTTGAAAGCGACGTGGGACATGGTCGCCGAGCGGACCATAACACCCAAAGCGCCAAAAGAAATTCCCATGAAGAGCTTGAAACTCAGCGGAGAAGACGAGGGATCGTGGCGAGAGTGTGGGCTGCTCAGTATTCCGGTGAAGGTGCGAGTTAGAGACAGGTTGACTTGTGTGATAATCAGGCCGCCGCGTCAGCGCTCAAACCTTTCACAGCGCGATAGAGTCGACGCTGCTAAATGGAAGTGAGCACTATCGAGGAATTGGCCGACTATAGTAGCGTCGAAAGATACTTGTCAAGACGGAGCGTTTGCAAGATGAAAGGGAAGAGTGAGAAAGAATCGACTCGGACTCAACACCAGCACAGCTGTGATTTCAACAAATTTATTTATTTTCTGGCTGGGTGAAGCTTGTAACAGCTGTCTGCCATCGAGAACAAATGCAGGGAGATGTGCCAGCAGTGTGCAATCTCACTTCCATCGAGTCCATTGTTCGTCGCCGCTGTTATATCAATTGCTTCATCGATCCGTCAAGAGAATAGTCTCGTCATCTCCAGCCATCATGCACATCCCCGGACGCCCTTCCCAGTTATCCTTTACTAACACTTCCACTACCGAATACAAAAACCACAAAGCACTACGATCGAGTCATCCAGTGGGTTAGCAAACTCCCACGATAGCCAGCATTTCCAAACGTCCGACTGCGGATTTCAGAGATGGGATATCATTCTAATTAGCCAATCAATAATAGGAAATAGATAGATCTTTGTGCAGTGAGTTGTTTATCTCTTCCGACCTGGACGACCGAATGGCCAAACTCGATCACTAGGGTGGTAACAGCCTATGATGGAGATGGGGGTGGATTGGACGTGGAAGTCGATGAGATACTTGAGTCCCGGGCTTCCTCTGCAGCAAGTTTGTGCTCTGCTTCTAAGCGCTCTTTCGCACGTACAACCTTGGACTGCAGGTAATGGGAATGCATAGGGTAGGGATTTTTCGGCGAAGGTGAGTCAAGCTTAGGTGATGAGTTTGCTTTGAAGAGGTGTTCGTAATTCTGAGGCATGGAAATGAGAGAGTTGTCGTTAATGGGCTGGTTATCAGATGTGATCTAACACGCACCTGTAGAATCTTCTCCATAGCTTCTCCCTTCTTGACGTTCAAAATGAGGTGGGCCTCATCTAACGTCATCCGATGGTCCCGTGTTAAAGTATCAGTAATCGAGCCCGATGTAGCATTTCCTAGACCAGCTTGGTTCGCGTCTACCGGCCGGTATTTCGCATCTTTTTCGGAAAGATGAGGGTGGTTCAAGAACCTCGTTACGGAAAAGACTACAATTCTGCTCACTTTTCACTGCCTGACGCCCGGCCTCCAGGAGTGCTTTACCAAATATTCGACTCCCCACAATAACAATTTGTATCAAAATTTTTGGGGCGGACTGGGCTCATTTCAAAAGACCATTAGCTTCATCGGCTGCAGTATTGCGTCAAAGACGGCGTACCATCGTCTGCCTGAGGTTCGAGTGGCTCCCGATAGAAGTAAATACCCACAGTTTGCGTCAACACAGCCACGTCTAAATTTCCTGCTAGCCACCAGATGGCGAATGTGAAGCCGACATCACAAGCATCCGGCGTGAAGGGAGGGCCTTCACCGTCTTTCAAGAAACGCAAACGCGCGCACGATAAAGGTGCGGGTTTACCTCCGCATAAGAAAGCGAAGAGTGATAGGAAGAGCAACAAGTTGAGCTCTGACGGCGCTGTTACTGCCATTGACGAAGGCGACTTTAGTCGCGTGAGTGCAATGATGAGGCTATCTCTTGCACCTGTTTTCTTGGAGAATCCTGTAGCAGGGCTTATGGAGTTATTGGATACATTGGTCATGCGGTGGGTCATTGCTTTCCCTTCAACATTTCAGGCTTATGCCAAGGGTTTATCTTCTTATCGTGCATATTGGGATCCGTTCATGAAGATATGTGCCAGCCTTCCGAGGTGTTCTCCTCACTCATTCAGACTTACGAATATTGGATCCGAGAGCCAGAGTACAGGGTGATTGCCCATTTGTCTCCGTCGACGTCGAATTCAACGCATTAGTATGGAGTCCATCAATAGGGAAGAAGCTTAGTATGTCTCACGTTCGCTTATAATCCTCATCTCTTATATTGAGCCACATTGGTTATTAAGCCGCCGAAGTGAACCTCTGCTCGCCAGATCACATCTCCCTGCTCGTTCATCACATATTTAACGTATCTATACCACAGCATCACATACCATCTGGCGAATGGCACTTCGAATATGGCCCTGCAGAAAACGACCCAGAGTACGGCGCCTTAGCAAGGGATGATACAGAAGGCGACGGAGACATCCCCGACGCTTTGAATGGAAGCTCACTGGGTTGGTGGGTGAACACCTCGACAGGACATAGAATAGGTGGTGGGAATAGAATTGTCACGTTCACTGTCGTAGGGTAAGCCGCATCTTAGGCTTCCGAACCTGCACCCTTCTGAATATCTACAAAGCATGACCATAGCACACAAAATGCTCTCCCTGACTGGTTCATTACAACCTGATCCTTTCAATCCCGCACACGTTCCCGGAGCAAATAAATCTGTCAGCAAGACTGTGGCTAGTTCCGTCGTTGAGTCTGATTCAACCACCGCAGCCAAATCCCAATCTGCCATCGCGACAGCCGAATCGACAGCTCAGTCGGACTCTGAATCCACTATTGCGGCTAAAACACAATCTACCCTTGATATGGCACCCCTACCCTACTCGGAGTCCGAGTCATCCTCAAAAGAGGAATGAGGGTTTCGACTCACTTGGGATCTCTAAGAAGGTGAGCCCGGAACGGGTTGATGGGGTTGGCACAGGGATGATGATCTGGCCGTGGCACTGCGAGAGTACTTGTGGGAACTGTTCATTTGTCAACAGTTAGGTATTCTCTAGCGTGAGAACATGTACAGTATTCGCTTCAATCTTTCCTTGATCTTCCCTATCTGTGATATACCTTAGCGTAACATTGTTCGTCCCATTACGATTGCCTAAAAATGTGATCTTGAGGGAAATTCTCTGAAAACTCTCGTCAATCGGCTTCTCTCGACATTCACGTGTTTGGAACAAATAATTCGAACTGAAAGCGCTGAGGCCTTCCGATGCAGCATGAGCGAACAAAAGCAGCCTCTTCATTCACTGCCGAAGCAGGATGAGTCCATGCAAGATATTTCCGTCCAGGCACGGCTCGACAGCTCATCTGGTCCGGTTCCTTGGGACGCCGCCTTGCGGACTTTCTTTCATTCAGTATGTAACATACTTCGTCTTGATGTCTTTGCGTCTTGACATTTGGAGCAGACTGGCCTCAAAGAAACATTGAATGCATTTGAAACAGATATCCTTACGCTGAATCCGACACATGAACGAGAAATAGTGGCCGAAGCTCTCGTTACCTTAGTCGGTGCCTTGACGGTGGGTGAGCAGTGGCAATGGATGCCTCAGGCTCATGACTTTGGGTATTTGAAGGCACAGAAGGATGGAACAAATACTGTGCAACCCGACATTGAATTGAGAAAGCTGAACTATATACAGGACTCGACCCATCCAGTTTCACCAACTACTGTGTGTCCTAGCTTATTCTCAAATTCTCATGCTGACCGCTAGGTTAGTGGACCAAATCCGTATCTGAGTTCTTAGCCTCTAGCCGTGCCCGTTCAAACCGCAGCAACACCGAAGAATTCCTCCGTCCAATGAAACGCCGGCGTATAGGTACACCCCCTCCAGCCCCACCTTCACAGTACATCCCCTCACCCGATTCCCCAAATGCGGAGCCTGTTCCTACGTGCGCGAGGACGGATGCGATACGTGTAAATCGCGACATACAAATGAAGTATGATATAGTGAAGAATGATGAGGGACCGCTGGGTAAGACCATGCATGGGACGTTTAAGGATCCCATTGAAGTGTTCCGGAGCGCACCTGGACAGGGGATGGGAGGAGCGATCGGGAGCTCGAAAGAAAAAGATGTGCCTACGATTGATAGACACCCAGGTCTCACAGAGAGGTTTAAGAACATTGAGGACCATCTTGCAGTCAGATACAGTGGGTTTCACAAGCCCTCTTACTGTTTCAATTCAGCGCTGAAGTCGTACCGACGTAGTTCCGCGACCACCGGAAGATATTCGCCTTCGTCTTAAGACGATTGAAGATCATATCATTAGGTTGGAGAGAGATTACCCTCCCTGGGCCGCTCTTCACTTCAATCAGCCCCGACGCGACGTACGTAGCATTTATTGTGCATTCTTGTTTTAAGCCTTTCCTTATCAGGTCGATTAACGTAGTGGCCACCCCCTCCGCCGTCAAACCCTATCGTCATCCCAACACATCTCACCATTCCCGACCCCACAATATTCGCCTCCTCTCCTCAAGTCTCGTCATCCACTTTCATGCCCATTTCCCATACCTCCGGATCCTCGACTCCTCCCACGTTACCTCTCGCTGCGTCGACGTCAACATCATCGGCGCCGACGTCAGTCAAAGGGAAAGCGAAGACTCGGCCATCACGGACGGAGTCAAGCTTGTATCGAGCCGTGATGGAGAAACTGGAAGTA
>WNFI01497922.1_pt1 | contig 17541 bp, 13 predicted proteins | sample 5400471 | NCBI WGS metagenome assembly WNFI01 (sample SAMN13153348, study PRJNA577476) | soil metagenome | isolation source: 100 cm saprolite on Douglas fir-dominated hillslope | place: USA:California | collected 2013-09-17 | reverse complement strand
TGGAAGCTGGACATCCGGTCGCTGGCCAGCGGCGGCGAATCGCTCGGCCCCGAGTTGCTGCAATGGGGACGCGACACCTTCGGACTCACGATCAACGAGTTCTACGGCCAGACAGAATGCAACATGGTGCTTTCGTCCTGCGAAGCCTTGTTCGCGTCGAAGCCCGGCGCCATCGGCAAAGCGGCGCCCGGACATGACGTCGAGATCATCGACGAGGCCGGACAAATCGTGCCGGTAGGCGAGATCGGTACGATCGCCGTGCGCCGTCCCGATCCGGTCATGTTCCTCGGCTACTGGAACAATCCGGACGCCACGCGGGAGAAATTCATCGGCGACTGGCTCGCGACCGGGGATACCGGCACGAAGGACGCGGACGGCTACGTGACGTTCGTCGGCCGCAACGACGACGTTATCACCAGCGCGGGTTATCGCATCGGCCCCGGGCCGATCGAGGATTGCCTGCTCGGGCATCCCGCGGTGCGAATGGCGGCCGTCGTGGGCGCGCCGGATCTGGAGCGCACCGAGATCGTCAAGGCCTTCGTGGTGCTGAGGGAAGGTTTTGCGCCGGACGATGCGCTGACCCGCGAACTGCAGGATCACGTGAGGAAACGCCTTGCCGCCCACGAATATCCAAGGCAGGTGCGCTATGTCGATACGCTGCCCATGACCACGACCGGAAAGATCATCCGGCGCGAACTACGCGACCGCCGGGAATAATGAAACACGAATGAAAGAAGGCGCCTCGCGGCGCCTTCTGTTTTGGGCCTCAGCTTCGGATCTCGAGTTCAGCGATGGCTCATGCCGCCGCCGTGAAACCCGCCGCCGCCTCCCCCGCCGCCGCGAAACTCGCTCCTTGCTCCACCTGAATTCGACTGCGCGCGCACCTCGCCGCCGCGAAATTGCGCCCGACCAACGCTTCGCTCCACGCCGGGCCCGGCATTCACAAACGAACGCTCCATGCCGCGACCGGCATTAGCCACGTAAGGACGCTCGATGCGGCCAGGATTGGCCATGGCAGGACGTTCACTGCGGCCCACTGGCGGGGAAAAGTTGCGCGACGGTGCAATGGCCGCGTTTCCCGGCCGCTGATTCCATACACGCCCGCCTGGCGGCATCTGCCCCATGTCCGCCGATGGGCGTGCGTTGCCCGCGAACGATGGCGCTTGCATGCGCGGCTGCCCCGATTGCATCCGTCCCCGATCCGCCTGGCTCGCGACCGACGGATGGCGCCAGGGCGTCTGAACGGCGGGTGGCATCTTCGCAGCCGGCGAGTTCGCGACGTTGCCGCGCAATTGCGCATCACGCCTGCCCCAGTCGCCATTGCGGTCTCCGCCAGGCCCACGCCAGCGTCCATCGGAACCCGCCACGATACCGTTGCCCTGGGCCCGGCGCGAAAATGCCGGGCCTCCCGGCCGTTGCGCGTTGGCGAACGCCCGGTTTCCATTCCAGGCGACACTCCTGCTGCCCCACCGGTCATAGATGCGGCCGACGTTATGGAAGCCCGGTCCCGAATTCCTGATGGCGTTTACACCACCGGCGACGAAACCCCGACTGCCGATGAACGGCGCGTGCCAGGGTCCCCACCAGGGATGGAAACACGGCACCGGCGATATCCACGCCGCGCTATGCCACGGATACCACGGATACCACGGATACGGATTCCACCAGCTATAGAAGAAACTGAAGCCGAACCCCCAAGTGACCGGTGCGCCGTACCAGACGCTGCCGATCCAGGGGCTGTAAGGCCAGCCGGTTCCGTAAACCACCACGTTATCGCTCGACACGTAGGAACCGACATAGCCGGGCGTATAGCCGACGTAAACGACTTCCGGGTTCGCGTCGTAGACACGCACATAGGTCACGTAGTACAGCGGCGAGCTGCGCGGAATGGAATAGATCACGGCTGGCACATAACTCGCCACCGCCCAGGGTCCGAACGGCGAGGAAGCGACGAACCAGACACCATTGTCGAGCGCGTAGAACGATTCCTCGCTGACGCGAATCACCGGCACCGGGGCGTTAATCGCGTTCTGCAAGACGGTGCCCTCGATCGGCTGGAACACCGGATTGCCGTCGTAGGTTATATCCAGATGTGCGGCGCTGCGCGCTACGGTCGCGACTTGCGGCACGGAATTCGCAATCACTGCTTCGCGCGCCTGCGGCGTGCCCGGCACGGCGGCGCGCACACTTTCAGTCGGATGCTCGGCGGGAATCATTGCGAAGTCGCCGGGCAGGCTCGCGGCGGGCACATAATTCCACTGCCCCTGTTTCAACGCCGTCGTGCGGTACCAGCGCCCGGAGATCAGCGCGTAGTGGTTCTGCGTCTTCAGATCGAGGAAGAGCTTGTTGGGCGAGTTGGTCACATAGAGCAACTGCGTGCGTTCGATCGGCGCGTATTGCGGCGGTCCATCGGTCTGCAGCAATTCGGTTGGCGCCGTACTCACATAAATGTCGAGCGACGCGGGCAACGCCCCTGCATTCCCGGCATCGGGTCCCAGCAATTCGACCTGGTCCTGCTGCGTTGCAATCTGTTTCGCCTGCTCCAGCCGTGCTGATGGATTCGCGTCAACCGACCAGGGGCCGTTCAGGTCCGACGACGCCATCCAGTGATCGGCCACGAAAAGGTAATAGCGTGACGCCGCCTTGTCCTGCAGCAACAGGGCGCGCGTGTTCATTACCCGCAGCAGCCCGGTATCGCCAACCGGCTGCAATATCGGATTGCCATCGATCGGCACCAGCACCGCAGGGCGTTCGCTGTAGAGAATGCGTGGAGCATCGTTCTTAAGCGGCTGCCTCGCCGATTGCCGCGCGAGCCTGTCAATTTCCATGTCCGATTGCAACCTGTCCTGCGCGACGCGCCAGGATTGCGCCGCCAACCGCGGCCGCAATACCGAAAGATAATCATCGACGCCGTTGCCCCCTGCGACCACAGGGAAGTCGGCCTTGCTGATCACGGCATCGCGAACCGTCACTGTGCGGCTGCCCGGGTCGACTTCGGTACGCGCGGAGAAGTAGACCACGCCAAAATTCTGCTGACCGCTGGCCTCGTTGCGTACCGATACCGCGGAGCGGCCTTCGAGCCGGTTGTTTTCCCATTTGTCGATCTGGGGCTGATAGATCTGGAAAGTGCGGCCATTGTCGGTGACCTGCATCGGCCAGGGTGACGGCGCGGCGAAAGCCGCGTCAGCCTGTTGTGTGGACGCTGCATTGCCGAGATCGACGACTTCATTATTTGCCGCGGGCGCGACAACCGGGCCTAGCGAAAACGACGCTGCCAGGATCGCTGTGAAGATTCCGGAAAGCTTGCTCATGGCCTGCCCTCCTCCGTTTTTTGAACGCTCCATGCGCCTTGAGGGCGCCCGCGTTACAGAGTTCAACGTCAGTCAGACTCCGGCGTTGACCCCGGGTTGCAGAGGATATTGTCACGCAATGTAACCTCCGCAGTGCAGCAGCGGTTACAGACTGAAACTTCAGAGGAAGCAACGGCTTTGCGCCGCCCGGCCGCATTGGCGGAGGGGGATATTCGCGATCAACTGCGTTTCTGCGGGGGGCGCACCACGGAACCGTTGAGTTTGACAAAACGGTAGCCTCGATCGAGCAGCAGCTGCAATCCTTCCGCCATGCCCTCGCCGGTGTCCGATGCGGGCTTGTTCAGGTGGGCAATGATGATGTCGCCGCTCCTGACTTTCATGAGCCGCGCAACGATCCGTCTTTTCTCGAGCGTGGCGCCGTTGTCCGCATTGATCGAAAAACCAGCCACTTTGTATCCCATCGCTTCGATGGTTTTGAGCGCCTCGGGGTCGTATTCTCCGGTCGCCCCGCGATACCAGTGCGGGGCAATGCCGGTGGCGGTTTTTACCGCATCGGCGCCGCCGGAAACTTCGCGCCTGAGTTGCTTCAGGTCGGCAACACCGGCAAGGCCATACACGCTCCGGTCCACTCCGATGATCGCGGGCACATGATTGGCGCCGTGGTCCTCGATTTCGAACAGGTCGGCATGCGCCGTGAGGAGGGCGAGTCCATCCGGATTGCGCCGGATCCATCTGCGTGTCGCGAAAATGGTTGCCTGGATGCGGTGCTCGATCAGAAAGTTTGCGAGTTCCGCATCGAAGCCGCCCCCGCAGGCATCCAGCGTCAGCGCCACGACCTTGTCAGTCCCGCCTGCCGGCAACGAGAGCTCCTGGTGCAATTCCACGGGCTGCACATCCACAGCCCCCGCCATGGACGACAACAGGAACGGGATCAGAACGAACGCGCGCTTCATGGGGCCAATAACGTGTGTCGGCGCAATCCGTTGCACCTTCAATGCAACACCCGCAGCCACAGGTAGGTCCAGGCGATCGCCAGCGTCGCCAGGGTCACGGGAATGCCGGTGCGGGCATGCCTCTTCCAGTCGATGGTGACGCCCCGTCTCTGGGCCGCGTCGACCACGATGATGTTGGCGATGCTGCCCACGATCAGCAGATTGCCGGCCAGCGTGCTGGCGAGCGCCAGCAGCGGCCCGGCCAGTTCGTGCGTGGCGACCGGCAGTAGCAGCATGACCGCCGGAACATTGGACACGATGTTCGATAACAGGAAAGTCGAGGCGAACAGGGGCAAAGGCTGATGCATGTCCACGCCGAGTGCGGCCACGTGCGCAACGAATTGGGTCGTCAGGCCGGTTTTTTCCAGCGCATGGTTGACGACAAACAAGCCGATGAACAGAACCAGCAGTTGCCAGTCCACCAGGCCGAGCATTTTTCTCGAATGCAGCCGGCGGCTCATCATCAGGACCCCCGCCGCCGTCAGGGCGATCACCTCGCGCGGCAGGGGCGCCATCAGAAACAAGACGAATACCGCCGCCGCGACCGTCAGGCCTTTCGCCGTCTGCCACCGATCGACCTGCGGGGCCGGCTCGCGGTGGGCCGGAACCGCATCGGTCGCGACCTCCTCCGAATCCAGCGTCCAGAATCCGCGGCTGCGCCAGGCAATCAGGCCCCACACCACGAACAGTCCCAGCAATACCGGAATCGCCGCTTCCAGCAGATAGCCGGAAAAGGAGAGCTTCAGCCGCTCGCCGATCAGCATGTTCTGCGGGTTGCCGATCAAGGTCAGCGCCGAACCGACGTTGGCGGCGCAGGCGAGCGCCAGCAGGTAGGGAATCGGATTGAGCCGCCGCGCGAGGCAGACATCGATTAGCACCGGGGCCATTGCCAGGCAGATGACATCGTTGCTGAATACCGCCGAGAGTGCGGCAACGATCGCGATCAGCGCGGCAAGCAGCTTTGGCGGTGACAGCGGCAAATGGCCGGTCTTGTGTGTGACCCAGGTGTAGAAGCCGCCCATGCGCAACTGCGCGGACACCACCATGAAGGCAAACAGCAGGATCAGCGTGGGCACATGGACAGCGTCCCACGCCTCTTCCAGGCTCAGCGCACCGGCGCCGATCAATGCAATCGCGCCGAGCAGCGCGATACCGGTGCGATCGAGTTGCAGGAAAGGCAGCCCGCCCAGGATCATGCCCAGGTAGACCACGCCGAAGACCAGCAGGACCGTCGTTTGCATTTGCCGTTACGGGGTGATTTGCAGACGCACGGAAGATAGCCTGCGGGCCGCAGAGGTGGCAAGCGGCCGGGGCTTTCTTTGCCCGGACCCGGTAACACGGGGGATAAGGGATCAGTAGCCGGGAATCGCTGTCGAGCCGAGCATTTCCCCGTACATGTCCGTGCGCCGATCCCGCAGCCGTTCGTTGAATTCGGTCAGGTTGCGGTTGCGCCTCGCCTCCGCGAGGTCGATATCGGCGGTGATCATCTCTTCCCGGTCCAGGCTTGCGGGACCGGCGAGCGGCCAGCCGGTATGGCTCACGATCAGACTGTTGCCGAGGAAAGGCTGCCCGCGCTCAACGCCGATGCGATCCGCGGCCGCGACGAACATCGAGTTGGCATGTGCACCGCCCATCGCGAGGATGTTGGCCATCATCGGCAGGTTGCCCGGTTGCGCCGGCATCGGCACCCAGTTGGTGGCGATGCACAGCATGTCTGCGCCCTGCAATGCCGCGAGCCGGAAGATTTCCGGGAACCAGATGTCGTAGCAGATCGCACAGGCCACGCGCCCGACGCCAATGTCGAATACCGGAACGCCCAGGTTGCCGGGCTCGAATATGGTGTTCTCGGCGCCCCACAGATGATTCTTGCGGTAGGTGCCGATATGGCCTTGCGGCCCGATCAGCACTGCGGAGTTGTATAGCTTGCCGTTTTCGCGCTCCGTAATGCCGGCGACGATGAACATCGAATGCTCGCGTGCAGCCGCCGACCACGCATCGCAGGTCGGCCCGTCCGGCACGTCCTCGGACAAGGCGACGGCTTCCTCGCGGGATTTGAAAACGTAACCGGTATTGCACAGCTCGGGCAGCACGGCCAGCTTCGTGCCCGCGCGCGCGGCCTGCGCGATCAACTCCAGGCTGCGGGCGACATTGGCTTGCACTTCGCCGATCCTGGGCTCCATCTGCAGACAGGCTACTTTCATACGGCTTTCCCGTTCGGGGTTCATGTAATCTCGCTCCGGTTATAGCGGCGGCCGGCGGTCTTTCCAGTCGTGGGCGCACTCGTATGCACGCGCGACACGCAGCACTGTGAGTTCGTCGAACGGTCGACCAGCAATTTGCAGCCCGATCGGCAATCCGTCGCGATCGAAGCCGCACGGCACCGAAATGGCGGGCAGGCCGGTCAGGTTGTACGGATAAGTGAAGCGCCACGATGCGGCCAGCACACTCTCCGGCTTTCCGGCGACCTGTACGGTCCATTCGCCGCGCTTCCACGCTGTGATCGGCGTGGTCGGCCCAATCACCACGTCCACCGATTCGAACACCTTGCGATACTCTGCCATCAGCGCGCTGCGATACTGCTCGGCTTTCAGGTAATCCGGCCCCGTGACAAGGCGCCCCATTTCGACCAGCATGCGCACGTCGGGCTGATAATGCGGCACGCGGCCCGCGAGCAGCGACGCGTCGTGATACGCCGTGGAACTGGACAGCTCGATCGCGAAGATCGCGCCGAGCCCGTATTCGAGCAGCGGGATTTCAAGTTCGATGATCTGCGCGCCGGCCGCGGCGAGATCGGCAATCGCCTGTTCGACTGCGCTCTCGACATCCTCCTGCAGGTTCTCGAAGAAGTGATTGCGGCACACGCCGACGGTCAGCCCCTTGACCGTCTTGCCCAGCGCCTTGGCGTAGTCGGGCACGGGTTGTCCCTGGCAGGCGGGATCGGCAGGGTCGTAACCCGCGAGCACTTGCATCATCAGCGCAGTGTCCGCCACGGTGCGCGTGAGCGGTCCAGCATGATCGAGCGACCAGCTGTGCGGCACGACGCCGTCGCGGCTGACGCGTCCGAAGGTCGCTTTCAGACCCACCGTTCCGCACGCAGCAGCCGGCATGCGGATCGAACCACCGGTATCCGAGCCGAGCGCCGCGACGCAAAGGCCGGCGGCAACCGCTGCGCCCGACCCTCCGCTCGATCCCGAAGGCACGCGCGTCAGGTCCCAGGGATTGCAGACCGGCGGCGTGACGTTGCCCCAGGCGAATTCGTGCGTGCGCGTCTTGCCGATCAGCACCGCACCGGCCGCGCGCAAGCGCGCCGCCGCCGCCGAATCGCGCAGCGGAAATGACAATCCGGGCGCCACGCTGCCCGCGGTGGTTGGCATGTCCCGCGTGAGATAGTTGTCCTTCACGCCGATCGGGATGCCGTGCAGCGGGCCGCGCCAGTTTCCCGCCTTGATCTCGCGCTCGGCCGCGCGGGCGGATTCCAGCGCATGCTTCGAGACGTGAATGAAACTGTCCAGCTTGTCGTCGACTTTTTCGATGCGTTCGAGGCAGGTCTCGGTCAGGGCCACTGGCGAAACCTTGCCGGCGCGGATCGCCGGAACCAGCATTTCCAGGGGTTGTTTCCAGAGTTCGCCGTTCATGGCGTTTTCCGGTAAGGCGCGGTCGGTTCGAACACGATGGCCGGATGCACGTCGGTCAGGTCCAGCGTGCCTGCCGCCACCGCCGGGACGCTGCGGCGGCGGATAGCCGAGCAGCTTGACGACGGGCTCCGGCGCCGCGGCGCCGGGATTGCTTCGGGTGGGCATGCCTTTCACGAAGGGCAGCAGTTGCAGCTTCGCGATGGTGAATACGCGCCGCAGTTCGCCGACCGGATAGGCATGCTCGTCCACGCGCAGGTCGATCAGGGGATAGTCTTCGACGTGGTGCACCTTCAACGCGGCAGACTGCCGGCCGCGTTTGTCGCCGCCGGCCGCTTCGCCCGCTTCCATCGCCAGCATCAGCCGCTCCGCAAGGTCGAGGTATTCGCTGGCACGGAATGCCTTTGCCATCTCCTCGATCGTCGGCGCGGACACCAGCATGTTTCCCTGTACTGCGAAATGCGGCTCGACGATCTGACCGAACCAGTCCGTGCAGTTCTTCCCCGACCACGCCTCGCTGCGGCCTTGCGCATCGATCACGCCGATCTGGCGCACTTCGCGTCCTTCGTCGGCGGCCATCACCGCCTTTAGTGCCTCAGGTCCCGACTGGCCACCATCCATCATGCGCAACGCATCGATGGCGAGATAAGGATTGACCCAGGACTGGGTGGACACGGCACCGACTCCGGTTTTGACATAGGGACACATCGAGCCCACGGCCGGAACGGCGGTGGCAACAGCGACGCCGAGCATGCCGGTACGGGGACAGTGGGCGACGATGGAGAAAGTCATGGTTAGGGGCGAGGGACGAGGGGCGAGGGATGAGGGGGAAGATCGGAAAGCCCCAAGGACGCAAAAACAAAAGAGAGGGCGTGACAACGCTCATCGCTTCTCCCTCGCCCCTCGCCCCTCGTCCCTCGCCCCTGTTTTTTCATACGCTCAGTTGGTCAGTAATGCGCCGCTCCACATCCGCGCCGCCGATGTCGCCGCGGTCGACGATTTCGCCGAGCTTGAGCACCGCATAGCGGTCGGCGACCGACAGGGCAAACTTCACGTTCTGCTCGATGATCAGGATCGACACCTTCGATTCGTCGCGCTCGGCGCGCAGCACGCCGGCCAGGCGCTCGATGACGGACGGTTGCAGGCCCTCGCTGATCTCGTCGATCAGCATGAGTTTCGGCCGCGACATCAGCGCGCGCGCCACCAGCAGAATTTTCTGCTCGCCGCCGGAGAGCGTGCCGGCGCGCTGCTTGAGCCGCGCCGGCAATACCGGGAAGAACTGACCGATTCGCTTCAGGCCGGCATCGAACAATGTGTCGTCGCGCATGCCGAGGCGCAGGTTGTCTTCCACCGTCAGGTCCTGGAACAACGCCTGTTCCTGCGACGTGTAAGCGATGTCCCTGCGCGCGACCTTGTGCGGCGGAAGGCCGGTGATGTCGGTACCGAACAAGCCGACGCTGCCCGCGTGAAGCGGCAGAAAGCCCATTACGCTTTTCAGCAACGTGCTCTTGCCCATGCCGTTCTTGCCGAGCAATGCAAAAATTTCTCCCGCCCTGACCTCGAAACTCACGTCGCGCACGACTGCGGCTTCGCCGTAACCGCTGCGTACGCCCTGCACATCCAGCGCGGCCGAGCTCATGCGCCCGCCCCCGCCATCGTGTGGCCGCCGCCGGAATAGATCGTGCGCACCAGTTCCGACCCCACGACCTCGGCCACCGTGCCGTCCAGCAGGATCCTGCCCTGGTGGAGGACGATGACGCGCGAACTAATTTCGCGCACGAAATCCAGATCGTGCTCGACCAGCAGGATGCAGAGTTGATGATTGCGCGCGAGATCGGTGAGGATGCCGCCGATCAATGTGCGCTCCGGCTTGGTCAGGCCCGCGGTGGGCTCGTCGAGCAGCAGGACGCTGGGCTCGAGTGCGAGCACCATCGCCAGTTCCAGCGCCTGCTTCATGCCGTGCGAGAGATGGCGCGCCTCGGTGCCGAGTTGCTGATCGAGGGCCGTTGCGCGGATCACCTGCATGGAGGCGTGCGGCAATGCCAGCGCTTCTTCGCGCTTCCACAACGACGGCGGGGCGAGGCGTGTGCGTGCGATGCGCAGCGCCTCCGCGACTGTGAGCGTTTCGAACACGTTGGCGGTCTGGAATTTGCGCCCCACGCCGAAGGCGACGCAGGCATAGGGCGGCAACTTGAGAATGTCGTGATCGTTGAGCAGCACCGTTCCGCCGGAACGCTCGTTGCCGTCTGCGATGCAACGCATCAGCGTGGTCTTGCCGGCGCCGTTCGGCCCGACCAGACTCAACAGCTCGCTGCGCTGCGCTTCGAAGTCGATGCCTTCCAGCACCTGGAGGCTGCCGAACTGCTTGCGCACTTCGCGCACCACCAGCGCGCGACTGCCTGCGCCCGCCAATCCAGCGTAAGGCTGTTCCACGGCCGCCTCCAGGCGAGGCGCGAAAGCCAGCGCCGGGGCTTGGTTGCGGCCAAACACGCGCCGAACCGCGGCCTTGATCAGGGGCATCAGGCCCTGCGGCAAGGCAACGATGACGATGACGAAAGAAAAGCCGATGACCAGCTTCCAGACGAAGGGGAGATTGCCGCTCAGGTAGGAGGTACTGACATCCAGGGCCAGCGTGCCGATCACCGGGCCGATGAGCGTGCCCCGCCCGCCGAGCGCCACCCAGATCAGCAATTCGGTGCCGAACACGAAGCCGGCATATTCCGGCGCAACCACCATTTGCACGCCGGCAAACATATAGCCCGCGACTGCGGCAATGGCCGCGCACACCAGCAGCAGCAGGATTTTCACGCGCGACACGTTGATGCCGACGTATTCGCAGCGCTGCTCGTTCTCGCGGATCGCGACCAGGATGCGGCCGGCATCGCTGCGCACGAACAGCCAGGCGAGGGCGGTGAGCGCGACGAGGAAAGCGCCGGCGATCCGAAACCAGGCCTCGATCGACACGTCGAAACTTTCGAACCCGGACAATCCACTGCTCGATCCGGTGAAGTTGCCCCCGGAGTAGAGAATCTGACTGACGACGATCGGCAACACCAGGGTGACGACCGATCCGTAGAGCGGCGAGGCGCCGTGATAAAACGCCAGCCAGCCGACCACCGCCGCGACGATGACCGCGACGCCGATGCCGGTGACCAATGCCAGCGCCGCATAGCCCGTGCCGAAGCCGGCATGCGTAAAAATCAGCCCGGCAGCGTAGGCCCCGATGCCGAAAAACGCCGACTGTCCGAACGTCAGGATGCCGGTGTAGCCCCAGAGGATGTCGACCGTCAGCGCGACCACGGCATACAGGAAAGCCCGGATCAGGCTGTTGACCATATAGGTCGGCAGCACATAGGGACCGACCGCGATCAGCAGCAGCGCGATGCCGCAGACAATGGCCAGCGTGCGTAAGTTCGTGCGGCCGAGCATGCGGGGGGCGACGCCGGCGACCGGGGTGGCGGCCTGCGCGTCAGCCACGGCTGAACCCCTGTGGCCGCAGCCGCAGCACCACGGCGGCGAGTACGACGATGGTGAGCCCGCCGAGGATGGGATTACCCCAGGAACTGACCAGCACCTGCGCGCCGCCAAGCACCAGGCACGCAACGGCGAGGCTTGCGAGCGACACGCCGGACACCATCACCAGCATGAACGCATTGATCAGCCACGGCACGCCCATGTTCGGATCGACGCTTGAAAGCGGCGTGATCAATGCGCCGGCAAGGCTTGCCAGTCCCGCGCCGAGCGAGAACGTGATGAAACGCACAAGCCCGCTGTTGATGCCGAGACCACGCGCCAGGTTCTCGTTCATGATGACGGCGCGCGTGACCAGCCCCAGTCGGGTGCCGTTGAGCACAAGGGCAATCCCGATCGCAATGACGATCGCGACCAGGACGAGCAACAACCGGTACTGCGAATAAGAGCCGCCGAGCAGGTCGATCGTCCCGGTGACCGGACTCTGCACGAATTGAACTTCCCGGCCCACGCCCAGCGTGATCAACTGGCCGATGATGATTCCCAGGCCCCAGGTCGCGAGGATCGCATCGAGCGGGCGCGAATACAGCGGCTTCATCACCAGGCGCTCGATGATCATGCCGCAGGCAAATCCGATGACGAAGGCGCAGGGCAGCGACCACCACGGGTTCAATCCCAGCCTGGTGATCAGCAGCGCCGAATAGCCGCCGACGGTGAGGAAGCCGCCGTGGGCGAAATTGATGATCTTCATCACGCCGAACACGATCAGCAGTCCGGCCGCAACGCTGTAGAGAATCGCGGCAGTGGTGAGGATGTCGAGAATAGTCGCCATGCGGCTATCTCTGAGGGACGCCCGACTTCGGTCGATACCGGCCTTCGACCATAAGAGGCGAGGGACGAGGGGCGAGGGAAAAGCCCGGAGACCGCAAAAACGAAAAGCAGCAGAAAGCTGGCGACAACGCCGTTCCCTCGCCCCTCGTCCCTCGTCCCTCGCCCCTGTACTTCATTACTTAATGTTCGGGCACTGCGCGCCGGGATCGACGTCCTTGAACGTCGACAACGTCTTTACGCTACCGTCTTTCTGGACCTGTCCGAGATACATGGTCAGCGGGGCATGGCGCTGCTTGTTCATCTTGATCACGCCGCGCGGGCCTTCGAACGAGACATCCGACAATGCCGCTATCACTTTGTCGGCATCGGTCGACCCGGCCTTCTCCACCGCCAGCTTGTAGGCATAGACGCCTTCATACTGCGGCACGGACAAGTCGTTCGGCGTTTTCAGGCCGGCTCCGAATTTCTTCTGCATCGCCGCCAGGAATTCCTTGTTCTTCGGCGAATCGATGGTCGTGAAGTACGAACCGGAAATGAAAATACCTTCCGCATCGGGACCCATGCTTTTCGCCGTGCCTTCATCCACGGCAAGGTTGCCGTAGGGAATGTTCACGCCCGCAGCGCGAAGCTGCTTGGTCAGCGTGACGTTGGGTGCGCCGCCGGCAGTCGACGTGATCAAGGCATCGGGCTTGGCCGCCTTCAGTTTGCTGATGATCGGTGTCCAGTCCGAGCCATCCATCGGCAGATATTCCTCGCCGAGGACCTTGCCGCCGGTTTTCTCGATGTAGCCTCTGGTGAACTCAAGCATGCCGCGCCCGAACGCATAGTCGCTGCCGATCAGGAAGAAGGTCTTTGCCTTGTAGTTCTTGTTGAAGTAGTCGACGATCGGCGCAACCTGCTGGTCTGGCACCCAGGCGTTGACATAGAGATACTTGTTGCACGAACGGCCCTCGTAGAACGACGTGTAGATGAACGGCGTCTTGCCGCGCGTGACGATCGGAAGGCCGGCGTTGCGCGCGGCGCTGGTTTCCATGGAAATCAGCACATTGACCTTCTTCTGGAAAATCAGCGAATCGAAGGCCTTCTGCGCGCCGGCCGCGCCGCTGCCGTCGTCGGCGACTTCGAGCACGACTTTCTTGCCGAGGATGCCGCCTTTGGCGTTGATTTCCTCGGCCGCGAGTTCTGCGGATTGCACGACTGAAGGTGCGACCACGCTGTTGGCGCCGCTCAAACCGACGGGGATGCCGATCTTGATGACGTCTTCGGCCAGGACGCTGCCGCTAGCGAGCGCTACGCCCATCAGTGCTGCGCCGACGGACAATCGAATGCTGTTTCGGGACATGATTACCTCCATTGTAAAAAACTTCGGTTCAGGTGACGCGGGCCCTTGCGCGTAGCGCGGGCCCGCGACGTCGTTGTCAATCGGTCATGTCCTTTCGCCGCCACGGGCGCTGTGCCAACGCAAGTGCCATGCCGCGCTGCTGCAGTCGAAAGAACAGTTGAATCGGCGCTTTGCGCACGGCGAGTTTCACTGCCGCGCACTGAATGCGTGCATCCGCATCGATGCATGCACCAGCGCGAAACCTTGCGCAGAAAATAAAAAAGCCTTCGTTCCGCCACACCGGCTTTAGAACGAAGGCTTCATAGCCCCTGATGTAACGCGGCAGCCCTGCCGCGTGCGCAACTCAACGGCTGCAGTTTTTCACGTCGTGTGCAAACCTGTCAAGGCGATTTGCGAATCGGCAATTTCAGCACGCTGCTGCGCGGCCCGCGCGCAACACGCGCATTGTCTTCCACGTTCTTGTCGAACACCCGGTGCGCGGTGATGATCGACCGCGCCACCACGCCCATCGCCAGGCGCTGCGCCGTCGCCTGCTGGCGGATCAGTTGATATGCGCTGTCTTCGCTCGAGCCCTTGACCTCCATCAGGATGCGCGTCGCCCGTTCGATCTCGCGGCGGCTGCGCAATGTCTCCTCGAGCTTGGCGACCTTGTTAAGCAATCGATTCTGATATCCGTTCAGTGCTCGCGCCATCACCAGGCTGGAAAGGATTCCCGAGGGGCGTATCGGCTTGCTGATGACGCTATGCGCATTGGTGTCGAGCAGGCTGCGCAACGCCGTCGGATTCTCGAAGTCGACGATGGCAATAAGTGACGGACCGGGCCCGGCCGCCGCTTGCGGCACGATCGTGGATCCGGTGGGGCCGATCGCAAAGAAGACGACGTCGACATCGGCTGGCAGCGTGGGGGGGAGCGGCCACACCAATCCCGCCTGACAGCCGATGCGGCGCAAATGGCGCAGCAACTCATCCATTTCCTCGTCGGCCGGATGCAGGACCAGCACGCGCGTGCCGCGCAGTTCGCGAATCGGATCGAGTGACATCCTGGTTCTCCCCTTGTAGTCTGTTCAGCCCGCGGCCTGGACGGTATCGGGAACGTTCTCGACCCCGCCGTAGGAAACCAGCCACGGATCCGGTTGCACGACCTGGTCGGATTCCCACACCAGGTCGAATTCATCCACGCCGTTCCAGACGCCCACGCGCGGCGTCATCCAGGTGTGGTTGTTGTCCGAGTCGATGACGATGCGGCCATGCGGCGCTTCCATTTCCAGCCCGCGCGCGCACGCCACCATGCGCTGCGTGTCCATTTCGCCGGCGCGCTCGAGCGCCAGCGCGAACAGTCGCACGGCGGAATACGCGGAGGCGGCGTACTGGCTGACCGGAGCGGCCGCGCCGAAGCGCTTGCGGAAAGCGCGGACGAAATCGCGGTTCGCTTCCGATTGGATGCTGCTGAAGTAAGGCGCGGCGGTGATGTGCCCTGCGCATTGCGCGCGGTCAATCGCGCACAGTTCCGCTTCCGTCACGTTGTGGCTGGCGATCGGAATGTCGGCGGGATCGATACCCGCATCCGCATAGCGCTCGCAAAAGCCGCCGATGTTGCTGCCCACCAGCGTGCTGAAGACGACGTCCGGCCGCAGGGCCAGCACGTGCCCGACAAGGCGGTCCAGCTCTTGCGGCGGCGGCTGCATCGGCAGATAGATCTCGTCGAGCACTTCGCCGCCGTGGCGCTCGATCAGGTCGCGCATGACGCGATTGGCTTCGCGTGGATAGATATAGTCCGAGCCGATCAGCAGGAAGCGACGCGCGCCGCGGCGGAACAGGTAACGCGCGAGCGGGAGGCTGTTCTGGTTGGTGGCCGCGCCGACGTAGATGACGTTCGGCGAATATTCGAATCCCTCGTACAAGTCCGGATACCAGAGCAATCCGTTGCGCCGCTCGATGGAAGGCAGCACCGCCTTGCGGCTCAGCGAAGTGCAGCAGCCGACGATGACGTCGACGGCATCTTCCGTGAGCAGCCGGTCGGCATATTGCCGGTACAGGGCGATATCCGAACGCGTGTCGTAATGGATTGCCTCCAGGGGTTTGCCGAGCACGCCTCCGGCGGCGTTGATCTCGTCGATCGCCAGCATCGCGCCGTGGACGTGCTGGGTCGACGGAATCTCCATCATCCCGGTGCGGGAGAACAGGATGCCGAGGGTCCAGGCTTGCGATGAAGTCATCTACTCCCCACTTGTCATCCGCGGCGCAGTTGCGCCGCACGCCGCACAGCCCATTAATGGCAATAAGCGCGCCAGGCGCTGAAGCGTTGCCTTCAAGGCACGTGAATACGGGGCTTTCATACGTTGCCGAAGCGGCGGCCTACGCATGGAGCCCCCTCCCCGCGCACCACGGCATGGCGCGGCAGGGAAACCGGCCTGCATGCGACAATACTATCTATATAGACCACTTCCGGGCGGAGGCAACTTGGGCAATTCACTCGACGCGGCGCAGATCGCGCACTATCGCAGCAACGGCTACGTATTTCCAGTTCCCGCGCTCACGCCGGCTGAGGCCGCCGACGTGCGCACGGAAATAGAGGGGTTCGAGCGTCGCAGCGGATTGGCTGCCGGCCACGTGATCCGCAACAAGGGGCACCTCAAACTCACCCGGCTCTACGATCTCATATTTCATCAGAAAGTGCTGGACGCCGTCGAGTCGGTGCTCGGGCCGGACATCCTGTGCTGGGGATCGAGCCTGTTCGTCAAGGAAGGTAACGATCCGGGCTTCGTGGCGTGGCACCAGGATTCGTATTACTGGGGGCTGGAACCGGATGACGTGGTCTCCGCCTGGATTGCGCTCTATCCCAGCACCTTGGAGAACGGTGCGATGCGTGTGATCCCCGGCACCCAGACCCTGCCGCCGCTATCGCACCGCGAGTCCGCCGCGGAGAGCGCGAACATGTTGTTCACCCACGAAGAACTCGCCGACGATGTCGACGAATCGAAGGCCGTCGACATCACGCTGGCCCAGGGCGACATGTCGCTTCATCACATCAAGATCCTGCATGGCTCGCCGCCCAACCGGTCCAGCAGCCGGCGCATGGGTTACGCGATACGCTACGTCGCGCCATACGTGAAGCAGCGCGGCGACATGAACTCCGCCACCCTGGTGCGCGGCGAGGACCGTTACGGCTATTTCGCGAAGGACCCGGTGCCGGCGCGCGATATGGATCCCGACATCGTCTCGTTTGTCGACCGCCGCTACGGCGGCAATCCCTTGGGCGTCACAGCGACCCGAACTGGAACGCAGTGAAACCGCAGGCGCTGCTGTTGCTCGTGCTCGGACTGATCATCGGGCCCGGCTACTACGCGTTCTGCGAACATGTCAGCGGCCGGCCGGGACCGAACTATGCGCTCACCGAGCGCGGCAATCGCTGGACTTTGCCAGACGGATCAATCCTGCGGTTGCGTGGCGGTATGGCCTACAAACCATTGCCGCTGGAACTCACACCCGATTCCAACGCCTACCGGCTGCGCTTCACCTTCAATGTCACGCAGACCGACGCCAGCGACGCGAAGAACGACTATCAGGTCAGCCTGCTCCAGGGCGACACAGGCGTGCTCGAGCGCAGCATCCAGGTCAGGGGCCGGGGCCCTGTCGCCGTGACGCTGGATCCGCTGCAGATCCTCTATCCGGGCGGCTACACACTGGTGCTGGAAGAAGTCGGTACGCCGCCGCTGATGGTGTCGGGAGTCAGCCTGCAGATCGACACCGGCGTGCAGAAACCGAAAATGTGGATCGCCTGGAGCGGACTGGTGCTGCTGGTCTTCGGCATCGGCATCCTGGTACGCGACGCCATCGTGCAATCGCGCGGACGGCGCTGACTCAAACGGAGGTGGAATCATGTTCTGGCTGATTGCGGGCCTGGTGCTGTTTCTGGGCGTACACGTCTTCGCGAGTTTGCGCCCGGCGCGCGGGCGCCTGGT
>WNFI01130006.1_pt1 | contig 17542 bp, 22 predicted proteins | sample 5400471 | NCBI WGS metagenome assembly WNFI01 (sample SAMN13153348, study PRJNA577476) | soil metagenome | isolation source: 100 cm saprolite on Douglas fir-dominated hillslope | place: USA:California | collected 2013-09-17 | reverse complement strand
GATTAGGCCCACGGCCACACCCAGACTGTAACCACCTAAAAGCAAGAGCAAGGAATGCCACGTACTATCAAAGAGTACCGCTCTGTCATTTACCAGGCTGAGTAAGACGCCGGATGGACCTGGGAAGTAAGGTAACGGGAGCAAATGCAGTACCGACGTTACTAACTCCCAACCGATTAGAAAGAAAACCGCGGCCGCAATTAGCGGACAGTTATCTCGCATCCATCTGCGTAAGCCGGACCAGAGAGGCTGTATGGCGGCGGCAAGAACGGTGGCAATGAGCAGACCACTTAAGAAATAGGTGTATAAGAGCGCTTCTGCCGGCGGCTCGTTGGCAGCTGTGAACAGGTGAAGGCCCAGGGCGACAACTCCAGCCACCGGCACAGCCAGCAAAGTTCCCCCCGGCACTTTCTCTGCGGGCCGTTCATCTCGTTTCTGCGGTCCAGGCGATCGCTTGGTGACGCTACTCGCCTGGGCTTGCTCGTTGGCGTCTGCTAATTCCTTCACTTCTCGTCCGGTGAACAACACGACGCGAGCGTTGGGTTACGCCCGTTCCCTGCCAATTCCGCTCTTACCCGGAAGATCTCATCCGGTGGCAGTTGACCGCCTGCCACCTTGTTTACCTCCAGACTTTGGATCCACTCATCCGAAACGCCATCCAAATGAACGAAAGCTTTTTTCGCGAGCGCGGCCACATCCGTCCCGGAGTCCAACATCCCCGCCGCCTTCATCTCCACCGCTGCCGAATTCACCGCAGCTTCAGCTCCGGAAACACTCGGCACATACCGCAGATGCGACAGCGCCAGCGCATTTAACTCGGGATTTGAAGCCAGATACTTCTTCTCGACAGACAACCTCGCGGCCGCCGCCGGATTCGCTTCCACCCACTTAGCGCCTCGGAGCAATGCTCGGGTAGCCGCCGCGGCAGCCTTCGGATTATTGGCCAGGAACTTCCCGCTCACCACAACCGCACAACAATATTCATCTTTATAAGGAGTATCAGTCGCTTGATCAGCAACGTTGCGAACCTTTCCATCCGCCATTAGTAAAGTGCCGATCGGTTCGGAGTCCGCAACCACGTCCACCTGGCCTTTCTCTAGGGCCAAGCCAAGTTCCCCAGCCGGGTACACCGTCCAGGTAACATCCCGGCTGCCGTCAATCCCGTTAGCGCTCAGGACTCGATTGGCAAAAATGAATGGTGGGGTCCCCATACCTGGTACGCCGATTCGTTTCCCGCGAAGATCCTGCACCGTCTTTATTTTACTGTCCGCAGCCGTTTGCACCCGGAGGCAACCAGTATGAACGCCGGCCGTGAACTTCACATCCAGCCCCTGCTCGATCGGCTTCAGCAAATACATAATCAGATGGTGCGTGATATCGAATCCGCCCAGCGCGAGCACGTCCTTGTATTTCGACCATTCGCACTTCACTAGCTCGACATCCAGCCCCTCATCCTTGAAAAATCCGTTCTCGACCGCGGAGAAAATGGGCGCCTCGCACGTAATGCCGATATAGCCGACTCGAATCTTGGTAAGGCTTCCGCCCGCTGCCTGAGTATCGGCTTTGCTCTCACTGCCGTTCCCGGCAAGCAGCATAACGCTTAGGACCGCAGCGGTGATGAATTTAGACGAACTCATGGCGCACTATTAGTACCGCAAGATTGGAAATAAAAAGCCGAAAATGATAACAAAAGTTCGGGTGTAAGTAAGGCGCACACTTGGAATTAAGCTCAAGCGTGCAAGTGCGGCGTATTTCCGCCGCAGGAGAAACGGCGCTTCGATAGGGGACCGTTGTTTAGGTAGCGTCGACCTAAGGACACAGTTGCGCGCTCGTCCCGGAGGGAGCTGTCGGACTTATCCCGAAGGGATGACAGGACTCAGCCAGGGGTTTTAACCCCTGGTGGCCATTCCCCGGTCACGACCTGCCCTGAAGGGGCAGCAGGAGAATGAGCTCACACGCATCGTTCAACGAATGCCACGCCGTCTTTTTGCAAAGTGTCTGTATTCTTCTCTTTTTGTTTGCTAGTTTGCGACCTGAAATTCCGATACGGCTTACGTTCGCCCCTCCGGGACAACTGCTCCCTCACTATTCGCGAAGCGCGCTTCCCCGATCCGCAGCATAGAGCAGCTTCCAATCTCGCTCGATCTCGCGAGGCTTCGCTAACACGCCTGCGACTGCTTTCTCATATTGCTGCCGATAAGGTCGCGGCATTTCAACCTTAAGGAATTCTTCGGCCGTTCCGAACCAGGTCTCATAAATGACAAATCGGCCGGCGTCACTCTCATGCTGCAGCAGAAAATAGTTAATAAACCGAGCTTCCTTGCTCATCGTATCCAGCAGCGGATCCAGCAAACCGCGGAACTCACTTTCTTTACCTGGCTGGATTTGGAAGTGCACAAAGAAGCCAAATTTTTCGGGCTCGTCTGAGTTTGGATCCAAGGGATGGCTCTCACTTCGAACCAAGCGCCAATCAAGCTGCATTTCGCGTGGCGTTCTAACCAGGCTAGGCAATATCCGCTCGTATGTTTCCCGGTACGGTCGCTTCATCTCGACCTCGAGAAAATATTCCTTTGAACAATTCCAGGTCTCATAAAGCACAACCCGATTCGGCTGCGTCCGATCTTCCAGCCGGAAAAAGTTAACAAAAGTAGGCTCCTGGATCATCGTAGCGATGAAATCAACAAAGCCTTGCCTCGTCCGTTCCTCTTCCCAGCCTGGCTTGAAATCGAAACGAACGATGAACCCGAAGAGATTACCCTCGCCGACCGGCACAATGGAGGAATTTCTTTCGATGCTTTGATCGCTCACAATGAATAACCTCCGCTTGCTTCGATCGTTTGCGCCGTAACCCAGCGACTATCGTCTGAGGCTAGGAAAGCGACGACGTCGGCGATATCAGACGCTACGCCATAGCGCCTAAGAGCTGTTCCCTCCGCAATTGCTTGCCGGCCTTCTTCGGTCTTCAGATTCGGGTTCATGTCGGTCCGGGTAGCACCCGGCGATACCGCATTGACCGTGATTCCTTTCGGTCCAAGCAGCTTCGCTAGGTTCAAGGTGAAGATGTCGATGGCTCCTTTCGTCATGGCATACGCCAACGTCTGGGTGTTCCCAATCCGGGTTAGAATGGTGGAGACATTGATCACGCGCCCATTTTCGCGAATTCGCGGCACAGCCTGTTGCGTCAGAAAGAACGGGCCTTTGACGTTTACTCGAAACAGTTGGTCGAACGTTTCTTCGTCCGTAGTCTCCAAACTGCTCGCTGGGGCGATAGCAGCATTGTTAACCAGAATATCGAACTGATTCGATCCCGTCCGTTCTTCTAGCGCTCGATCGAGCTGTTCGAAGAAGGTGTTAACTCCGGCCAGCGTTGAGAGTTCGGCTTGGACGACAAAAGCGTCACCTCCCTCACCTTGAATGATCTCAACCGTTTCGCGGGCCGCCTTTTCTTCTCTAGCAAAATGAATGGCAGCGATCGCTCCATCTTTCGCCAGGCGTAATGCAGTTGCTTTACCGATCCCACGGCTGGCGCCAGTGATCACGGCAATCTTTTCGTTTAGTTTTTTCGTAGTCATACTTTTGAGTTCTAGACTGATCGTTCCATAATAAGCAAACGGATGTTTCAATGCTGATGATTCGTCTACTCCAAGAGCCTGAGGGCGTTATCGCTCACCGCTCGCAAGGCTGTCTCGTTCAACCCGGTTTTTCCTAACGAACGAATCGCGGATAGACTGGCAAAAAGAAACATGGCTAAATCGGAGATTTCGCGGGGTGTCTTTTTGAGCTCTCCTTTTTCTTTGGCCAGTTCCAGCACGCGGATTAGTACGGCGTGACACTTCTCGGTGTTCTCGCGCACGATTCTCCTGATGTCCGCATCGTGCGGGGCGAGCTCTAACGCGGTATTCTGCATCAAGCAGCCTCGCCTATTTCTAGGCGGCGTTTCCGTCAATGTCGTTATCGTCTCCTCGAAAAGCTCTCGGATGGCCTGCTTGGGCGACCCTTGTCGGGCCCGCTCCAGGAGCTCCTGGTAGCCGTATTGCTTTTCGTAAAGTTTTAGCGCTTGCACGAACAAGGAGTGTTTCTCTCCGAACGCGGCGTACAAACTAGCCCGGTTAATTCCCATCCGCCGGAGCAAATCGTCGACTGACGTCGCTTCATAACCCCTCTCCCAGAAGAGTAGCATCGCAGCACCCAACGCTTTATTGATATCGAATTCACGCGGACGAGCCATAGCCAACTAACCAATCAATACCGTTACGGAACGATCAGTCAAGAATAAATCGGAGTCAGCTAAATACCGATTCGCATATCTTCCTCGCCTATTCCTATCGTCCAACTGTCGAGGCATCCGGGAGAACCAGCGGCAGTCCAAAGGCAGGAAACAGCCTCGGGCCAACGGGTTCCACGAACAACGTAAGTCTGGAAATAAGGTGATGCTCAAGCGTGAGCAGGTGAATAGCGTGGGCGCCCCACGGCTCGCCTGCGCCGGAACGGAGATACATGGCAAAAGCCGGCTGACGGTTGGCAGCGGTCGGTATTAGCCGAACGTTGCCATGATCCTTCCAAGCCATGGCAAAAAAGGAACGCATCGCGTCGCGGCCCGCGTACCATTGTAGCCACGGCGGCATCGTATAAGTCGCATCCTCTTTCAGAAGGGCTACAAAGCCGTCCAGATCATTGCCTTCCCAAGCCCGTAGATAGCGGTCCAGGAGCTCTCGCTCAACGCGATTGGGCGAAGGCGCTACCGGTGGCTGGCCATGCGGGTACCGTTTGGCCAGCGTCTCGCGCGCCCGCTGGAGGACACTGTTGATTGATGCGGTCGATCCGCTCAGCAGGGTAGCGGCTTCGGCCGCGGTCCAGCCGAGTACATCGCACAGTAGCAATGCGGCGCGCTGGCGCGGCGGCAACTCCTGGATAGCGGCGACGAAAGCCAGCTGCACTGCCTCTCGTGATGCATACTGGACCGCCGGATTCGGAGCTCCGTCAGCGATCTCCTCCAAATTTGAGTCAGGATAAGGTTCAAGCCACGGCTGATCGGTTGGCGGTGCACCCGCCGGCATCTGAAAGGTCGCAGTTGGAGATGTGTGCTGGTCGGGCAGTAACCGCCGCAGGTTCTTCCGAGCAGCAATCGCATTAAGGCAAGCGTTGGTAGCGATCCGGTAGAGCCAAGCGCGAAACGAACCTCCCTCAAAGTCGTCGAAGCTGCGCCAGGCCCGCAAATAGGTCTCTTGCACGAGGTCTTCGGCTTCGTGCAATGAGCCCAGCATTCGGTAACAGTGCAGTTTCAGTTCTCGGCGGAACGGTTCGGCGAGCTGTTCAAACGCCTGGCTCGCATGCTCAGGATCTTGACGTGACGCTTTCGCCGCTGCCATGACAGTCGACATTAAGCTTCTGTTACCCTTGTTCAATGCCTTCGTGAGGCGCTTCGTCCTCGTCCTCGAAGTTGGCGCAGCGGAGTACTGGAGTGTCGGAGTATTGGAGTATTGCGCTTTGTCGAAATTTGCACCCCGCGACGGCGGGGTCGGGATTGCTTTCACAGCACAGGCTCGAGGCCTTTCCCCCAGACGACGAACACGTTTCCCTTGGATGGATCCGGGTTCGTAACCAGCTCAATAGCTGCGGTCGCCACGTCGGACGAGGTCGGTGCCGACTCCATCCCCTGGATGAACTCTGCTTTGGATATACCAAGATAACGGGAATAGCCGGCGACCGCATGTTTTCCGATTTCGCTGTCCGGCATGATGCGCGGTGCAAGCGCGACAAACCGTATACCGAGTCCAAGCCGGTCAGATTCCTTCTGACTGTAGTTTTGAATAAATATCTGCGTGCGTTTAGATCCCGCATACCCTCCCGAAATTGGCGAACCTTGGAGAGCGGCGCCGCTCGAGATCAGGATGACCGAGGCGCCTGCAACCAGAGGCCGGGTTAGTGCCGCCTTGCAAAAGTGAAACGCCATTTTGACGTCGGTCTCCCAGTTAACGCGGAATTCCTGCCAGGTCTGCTCATGTAGCGGTGCAGCAGGCGGAATCGCTCCGGCGCTAAGCACCAAGACATCAGGTTGGAGCACGTCGAACACTTTGGCAGGCGCAGCTTCATCCGTTGCATCCAGTGACAAAACGTCCGCGCCCGGCACTTCTTGGGCTAATTGCCGAAGCGGACCTTCTTGTCGCGCCACCGCGAGTACTCGCCCGCCGTTACTGGCCGCGAGTTCCACGACTCGCCGTCCCACGCCGCGGCTCCCGCCGATCACGACTATCTTCTTACCGGTTAATGGAATCATCTTGTTCTCCTATTGTGCGGTCGTTACGTATGCCGACCTCATAAGGTAGAACCGGCGAGCAGACCGAAACTCATCGGTGTTTGATAGTTTTTTTTGCTAATCGATGTTTTTCCCCAAGCAATCACCACCGCTCACTTCCTCGCCGTCTGCTCGGCAATAGTTTCGCGCAGGATTTCGGACAGGCGATTCACCGCCGAGTCCGCTTTCGTTTTGCACAACGTCAACACCACTTTCGGCAATCTAGGAAGTCCGGAAGCGCCCGGCTTCAAAACAGTCAGACTGCCGGGGAGGCCGACGGTGGTGCGCCCCGCCCAACGCTTTGATGCCGGCCCAGTCCGGACGACCGATCCAGACCATCGGCAGATCAACCAGTCGTTCGACATCAACCCCATCGTTGTTGCCGGACCAGGCAAGCGCCAAATCGAGTTCTCCGTTACGAAGCCTCTCGATTAACTGAACGTTTTGTTCCGCCCGTACTTCAACGCGCACCTTCGGATGAGCGCGCGCGAATCGGCCTAACAAGCTGGTAAGCCAGCCTTCCGCGAAGTCCTGAGGAATTCCGAGCCGAACCCAGCCTTCAACTTCGCCGTCCCGAAGTCCGTCGACAACCTCATCGTTGAGCTCGAGAATTCGTTTAGCGTAGCTCAGCAAACGTTCTCCGGCGGTAGTTAACGAGAGACCCCGACCGGATTTTTCTAAAAGCGGTCTTCCGACTTGTTCTTCCAAACGCCGAAGCTGCGTACTGATCGCTGACTGTGAACGCCCTAAACGTTTCGCTGCTTTCGAAAAGCTTCCCAACTCCAACCCCGTCACAAACGTCCGCAGCACATCCATATTAAGATTGATGCGAGGAACAATCATTCGATTCTATTGATAGGTTATGCGCAAAACTTTCAAATTGTAGAATTATCCTCCGGCTTTAGGGTTCCTTCGTCAACCAAAGACACAATTCAAAAAAAGGACTTACAAGCCATATGCCGCTCGTTCGAATTTCATTGCTTACGGGTAAATCCAACGGCCATATGTTCCCCGGATGTTGTCTTCATCAATATCTTAGCCAGTAACTGGCGGAACACCGCCGCCAAGCAGCGGCTCTATAAGCGGATAGCGGAATTGCTCTCGGCTAATGCCGGTTTGAGGCCGGAGGACGTGCAGGTAAACCTCACGCCGAACCAACGGGAAGATTGGTCCTTCGGCAAAGGACTGGCGTCCTACGTGAAGGAGCCCCAGGCCTCCGCCGCGACGTAGGCCTTGCGGAGTCGGAGCCCGCCGCGCCGTAGGCTTGGCGAAGGCGGGTTGCCTGAACACGATTCGCATTCATACTGGGGCATGTCGATGACCGTATTCGTCACGGGTGCGAGCGCCGGATTCGGCGCCGCCATGGCAAGGAAGTTCATTACCGAAGGACATCGGGTCGTGGCCGCAGGCCGGCGCCAAGAACGGCTTAAGGCGCTCGCCGGCGAACTCGGAACCGATCGCATTTACCCAGTTTTACTCGATGTACGGGATCGGTCCGCGGTCGAGGCCGCGGTGAGCGCATTACCACCCGAGTTTGCTGAGATCGATGTGGCGGTGAACAATGCGGGCTTGGCGCTTGGCCTCGAGCCCGCTCACCAAGCCAACATGGAAGCTTGGGAAACGATGGTGGACACTAACATCAAGGGCACCATGTACGTCACCCGCGCCGTGCTCCCCGGCATGGTCGCTCGCAACCGCGGTCATATCGTGAACATCGGCTCTACGGCAGCAAATTATCCGTACCCGGGCGGTAACGTCTATGGCGCTACCAAAGCTTTCGTTCGCCAATTCTCATTAAACCTGCGCGCGGACTTGCTGGGCACAAAAGTGCGGGTCACCGCCGTCGAGCCCGGAATGGTTGGCGGGACCGAATTCTCGGTGGTGCGTTTCCAGGGTGATACGGGCAGAGCCGCTAAGATCTACGATCGCACTGATGCGCTAACTCCCGAAGATGTGGCGGAAACTGTCTACTGGGTAACCACGTTGCCGGCGCGGATGAATATCAACACGATTGAACTCATGCCGGTAACACAGGCGTTTGGTCCGTTAGCTATCCATCGGGCGGAATAGATCCGTGCGCAGTGGACGTAGTGGACCAAATGAACCAAGTGGACCAAATGGACAGAGTGGACGTACAGGTCGATCTGCTAACGCCGGCGTTAGTCCTTGATCTGGCAGTTCTCGAGCGGAACTGTGCTGCCATGGCGGAGCGGGCGAGACGTCACGGCGTGCGTCTGCGGCCGCATCTTAAGACCGCGAAGTGTGCTGAGGTGGCAGCTATCGCCACTCGCGGCCAGTTTGGCGGTATCACGGTTTCGACGGTCGCTGAGGCTGCTTATTTTGCGGGGCATCATTACCGCGATTTGACTTATGCGGTCGGGATTGCGCCACAGAAAATTCCGGCATTAGCTGCTATTCAGCGCAGGCATAATGCCGTTATCACTTTGATTACCGACACTGTCGCGGCAGCAACCGCAGCAGCCGGGAGCGCTGCAGCGGAGCGGTCTAGCTTTCCGGTCCTGGTCGAGATCGACACCGGCGGTGGCCGCGGCGGAGTTGCTCCCGAAGGTTCAGAATTAATCGCGGTAGCTGAGACGATTGCTCGATCAAACTCTTTAAAACTCGCCGGAGTATTGACCCATGCCGGACACAGCTATCATGCCCGCAGTATCGAGGAGATCAGAAGCGTCGCAGAACAAGAACGCTCAGGTACAGTTCGAGCAGCCGAACGGATCACTGCTGCCGGCCTACCATGCGAAACAGTGAGCGTTGGTTCTACACCAACAATGGTCTACGCGGAGCGATTGGACGGTGTTACCGAGATCCGTCCCGGTGTCTATACTTTCTTCGATCTTGATCAGGTCGGGCTCGGTGTTTGTACCGAGGACCATATTGCGGTGTCCGTCCTCGCTACGGTGATCGGACACAACCGGCGCAGTGAACGGATCTTAATCGATGCCGGCGCTCTTGCACTCTCCAAGGATTTGAGCGCTTCGGAGTTCACTCGGAACGTCGGTTACGGCTTGATTCGGCCGGCACGTGGAGCGGTTCTGCCATCGGTGCGAATGTATGTCGCAGAGGTTCATCAGGAACACGGATTGATCGCAGCCGCCGAGGGCGAATTGCCGTGGGATTCCCTGCCGATCGGCGCCAAGGTGCGCGTATTGCCGAACCATGCTTGTCTGACTGTGGCCCCTTTTGATCGATACCAGGTCGATCGCGGAGATGGCCAGGTGGATGAAGTGTGGGAGAAGATTCGCGGGTGGTGATTTTGGCTAAGAACCCTCCACAACGTTGCTTTTCCGTTCGAGCCGAATCGCGATCGGCCGCAATCCAAAAGACCCGTAGAAATCAAGGACCTCTTCATTCCCTACCCCAACAAAGACGATTACATCTTTCGCATCATTCTCTTCAAACCAAGCCATGGCCCGCTTTGAGTAGTTTTCCCCTTATCGCTTTGTGTTCAAAGACCTCTTTGCGGGCCGAAAATTTCGTGTTGGCAAAGAACTCTGAGAAGTGTGTCGATTTTTCTGTGTGTAACGCCTTCGACTGCTCCCAAAGCGGCTCAATACGATTAAGGAGCTCAATCCCTCCTTCGATGAATTTCAGTTGATCCGTAAAGGACATCTTTGCCAGTTATTCGTAACCTGGGCTAAGAAAGAATGCCACTAAGGAAAGAGGCGGTTAGGCAAGTGGTCATGCCGTTTTGCCACGCTCGAGGAGATCTTTCGCGCGGAGGACAGCTCCTTTTGCCTGGTTCAGCAGCGTATCCCAATCGTTAGGAGGATGGTCCTTATCGAGCATCTTCTTGAAGACCGCATAGGCGTCGGTCTTGCTCTCGTAAGCCGCAGTGACTCCTCGTCATTCACCCAGGCTAACACGATGGCCTTCTCTCTGGTTGCATACCGGAAGAAAAGCCTATAGCGGCCGTCGAAGAACTTACCGCGATGCCAGGCCCGATATGAGGCTCCAAGGGTGTTTCCCTGCCAGAAAGCCCGGTCGGCGGGATTTTGAGGGATGACATCGAAAGCCATTTTCAAAATTGCCGCGAGAAGCTTCGTCTTCTTCTTTTCGCGATAACCGATTGGATCCGCGGCACGCAGTCGCTCAACCTCCTGAAGCAGAGCTTCGAACTCGTCGATAAAGAGAGGGTGCGCATAAATGCTCCATCCGTTCACAGTAATAACAGCGGATGGCAACGGAGGTGTCGGATTAGATCGACGACGGCGAGAGCCCATGAAACCGAGGCAAACGATCCCTGGCCGTCAATCCTCACCCGTCAGCGGCCCTTTTAGGTCAACCTCAACATTCTCGACCACCGAGCGAGCGCGATTGAGAAGATCTACCGGAAACGGCCGAATCCGTTGGGGATTTTCCTTTATGTCCCTTGTCAAAAGATTCAGGAAGGCCGGGATCGTGATTTGGTTTTGAGCGGTAAGGCTTGCTTCCGCTTCCAGAATCGGCGTCATGAAGAAGGGTAATGCAAACCCATTACCCCACAAGGCGAATCCCTGATCCGACAGTCCCTTCGATCTGAAACCAACCATTGGGCTTGAATGATCGAATGAGCAGATATTTATTACTCATCGAGAGTCATATTTATGGCCAAGCTGGAGAAGAATCTTTCGGTGTCTGAACTTGCGGTTTTATCGGGCGTATCCGAGAAGACGGTTCGTAACGAGATCCATCGTAGAATCATTTCCGTCCCACATCACGGCACCCGAGGTAAACGTTGGAAGTTTCCTTCAAACGCGGTTGCCTACTTCATGCTCGTTAATGAAGTGCCACTTCCAAGAGAAGACCGGCAAGCACTCTACAAATTGATCGCAACAGAAAAGGCCACCGCCGGAAAATGGCGGAGAAAGCATCCGCACCTCTTTAATCGCGGTGATTTGCTTAGCCTAAACACTCAGCGGATCGTTTCCAGCTCTGCCAAGAAGGTACGGACATACTGCAAAGGATTCGACCGCATTGAGAGCCGACCCGACGTGCTTAGCGGGGAGGAAGTATTCAAAGGGACTCGCCTCTCTGTTAGACATATTGGAGGTATGGCGCGGAAAGGTGTTCGAATCGACGAGATCAAAAAGGAATACCCAAACCTTACCGAAGGAGACATCCGTTTTGCTGAAATCTATGCGGCGATAAAGCGCCCACCAGGCCGCCCGACCAAACAGCTAGCCTTTAGACGAACGCCAGCCTCTTGAAGCTTCTTCTCGATGAGAATCTTTCGCCGAGCCTCACAGCTCGCCTGGCTGCGAATGGTATCTCCGCGCAGCATGCTGCTTACGTTGGACTTTCCGGGAAATCTGATTCGGAAGTCTGGCGTTACGCCTTTGGCCATGAGCAAGTCGTCGTCACGATTAACGCCAAAGATTTTCTAAACCTTGCTGCCAGCGCAGAAATTCATCCTGGTCTTATCATACTTCGCCAGAGCGGTTTAACACCGGACGAACAATGGGCATGGATCAAACCCGCCATAGACCTACTAAAAAACGAAGAAGATCAAGGTCGCGACCTCATCAATCGAGCGATCGAGATTTTTTCGCCAGTGCATTTTGTCATTCGGGAGCTACCCCGATCACAATAAATGCTAGGTAATCGGTCTGTATCTCCCACCAACCTGTCCCTTGCGCATCCCAAGAGCGGATGGAATGATTCAGGCTCGGGATAAAATCTGCGATGCAGAACTTCGGCGGTTCCTATCACACCGGCCAAGCGATCAATCAAGATTCGTTACCGGCCGTTAAGATCGAACTGTTTCGATCGCTCTTCCGGGGAAGAACCGATGTGTATCCGGTCAGGTTCGAGAGCCGGAAGACCGGCAAAACCGGTTATGCGCCGGGCTGCGCAAACGAGTGGGTGCGAGGCGTGTGCGAGAAACCTAAAATCAAGTGCGCGGATTGCCCCTCGCGCTGTTTTCTTCCGGTGACGGACGAAGTCATTAGGTGGCATCTCTCGGGGCGGACAGAGCAAGGGCAGGATTTCGTGATAGGCGTCTATCCCATGCTTCAGGACGAGACCTGTTATTTCTTGGCCATCGATTTCGATCGGGAAAACTGGCAGACTGATACCGCCGCCTTTCTCCAAACGTGCCGCCAATTCGACTTGCCGGCTGCTTTGGAACGGTCGCGTTCTGGCAACGGGGGGCACATCTGGCTCTTCTTTGAAGAAGCCATTTCAGCAAGCCTGGCTCGTAAACTAGGTTCCCACCTCTTAACCGAGACCATGGAACGACGTCCCGAGCTCGGGCTGGGTTCCTACGACCGTCTTTTTCCGAATCAAGACACCTTGCCCAAAGGAGGGTTCGGAAATTTGATTGCGTTGCCTTTACAGAAGCGGCCGCGGCAGCTCGGCAACACGGTTTTTCTGGACGAGCAGTTCAAACCATATGCAGACCAATGGGCGTTCTTGGCGTCTCTCTTAAAGATCAGCCGGAGCCGAGTCGAAGTTTTGACTCGGCAGGCAGAAAGCACAGGCCGAATCATCGGTGTACGAGCGGCCATAATAGATGAGAATGGGGATACTCCGTGGAATACCTCATCTTCGCGTCATCCCGAACCAGCTATTCTCGATCCTTTACCGGAGAGCTTAGATCTGGTTCTTGCCGATCAAATCTATGTTGCTCGAGAAACCCTACCGCCAGCACTTCGCAATCGTCTCATACGCCTGGCCGCGTTTCAGAATCCAGAATTCTACCAAGCGCAATTGATGCGCCTGTCGACCTACGACAAACCGAGAATTATCCAATGCGCGGAGGACTTTCCGCGACACATTGCGCTCCCACGTGGCTGCCTCAATGATGTGGAGCAGCTTCTTCGGAAGCTCAAGATCAAAGTCGTTCTTCGCGATGAACGTTGCCCCGGCAGTCAGTTGGACGTGTCGTTTCGGGGTACACTACGATCAGAACAGCAGGCCGCAGCTGACGCGATGCTGGCGCACGATACCGGGGTGTTGGCAGCCACCACCGCTTTCGGCAAAACGGTGCTCGCCGCCTGGCTGATTGCCCAGCGCCGGGTCAACACTCTCGTCCTGGTTCACCGCCAGCAACTCCTCGAACAGTGGATCGAACGCCTGTCCGCTTTTCTGGACGTACCCGCAAAGACGATCGGTCGCCTAGGAGGCGGACGAAAGAAACTAACCGGAGCATTGGATGTAGCGCTCATCCAAAGCCTAACCCGCAAAGGGGCGGTGGATGATCGGGTCGGAACCTACGGACATTTGGTGGTTGACGAATGTCACCATCTGTCCGCACGCAGCTTTGAACTGGTCGCCCGCCGGGCCAAAGCACGATTTGTCATCGGCTTATCGGCAACTATCACCCGTAAAGACGGTCACCATCCGATTATCTTCATGCAGTGCGGTCCGCTACGCTATCGGGTGGACGCAAAAAAGCAGGCTGCGGCCCGGCCCTTCACTCATCACGTGTTAGTCCGACCAACCGGGTTTCACTCGATAATCGCACCCGACGAAGACGCCCGGATCGAATTCCACGGACTCTGCGAGGCCTTAAGAAACGACAATGCTCGAAATGACATGATCTGCGCTGATGTTCTCAGCGCCTTGCATGAAGGCCGCTCGTCTTTGTTGCTCACTGAACGGATCGAGCATTTGCTGCATCTGGCCCAGCGACTTTCTCCGAAGTTCCCCCACATCATCATTTTGCATGGAGGCATGAGGGCAAAAGCATTGCGCGACACGCGTGCACATCTGGCGGACCTTCCAGCGGCCGCCGGATGTCTCATCATCGCTACCGGAAAATATATAGGCGAAGGCTTTGACGATCCACGGTTAGATACTTTGTTCCTTACGATGCCCGTTTCGTGGCGAGGAACGATCGCTCAGTATGCGGGCCGTCTCCATCGGCTCCACGAAGGTAAACGCGAAGTGCGCGTCTATGATTACGCAGACCTAAACGTCCCGATGCTCGCGCGGATGTTCGATCGAAGATGCCGCGGATACGAAGCGCTCGGCTACACACTCATGCTACCGGCAAGCGCTATCCCTGGATGGCCAGTAGAGGTGCCTCTGCCGATAGATCCGTTGTGGAAGAAAGACTACGCCGGCAGTGTTCGCCGCCTCGTTCGCGATGGGGTCGATACGCCCTTGGCGAACCTCTTTGTCCATGTCGCGCGTTCGCCTTCCTCTGACGCCGAAGGAGTTGCCCGTGCCCGAAGCGCGAGCGAGGCTTTCTTCTTTCGCCGTTTAGAAACGTTGCCGGAGACAAGTGGGCACTTCCAATTGAATGCGGAGCTGCCCATCCCTTTCAATGGATGGGAACGGATGGAGGTAGACCTATTATGTGCAGAGGCCGGCTTAGTAATTGAACTGGACGGTGCGCAACACTTAGCTGACCCGGAAGCTTATCGGCGCGATCGGCGGAAGGACGCAGTGCTACAGCAGAACGACTACTTGGTCCTGCGATTTCTGACCGAAGATTTAGGCAAACGACTCGATTACGTCCTGGACAGTGTTCTGGCTGCACTAACCCATCGACAACGACGCGTAAATATATTGCCTAGCGAGAGCCTTGAGAGGCGAGAATCACCATCGGCGCGTTAAGCTCGGATCATACCGAGCGGCCACCTCATGAAAGAGACTTTTCGGATAATCGCAACTATTCGCCAGTGACGAGTTTGATTCCGATCGGTTCTTGGATTTGGTCCACTGGTTTGGACTGCAAGAAAAATGGGCAAAGCTCGAACCCCTGTTGGATCAGGAATGAGCTTGTTTCCGGTAGGCTCGAACCTTGCGGAAAACGCTCGAGCGCTCGCGTAAGGCTTCCACGATCCGGGCTTTCTCTGCCATCGGCAGACGTGCCTGCTCTTTTCTCCAAGCTTTTTTCCGCAGGACAAAATCTTGGATCAATCCTTTGCTCATTTTTCGTATCTCAATAGATCACTCTAGGGTCGCACGAAATGCGAAAACCCCCTAAAAATCGCAGAAACTGCGAATCCGACGCGGGGTGGCAAGAAATGGAGCGATGCATCTTTGTGGTCGATCACCCGCGGATCAAGTCCCAGAGCGGGAATCCGTCTGAAAATACCGGTGAGGCAGGGATTCGAACCCTGGGTACCCTTTTGGGGTACAACGCTTTAGCAAAGCTGCGTCTCCCGAGGGGGAGCGGATTCGACTTGAAACTTTCTTGAAACTTTCAGTAATCTTGTGCATTCTCTCAGGAACACCTTTGTGTAGAAACAAGAAAGCCGCGCAATGATGAGAAAACTAGTGTTTGGCCTAATGCTGCCAATCCTTGCAGCATGTGAACGGCAGCAGCCTGTTGACCGATTCCGTCTTGTTGTCACAAGCCAGACATGGAAGGAAGGGAATGGTCAGGTGATATACAAAATCGACACGGTCACGGGAAAAACTTGGACCAATGGCCCTCATGTCGAGGAGGAAAAATGGTACGAGGTTGAACCGGAACAATGAAAAACTCATATATCATGACGCGTCAACATCTTTGTGGAGAGCCGATCATAACACCATGAAGAGCGCCCAGAGCAAAAAACGCATTAAGAGGCGTGGCAAAGATTCTTTCGAACCCCGGAAGACGTACGTGAAGGGGGAAGTCTATTGGCAGGTCAATCTCCCGATCGAGTACAAGATGGTCGACGGGAAGAGAGTCCGAATCCAAAAGCGAAGGACACTCAAAGACCGCGAAGAAGCAGAAACGATAGCCGAACAGAGACGCGTTAGCCGCCGCTAAGGAGTTAGAATCCTTCGATGTATCGATTCTCGACGCTGCCAAGTATTACGCTCGCCATCTGCGTCAACAAACCGCAAGCGAAAAGCTTTCGGTAGCCGTTCAAGAGTTCTTGAGCGCGAAAGAAAAGGATGAACTGCGCCCGCGCTATCTGAAGGATTTGAGGGTCAGGCTCAACCGGTTCAGCCAAAGCTTTGGCGAGCGGACGGTTGCCAGCATATCGGCTGGTGAGATCAACGAGTGGTTGCGAGCGTTCAAACCGTTTAATCGAAATACCTTTCGGCTGCGCTTATCGGCCCTATTCAGCTACGCCGTCGAGCGGAAATGGTGTCAGAAAAACCCTGTGGCCGAAGTCAAGAAGGTGAAGGCTAATACCCCGATCGGGATACTCACCCCGGAGCAGTTCGCAAAGGTCCTTGAGGCAGCTAGTGAGGAAACGCTTCCTTATTGGCTTTTAGGCGGCTTTGCGGGCCTGCGGCGAGCCGAGATTGAGCGCCTGGAATGGAAAGACGTGCGGTTTGATTTGGTAAAATACCGGGCACTCACGGCTGCTCTGGCGACCGGTGACAAAGACGCGATCGCAAAAGCCGAGAAGGAATGGCGATCCTCTGCGCTGATTGAAGTACCAGCCCTGAAATCAAAGACCGCCAGTCGCCGCTTCGTTCAGATCCAGGACAATCTTGCGGCTTGGCTGGAACCGTACATTGGACGAACCGGGAAGGTTTGCCCGCCGAACTTGCGAACCCTGCTCGAAGTTGACCGCGTGAACGCCGGTCTCTGGACGACGACGGCGAACGGTAAGAAAGCGATCGGCGAAATCATCGCGAAGATAGATCGGGCGAACATCAAATTAAAGCCGTGGCCCTCAAATGGTCTGCGCCACTCGTTCGCATCCTATCATCTCGCGCACTTCCATGATGCCGCGCGTCTAGCGCTCGAGCTCGGTCACACCGACCAAGAGCTTCTCTTCCGGCATTACCGCGAACTGGTGACTCCGGATCAAGCGGCGAAGTATTGGGACATCCGGCCCGCAACACAAACGAATGTCGTGGCCATCAGCGCGTAAACGCTCCGGTCCCTCGGACCTCGGACAGAACATGTAAAAGGTTGTTCGCGGGCGTTCGTCATCGACGAGACCGCGGTCGGGCGATAGAATGGGGGCGCCAAATTCTATGGATCCCCTATTCGCTAAGCTATCACTCGGGGCCTCAACAGACTGGCGCTTCGAACGAAAGTCATAGGCCATGAACCTGCAATCCCTCGCTGCATACCGCGACGATCTTCGCAAATACTTGTCACGGGCAGATTTCTTCATTAGCCAGGGGTACAGTGCCCAGAACCCGGAATGGGTGCGGTCCATTTCGATCGTGTCAGCAATCTATGCCCTACAGGCTGCGTTTGAAGTCGCCCGTACAGCGGTTTCGCGCTCCGGAGATCCCGAGAAAATCCCGAGAAAACCAAGCGGCTGAGAAAAGAATTTGTCGAGTTTGCCTCAGGCAAAGTGCGCTACCTGTACCTCTTGGACGCGCTGAGGAACCATGATT
>WNFI01236254.1_pt1 | contig 17544 bp, 15 predicted proteins | sample 5400471 | NCBI WGS metagenome assembly WNFI01 (sample SAMN13153348, study PRJNA577476) | soil metagenome | isolation source: 100 cm saprolite on Douglas fir-dominated hillslope | place: USA:California | collected 2013-09-17 | reverse complement strand
AGGATCTCGCCTTCTTCGACTTCGTCTTCGTCGACATCGATTTCGGCGGAACATTCAGGGCAACGGATCACGGCTCCACTCTCCGTACGGTCGTTTGCAGTGTGAGGGTACGAGGACCGTGCCCGCCACTGTGCAGCGTATTATATACCGCGGCCCATGAAGTCAACTCCCGTGCATGGCAGCGCCGCTTTGAACGCCATCGCAACATGAGTAGAAGGACCTTTCGAATGAACTCTTCCAGAGAATACCCTGAACGGCCAGTGGTTGGCATCGGGGGAGTGATTATCGATCAGGGCCGCACGCTGCTGATCCGGCGCGGCAGCGACCCGTTGCGCGGAGAATGGTCCATCCCCGGCGGCATATTGGAGATCGGCGAGAGTTTGGAAGAAGGCGTCGCTCGCGAATTGCTGGAAGAAACGGGAATCGAGGTTCGCGTGCTCGAGCTGATCGAGGTGTTCGACCGGATTTACCTGGAGGAGGGATCAACGGGTGCAGAGTCGAGACGAAAACCGCGGTTTCACTTCGTCATCGCAGACTATCTTTGCGAACGCCTCGCCGGTGAGCCCCGCGCGGGGAGTGATGTAACCGACGTCGCATTCGCGACCGAGGAGGAACTCGCCCGATTTCAACTCACGGAGACGGCGACACGCGTCTTGAAGAAAGCGTTCGCGATGGATCGCGCGCGGCGGGCCGCAAAATAATCGGCCGCACAATCACGGAGTCTTGGCGATTTCGATGCTTCCGTTGGAATCCGTGAGCTGAAGCTGGCAGCTTTCCGAACCTAAAGCGCCGACCGGGCAAAGTGCGGCATGAATTCCGACATGGTTTTTTCTCCACTCTCGCTTGATTCGAATCAACCCGCAATGGCATCAGGCAATCCACCGCGAGTGCGCTCGCGTCTGCTGAATTCCTTCACGGCCGCTTCCAGATCGGAGGCAGTAAACTCCGGCCAGCGTTTTTGCAGGAACAACAATTCCGCGAAGGCGCATTCCCATAATAGAAAATCGGAAAGCCGCTGTTCGCCGCCGGTACGAATCAGCAGATCGACTTCCGTCGAGCCTCCGCGATGGACTTCCGCAAGCACGGTGCTGAAGGACTCAGGAGAAAGCTCAGTAACTTTGTAAAAGCGGCAGGCAGCGTGATAGATGGCTTCGCGGGCGGAATAGTCCACCGCTAGCCGAAGGTGCAGACGCGTGCCCTGCGCCGTAGCGGCTTCCGAATCCACGATTGCCTGGCGAAGCGTGGCGGGCAAGCGATCCCGGCGCCCGATGATGCTGAGCCGCACCCCTTCGTCGATGCAGTGCGTCGTTTCTGTGAGAAGGTATTCGTGAAGAAGCCGCAAGATCGCGTGGACTTCGGCAGCGGGACGCTTCCAATTCGCAGAGGAGAGCGCGAAAAGCGTCAGTGTGTGAATCCCGATGCGGGGCGCGGCTTCGATAACTCGGCGAGCTGTTTCGGCGCCCGCGCGATGGCCAGCGGAGCGCGGCAAACCCCGCGAAGTGGCCCAGCGGCCATTGCCGTCCGAGATGATCGCTACATGGAGCCGCGGAGGCTGGACGATGGCCGGCTGCGCGGTGGGAATTTGCCGTACGGTCAGAGGATGCATGAGCATGTTCTTTCTCCGCCGCGGAGGAAGTGATACAAATTACTCTGCAATACAAAGTGGCGGGCCAAAAAAATTTGCTCCTAGCCTTCGCGCGTCGCGCGGATCAGCGCCTCCATGTGATTCAGGTAGCGCTCCAGCGCTCGCCGCCCCGCTGCCGCCAGGCGAAATTCCGTCTTCGGCAAGCGCCCGTCGAAAGACTTCGTGCAAACAATATAATCGGCCTCTTCCAGCTTGCGAGCGTGAACGCTCAGGTTGCCGTCGGTGGTTTTTAGCAGCGCTTTCAGTTCGTTAAAAGTCAGCGAGCGGTTCACCGCCAGCGCGCTGACGATCCCTAGGCGAATGCGCTCGTGAATCAGCCGATCCAGGTCCGCGGGCGCTGCTTCTCTCGTCGGATTGTGAATGGCTTCCAGGGGGGCGCCGCGCTCGCGAGACCGCTGCACACGGTCTTGATGCGCTGTAGACGGCTTAGCCATGCGATTTCCTGCCAGTGCCCTTCCAACTTGTTCGAGCAAATCCCTTCGAGAATACCCTTTCCATTTTCCCGTCCGATCTTTGGACCATTGTTTGGCTCATAGGTGAAAGGCACTAGCCTCCATAATGCCGGGCGATCCACCAGCCAAAGCCGATCTGCACGACGCCAAAGCCACCGGCCATGAGGGCATCTCCCCAAACGGCCGGCGCGAAAAGCGCTGCGCCGCCAAGCAACATCAGGCACAAACCCATCACCGGCACAACACGCACGGAAAACGCCCCGCCCGTAACAATGGCAGTCCCGTACAACAAGAGCCAAGCGCCCGGCAGGGCGGCGAGAAAGCCCGCGTGATAAAGAGCGTAGGTCAAAAGACCGCCGACGACAATCGGCGGTGCAAAACTAAGAAGGAATTTGCGGCCTGGCCCGGAGAAAAGTGCGGAGTTGGCACGGTGCGCTTTCGTGGCCGCCGTGGGTGCTGCTATGGCCACGGCAACGAAGGCTTCGATCAGCCAGACCGTCAACCAGGCGCGAGGCGTGGTCTGTCGCGAAGCTGCAAACGCGGCCACCAGCGCCGTAACCCCCATCGCCACACCGCCCCAGCCGGGCAAGGCAGTAAATTCGGCGGCGCTCTCCATGGTTCTTCGGATGTAGCGGAGATGATCGGCGGCGCGAGCGTCGATGGGGATGGGCTCACGTTGCGGGGAGCGAAGCGGACCGGAGGTCGCCATAGAGGCAAGGCTACCGAAGAGACTCGGGCCTGTCAAGTACTTTATAGAATAAAGCAGCGGAGGCTTGAATCACGCCTTGCGCGGGTAACGGCCCCTCAGCGAAATGACGCCGCGCCAGGTACAGCAACTCCGGGTCGAACCCAAATCGCTCAATCGTCTGTTGCTCGAAGATGATCGCGCAGTTTTCGCGCCGAAACGCTTTGAAACCGCATTGCGTATCGACAAAGGGAAGCCACAAGATAACTCGCACAATTTTGTTGAAAATGATTCCGGCGAATTCGCGGAACCGAGACTCGTGCACACTGATCAGGCTGCGGTCCATCGCCCGAGAGCCAATAGCAACGTCATTGGTCTCCAAAGCGGCTATGAGTTTGCCGGCTTCCTCAATCGGCGCGGAGAGATCCGCGTCGGTGAAAAGCGCGATGTGGCCACGCGCCTCCAGCATGCCGTGGCGTACGCTGTATCCTTTGCCTCGGTTGACACCATTCGATACCACACGCAGCGTGGGGATCTTGATGCGAAAATATTCAGCCACCGCGGCCGTGCCGTCCTTCGAGCCGTCGTCCACGACGAGAATTTCCGCTTTCCGCCCAGAGGTCGAAAGGTATGCCGCAATCCGCTCCAGCGTGGCGGAAAGGCGCGATTCCTCATTGAAAGAGGGGATGATGACGGAGAGGTCGGGGACCGTCGGACTCATCGCTAGGAAGGTTCCCGCCAGCCATGGTAGCCGACCAGCGGCACAAATCGGCAGCCTTCCAAAATCCTTGTTGGGAAAGTATTGCCATGTCTCTTGATAAGCTGCAATTCCTGATGTTCCGCGGCCCCCACGGGGAGAATCATGCGGCCGCCCTCAGCAAGCTGCGCGAGGAGCGGCTTCGGAACCTCGGGAGCGGCAGCGGCAACGAGGATGGCGTCGAAAGGAGCGAGTTCCGGCAGGCCGAGTGTGCCGTCACCGCAATGAACATGGGCATTCGCGTAGCCGAGCCGCGCTAGCTTCGCGGAAGCACTGGAAGCAAGCTCCGGCCTCCGCTCGATGGTAAAAACTTCCTCGGCTAGGCGGGAGAGAACGGCGGCCTGATAGCCGCAGCCCGCGCCAATTTCCAGCACCCGGTCGCCTGGCTGCAAGTGCAACGCAACGGTCATGGCCGCAACAATGTAAGGCTGCGAAATCGTTTGACCACCGCCGATGGGCAAAGGGAGGTCATCATACGCGTGCGGACGCAGCTCCTCGGCAACAAATTCGTGCCGCGGCACTGCCGTCATCGCCCCAAGCACAGCGGCATCGTTGATGCCGCGGCGGCGCAACTGCTTTTCAATCATTTCGAGACGCTGTGCAGCGTATTCTTTTTTCTCAAGCATGTGTGACTGCCGACGCATGTCTTTCCCATGCGCCGGTTTTCAAAATCTCTTCCATTTGTCCGAGGGTAAAGTCGCATTCATCTTCGCGATTGTAGAAGTGTGGCGACAAGCGCACGCCGGCTTTGGGACGGTAGTCGACCATGATGTCCCGGGCCAGTAGCTCGCGGCAAACCTCGTAGGCATGGGGGCATTCCACTGAAACCGTTCCGGCACGCTCGGCAGGGTTTTCCGGTGTATTCACGGGCCAGCCGCGAGATCGAGCGCCTTCGATGAGGCGCGCGGTCATCCGCACGGACTTCTTGCGGATTGCTCCGATGCCGGCCTTGTTGACGATCTCCAGTCCGGGCTGGCACGCGTAGAGCGCGGGAATGTGTGGAGTGCCGTTCAGATAGCGGAAGGAGTCGTCGCGCGGATCGATGGGGCCGGTTTCGAAAGCAAAGGGACTGCGGTGCGCGATCCAGCCTGTGAGCGCGGGGCGCAGTTTCGCCCGCAAATCTTCGCGGACGTACAGGTAGGCGACACCCGGTCCGCCACAGAGCCATTTGAGGACTCCCCCTACCGCAAAATCAACACCCAGGCTGCGCACGTCGAGAGGGATCGTGCCGGCGGCCTGAAAAACATCGAGAATCACGTGCGCGCCGACGCGGTGCGCCCGCTCGATGATGGCACGCGCGTCGACGATGCAGGAACTGCGGAAAAGAACCTGCGAAATCGGAACGAGGAGCGTCCTCTCGTCGATGGCCGCGAGCAGCTTATCGAGATCAATTCGAATGTTGTCCGGCGAGGGAATGACTTCGACGCGGGCCCCGAACCGGCTTTGTTCGTGGTAGAAATACTGGATCGAAGGAAACTCCAGCTCGACCATCACGACTTTGTTGCGAGGCCCGCGGAAGTCAAAGCAGGAGGAGATCACCGCCTGGGTGAGCGTCACATTCTGATGCAACGATATCTCGCTCGCGCCCGCTCCGATCAGCGGAGCGATCTGGTCGCCCACGCCAACGGCCATCTCCCACCACCCTTCCTCCCATGCGCGAACTCCGTGTTCCGCCCAGGAATCGGCGTAGGAACGCAACCCCTCGTATACGCCGCGAGGCATCGCACCCAGCGAATTGCTGATCATATATGTGGTACGGTCCAGGATCGGAAACTCCCCGCGCCACTTCAGAAGTTCATCCATCGTGCGGTCCTCCTTCGACTGGTCTGCTGGATCGGACTTTCCTCCAAGCAAAGTAGCATACCGTGATGAACGCCAGCCAGGGTGCTCCGGCCCGCAAGGTAATGCGAAATCCGGGCACCCACCAGGTGGAGACCATGACGGCTACTAACCCCGCCAACCCCAGGAGGGACGCCCAGGGCCCGGGCGGCCCCAGTTGAAGGTATGGTCTTGCCAACCGTTTGTGAGAGCGACGGAACGCAACATGCGTCAACAACGTAATCAGCCATGCAAACAGCGCCCCAAACGTGCTCAGCCCGATCATGAAAACAAAAAGTGAATCTTTAAAGTACTCCGAAAGAACAAGTGCCGCTACCATTCCTCCTGCCGAAGCCAGCACTGCGACCACCGGCATGTTCTTTCCGCTCAAGCGGCCCACCGCCGCTGGAAGATAGCCGCCGCGCGCCAGGGAAAAAGCCAGCCGCGCCGCAAAATACAAATTGGCGACCGCACTGGAGAGCGCCGCCGTCAGCACTACGAAATTCATGATGTGACTCGCCGCAGGAATACCCACGGTCTGAAAAACACGCACAAACGGACTTTCACCGAGCCCGATCCGCGTCCACGGAACAATTCCAACGACAACCGTGAGCCCCGCGACGTAGAACAACGCCAGCGCAGCGAGTGTCCTGCGCATTGCCTTCGGAACTGCCACACTTGGGTCCGCCGCTTCCCCAGCCGTGCTTCCCACAACTTCGATTCCGAAAAAGCTGAAAAGCCCCAAAACGACGCCCAAGCCGACGCCCTTCCAGCCGTTCGGAAGAAAGCCCCCGTGTGCCGTGTAGCTCGCGAAGCCGACTTTCGGAAATCCCACGCCGGATAGCAGCGCCGTCCCTAGCATCAGAAAAGCAACGATGGTCACTACCTTGATCATCGAAAGCCAATATTCAACTGTTCCAAGGCTTCCGATGCTGGTGGAGTTGACACAGAGAATCACAAGCGAGAACAAACCAATCCAAACCCACGACGGCGTTTCCGGAAACCAGAATTTGCAATAAATCGACGCGGCCACGACTTCGCTGCCGACCACCACCATCATGCATACCCAGTAGGTGAGCCGAACGGCAAATCCCGCCCACGGATGCAAGTACATCTCCGCGTAGAGGCCAAACGATCCTGCCGCCGGGTGCGCCGCAGCCATCTCCGCCAGCGCCCACATCATCGTCACGGCGATACACGCTGCGCCAACAAAGCTCAGAATCACCGCCGGCCCCGCCAGCTTCACGGAAATGGCGCTGCCTAGAAACAAACCCGTCCCGATGCTGCTGCCTAACCCGATCATGGCGACCTGCCACGGCGAGAGGTCCTGGCGGAGCCCTTCTTCTCGCTCAATAATCGCCTTGGGATCGGGCGCTCCCGCGGACGCGCCTCTCTGCATTTCCGTCTCGCTCATCGCGAGGCATCGTAGCAGAAATCCGCTCGCCCTTGCCGGACCTGAACGTTGGGCCAGTGAACGACGCGGCACGACTGTACCGCGATCCATTCGCGCCGCTGCACGGCTCTTCCTAAAATCGGAGGCGTGGCGCAGATACGAGCGCAGCTGCCGCGGAGGCACTCATGAAAGCGGTCCTTGCACTGGTCATTATTTATGTCGGCACGTTTTTCCTAGTGATTCAGGGAGCATCACAGAACTCCGTGCAAGCGGCACGGCAAAGCACGACCCAGGAACAGAACAACGCTGCCCCTTCTCGGGCAAATTCCTCCGTTGACCCGGCGAAAGAAGCGGACATACGTTCGCTGATGGAGCTGGTCGGCGCGCGGGACCTCGTGCAGGACGGCGCGAACTCCGCCATCGAACAGTCCCGGGAAAAACTGCTCGTCACCGTGCCCAACAACGACAAAGGCCAGGCCTTTGTGAATGCCTTCGCCGCCAGCTACCAGAAGAAATTTGACGTCGGCCAGGTCACAGATCAACTCGTGAAATCTTACGACAAGCACTTCACCGATGACGAAATCAAGGGGCTGCTGCAGTTTTACGGTTCGCCGCTGGGTCAGAAGGTCGCCGCGGAAATGCCCAAGATCGGGCGTGAAACGCAGGTTGCGATCCGTGCTGCGAACACGAAGGCCGCCAAGGATGCGCTCGCGGAATTGAAGCAACAGGATCCGGAGATTGGACAGTCCGCACGGCTCGGGAACGGCCAGGGCCAGCGCCTCTGGCAGCACCGCCGGGGACAACAGCGTGGACAAGGGCAAGCGTCCCAGGAAGCAGCAGCCCAACAGCAAAATCCGCAATAATGCGAATTGCAGTTCAGGAAGCGCTTTCCGGCTACTTAAAGCGCTTTTTGATTTTTATGTCAATGCCGAACGTTCCGTTCTGATCGCGCAGCCCGACAATGGAGACGTTCCGGTCCACGTTGTATTCCACTTGAATGACCTGCTGCTGCGTCGAGCTCACATTCGAAACATAGGTGATGGTGAGGTTGCGAGTAATCTGTTGCTCGACAGTAATGCGCGACGCCGCGCTTTGTTGGGAGCCCGTCGAGCCCACTCCGGCGAGGCCCGGATCAACGCGAAAGCGCGTTATCCCGAACAGGCGTTCCAGGCGGCCGCCTAATTGGCTTGAGATCGCTTCCGAGAGTATCGCCGACGCCCCTGCTGTTCCGCTCTGCGAAGTACCGCCACTCCGCGCGGTAGCCTCGGAGCTGGTTTGCCCCAGAGCCAGCAAGGTCACGATATCGTTCGCCGGTAAGGGCGGATCGGAGCGATACGCCAGCGTGAGCTTGCTGGCCGGGCCATTGAAATTCAGCGTAATCTCATATTGCTGAATCGTCGTGGTTGCTTCCACATTCAAAACCGGATCCAGCCGGAACGGATTGGAAAAGTTCAAATCGCCCCGCGAAACGCGGTAACGATTGCCCGCAAAATATAAATTACCGGATAGGATGTGGATGTGCCCTAGAAGAATCGGATGCTCCCAAGTTCCACGCACGCGCAAATTCGCATCGGCCTGCAGTTGCGCGCCGGGCCATTCCATGCGCGCATCGGGCGCCGATAAGGCTTCGACATCGAATTGCAGATTACGCAAGTACGCTGAACTGGTGGTCGGGCCACGGATGCCCTCCTTCGCCGACACCAATATGCCCGCGACCTCGAGACCTTGCGTGAGAGTGACTCGATCGATGGTCACCCGACCGGAGAGCAGTCCCGCTGCCGGCGTGCCGGTCAGCCTCAGTGAACCTCCCACAAGCCAGCTGATGCCCTCCGGATAGCGGATGCGCACGCGATCGGTGCGAACGCTGACGTCGTAGCGAAGCGGGCTCTCCGCGTAATTCACGCTGCCGGTAAGATACAGTGTGCCTCCGCCAGATTCCGCGCTCATATTCTCGAGGGTCAGACGCGTCGCGTCGAATACCATGTCTCCCTTGATGGCGCTCAGTCCCGTGGGGAAATCCTTAGCGCGGGCGAAAGCGTTCTCGATGTGCACGCGGCCGGCGATGCGCGGCCGGTCCAGTGTCCCTTCGAAGGAAGCGTTGATTTGCGCCGGACCGCGTGTGTCGATATTGGGGACAAAACCGCTGAGAAGCCGCAGATCCAAAGCGCCGTTGAGGCGCAATCCGACCGAGCGGCGCCCCGCAAACAGCACCGCACCGGCAATCTGCAAATTGGTGTCCGTTCCGCGCAGTGTGACTGGGTTGATCTCCAGGCTATCCTTCGTCGATCGGAAATGAACCGGGCCGCTGTTTTCCAGCCGCACGTTGGCGTAATTCATTGCCAGACGCGACAGATTTGTATCCGCGATGATGCCCTGCGGCTGTTTCAGCGATCCATTCACAGAAATATCGCCATCGGCGTACGCATGGCCGCTGAATTCTTTCAGATGTAATGCGGTGAGCAGGAAGGGGTCCAGGTCAATGTTCTTGATCGAAACCTTCCCACTCAGCGGATAGGGATCGGCAAGTCCGAGTGTGTAGCCGCCGGAAACTTCTCCTGTTGTCATGGCGGAGCCCAATTCCAGGTGTGCCGTGCGGCCGTCTGACGTCAGATTGCCGGTGAAGCTTCCCACCGTCACCTGGCCAATTCGGAGGTCCACGACTCGAAACGTCCCTTCGCCGAGCGGCGTCCTCAACGGGCCATTGGCCTTCAGCCGGAAAGATACCTGGCCTCCTACAGGCAGGCGCGTCGATTGCAATTTTTCAAAATTTTCCAGCGGAAGCGCAGCGCCCACGAGGTCCGCGGAAAGCGTCTGATCCTCGTAGCGGTAACCAACCGAGCCGGTGACAATTCCCGCGCCCCGCCCATTTTCTTTTCCTGGCGGGAAGAATCGCAGCTCCGCGTCCGCGATGCGCACCTCATCTGGCGACACATTCAGTTGCCCGCGGAGCCGATCGAAGGACAGTCCATACACTTTGCCATCGGCCAGATCGAAGAGGCCGGCAACGTTCGGGTGCTCTCGCGTGCCTCGCCCGTGAAATTGCCCCGTCAATGAACCCTTCACGGGGAAAGGCATCCCGAGCAGTTGTTCCAGACTTTCTGCCGGGATTTTTTCCAGATTCACATCGGCTGTCCAGTCGTTCCCAGGCAGGAAATCCCATTTCGTCAGGGAAAGTCTTCCTTCGATATCCGCTTCCGTGTCGCCACTGCGGGCATGTCCGCGCCCCAGCGCCAGCTCCACGGGCGAGTAGGTCAGATCACCCTCGAGGAAATCCACGAAGACGCCGTCGTAACGCGCGCGCTCCGCGCGCAGGTGTCCTTGAAACGCTGGGCCGTCGGAGGGGCCCAGGATCTTGCCATCCCACCGCACACTCCCCGAGATTGGTTTCGCAGCTTCCGCGGAACCCGGCGCAGCTCCGCGCACTCCGTCAATAAAATCCTTGTAGGTTTCCAGTGCCCCCGTCTCAAAACGCACATTCAACTTTGAGTTGTGCGGAGCCAGAATGCCGTCGATGGTTCCGCGCGACGATGGCGTTTCGAATTCTCCGGAGTCGATCGTCAGAACATTGGGATCATAACGATAGCGGAATCTCCAGGCTGCGCTCACGGGTTGATGGTGTTCCGCCGGTCGTTCGGCAGTCTCCCATATCGTATTCGCGGAGATTTCGAAGTGCTGGAACGCTCCGCTCCAGGTTTCAACTGTGTCTGCGGTGATCCCTGCGTCCCAGTGCAGCTCGTCGATAGGGAAGTCGCGATGCTCGATCGACGGGAGTACCGCCGCGAGCCTCACCTCTTGCACATGGGTGTCTGCCCTGAATCGCAGCCCGTCGAATTGCATCGTCACGCGCCCGGTCACCCTTCCACCAAAAGCTCCGGCAAAAAAATCCGGAATCTCGAGTCCACGGTTGTCGATTCGAAAGCTGCCGCGGCTAGTGAGTCCGGTCGCATGAAAGTCCACGTACGGAAGCGCGATGTTCTGCCCGGAATAGCTCCCGCTGCCATTGAACCGGCCGCCGGCGAACCTGCCTTCTCCGCGTAGTTCGACCCGCCCTGTCGGCACCGCGGGTTCACGCAGCGTTTCCCGGAAATCCAGTAGATCGACCCAGCCGCGGTACCGGAAACTCCATTGCGGATTCGAGAATCCATTCATTTCAGCCTGTGCATCGAGGTGCGAGTGCCCCGCGCTGAAGACTCCCTGCTCGAGGGTGAAGCCATCGCGCCAAAGCGTGAACTTCGCCGTCAGCCCCACGGGCAGGGGCGCGTAGCGCTTCGATGTGAACTGCATGGTCTGCCAGTTCAGATTGCCGAGATACAATGGATGGTCTGGCGTGCCCCCTGCCTCGAGCCCGAACCGCAGATCTCCCCCATGCAACGTGACCGGTCTCTTGATGTCATTGTAGAGAAGCCACCCGTCAGAGATCTCGAGGCGCCGGATGTGCAATTCGAATAGGGTGTCGCGCAGCGGTTTGCTTGTGGAAACAGCACGCGGAGGCGTGGGCACATTTGTGGCGCCGTTCTTTTCGACTCGGATGTGAACGTGAGGCTGTTGGACCACGAGCTCGTTCAACGAAATCCTGCGGCCCCAGAACGAATCGATGCGCAGACCCGCTTGCACTTCCTCTGCGGTAAAAAGTGGTTCCGTACCCAACTGCTCCTTCCCGTGGATCACTAAACCCTTGATCGTTACCCGCATGGCCAGCCATTGAATCGACAGAGTGCGCAACTCCACCTTGCCCCCGGTCATCCGCTCCAAACGGCTTAACAGCAGCCGGGTCAACATCGGGTTGCCCGCGCCGCTGACAAAAAATCCGACAACCGACAAGACCCCGATGATTGCCAGAACCCAGGGTGTATGGATGATCCAGCTCCAGATGGGGTGGCGGGTCTCGCGCGTCACTTCGACCCTCCGGCCGGGAGGCTTTCGATGTGCAGGCGCGCCCTGCTCTCCTTCAGCCACTTCTCTGCTTGTTCGTTGATTCCCCGTTGCACCAGCGCTTCCTGGATGAAGTCACGCGCGGCATCCAGAGTCGGCGGCTCTTGCCCGCGCGCTTTCGCCTGCGGCACGACTGTATTTTCATAAAAATCTTCGATCGCTTTGGAATCCACTTGCACGGCGGGGCGAAAGCGCGAGTCGAGGTAGCTGCTCAAGTACAGTTGCGACGCCACGATTCCACGCACTTCCGCGTTGCTCAACCCGCTCTGCTTTCTCCTTGCTTCGTATTGCTCCGCCGACGGAAACGAATTCCGCAGACGTTCGAGTTCACCGTCAATCTCTGCGTCGGAGGGGTGGGGGAAGCGCGATACGTCGGCCTCGGTTCGTACCATCCACTGATCGATCAGCCGGTCGAGAATCTCGGCGTCGCCTTCCGACTTTCCATCAAGGAATTGCTGGTAGCGGCTGAGCGCGCGGATGTCGCTCCAAAGAATGATGTCGTTTTCAACGCGCGCCGCGATGCGGTCCACGGTTTCCTGTGGCGCCGCCATTCCCCCGGCATTGGTTATCAGCAGCGAGAGCAGAAGAACGCGAATCGCCAGTTCGCGCACTAGAAGCTCGACCCCAAATTGAAAAAGATCTGAAAACCGGGAAGTCGTGTGGCTTGCTGGCCGAGCGAGCCAACCTGGCAATTCGTGGCAGTGCTCGGACACGGAATCGGTATGACAAACAACGGACGATTGATCTGATATCCGAAATCGATTCGAATGGGCCCCACCGGCGTCTTATATCTCACCCCCAGTCCGACCGTGTGAGCAAAGTAGTTGAGTTCGTTCGTGCAGTTTGTGACGCACACGGGCACGTTCGTTGGTCCTGCAGGCAGTGCCGGATTTTGCAGCGCAAAGGTAGGCTCCGGCAGCGTGCTCCGGAAGGAGATCCTGCTCAACCGGCTATACACGTTTCCGCCGTCATAGAAAACGGCGCCCCCCAGGGCCGTCCCGATGAACGGCAAGTGCATCGGGAAACGGAATTCCTGGTTGAGCACCAGCATCGCCTGCCCGCCAACCGGGAAGCCCGTGCAGGCGTCTCGCGGTCCTGCTTGATTGAGCGCGAAGCCGCGAAGAGATGTTCCGCCGCCCGCAAAGAAACGCTCCGGAAGCGGGATGATTGTTGGCGTTGGACCAGAAGGCGCCGTATTGGCGGTGCACTGCCCGGGCGCGGGGGCGGGGAAACTCAAGGAAACTGTGTCGCGATACGGCACAAGTAAGCCGAATCGCGTGGAACGCGCAAAACTGAACCGGCGCTTGATCGGGTGGTAGGTGGAATCTTGAAAGAAAAACCGCAGGAAGCTTGCGCTGGAGCCAAAATTAGTGTCTGCATCGCTGAAATCGGCGCTGTTGAAACTGCCTTTCGAAGCGTCGGCGGGATTGTCGCGCGAATCGCGGAACCACGTCACCCCGAATTGCGAAACCAGTGTTGGCTGGTTGAAAAGCGGAATTTCCTCGCTCAGAATCTTGAGATTGGAGACGCGCACTTGGCGAAAGGCGTAACGATACAGCACCGTCGTCAGTGGCGTGAGTTGCTCGGTCAATTGCACTGAACCCTCGTAGCGCACTTGCGTAAACGTATTGATATCGCGCGTTTTCTCCGCGAACGCTGTCCCCTGAAAACTAAAGTGCGAATTCGCGAAAGCATTCGGCACCGAATACCCCAGCAACGCGCGCCCTTGCAAGGTGCTACCGCGCAGTTTGAAAGAGAGTGAGTCCCCGCGCCCCGTTAGGTTTAGCTTGCTGACCTCCAGTATTCCGCGAGGAGCGGCTTCGATCTGTGCCCCCGTGGGGCTCGTCGTACTGGCTAGCCTTTGCACTTCGAATCCCCCTCCGTAGGCCACCGTGTAGCGCTTGGCTTCCTCAACCAGAACCGCGATGTCCTTCTCAGGATTTGTTCCCCCGGGATTCTGAGGCTCAATCGTTACACGATTGAAGACCCCGAGGTTGTACAGGCGCCTTTGCGATTCCACCACGTCCCGCTCGCGCAGCGGTTCTTCGACTTTGATGTGTACCTCTCGATGGATTACTCCCGGTCGCGTGTGTTCGTACCCGCCAATGAAAATTTGCCGCACGCGCGTTTGCGGACCTTCTTGAACGTGATATACCAGCTGAACCGCCTCAGCCTGCTCGATCGCCGGCTTGGACTCTTTTTCCTTTTGCTCCTTTTTTCCATTTCCCTGCAGGGAAGCCGCGCTCCCGCCTGTGTCCGCTTTTTGCGCCTCCGGACCGGCGGAAACCCGTTCCGCTGTCGCCGAAAAGCTCGCTTCAGGAAATCCTTCGTTAAAATAAAGCGCCAAAATGTTGTCCCGGTCCGTCGTCACCCCGAAATCCGAATACGGCTGTCCTGGAGTCGAGCCTACAACGCCGAGAAGCTCATCCTCCTTGAAAGTATGAATCCCCTCAATCGACAACGACGCGACGCGCGTTTGCTTCCCTTCCTGGATTTTGAAGCCAATAAACACGTCGCCCTCTTTGCCTTTGTAATTGTCTTCGACTTGCGCCTCGACCTTGGCATCGAGAAAACCGTTGGCCTGGTAGAGGTCGCGCATCGATTGCGCGTCGGAATCAACCAGCCTCCGGCTAAACCGTCCCGCCGATCCGATGGCGCCCCCGAAGATTTGCAATCGGCTTCGCAGCAATTCCTCATCGAAGTACCTGTTCCCCGTGATTTCGATTCCGATCAGTTTGTGGCGAACGCCCCGTTCCACCGTGTAACTAATAATCTCTTCCGTGCTCGGCGCAGCTCCGCGATTGGACTTCTCCTCATGCGTTTCGGTCGTGTAATTTACTTCCGCGTCGAAATAGCCCTCGCGTTCCAATCGCTCGCGAACATTGCGTTTTCCCTCCTCCAGAAGGTCGCCGTCAACGGCCCCCTCCTGATAGACGGGGATTAGTTTTTTCAACTCGCCCTGGGAAAACTTCGCACCCGTCAAGGTCACCTGCACACGCGGTCCTTCCGTGACCTCCAGGTCGAGGGGAACCGTGTTCTTCGCGGCATCATAGTCGCCTCGGTGCACCGCCGCGCGCCCGCTGAGATGCCCCTTCTTGGCCAGAAATTTTCGGATGCGCTCCGTCCCACGCTGCAGCCTGGCCGACGTAATCGCGCTTCCCGCTTTCATCTTCATTCGCGAGAGAATTTCGGCATCGCGATACTCTGTCCCGTTCTTCAGTTCGATGAGCTCGACCCGCACGCGGGGACCAGGCTTCACGTGCACCACAATGTCCATCTGATGCCTTCCGCCGGTACGTTTGCCCAAGCACGAGCTGCATCGCCGCTGCTGCAGAGGCCTCGCTGGGCGGCGCCGCGAGACCCTCGATGCGCACCTGGTTGAAAAACAGATTCTCCCGTACCACGAAATCCAATCGCACTCCATCCGCTACCGGCGTCACGACCGCCTGCAGATCGCTGTAGTCCCCCGTTCGATAGAGCGTTCGCAAACTTTCCGCGATTTTCCCCCGGTCCAGCGCTTTGCCGGTTTCTGCCGCGATTCCGGAGGGGGAGTCGGACAAAACTTGGCCATCTTCTTTGACGATGCGGATCGCCACGACCTTCGGGTCTTCCCTCTCAACTCCTGGCGCGGCAGCGTCTTGCGCCGTCTGCGCGTGCGCTAGCGAGGCTCCCGTCAGGAGCGCGAGCGCTACAATCCCTCGCAACCCATTGGCCCAGCCCAATTTCATCTTTCCATTCGCTCAGACGAAGGTTAGCACAGCGGCGTTGCCTCTCCTGTCCCCTTTGGCGCTATGATGTAGCTTAGTAGGCGCGTACGATGCGCCTGCCGGGGCCGTGCCTTTCGTGAACGATTCTCTCCAGGAAAAATACTCGCGCCAGATACTTTTCACGGGAATCGGCCCGGAGGGGCAGCAGCGGCTGCTCGCCTCCCGGGCGGCCATTGTCGGCTGCGGCGCCATCGGCGCTGCTGCCGCCAATCTTCTTGTACGCGCCGGTGTCGGCTATCTGAGAATCATCGATCGCGATTTCGTGGAACCCTCGAACTTGCAGCGCCAGACCCTCTTCGACGAGTCCGACGCCCTCAAGCGTCGACCTGCTCCTCGATGGCACTGACAACTTCGAATCCCGCTTCCTAATCAACGACGTCGCCGTGAAATCCAGCCGGCCTTGGATCTACGCCGCCGGCGTCGCCAGTTACGGCCTGACCATGACGATTCGTCCCGGCGCGACGGCCTGCCTCGCCTGCCTTCTCGAATCCGGCACCGCCGCCCAGGGACTCGAAGAGACCTGCGACACCATCGGTATCCTCGGGCCAATCGTTAATCTCATCGCCTCGCTGGAAGCGGCCGAAGCCTTGAAACTCCTTTCCGGCCGTTCGGAGGCCCTTCATGGGCGCTTGCTCTCGTGCGATGTCTGGACCGGCCGCATGCAATCCATTGGGGTGGCGCGCAATTCCGAATGCCGCGCTTGCGCCCGCCGCGATTTCACCTATCTTGCAGGAGAAGCCCAGCCCCGAGTCACTCTTTGCGGACGTGATTCCGTCCAGATTCACGAACGCGCCCGGGCTATCGACCTCGGCGTTCTCGGACTTCGCTTGAAACCACTCGTCGACGACGTACGTCAGAACGATTTTCTGCTTCGCTTCCGGATTGCGCCGTATGAAATGACCGTCTTCGCCGACGGGCGCGCCATTCTCAAGGGCGCCAGGGATCCCGCCGTGGCGCGCTCTCTCTACGCCAGGTACATCGGCGCCTGACCTCGTAGTTCTCTTCCGCTTCGAAGTTTGCGATTCAGCGAAGGTGCCCAGAGCGTCCGAACGAACCTCGCATGTTCGAACGGTCGATGTTTTCGCGCAGATTCATCAACGTCAGGAAGGTGCTCAGGATTCGCGCCTTCAGGTCGTCCGTCAGGTGCAGGCCGCTGGTCGCCACGCGCGCCAGGGATTCCCCGTTCTCCGTGATGAACTTCATGATTTCGCGCTGGCGCTCCTGCGGTGCGTTGCCCAGCGCCGTCTCCCGCCGCATCTCCGAGCAGTTGGTCTCCAGCGCCAGCGTGAAGTGCAGCACGCACAGCCGCTGCTCCGCGAGCGCCTCTGGCGAATCGTTCTTACATCCCGAAATTTGGCAAGAGGTTCCCATAGAGCCTTCGACGCTGAAAGATTAGGTTACCTCTCCCGCGCGGAAAATCCAGCGCGTCTCTCGCCGGTGCTGCGAATCGTACATGAGTGGCTTCTCCCGCGTCTCGCGCTTTGCATGGCCTCTGGCCCGGACAAATATGCAAAATACATTTGACAGCAGTATGCAGCCCCGTGTATAAAAATACAGAGACGAGTTTTCTCTATAAACGATGAGCGCGCACAAGACATTTCGTCACGGTCAAATCCTTCGCCTGGTCTCCGATCAGCGCATCGCCAACCAGGAAGAGCTGCGCCACCGGTTGGCCGCACAAAACCTCCGTGTCACTCAGGCCACCCTTTCGCGCGACCTGCAGGAGCTCCGGCTGATTAAGACGCACGAAGGCTACAAGCCCGCCACCGCTCTGCCGGAAGAATCCGCGCCTCTGCCCCCGCTGGCTCGCGCTCTCGGCGAATTTCTTCTCGATATCCGGCCCGCGGAAAATCTTCTCGTGTTGAAAACGCCTCCCAGCGGCGCGCAACCTCTGGCCGCTGCCATCGATGGCGCCAAATTAGCGGAAATTGCCGGAACCATTGCCGGTGACGACACAGTTTTAATCATCACGCCCAATAAGAAGTCGCGCGAATCACTTCAGAAGAAGATCGAAGCCCTGGTGAAATGAGAAATCTCCACCAAGTTGCGGTTGTGGGCGTCACCGGGTATACCGGTCTCGAACTGGCGCGGATTC
>WNFI01173550.1_pt1 | contig 17551 bp, 15 predicted proteins | sample 5400471 | NCBI WGS metagenome assembly WNFI01 (sample SAMN13153348, study PRJNA577476) | soil metagenome | isolation source: 100 cm saprolite on Douglas fir-dominated hillslope | place: USA:California | collected 2013-09-17 | reverse complement strand
CGGCCGAGCTTGGTCACGCCGTCGACCAGGCGCGCGACCTCAGGTCCGAACTCGCGCTCCACCTCTTCGGCGGTGAGCGCGGTGTCCTCCACGGTGTCGTGTAGAAGGGCGGCGGCGATGGTCGGCGCGTCGAGCTCCAGGTCGGCGAGGATCGCCGCAACTTCGAGCGGGTGGTTGACGTAGTCCTCGCCAGACAGGCGTCGCTGCCCTGTGTGGGCGCTCGAGGCGCGCTCATACGCCTTCCTCACCACCTGCTGGCCCTTCGCGTCCAGGTGGTCGGCGACCTTCAGAAGCTCTGCAACCGTCATCTGCTGTTGAGTGAGAGTTTAGGCATGACTCTGTTGAGCCTTAGCCCCCCTCCTTATCCAGGTTCCGCTTTACGGGCACGCTCCTAGACTTACCCATCGCTGTGGTGACTCGATCGCGGTGAATTCAGAAAGGGCCAGATTCGCGCTCAGAATCGGGTTCTCGGCCGCCGCCGCCGCGCTGGTCCTGGTCGGCGCGTCGCTGAACGTCACCGGCCGCACCGGCCTCGCGGCGTTCCTGGCGGGCGTGGCCGGCCTGTTCGCTCTCGTGGCGGGAATCCTCAACCGGAGCTGGAAGGGCTCCGTCCCTCTCGGTGTCGCGGCCCTCTTGCTGGTGCTGTTCTCGGCCCAGTTCAACCTGCGCGACAGCGGCCTGCTGGTCCATCTCACGGGATTGCTCCTACTGGGCCTTGGCGGTTTTGTCGGGAGCATCGCTTATCGCAGCCTGTCAGACGCGATCAGGAGCCATGTCATCGAGCTGGATCACCTGCGGGGACAGCTGGAGCACAGGCATCGAGCGTTCCTTGCGGCCACGTCTGACGCTGAAAACACCCGGCCGCTAAGCGACATCGCGGGGCTCACGGCGCACATCGCACACCTCGCGAGCGCCGACCTCGCCTGCTACTACGCCTCGACCGCCGACGAGAAGCAGTTCGTGCCGCAGCCGCCCGGAATCGGGCTCGAACGGCTCCATCCCCAGCCCGTGACACGCCACGCGAAGAATGCCGGTCCACTCTTGAGTGCGATCGAGTCGAGCAGCGAATACGTCGGCAGCGACCAGACCGGGCTGGCCGAGCTCTTCAACTACGTACCCGATGAGGTCCACGTCGCCAGCTTGATGGCGGTCCCCATGCACTTCGGCGAGCACGTCGGCGGCTTCATCCTGCTAGGCAAGAAGGCCGGCGACTTCGACGATGACGACCGCAGGCTGGCGATCACCCTGATCAGGCGCGCCGCCGCTCACCTCGCGAGCGCCCAGGCGGTTGCACTGTCGCGGAGGGAATCGGCTCGCTACTCGCTGTTCAACGAACTGGTCAAAGAGGCGGCCGGCAAGACGATGGACGAGACGATCCGGCTTGTGCTCGAGAAAGGCAAGCAGGTCATTCGCTTCGATGCGGGCAGCGCGGTGATGTTCCAGCCCGACCAGACTTACGTCACTCTCGGCGGGGCCGGCGGAGCGGGTCCCATCGAAGGACCGCTGGCAAAGGTTCGGGACGGCGAGGCGGTCCTGCGCAGCCTGATCACGCAGGACGAGCACGTCTACAGCGGGCAGCGGTCGGAATCGAATGGCGGGGCCGTCAACGAAGCCCTCACGCCGATCCACGGCCACGAAGGGGTCATTGGTGCTCTATGCCTCGGGCGCAACGGTACCGCCGGCTTCACCCAGCGCGACCTGCCCGCCCTCGACGAGCTCGGATCCATGGCCGGGATCGCCCTCGAGAACTCGATCATCCTGCAGGCGGTCACCGGCCAGGCCTCGAAGCTCGACACGACTCTCGACGCCCTCGGCGAGATCTCGCAGGCGCTGACCACCGTCACGCAGGGTTCGAAGGTCCTCGAGCAGAAGACGCTGGAGACCGCGGTCCGCGTGACGATGAGCACCGCCGGCCTGCTGACTCGTAAAAATGCCGAAGGCAACCAGGCCGTGATCATGTCGCTCGGCTTTCCGGAAGCCGTCAACGCGATGTACTTTCAAAACGGCCAGGGAATCGTCGGTGCGGTGATGCTCAACGGGCGCGCGACGAAGGTTTCCGACATCAGCACCAGCTTCGACCTGGGCAATCCGCCAGACCTGGCCGCCCTGGGCCTTCAATCCGCGATCTGCATGCCGATGCTGGAGGACGGACACCTGTGGGGCACGTTGTCGGTTTTCGACGTCAAGAAGCGGGAGTGGACCGCGAATGACGAGCGAGTGCTCGCGACGCTTGGCAACCAGGGCGTGGTCGCGGTCAGGAATGCGGAGCTGTACGACAACAACCAGCGCAGCATCTGGGAGCTGAAGAACCTGCAGGAAGCACTGCAGGCGGCCACCTCCACCCTCGACCTGAACCAGGTCCTGCAACAGGTGCTGGCCGGCGCTGCGAAAGCGTCGTCGGCCCAGATCGGCTGCCTGGCCCTCGAAGACTCGGGCAAGCTCGTCCTGAAGGGCGGGTTCGGCACGGACTCCACCACCGCGGAACGCCTGGCGCTGGGCCTTGGCGGTGAGATCTGCCGGGACGTCATGAGCACGGGCACTTCGGTGACGCAGGCGATGCAGCACGAAACCGAGAACGACAGCCCGCTGAACCCTCGGGCGGTGCTGTGCGTGCCGATCACCCTGCGCGGCAAGCCGCAAGGCGTGCTGTTCCTCGCCAACTACCAGGTCGGGCACATCTTCACGGACGACCACCGCAACCTGGTGACGGAGCTGGCGTCGCAGGCGGCGGTCGCGATCGACAATGCGCGGCTCTTCCAGGACCGCGAAGAGGTCATCATCTCGTCCCTCCAGGCGCTGGCCAACGCGGTCGACGCCCGTGATCCATACACGCGCGGCCACTCCGAACGAGTGACCCAGTACTCGCTGATGATCGCTCGGCAGATGAAGTACGCGCCGAAGGAACCTGGAGCGTGGCTGCGATTGGAGCGAGGCGGACGCCTGCACGACATCGGGAAGATCGGGGTGCCCGACTCGATCCTGCAGAAAACCGGGAAGCTCACCGACGCGGAATTCGTGCAGATGAAGACGCACCCGGTGGTCGGATTCAACATCCTGAGCGGGCTGAAGATGCTGACCGATGAGCTGGTGATAGTGCGCTCACACCACGAGAGGTACGACGGCAAGGGCTATCCGGACCGGATCAAGGGCGCGGAGCTGCCGATGTACTCATGGATCGTCAGCGCGGCCGACGCGATCGACGCGATGACGTCGGACCGGCCATACAGGAAAGGCATGTCCATGCAGGTTGCGGTGGAGCAGGTGCGGACGGGCGCTGGGACGCACTTCCACCCCGACGTGGCCGAGGCGGTGCTCGATGCGGTCGGCAACGGCTCGCTCAAAGTGATCACGGCCAAGTCGATGTACGAGAACGCGCCGGCGGTCGGAGCGTTCGAGAACCCGACGGGCTGACAGCCGGGGCGGCTACTTTGGCAGCGGATTCCGAACGTTTGGCGCCACACGCGTCGAATCCACTGGCGTATTAGGCACTTTTGGATCCAACCGGCTGATTAGTGGCTCACCAGGGGTCGGCCAGGCTGACGCGGTGCTCGACCGATGACAGCGCCGACCACGGCGTGAACTCGGGGTGTCGGCCAAACGGCCGGATGAAAATTTGCCCAATCGCCGCAATCAGGTTCAGGTCGAACCAGCCGATCACCTTGCCCACTGCGACATAAGGGCGCCTGAGAATGGCTCGCGCAGGCGTCAACACAAGAAGCCAGACGCAGAATGCTAGAGGGACCACGAGCCACAGCAGGATTCCTCGCACACAAAGGAGCCCGAACCACGCCACGGTTAAACCAGCGTGCCTCACCCTAGTCCTCTCCCCGACGGAGGGAGGGAAACTCTTCAGTAGGCTTTTGCGAGCGCGACACGGTATTGGGCCGGTTTCCCGCAGACGAGGCACTTGCCCGAAGGCTTCGCGTCTGGATCGATGGTGCGGATCGTCACGCCGCCCGCCTCAGCCTTCAACCGTTCTTCACATGCTTCGTCGCCGCACCAAAGCACCCACACGAATCCGGCACGCTCTTTGAAATGCGCCACGACCTCGGCGAGCGTCGAGAGCTCGAAGGTGTTCTCCCGCTGAAACGCGAGGGCACGGTCGAACAGCTTCTTTTGAAACGCGTCGAGCTCCGTCCTCAATCGATGCGCGATGCCTGACACGGGCACGCTCACTCGCTCTCGCGAAAGGCGGTCGACCATCTCCACCTGACCGGCGTCGGCGTCGCGTGAGCCGACGTTGAGACGCAAAGGCACGCCTTTCAGCTCCCAGTGCGCGTACTTGTCGCCGGGCCGCTCCTCGCGCCAGTCGATGCGATGCCGGATGCCGGCCGCCTTCAGCTCTGGCGTCCAACCGCCGATGAACGCCTCGACCTTCGCGCGACTGTCCGCATCTCGATAGATGGGAACGATGACGACCTGGATGGGCGCAACCCTGGGTGGCATGACCAGGCCGGAGTCATCGCCGTGCGCCATGACGAGCGCGCCGACCATGCGGGTGCTCATGCCCCACGAGGTGGAGTAGCACAGCTCGCGCTCGTTGTCCTTGTTCGAAAACGAGATGTCGTACGCGCGGGCGAAGTTCTGCCCGAAATAGTGCGATGTGCCCATCTGCAGCGCGAGGCCGTCACGCATGAGCCCCTCGAGCGTCAGCGTGTGGACAGCGCCGGCGAAAGTCTCCGAACGCGACTTCTTCCCTGCCAGCACGGGAACCGCGCACCACTCCTCAGCGACCGAACGGTAGTAGCCGAGGATGAGCTCGACCTCGTCCATCGCCTCCTGCGCGGAAGCGTGGAATGTGTGTCCTTCCTGCCACCAGAACTCGCGAGAGCGAAGGAAGAGCCGTGAGCGCATCTCCCAGCGCACAACGCTGTTCCATTGGTTCGTGAGCTTGGGCAGGTCGCGATGGCTCTGGATGTAGCGGCGGATGAGGTGCCCGATGATCGTCTCGGAGGTGGGGCGAACCGCGAGCGGCTCTTCGAGCTCTTGCATCGCGGCTCCCGCTTTGGTCACCCACGCGACCTCGGGCCCGAAGCCTTCGATGTGCGCGGCCTCCTTCTCGAGCAAGCTGCGGGGAATGAGCAGCGGGAACGCCCAGTTCTCATGGCCGCTCTCTTTGATCATGTCGTCGAAGGCGCGCGTGATCGCCTCCCACATGGCCCAGCCGTAAGGGCGGACGACCATCATGCCTTTGACCCCGGACCAATCCGCCATCTCCGCCTTGCGGACGACGTCGGTATACCAGCGGTCGAAGTCATCGGACATCTTGGTGATGTCTTTCACGAAATCCTGCTGCTCCTCAATTTCCTGCTTCATGGCAATAGCTCCCGTTTAGTGATCGATGAAATCGCATGGGGCCGCCCCGCCGGAGGCGGCTAGCGCGGGAGCTGAGGTTCTGCCGCGATCGCGTCGATCTCGGCCAGCAGCACTTGCAACAGGTCTTCCTGTGGCACGGTGCGGTACATCTTACCTTTCTTGAAAATCACGCCCTTGCCGCGGCCGCCAGTGACACCGATGTCGGCGTGCCGTGCCTCCGCGGGTCCGTTCACCACGCAGCCCATGACCGCGATGGTGATCGGAACCTTGAGCCTGGCGATGTGCGCCTCGACCGCCTTGACCGTCGGCACCATGTCGTACTCGAGGCGGCCACAGGTCGGGCACGCGACCAGCGTCGCGCTCTCGTTGCGGAAGGCAAGCGTCTTGAGGATCTCATGCGCGACGCGAACCTCCTCGCGCGGATCTGAGGTCGCCAGCGAGACGCGGATCGTGTCGCCGATGCCCTCGCCGAGCAGCATGCCGAGGCCCACTGCGCTGCGGATGCTGCCAGCCTCCACGGGACCGGACTCGGTGACGCCGAGGTGGATTGGGTAGGCGCGGGCAGCGGCGAACTTGCGGTTCGCCATGACGTTGGTCCACACGTCGGTCGATTTCAAAGAGACCTTGATGAACCCCGGGCCGTAGTCGAGGTCTTCGAGGATCTTGCAGTGGCCGAGCGCGACCTCGACCATGCGGTCGGCGGTCTGCTCACGGTTGTCTCGATCGATTGCGTGATCCTCGCGCATGCTCTTGTGCACCTCTTCGGGCAGCGAGCCGGCGTTGACGCCGATGCGAAACGGGATCTGCCGCTCCTTGGCCGCATTGACGACCTTGATCACCTTCTCGCGGTCGGGGATGTTGCCCGGGTTCAGGCGCAGACAGTGCACCCCGGCTTCGATCGCCAGCAGGGCGAGCGTGTGGTCGTAGTGGATGTCCGCGATCACCGGCAGCGGGGAGCCCTTGACGATCTCCTTCAACGCCTCGGCCGCCTCGCGGTCCGGAACCGCGGGCCGCACGATCTCGCAACCTGCTTCTTTCAGCTCGTGGATCTGGCGCAGCGTGGCTTTGACGTCGCGCGTGTCCGTCTTGGTCATCGTCTGGACCGCGATCGGCGCGGCGCCTCCGATGACCACGCCACCCACGTTGACCGGGATGGACTTACGTCTGGTGACCATCACTTGATGCCCAGGAATTGCCCCGTCGCGAGTCGCTGGATGTCCAGGAAGCTGATCACCGCGGCAAGGGCGATCAGAGCGACCAGGCCCCACCGCTGAAAGTTCATCTCCGCGGTGCGGTCAAACGGCCTGCGGCGAAGCCACTCGATGATCACCACCACGATGCGGCCGCCATCGAGAGCAAGCAAAGGGAGCAGGTTCGTGAACCCGAGCGCCACCGACAGAAGAGCGACCAGGAACACGTAAGTCAGCAGGCCCTGGTTGACCGATTGGATCGCAACGTCGGCGATTCCGATAGGACCGGTCAGGCCCGAAGGCCCCAACAGGCCGCCCGGGACTTCCCCGGTTATGAGCGACCACATGCCCTGGACGAGAGTGCCCACCGCCACGAACGGGAACTTGATTCCTTCGGTCACCGCGGTCAGCGGGCTGAGCAGCTTCGAAGGGACGCTAACTCCGACCTGGCAGGCGCCCAGCTCGTCACACTTTGGCGTGAGCACGTATGTGAACGGCTGCCCGTTGGCGTGCACGCCGGCAAGTGTCAGCGGGACGCCTGGCGCCGCTCTCTTCTCCGCCACCGCCGCCGGATCCGCGCGCTCCTCCTGCCGGATGAGGCCGGGGCTGCTGTATGGCTTTCCGTCTACCGTGCGGATGCTGTCACCTGGCTGCAAACCCGCCGCGGCGGCCGGTGAGCCAGGCACCACCTTGAAGACTTTCCCAGGGTCCGTGTTGACCTGGGTCAAGCCCGCGCCCGTGATGAGCAGCATCGCGACCAGGAAGTTGGCCGCCGGCCCGCCGGCGAGGATGACGATCCGCTGCCAGGCCGGCTTGGTATGGAACCCATTTGGAGCCTCGAAATCGCCCGCCTCCATGCCACCCATTCGCACGTAGCCGAGGATCGGGAGCAGCCTGATGGCGTAGAGCGTTCCGCCCCTGGTGACCGACCAGAGCTTGGTGCCGGCGCCGATCGAAAACTCGATCACCCGGACCTTGAAGAGCTTGGCGAAAAGGAAGTGCCCCGCCTCGTGCGGACCGATCAGCAGCAGGAACATGCCTGCGACGCCGACCACGTAGAGGACAGGGGTGAGCAGCTGGCTCATTTGGCCCTCAATTTACCGGAAGTGTCTTTCACGTACCCCCTGGCCCAACGGTCAGCTTCGAGGATGTCTTGCAGCGTGTCTCCGCCGCCCGGAAAGGCCGCCAGCGCCCGCTCGACTGTCCGCACGATGCCGCTGAAGGGCATTTCCCCCGCCAGGAAGGCGGTCACCGCCTCCTCGTTGGCCGCGTTCAGCACCGCGGGGCGGCCGTGGCCGGCGGCGGCTGCCTCCCGGGCCAAGCGGACCGCCGGGAAGCGCTTCTCGTCCAGCGGGTGGAATTCGAGGCCGCTGAGCTCCTCCAGGGGGGTTGGCCGGACGGCGTCGGGCAGCCGGTCGGGATAGCAGAGGGCCACGGCGATCGGCAGGCGCATGTCCGGGCGGCCCAGCTGTGCCTTGAGCGAGCCGTCCACGAACTCGACCAGAGAGTGCACGACACTCTGAGGATGGATGCAGACGTCGATCTGCTCGAGCGGCATCCGGAACAGGTGGTGGGCCTCGATGACCTCGAGCCCCTTGTTCATCATCGTCGCGGAGTCCACGGTGATCTTTGGACCCATCGACCAGCGCGGGTGGTTGAGCGCCTGCTCCACCGTGACCTGGTCCAGGTCGAGCTCGGGGTGCGCCCAGAACGGGCCGCCGCTGGCGGTGATGATCAGGCGCCGTACCGATTCGCGCTTCTCGCCCCACAGGCACTGCCAGATCGCGCTGTGCTCGGAATCCACAGTCCTGATTCCGCGTTCGCCGGCCGCTCGCATGACGAGGTTCCCCGCCATGACGAGGACCTCTTTGGTGGCTAGGGCGACATCCTTCCCCGCCTTGAGCGCGGCCATGGTGGGCTCCAGGGCGCGGGCGCCGGGAATGGCGACGACCACGATGTCGCAGCGCGGATCGGTGACCATCGCCTCGACGCGCGCGTCGAAGTCCGGGTCTCCGGCTTGGCCCTGCACCAGGTACTCGGCCTTGCGCTGCGTCGACCGGTGGCCCTCGGTGAGCCCGAAGAGGCGCAGGCGCGATGGATTGCGGTCGATGACGTCGAGCGTCTGCTGACCGACCGAGCCGGTCGCGCCGAGGACCACGACGTTGATGGGCCGCGTCATAGGGGCCCCCGCAAATTCAAGGCGAAGCCTGCGAATTTGTGGGGATTTCTCATTTGAGGAAGTGGAAAGTCATTGCGTAGAGAAAGACGAGGATCGGGGGAAACAGGATCGAGTCCAGCCGGTCGAGCGCGCCGCCATGGCCGGGAATCAGGTTGGACGAGTCCTTGACCTCGGCGATGCGCTTCATCTGCGACTCCACCAGGTCGCCGGCCTGGGCGCTGATGCCAACGAGCAGGCCGAGGGCGATCGCGTGCAGCAGAGACAGCCCGAGGACGAAAGTGACACCGATGACCATCACGACGATCGCGCCGGCCACGCCCGCGACCGCACCTTCGACCGTCTTGCGCGGACTGATCGAGCGGAAGAATGGACGCCGTCCAATCCGGCTGCCGACCAGCAGCGCCGCGGCGTCGCACGCGACGACGGCGAAGATCGTGAACAGCGCCCAGGCCAGCCCGTTGTGCGGCGCCTTGTACAGCAGGAGGTAGAAGTTGAAGGGAATGCCGATGTACAGGGCGCCGGCCATTCCCATCGCCCATCGCCCCACGCCCTGGCGCCGGCCCGGGACCACGAGGAACGCCGTGAGGCCGCCCACCACCGCGATGCCCAGGACCAACGTGACGTCGACCTGCTTGAGCAAAGTCCCGCTGTAAGCGAGGAAATAGCCAAGCGGGAACAGCAGCCAGGAGGGAGCGCGATAGCCCATGCGTTCCGACAGGCCGATGAACTCCCAAAGCGCAAGGCTCGCGAGAATGAAGACAAGAACGTCGGCGCCGGCAGTCCCGGCCAGGGCGAGGCCGATGACGATCCCCAGGATGACGAACGCGGAAAGGATGCGCACCATCAGAGTGCTGGGTTTCCACCTGCCGGCCAGCAAGGCGTTCTGCGTCGTCACAAGGACCCTGCCTGGGCCACCATCTCATCCTCAGGCCGGCCGCCGAAACGGCGCACACGTGACGCGTAGTCGGCAAGCGCCGCTTTGAGGTCTTCTTCGTCGAAGTCCGGCCAGAGCGTCTCGCTGACGAGCATCTCGGAGTAGGCGGACTGCCACAGGAGAAAGTTGCTCACACGCGATTCGCCTGCCGTCCTGATGATCAGGTCTGGGTCCGGAAGATCGGGGTTGTAGAGCCGCGAGGCGATCACAGCTTCGTCGACGCGGCTTGGGTCCACACCATCGGCCACGAGACGTTTCACCGCATCGACTATCTCGGCGCGGCCGCCGTAGTTGAGACAGACGTTGAGCACGCCGTTCTTGTTGCCTGCGGTGCGCTTGACGGCCTCGTCGATGCGTTCGCGCATGCGAGGAGACAGGTCCTCCGGGCGACCGCTGAACACGATGCGAACGCCACGTCGATGCATCTCGTCGATCTCGCGAAGCATGGTCTCGTGAAAGAGGCGCATGAGGGCGCGCACCTCGGTCCGCGGCCGCGACCAGTTCTCGGTCGAGAAGGCGTAAATCGAAAGCACTTTCACGCCGAGCTTCTCGCAGGCGTCCAGCACACGCTTGATGGCGCGGACGCCGGCGCGGTGGCCGAAGCTGGCGGGCCGGCCGCGTCTTTTGGCCCACCGACCGTTGCCGTCCATGATGATCCCGATGTGACGGGGGATCTGAGGGTCCAAGGTCAGCACAGCGTACCGAGTGCGGCTGAGAGCCGAGGTTCTGCTTTCGTCGCCCTTCTCCCCTGCTTTCCTCGCCCCTCTCCCTACCCTCTCCCCTAAGGGGAGAGGGAAACTCCCGCGGCTAGACCTCCATCACCTCGGCTTCTTTGCGCGCCGCCAGAGCGTCGACCTTTTCGATCTGCGCTTCGGTGATCTTCTGCAGCTTCGCGGTCCCGCGCTTGGCGTCGTCCTCGGCGACCTCACCTTGCTTTTGCATCTGCTCGACGCGGTGGACCTCGTCGCGCCGCACGTTGCGGATCGCGACGCGTGCCTCCTCGGCCTTCTGGCGCACGAGCTTCACGTACTCGCGCCGGCGCTCCTCGTTGAGAGGCGGGATCGGGACGCGGATCACCTGCCCGTCGCTCGACGGGTTCAGTCCCTGCTCGCCGGTCCGCAGGGCTTTCTCGATCGCGCCGATCTGGCTCTTGTCGTAGACCTGCACGACGAGGAGCCTCGCCTCCGGCGCGCTGATCTGCGCGAGCTGGTTGAGCGGAGTCGGCGTGCCGTAGTACGGGACCATCACCTTGTCGATCAGGGCTGGGTTCGCGCGGCCGGTGCGGATGGTCGTCAGCTCGGCGCCGAAATGCTCAACCGACTTGGACATCTTCGTCTCGGCTTCGCGCAGAACGGGATCGATCACGACGGCCTCACGTGCTAGCTCCGGCGGCGACGAGCGTGCCGATCGGCTCGCCCAGCACGACGCGCTCGATGTTGCCGGGTACCAGCAGGTTGAAGACCACGATGGGCACGTTGTTGTCCATGCAGAGTGTCAGTGCCGTGTTGTCCATCACTTCGATCCCTCGATTGAGAACTTCAAGGTATCCGAGATGCTCGAACTTGACCGCATTGGGGTCCAGCTTTGGGTCGGCGGTGTACACGCCGTCGACCTTTGTCGCTTTGAGGATCACGTCAGCCTCGATCTCGACCGCGCGCAGCGCGGCGGTGGTGTCGGTGGTGAAGTACGGGTTGCCGGTGCCGGCGGCGAGGATCACGACACGACCCTTCTCCAGGTGGCGCACCGCGCGTCTCCTGATGTACGGCTCGGCGACCTGCGGCATCTGGATCGCGGTCATCGTCCGCGCCGGTATGCCGGTGCGTTCGAGAGCATCCTGCAGCGCCAGCGCGTTGATCACTGTCGCGAGCATCCCCATGTAGTCGCCGGTCGCGCGATCGAAGCCGCGCTCGCTGGCGGCCAGGCCACGAAAGATGTTGCCCCCACCGACGACGAGCGCTGTCTGGACGCCCATCTCATGGACACGCTTGACCTGGCCGGCGATGGTCGACACTACCTCGAGGTCGATGCCATAGTCCCGTTTGCCGCCAAGCGCTTCGCCGCTCAGCTTGAGCAGAATGCGGTTGTACTTCGGCGAACGGTCACCGACTTCTACGTTGCGGATCAGGTTTTCCTCAGGACTCCCTGATGTTAAAGCGCGCGAACCTGCGGACCGTGATGTTCTCCTGAAGCTTGGAGATGTTCTCCGCGATCAGCTGCTGAACAGTGTGCGCCGGTTCGCGGAAGTACGGCTGCTCCATCAGGACGTTCTGCTTCAGGAAATTTTCCACCTGGCTCTCGACAATCTTCGGGATGATCTGCTCCGGCTTGCCGTCCGCGATCGCCTTTGCCTCGTAGACGTTCCGTTCGTGCACCAGGACGTCGTCGGGGACATCGTCCCGCGTGACCCAGCGCGCCTGATAACCCGCCACCTGCAACGCGAGCTCCTTGGCCAGCTTCCGGAAATCGGCGCCCTTGGCGACGAAGTCGGTCTCGCAGTTGACCTCGACCAGCACACCTAGCTGCGGCGGATAGTCGTCGCTCGTGGTGTGCAGGTAGGCCTCGACCACGCCCTGGCCGGTGCTCCGGTCGGCGCGCTTGCTCGCCTTGGCGATCCCCTTCTCGCGCAGGATGGTGAACGCCTTGTCGAGGTCGCCCTCGGCCTCCTCGAGCGCGGCCTTGCAGTCCATCATGCCCGCGCCAGACATCTCGCGGAGCTTCTTGATGAGCTCCATTGGAACCTTCGCCACTAACGGGCTTCCTCGTCGTCGGCGGTGCGAACGAACTCCTCTTCCGACACTGTCGGCAGGTAGTCCTCTTCGTCCTCGAGGTACTCCTCGATCTCCTCGTAGCGAGGCGTTTCCAGAAACTCACGCTCCTCGACCTCGGGCAGGATCTCGCCGCGGGCCTGTGCTTCCTGGCGGCCGTCCTGGCACGCGTCGGCGATCTTCGAGGTCAGCAGCTTGACGGCACGAATGGCATCGTCGTTGCCGGGGATCACGTAGGTGATGAGGTCCGGGTCGCAGTTCGAGTCGGTGATCGCGACCACTGGGATCTTGAGCCTGTTAGCCTCGGTGACCGCGATGTGCTCCTTGCGCGGGTCGACCACGTAGATCGCGCCCGGCAGCCGCTTCATGTCGGCGATGCCGTCGAAGTGGAACATCAGCCTGTCGAGCTCGTCCTGAAGGCGCTTCGCCTCCTTCTTGGACATCTGCTCGAACTGGCCCTCCTGCTGCATCTTGCGCAGCTCCTGCAGGCGTTCGATGCGCTTCTTGACGGTGCTGAAGTTCGTGAGCATGCCGCCCATCCAGCGCCGGTTGACGAAGTACATTCCGCAACGGGCGGCTTCCGTCTGGATGGTCTCCTGGGCCTGCTTCTTCGTTCCGACGAAGAGCACGGGGCGCCCACTTGCCGCGACGCCGCGCGTGAAGTCCCATGCCTCGTCGAGGAGCCGGACGGTCTTCTGCAAGTCGATGATGTGGATGCCGTTGCGCGCGGTGAAGATGTAGGTCTTCATCTTTGGATTCCAACGGCTGGTCTGATGCCCGAAATGGACACCTGCCTCCAGCAGCTGCTTCAAGGTCACTTGAGCCACGTTTGATTGCCTCCCTGTGCCCGACGGGAACTGCACGACCGCGTCGGGCGCGAGCAGGGTTCCGTCATCGATCCACAGGCAGGCTGTGTGGCCGGGCACCGTGGTCTCAGCGGTGCGGCCGATGATGCGAATCGAGGGCGGCGGAGCGCCGGCTCCCACGCCGGTGGTGAAGAAGATACCCCCGCCAGTTGGCGACAACCCTGCCTGGTAATCGTTGGCGCCACTCGCTCTGGAGCCAGTGGCTTGGCCCGCCCAGTTGTAGCTTGTGACCGACAACTTTGCGTGGTCGACGCACGCCACTCCGGCAGGCGAAGGGAAGTAGCTTGGAACGCAGCTCGGGGTGCCGATGGCCGCCTTGCGAACCGCCGTCCCGGCGTCGACCACGTGCCATTCCGAAGGAGACAGGCCGGCCGGCTCGAAGGTGCACGCGACCATGAGCGAGAGCACGAGCAGGCCCTCGTGCCAGCCCATCGGCCACAGCGTCACACCGCCCTTTCCCTTGGCCGTCGTGGTCGTGAAGATGTCGGCATGGTGCCCGCCGCCGCGCAGGTCCTCGACATACAGGCGAAGGCTTATCTGCACCCCGGAGAGATCCTCGACCAGGACCGCGATGCGCTGGTTGTCCGGACTGACCGAGAAGAAGCTGATGGTGTTGGGGCCGCCGGGGACTGTTGTCACGTCGGCGGTGCTGTTCGGTGGAACGACCACCCTGATCTTGGTATCGCCATCGCGGAAGTAGACCTGGTCGCTGCTGGCCGACACAGGGGGTGCCATGACGACGCCGTCGTGAGCCGCCGAGCAGAACTGCACGGTAGGAGCGGCCACGGATGCCGATGCGGCGACGCTCCCGTCGACCTTGATCAGCTGCAGGGTGCCCGCCGACAGGATCATGCCGAGTGGGCCGATGAGTGGGACGGCGCTGGGCGAGGAGGTGGTCGCCGACGAGGCTGAGGGTTGCGAAGAAGGTGAGTGCGCCGCGCTTGGCGGCGATCCACCACCGCACGAGAAGGTAAGGAGAGCCGTTGCGAGCAGGACGGCGCCGCTGCGCATTTCGCGCTCCAATGTAACCGCCAGGCGCAAAACGTTACGAGGCGGCTTCGACCTTCTTGACGCCTTTCGGCCCCGGACACTTCGGATAATCCGAGCAGGACTTGAACATCCCGTACCGGCCGCGCCGCTCCATCAACGGCTTTCCGCAGATCGGGCACGGCTCGTCCAAGAGCTTCGGCCCCTCGCGTGGCTTGCCGTCCTTGCCGATGTTGGCGCGGTATTTGCACTCGGGATAGCGCGAGCACGCGACGAACGGTCCGTACCTTCCGGTCCGTTCGACAAGCTGCCCTTCATTGCACATCGGGCACTTTTCACCAGTCGGCTTGGCCTCTGCCGCGGCGTCGCGCTTGATGTACTTGCACTCCGGGTAGCCCGAGCAGCCGATGAACTCACCGTACCGACCCGTGCGCTTCTGCAGCGGCCGGCCGCAGTCAGGGCACTTCTCTTCCAGCAGCTGAGGTTCGGGCATCTCTCCGTCTGGCGTCAGCGCCCGCCGAAACTTGCACTTCGGATAGCGCGAGCAGCCGAGGAAAGGCCCAAACCGGCTCGCCTTGCGAACCAGATGACCCTCGTGGCACAGCGGGCAGACCTCCTCGGTGTCCGCAGGAGTCGCTTCTTCAGCCGCGGTGAGCATCTTCTGCAGCGGGCCGTAGAAGTCGCTGACCACCGGAACCCACTCTTCTTTGCCGCCCTCGACCTCGTCGAGGCGCTTCTCGAGTGTCGCCGTGTATGCGTCATCGGAGATGACTTTGAAGTGGTCGACCATGATCGTGTTCACCGCTTCGCCGATGCGAGTCGGGTGGAGCCTCCGCTCCTTCAACTCGACGTAGCCGTGGTCCTTGATCGTCTCGACGATCGGGGCGTACGTGGACGGGCGGCCGATACCTCGCTGCTCGAGCTCGCGGATCAGCGTCGCCTCGGAGTAGCGCGGTGGCGGCTGCGTGAAGTGCTGCTCCGGCTTGATCCCGTGGTAGTCGAGATCCTCACCTGAGGTGAGCTCAGGAAGGTCCGCCTCACCGTTCTCCTCGCGCGGCCAGATCTTGTAGAAGCCGTCGAACGCCAGCACCGAGCCGTTGGCCCGGAAGACATACTCCCCGCCCTCGATCTCGACCTGGGTCTGGTCGTACACCGCCGGGGCCATGCGGCTCGCCACGAACCGCCGCCAGATGAGGTCGTAGAGCTTGAACTCGTCGGCGCTGAGATACTTCTGGATCGACGCCGGCGTGCGGCCGACGTCGGTGGGCCGGATCGCCTCGTGCGCGTCCTGTGCGCCAGGGCTCGCCTTGACCGCGCGGGCCGAGCCGAGGTATTTCTCGCCCTGGCTCTCCTTGATCCAGGCCTTGACCCTGGTGTCCGCCTCGGCTGAGATGCGCGCCGAGTCGGTCCTCATATAGGTGATCAGACCGGTCGATCCCTCGGCGCCGAGCTCGATGCCTTCGTACAGGCTCTGAGCCACGCGCATCGTGCGACGAGGCGCAAAACGCAAACGGCTTGAAGCCTCCTGCTGCAGGGTCGAGGTGATGTACGGCGGGTTCGAGCTCTTGGTCCGGCGCTTCTTCTCGACGCCGATGACCCGATAACTCGCGCCCTCGAGCTTGCGCACGAGCTCCTGCGCCTCGGCCTCAGTCTTAACCTCGAACTTGGTATCGGTCTCGGTGGCGGCCGCGCCTGCCGGGCGGTTAAGCCGGGCCAGGAAGTGTGCGTCGGCGCCCTTCTTCGAAAGCTCCGCGTCGATGGTCCAGGACTCGACAGGGACGAACTTGCGGATCTCCTCCTCGCGGTCGACGACCAGACGCAGCGCGACTGAAGACACGCGGCCCGCGCCGATGCCCTTCTGCACCTTGGCCCACAGGAAAGGACTTCCGACAGATGCCAGGCGATGGCCTCGCCCTCACGGTCAGGGTCGGAGGCCAGGATGACGTCGCCCCCCTCCTTCTTGACCGCCGAGCGCAGCTCGTTGATCGTCTTGCGCCGGCTTTCGACCACCTCGTAGTGAGGCTTGAAGCCGTGTTCCACGTCGACGGCGATCTCCTTTCCAGGCAGGTCGCGGACGTGGCCCATCGAGGCAAGAACGTCGAAACGATCCCCCAGGAACCGCTTCAAAGTCCTCGCCTTGGCGGGGGACTCGACGATGATCAGACCTTCGGACACAGCACCTCTTTATTCCCATTCGGCCGGCTTTCTTCCCTTTGACGCTCGGCCTGCCTGGCTCTGGGCGGTGCATCCTACGCCCGTTTCCGGCCGCCATGCAATGCCCGTACGTAGCCGTCGTGGTGACGGCGCACAGCGCCGTCCAGCTCGAGCGCGGTGAGTCTCCCGAGCACTTCGGCGACTGGAAGCTGGAGTTTGCGGGCGATGTCGGCAGCGCTCAATGCGAGAACGTCCGAGAGGTGCGAAAGAATGCCGTCGCGCCCTGGCGAGAGGGTGACACCGAGGCCTTTGGGCGGCGACAGCGGGTCGTCCAGAACCTCGTTCACGAGGCCCAGGGCGGCCAGCACGTCGCGCGCGTTCTGAACCAGTCCAGCCCCGTCTCGGATGAGCTGGTGGGTGCCCACCGAGAGCGGCGAGAACACGCTGCCGGGCACCGCCATTACCTCTTTATGTAGGTCGAGCGCGGCCTCCGCGGTGATGAGTGCGCCGGAACGTTCAGCAGCCTCGACGACGACCACGACGTCCGACAGGGCGGCCATCGTCCAGTTGCGGGCCGGAAAGTTGTGGCGCCGCGGCGCCGTTCCGTCCGGGAACTGGCTGACGAGCGCGCCGCCCGCGGCGAGGATGTCTTCCGCCAGCTTCGTGTGGGCGGCCGGATAGACGACGTCGACGCCAGTCCCCATCACGGCGACTGTGACCCCGCCGCCGACGAGCGCTCCGCGGTGCGCGGCGGCGTCGATGCCGAGGGCGAGCCCGCTGATCACCGTCACGCCGGCTCGTGCCAGGTCGGCGCCGAGCTGCTCGGCAACGGCCTCGCCGTAAGGCGAGGGAAGCCGGGAGCCGACGATGGCGACGCGGGGGCCTTCGGGGGGCGGCCAGCGGCCGCGGGTTCGAAGGTCAGGCAGGGCGTCTGTGGTTTTCACCGCCGGTGCCGGCACTCGCGGGTTTGCGGCGTGTGAATTACCCGCGGGGGCCGGCACTCGCGGGATTCGGTCGCGTTAGGCTGCGACATCCTGGAGCCGGTAGCCGAGCGCCTCGAGGATGTGGCGCTCACCGATCTGCTCGGCGCCGTCGAGGTCGGCCGAGGTGCGGGCCACTCTCCAGGCGCGGTGGAACCCGCGAGCGCTGAGCCCTCGCTG
>WNFI01104853.1_pt1 | contig 17552 bp, 21 predicted proteins | sample 5400471 | NCBI WGS metagenome assembly WNFI01 (sample SAMN13153348, study PRJNA577476) | soil metagenome | isolation source: 100 cm saprolite on Douglas fir-dominated hillslope | place: USA:California | collected 2013-09-17 | reverse complement strand
CACCTTTTCTTGCTCTCACCGAATTGTTATCAAATCTGCTATCTCTGCTTTGTTCTCATATATCCATTCTGCTAACTCTTTCCCGCCCTGTTGCCGCCCTTTCGTGCGCTGAAACAATATTTACTGGCCACCTTGGCCGTTACCGCTACCGTCCATGAATCGGCCTGTGAAAGAGTATAAAGCACGCACCTGCTGTGTGACTGAGGAACGTTCGTCGTTCAGAAGTGGGGAATGGGAATTACCCTTCGAACAAGGGACGCTGTGTTATTGCGACGACGGACAGATCACGTTCATTTGCGTGTCATTTCAAAGTGGAGCCGGGTAGGAATTCGAGTGTAAGACGGTGAGGGTTATCAGGAACGCTGGCACCCCTGCATCGTCACCATCCACTAACTTACGTGGTATACTGATGGACTTCAACTTACTGTGATGATACGACGCTCGAAATGTCGGAGAAGGTCGAATCGTTAGGGCCTTAGACATTCGTGAGTGGGTTGGAGTATGAAGAATGATGTGCTGGCTCGTTGATCGACGGAATTCTGGCTAGGTGTCCTCAACTCCAAGCGGCTTCCCGTGGAATAATGCGGCGGGGAGTTTGGGGAAAAATATCGAGGGGAAGCTGAATCACTTGAGCCCTCTGGATTACTATCTATGAACGGTATTGCATTGAGGCCATTAGACACGTCGAATAAGCTATCCATGTCGGATGGGGGCGATGGTAGGTCCTCGGATGAGTCCGATGAAAACAAATCCGGGGTGCCGTGTGATAGCGGAGGGGGGATAGGAAAGGGCCCTTGCGGACTCGGGGGCGGGAAAAGGATCCTTCTCCAAAAGTGGAGGGGAAGCCTCGAGACCTGATTGTCGCCCATCCTCATCATCGGATAGCGGACCAGCATCTCTGAATCTCTGAAGGAAGGTGCGAACAGACCCTTCTTCTTACCCGAGGGTGCCACAAGGTGAAACGGCGTCACACCGGTTGAAGTGCTTGGAGCAAGCTTCCGGATCCCGCAGAATGGATCGGCACTGAACCACGACCAGGCGTTTTCCAAATGTTGGAGTGACGCATTGGAAGTGTCTGACCCGTATACATCTATTGTTGCTCGGCAGACAGATCGGTGAAGGGGGTTCACGAAGGGTGACGATCGATTTGATTGGATGCACGTACGTGCTAGAGCCCACTACATTCCCTGTCACCTTGAGCAAGTTTGTTAACCGAATTCGGCTAGTTCCCACAAAAGTAGCTGTGATACGTGTGCTGCGTTCGGGCTCTCAGTTGCCAATCATGCACTTTGAGCTGGTAATCCCGGCGTCCGAGCCAGCGATGCGCCTCCATCATCCAGCGAAGAAGGGCTATCTCGATCCTGTACCATATACATCAACAAGCCCTGTCCACTTACACGCACTATTTTCTTAATGCGTCGGGAGTTATATTGTTGTCCGTCTTTCCCGTTAAAAGCAGCCAAAGCATTTCTGGCGGATCTGTTCCACGGCTTGCTCCTGTGCCACCCTTCTCGTTAACATTTCAGGAACGCTCAAATACAAGAGTGATCTTATTGAGTAGTCATGATGTTCGCAAATCAGTACGAATGCGCATTACGGTGCACACGGACAATGGTGGTGCGAAGGGACTATGCTCACCATACCACATATACCACAGATTCCAATACTCTAGAAGAGCCTGTAGGCTGCTTATTATCTCAATCCCACGCTGACCCGTAAATAGTGGGTTATACACTGTCCTTTGAAGGATCTGTGTCTTATGTGTCCAACTTAACATGTATTCGGAGTTTGACCCTCTCTAATACTACGATGCTAATCGGATTCGTCTAGCATCACCCCAGTCAACTTCGGCAGAATAAGCGCCTGTCCGCATGCCTATTCGGCTGCGAAAGGAGGGGGCACCAGTGCTTCGGGACTTAATGTGGTCCCAAGAATCCCCAATCACCCTTTAGACAACCATCAGTATCCTCCAGGCCCTAATAGTTGAGGGCCTCATGAGGCAGGCATTGGTGCACGTTTTGTCACCTTATTATCTGGTCAGATGATTAGGCGGGGCCACGAGTCGATCTAGCTAAGATGTTGCGCTTGAAGGATTGGAATATCCCTAAGAGGGAACAGCGAGAGGGAATCATGGCAAAGACGACTCGTTCGGCAGCTATGTATGACTGAGGACGAAGAATAAGATATGGTCACCTGGTTCCACGGACTGGAGAATAAACGAGACAGCGAGTTGAAGGATTGCTGCACGTGTGCGAGTCGCATCACAGCCCAGAACGCTTACAGCCCGGATAGGAAGTATCCCAGAGCTGCAATCAGACTGGTAACTTATATTTCGATGGCATGCAATAAGGCGCACGTGGTAGCATCTGGTCATTTCTGGTAAGTTCTGTCTGGCGTCATATAAGAGCTCCGACTACACATTCTCCAGGCTCGACCCATAGACATCATCATGGGAAAAGACTACTACAAGCTCCTCGAGATTCCAAGAAATGCTAGCGATGATGAAATCAAAAAGGGTCCGTGATGTCGTATGTGCCGCCTGTTGTAACTGCGACACTCATCGTGATGCTACAGCGTATAAGAAGCAGGCTCTGAAGTGGCACCCAGACCGCAATTCTGGAAATACGAAGGCCGCTGAGAAGTTTAAAGAGGTGGGTGATTGATCGATCGATGAGATCTGACTGACTATTGGAATGACGTTCGTTAAGATTTCTAATACTCTCCTCATAGGACTAAAAAATGGACCTCCGCCAACAAACGGAGCTGGAGGAGGGCCCGGGGGTTTCCCGGCTGGATTTTCAAGCGGATCATTTGGCGGCTTCCCCGGCGCAAGTTTCAACTTTACTTCATCGGGACCCAGTAGCACCCGAGGCGGCTTCAGACCATCTGTATTGTCGCTGGTCGATTGGCACTCTTTTGAGCCGCTTACTTATGTTTTCCTATAGGATCCCAACGATATCTTCAGCGAATTTCTCAAAACTTTTGGTGGTGGGATGGGGGGCGGGCCCACTTCTTTCTTCGATATGGACGTAGATGACGCGCCCGGGTCACCGTTTGGCACGACAAACATGTTTGGCTCCCGGGGGGGTCGTGCATCCCCAGGCGCCCGTCGGACGGGCCAACGGCGTAACACGGGCAGCTCGACAGGCTTCCCCAGTTCTGACTCGATGAAGGCCCCAGATGTTGTGCGGCCACTCAAGATTCCGCTTGAAGACCTATTCGCTGGCACAAAGAAGACGCTGAAGATTAATCGAAGATTAAATGATGGTACAACCCAAGAGAAGGTCATTGACATTGACGTAGGTTTACCTTAGAAAGGCTTTGCATTCCGGACAGTTGATTCACCATTCAACTTCGTTTAGATTCAACCCGGTTGGAAGGAGGGCACCAAAGTTCGGTTTGCTGGTATCGGAAACGAGCGAGACGACGGCCTTGATCCGCCAGACATGGTATTTGTCATCGAAGAAGCCCCGCACTCCATATTCAGACGTGAAGGTGATATACTCGTCGCGAACTATCATATTCCTCTCGGGGACGCGCTCACCAGCTCCGGTCAAATGCGTAACATCGCAGGTATTGACGGGAAGAAAATCCCATGGTCACTGCCGAATACGGTCATCATGCCTGGAATGGAGCACAAGGTGCCTGGGCAGGGTTGGCCAAATCGGAAAGATGGCGCCGTTAGGGGAAGGGGTGACTTGGTTATCAGGTGCGTTTCTTGTGGTATGCTGGACCCAGTTTTATTACTGATTTCAATCTGTCAGATATATTATCGACTTCCCTGAGCGACTGACACCTTCGCAAAAAGAAGGCATCCGAAAATTACTGCCATAATCCCTTATCGTAAGGAAGCAGGCATTTTCGTGATAGAGCTGTGTCGACTTTAATGATAAACTTATTCTATGGTTCATGTCAGTTTAGGTTTTATTGTCAACTTTGTATGTAGGACTTTATGTATCATCCTATGAACTTCAATCACATCAAGGATACTTCCGGAGCACAATCCTGTCGAGAGCCCCAAGACCTTTGTTCACTTTGATAGTACACTCAAAGATTACGACGAGCTCAAACTGATCGATGTCAACGGCGGCTTCTTGCACTCATTCTTTCAGTAACATGCACAAAATACTAGTGACTCCGCGGAGCTTAATGAATGAGGGCCGAACTATGAAGTGAAGCCGTGAAAGGAGTTGACTCTTCCTCGCCTGAATCACACCTATCTCTGATAAGTGCTGTAGCAGAGGCTTGGAAGATCATTCTGAAGATCTCAAGATTACACCAGAGGAGTGGAGTGGTTATTGGAGTATTCCAGGGCATACTTTGGCGAGCACTATCCCGAAAGCCCAGTTTCGCCTGGTTGAGTGAAATCTTGTAACATACAGATATAAGTATTCAATGCGCCCGAAGTCCAGCTCGAGGCACTCCGCAGCGGGTCAGAAGGCGCGGTCCGAAAGACATCGCATAATGGAAGAACTGATAGACCTTGGGAATGTGAACCCGAATCGTGTAACACAAGGGATAATTCGGTGCAAGAACAATATAAACACCCTTTGACACTCGTCGTTTGAGTTATGGCAATCATCTCCTCTTAGGAATTAAACGAGTGAGATCTGAGGGTGCCAGTACGAAGTCCCAAGGGCGCTAAGGGAGAACGGAGAAAAATGAGTGGTCTTGAGGTACTAAGTTACAGTAAGTAAATATGCGAATAAAAAGAGAGTGGATAAGCAGCGTGCAGCTATCGAAGCTCGGATGTCAGGAGACACCAGACGCGTGACGAGTTGTTTGGGTCGATGTGACTGTCAACAGAGCTAAATAACACCACACTTGTTGAAGGCCTTGTTCATTGACATCATTCGACATGTTCAAGATCCTACAGAAGGATAAGCCCTTTGTTCGGCCTGCAGAAGCTTCCGACCACTGGTCTCTTGTGTCGGATGACAAGGGGAATCGGGGGCGCTCAACAAGCCCTGAGAACGCACCTATGCCCATGAAGCAGACTCCTTGGGCCCAACCCCCTCCTAGCAAGGCAGGCTTGTCACCTCGCTCCCGATCCCCATCTGTTTCCAAAGGCACTGTTCTGCCTATTCCTGGCCTCGATTTTGAAACACGCGCCATGAATCGGGCCTTTGAACAAATGCTCGATGAGTTACAGGTTCCGCAATCACTCCGTCCAAAACTACTCTCTATGGAGAAATCCGTCAAGGAATCCATGCTAAAGTCCTCCCATATTTTGGAGGTCGAACTTCCTGTTCCTCCACACGAGACACCATCCCTCCGGAAGTCTAGAAGCGGGTCGTTCATCGCTGACTCCCCTCGTTCGTCTCATGGACGATCTAAGTCTCTCCATCCTCATCCTTCCGTTGAGACTCGCTCATCCGGGTCGTCTGCTGGCTCTCTATTGCCTGATGGGATTGTGAGTCCTTGGCTAAATGCCGAACTCGCGAGTTCATCCAGCAGCCTTCCAAGACCAACGTCACCATTTACCCTTCTCCCTAACGCGTCATCTATCTCTATTTCGCACAGGCCAGGAAAGGACCGTGCTTCTAATAGAGAAAAGGAGAAGGAGCTTTCTCCGGAAAAATTTGTTTCTGTGCTAAAGGACTCGACATGCACTGACTTAGACGTAGAGAAGCTAAAGAAACTCCGGCTTATGCTTCGGAATGAGACTACTGGGTGAGGAACCTCCTAATTCGTATTTGGACATCTTAATCCCGACATCGATCTGTACAGCTGGACTGAGCTATATATCCGTGAAGGCGGATATTCCGCGCTTCTCGAGAAACTAATGGACTTACTTCACCTGGAGTGGAGGTTTGTTGCACTTTTCGTCCTTCTGGTGTAAGCTAAGGGTTTCCACGTATCCAGGGAAGAACAACGCGATGACAAGATTCTACATGAAATTCTGAGATGCTTTAAGGCACTCTCAACGTCGTCCATTGGGTGCTTCGCTTTACGCACTTCTTGTCCCTCTCCCTTTCAAGACCTTGTCACTCTACTGTACTCCGACAAGAAGCCGGGTGATGTAGCAACCCGACAGCTTATTGTCGACTTGCTCCTCATACTATTCGAACTATATCCCTCAAGTGTCTCCACCTCCCCCGGACGCAACAGTGCACTCAACGAGGCACCGAAGCGCAGCTCGTGGACAAACACTAGCTCTACCTCTTTGTCGCAAAACAGGCATCGTCGTTCGCCCTCTATGCCTTCACCATTCCCTATTCCTCCGCCGCACTCGTCCCTGTTCAGCCTGGTCCAATCGCTGCTACTTACGAAGGCTCCTCCCCGAGTCGAGCAACCTGGTGTTCCAATCACCCCTCATGGATTTATCGAGTCACTTCATGTTCCGCGAATTTACAAGACGTACCTTCAAGAGCTAAGTGACATATGTCGGGATTACTTCTGGGTGTTCTGTCACCCTCAAAATGCTATCTGGAGCTTGGCCCACACGGACGAGGAAAAGGTAGAAAAACCTCGCGCTCCTGGTGGTATGACCGGTGGTGTCGAACATGAGGCTGCCACTTATATGGTTCGTTCCTGTCCACGCTTCACTTAGTCTGTGTTACCCATTACTGCATGTCAGACCTCGCACTTCCGCTTCATCAACTCCCTCGCGCGGGTTGCGGCTGAACTCGATTTGCCCCCTCCTGATGAGGCGTCTGCATACAAACTTCACAGTGACTTGTTTGCGTCTGGAATTGAGCGAATCATCGCGGTAAGTGACATGCTTTGATGTTGTAGAGTCAGTGTCTTCCATCTGACCGCTCTATTTAGACCACGAGGCGAGCCTCAACGAGCTACTACCCTACGCTCCACCTTGAGCTCGCTCGGTACATTGCGCTCGCTACGGCTGCCAAATACCCTCTTCCGTATACCCTTTCTCGGCTCATCTCGATGCCGCCGACTGCGTTACTTAAGGCCAATGAAGCCCAAGGGTCGGCCTTGTGCCCGAACATCACCCTCTCCGAATTGCGTCCATCGTCTGGCCTGGCTTATAGCATGCAGGTGTCGTCGGCTGTCCCAGAAGTGAAATGCACAAGCCCTATGATACACTAAGATTGACACTCATACGATTTCAGTTTATCTCACCTGAGTATATATATATACTCTTCAGCTTGCCTATTTTGTGCCTATGACTCGGACACCGAATGCTTCCGTTACAAAAGCACTATTGATTTATGGGTGGTACCCTGTTACCATCCTCTTTGGTCCTGTATATATCTATATAGGGGAATCCCTTTGTTTGTACAATGCAAATCCATTATGCGGATAATGAGGTCATAACGAAGAAGGTACAAAAATAGATCCAAACACTTATGACGCATGACACCATCCCGATGCGCACTCTGAGTGACGTGGTAATTACTTCTAGTTGAAATTCACTCCATTATTTCACGCGCAAGCCGACGCGGATTCATTGTAGCGGAGGTAATAACCGCTAATTGCACTCGTCATAATACCCGAGAGCAATGTAATTATCTAGACGGATGAATGACACATATACAGACACTCCATCATCTTGATGACAACAATCATCATCCTTGATTTGGGCGGAGTCGACGGAGGAAGATTGCCGTATAATCCTTGTCAATCGAGCAGATTGGGATGAAAAATTGGCTGGGTTGCCCAATGTAAAGATCCGCGGCGCTGAGGTACGACAACCAATGTCAATTGGGCTCGTACCTCAGTGGTAAAGTCGCCCGGCTTCAGTGTAGGAAGAAATGATTACGCCTGGTACTTGAAACATGAGTACCGACGGAAGCAAATGGTAGCAAGAAATAGTAAATACCCTGCATCGCCGTCGGTGACGTAACTCAATAATGGCACAACTCTAATCCCCGGACCTCGTCCGGGACTGCCATTCCGGCCCGGGGTGGCGTTGGCTCCAGACTGGATCCTCAACACCCAATACCCAAAGCACGCTAACCGCAACATATATTTACCTACATCGTGACGCGCGAATCACTCTAATTAGTTCTGGATACTTAAATGTGATGACGCGTGGAAGTTGACAGGGCCTGAGATCACTCCGAATTTCCTTTTCGGCGTGCTCTTGGCATTGAATTATAGATCAACAATATAATTTGCGCGGAACTGCAGGCCTGATGTGACGTCAGACGGGTCTTGGGTTAGAACCACGTGTGCGTTGACACTCATAGTATATAGCCATGTAACCTGCCTCCCTTTCTTCACTCAATTTTCTTCCCCCCTTTCCCTCCCCTTCGCCTTTTTTGAGAAACACCCTACACTCCTTCAGGACAACTAGCACATCTCTGTCAACATGCGCTCTTTTACCATCATTCCCTTCTTTATTCTCACCCTTGGCCTTCTCGCCCGTGCTGCGCCTGCAGATACGTGCGACACTGAACGTTGCAGGTCCAATTTTAACGTGATATCTGCAGACTCCGCAAACCCAGGGGATCTTATTGCGGTTACAAATGCCGCCACACTTACCCTCCGACACGATCACAGACTCACTAATGGACAGCGTCTTGCTCGTGGCCTGCCTCTCCTTCCTCCTAAGCATCTCAGAGGCTGTGAGTTGGACGAGTTCTAACCCATGAGTAACACAAATTTGTTGATTGGATCACTGTCCCCTACTTTTCTGCAGCTCCCACACGCAAGTCGGTTAATTCGGCTGCCCCCCCGGTCAACTATCGCGCGATGATTCAGGTCCTTAATTCAAATGATAACAGTGATCTGGGGTATATCTCGAAGACTACGCTGAATCAAGCACAGTATGCCTATACTAGCGATGTGAACGATGCTCTCATCGTTGATTTCACACTGCAAAATGGCGCAACATCCGCCACGGGCATTGACTTGATTACTGAGGTATGTCTTCACCTATTATATCGCGATTTTAGAACAGCCTCTAATGGCATATGACTAACTAGAACTCGGACATCCCCAACTACGTTAATCTGGGTCTTGTCCAAGGTCGTGATGACACCGACTCCGTTCTTCAGACGGGCAGTTATCAGTATGTTCAATCTTATTCCTTCCTCACACCATTTTGCTCACCAGCGTACTCCCAGATACGCCTATGTTGCGAACACCAACCCAAGTACGTTTATGTGAATAGAGTATCATCTTGTTTCCTGATCACAATTTCTGCGTGTGTAGCTCCAGCCAACTCGCCTCCTCAAACCGTCGGGAACTCGTACACGCAGGCTACTGGACTTTCGCGTACCTCCGAATCTGCTATCGTGCGTACTGCATTTATACTCATACTACAAGTCATTTATGCACGGGATCTAGTGGAATGCTGATGTGACCGCCCTTACTCTCTCTCCTGTTTGGACAAACCCCGACGGAAGTAGGTTTAACACTTGACCGTCGTCCGGAGCTCATTGACCCAGACGGCGTTCTTCTCCAGACCCGGCGACCATTGAGTTATTCGCCCAGTCAACAGCGCTGTACATCGGAGGAGATTCGACTCAGTTCAATGCGCGTTATCCTGCCCCGCTCACTCCCTATGTGAGTCAACGTTTGAGATAACGAAATAGGGTACCAACACCGATGACGCATTCGCTTTGTAGACTTTGAAGCTTGTTCTAGTGTAATGTCTGGAGATGTGAGATACGAAGTTCATAGTCCACGTTCTCGCCTTGTGCGTTATCTACATCTCTCAACCCCTGTAATCTCCTGGTTTCATGTCTATTCATTGGTCGATTTGTTCATTTATTGGAGGCAGGGTCTAATGAGTCTGTGTTGTTTGCCATGTCGCTGATCTTACTTGGATAAAGTTCTGCCGCCCATAAGAGAAGACCAGATATCTAATCCCGTTGGTCATGTATTCTGGTGTGCTATCATCTCAGCGTGATGGGTACAACGAGACAAACTGATGCTTGACATAATGAATAAGTGAGCAAATGCCGTATCCACGAAATCTCACAGCAAGTGGCGAACTACTCATGGAGGTCATGATACTGGATGACTTGCACAGATGATCACCTAACCTCACCTGGTAATACGATCCTCTCTCAGATCATAATTCGTTCGTGTCAACTTAGCGAGGTGACCTGAAAAGGAATTGTTGTTGTAACTTATTGATCCCGAGAAAGTGTCACATATCAAACCCAACGCGTCCGTGTGACTCCATCTGGCGGGATTCTGCCACTGCCTTTGTCCGATTCAGTGGCGAAAATCGTGCTGAAGAGATGGGCTCACGTTCTCAAGTTGAGGCACCGACTACTGAAGCTGATGTGCGTATATGACAGGACGAAGTTCTAATCAATGACATTTGACGCGCCTTTCGCCCTGCTAGTTCCTCACATTCAAAGCGTTGAGCCGCGAATCCCTTCTCTTATCATCTCCTATAGTAAACGCCAGTAGTTGGAAGGGACCAACTTGTCTTTTTGCTGTGTCTAATGCGGCTGGATGGTTCGCTGCTGGGCGAGAACAGAGTAGGTCGTTCACCTTTTCATTCTCGTTGCGTGTGTTTATTATGGGGCCTCGTCCTTTTTTCTTAGGTGTTATCTTATCACCACTTGTAGACCTTCGAGTTGCATTCTCTTCCCCTCGCGATGCTTTTCAGTATAAGATTATGTTGGAGTTACCTCAGAAACCGACCCATGTCAAGTTTGCGTTTAATGAAAAGGTCCTGATGGTAGCACTGGTTACGGGTCAAATTGCTTGCTACGATATGAATCATATTTTGTCTGCGGTAGGTCCAAGCAGGCCTTACGTACTTCACATCGATGTGGTCACTACATAGAGCTGACATACTGCGAGTATAGAATGAACCGACGTCCTTGACTCCTACTCAATCGCTCATGCATTCTACTGAACCGGTGCGATACATCGCACCGAATCCATCTGATCGCCCGAATTTGGTCGCCATACTGAGAGGCAGACCGGAGGCGAGCACTCGCATCGAGATAATCGACCTCCAGACGATGTCGACCATTTTATCGCTTGATGGCGCTGGGCCTCAACAAACACAAACTTACAGTACGCCCTGCCAATCCACTACCTTTCTGAATATTTGATGACTGGTTGGTTCTCAGTTTGTTGGTCACCGAAGGGAAAGCAGTTCGTCGTCGGTAAAAAAAATGGCGAATTGATCCAGTATAACCCAGAAGGGGAGCAGAAAGCTGTCACTTCCTCCCCGGTTGCTCGTACTGGATGGGCCGTGTCATCCGTCTCTTGGATGGAGAATAACGTATTCCACGTCATATATGCTAGTCCCGGAGTTGTACCGGGTGAAGAATCCTATGAAGCGTATACAATCCTTCGCGAAAAGACCAGCATAATGGATATCAATCACCCTGACCCTGCTCCTGCGTACGGGGATCGGTCCCGTGAGGGTGGCAGATTCTTCGTTCATCTCCGAGATTGGGCCCCAGCGAAACATCTTCTCATTGTGGCCGATCCGCCATCGACCGACGTTGGGATTATCTACTGCAAGCAGGCAGATGATCCCGATCCTTGGGCTACCTTGGAACTAGAGGAGACATCACGGATTGTCCTTCCTATTGATGATAATGGTAATGATACTTATCCCCTTGGACTAGAGGTGGACCTTACCTCCAAGGATCCTGTGAACATGTCGACATTTGGCGGAGATGAAACCCCCCCTGCTCCTCCCTCCCCTATCCTCTATCTGTATACCAACGTTGGGAGTCTTCTTGGTTATCATGTCTTGAATAAAGTCGCCCCAAGCTATTCAACCCTTGTTGTTCCATCTACACCGTCGACTGCACCTAGTTCGGCGACGAGTACTGATGCGCCGATGATGGTTTCTCCCATTACGCCCACATTCGGTTCGATCCCGGCACCGACGAAGCCACCTGCCTATGGCACACCATCCTTCGGTTCTCCTCAGACTCCTGCATTCGGCAAACCTGCCTTCGGTGCCATCTCCTTTGGGGATAAATCAGGTTCGGCGCCTGGCCCCTTCTCTTCCGCTATTCCGCCCAAATCTACTTCAGGTGGATTCAGTGCCTTCGCTTCATCAGGTGGCGGTTTCTCGGCTTTTGTGCAGAAACAGCCTGCTGCCTTTGGGGGTGTGACGTCCACACCCACGACGGACGTCTTTGGCCCACATTCCTCTACATCGGCTTCTTCGAACATGTCAGCTATAAATTCAGGTGCCTTTGGCGGCGCTGCTCCGACCGCTTTTGGACCCGAAGCCGCTTCTGCACCGGCGCCAAGTATGACTAACGTCTTCGATGGCGGCACCTCATCGTCGACTCCTGCATTCGCTGCTCAGCCAGCATCCGCACCATCACCGTTCGCTTCCTCTGGCTCCTGGGGGACGTCCACGGTGGCACCGGCTTTCGCATCAGCAGTTCCCAAGCCTGGCCCTTTTGGAGGCACCGGATTCGGATTTGGAGAGACCTTGGGCTCTGCGTTTGGGACAGGTTCTCAGCCTTCGGACCACGCAACCCAGGTAGGGCTGACAGATGCAGGCGGAGATGATGGGATGGATACTGTGGTTTCTGCACCAGATGATGCTCCTGCTATAACATCTAGCACCGATGAGTCTTCCGCTACCACGGTCAAATCTCCCTCGGGTGTTGAATCTGCCATGTCAATAGCCCCCGCAAAGGGTTTTGGGGCATTTGGGGGATTCGGCACGGGTCAATCCGCTTTCTCCAAGCCACCACAAATAGCAGCGACTCCAGCAGTTAATGCTTTCGGATCTACTACTTTTGCTTCAGCATCCAGTGGACCCTCTCCCTTCGGAGAGGCACCCTCAAATGCGTCGGCGAAGCCTACGTTTGGTAGTACGTCAACCCTCGGGGGCTCCGCAAAACCTCTTTTTGGTGCAACCTCCGCTCTTGGGTCTGCAAAACCGAGCTTCGGGACTACCTCGTTCCCCTCTGTGCCGATGCCTGAAGAGTCAAGATCTGCATCTAATACTTCAACACCCACTGGTGGAGGTTTCTCTGCATTTAGATCCGCGTCAGGCGGCTTCTCAGCTTTCTCCAATCCTGCCTCTAAACCAGCATTCGCAACGCCCGGTAAGCGATTCACATTACTGACAACTACTTACGTGCTCACATTACATCTTGAATAGCAGCTGAATCTTTAGCACCTTCTATACATGACGCTCCATCAAAACCAAGTACCGCCATACCTTCGAGTGGTTCATTCGGGCTGCGTTCTGGGGATATGGATCAGGACAATGAAGATGAGAAACTATCTACCTCGGGTCAATTTGATGAAGAGGTAATGGTGAGCCAGGAGCCGGAAGCGTTGATTCAATCAAATGCTCCCGCCAAACTGACGAATGTCTTTGGAGTGTCACTACAAGATGCTGGGAATACCCTTGGCAAGAAGGAGGAGCTTGCGAGTTTCTCTCTTAGTCTCAGCGAAAGTGCTCCTACAACGAGACCACCTAGCGATACTACTCCCGGCTCTTCAAGTCGGCTATCATCTTCGCCTTCACCACCACCCAGAATCTCGTCACCTTCTTCTTCCTATCCTTCTAAAGAGCCATCGTCAATCCCCCAAACGGTCCCCGAGACGACAACAGAGAGTACAACGCCAAGCTCGTCCGAAAAGCAAGCTGTAACTAAGGTTGTCGGTGAGCCTATCCTTCCAACGCCTACGACCCCAGTTGCTCCAGTCCCTTCGCGCCCTGGTCCTCCTGGTGCCATTGGTTTGGGTCGATCGCCCAGCGCTCCTACACGGCTGGGATCCCCATTCTCGACTGCACCCATACGTAGCTCTCCACTTGCTGCCAGTCCGCCTATATCTCGAAAAGATGTTACAGATAGTCCCTCTCCTCCGAGACCTAAGGCAAGCGGGGGGAGGCTCAGGTATGGTGACGAGGAAGATGGGCCAGAGGAAGAAGGGGAAGAACATCTCAAAGAGTTGGCGAGGAAGGCGGCGGAAGCTAAAGAATCCCTGAAAGGCACCCCTCCCAGCGATCACACCAATCAAACCCCGAAGGCTCTCCAACAAGCACCTGCGGTTGCTACACCAGCTTCCCCAAGACCAGTCGCCTCTGAACCGATCTCGGATACTCCAAAAGCGGTTCCTCGTCCCAAAACGCCGCCGTTGTCTTCATTCGGTTTCGGGTTTGGGAGTGGCAGAAAGCCCCCAGGCAGTGCTGCTACGCCTCCACTTACTACGTCCAAATCTGAACCATCAACTATTGCCCCCTCGCCGAGACCTGCGTTTGTGAGCATTGAAGAATGATATCATTACTCGTCGCTGATATATGTATATAATGTAGACCTCTGTTGCCCCGCCACCACCCGTAGTTCAGTCAGGTCATCCTTTTAGTGCAAAGGTACCACTTGGGACTGCCAAAGTAACAGCTGCTCCCAGTCCAGCGGTGCCGCCATCTCAAGTCCAACCTCCGGAGATGGGGAAGCCTGGTATCAATTCCGAAGTTGACCGTATCATCAGGTTGATGGAGAAGGAGCTACAGGAAGTATGCTTGATCATCCTGCAACGTGTGGTGCTGCATACTGAGAACCTTATAGCTACAGAATATTTCTCGGGACTGTGCAAACGTCCAGCAGAAGATTATGGCGAGCCGGCAGTCAGGACGTATGACGTTCGATCGGCGATCCGAGTGGGGCTTGGCAGACCTCAAGGCTTTGCGAAGACGAACAGACGAGCAGGAGGACGATACCCTCACGCTTGAAGATAAGAGTCTGAACTTGAAAACCCGTATCGCAGAGCTGCAAAGTCTGTTGCTCAAAGGTGAGATGCACTCATTCCAGACTCATCTGATTGACTAATCCTGCCTCAGCGGAGACCAACAAGCAAGAAATTGAACGTTTCCTAAGAGCAAGGGAGGATACAAACTTTGCCAAGCTTCTCAAGGTCCGCGAGCTTGGTCCAGAGCACATTGAGAATCAGACAAGACTCCGACAGTCCATTCAGGTTCGTGTTTATTCTGTGGATTTATGTTTTGTTCTAATGTCTGTCCTACAGATCGTGCAAGATCGTGTACGTCAGTTGGGGGATCAAGTGGCAGCCATGAAACGCAGGGTGGAAAGGTCAAAAGGCGGGGAATCGAGTCTGAAGTAAGCATCGTTGTGTTTGGCACGCTCGCAACCTACCTAATCTGGTTTAGAGCGCCTACTTTGGATATCATCTCCAGGGCCATATCCAACATTGAAGCGGGAGCTCTGGTCCGACGCGATCAGATGAACGCATTGAGTGAACGTTTAGATGCCATACTACCGGAAGATGATGACGATCTGTCGGAGGAGCTCCCACCGAAGTTGGCACAAGGGAAGAAACGCAGAGCATTTGAGCGCGAGGACACTCCTTTGCGAGAGATCCTCACTCGGCCGACAATCACTCCTCGGGTTGCGTCCGCCACCGCCGCCGCTCTCAATGCGGAGCGCTCATCAGCTAGAATCAAGCAAGCATTACTTTCCATACGGAAGAGCCCTCCAATCAACACATCTATTGTTCCAAAGCCTGTTGAAAGTTCGAGGCTTAGTGCCTCAATGCTTATGACGGCCTCCGTCAGCATCATCCCAAAGACAAGGGAAAGCATTCAGGTTCCCATACCTCATTCAGTTTCACAATCCATACCCCCTGCGGCTCCTACTTCATTCTTCCCAGGGAATGCGTTCAACTCTTCACCACTTGCGAGAATGATCATTCCTCCAGGCACTCGACTTCCCAACTTCTCTGATGATGCTGTACCCAATTTCAAAACCGCTCCTGCAGATAAAACGCCTTCACCTGACCATGGACGCAGTTTATTAAGGAGCAATCGTTCTAAGCAGCACGCTAAGTCGGCGTCCATCCGCGCTCGTGAATCTCTGGTTCCAGAACCGCCATCCATGTTCGATTCGAAGTCAGAGATATCTGTCCCTGGACCGTCTAAAGCAGCAGAAACTTCCTCTGATGCTTCATCTAGGTCTGTCCTTAGCTTTGGGCCCTTACCATCTTCTGGGCCGGTGCGCAATCCGCTCAAATATGGTTTTACTGCTTTTGGTAACACTTCTCCCGCGTCGTCAAATACAGCAAGTCCTACACCAGTATCCAATGATGCACCATCATTCACATTCCCGCTGGTGCCACCAATTGTGAAACCGAGTAGCCTACCACCACGTACGCCGAGTCCAGAAGATAGAAAGGGTCCGGTATCAAGGTCAACGCCTCCCAATACGCCTCCCTCTTTACTCTCTCGCTTGAGACCGCCACCCACCGCACAACAAAGGAAGGAAGCCGGTGCACAGTTGATAAACCTACTCGCAGAATCTGATGTGAATGATGACGGGCAAGGTGAAGAGTCAGGAGTTTACGAACATGAGAATGAAGATTGCGACGAAGATGAAGGTGACGGGACCGAATATGACGAAGGGGATGGCGATGATGGAGAATGGCAGCCTGACGAGGGCAATGAAAGCGACTCAACAGAGGACTTGGGAGGTATCTGATTGTATATATGATAGTTATCATCGTCCTATTCATTGTCTATATTGGTGCTTCGTCGCAGTCGAATATATTCAGCTCTGACTTGAGTCATGGCCTCTTCATTCGTGCTAGCATGCTCCAATAAGGCTCATGATGGCCCGAAGAAGGCGGGGACTCACTATTTGTGCATACATGTCTGTAAAAAGCGGTACTTTTCTCGACATGCCCAAGCAACCGATATGGTCCTTCCACTTGCACAGTCTGCAAATTCTACGTGGCCATGCTGAGATGTGCAAAGGTGGGGTTTCAGAGCACATAAACCCACCTCTGACGACAGCATCGCATTCCTTCAAGGCCCTTTCTTTAGTGGTCTTAACGAGAGTGTCCTCTTCCCTTCGAGACAGTGTGTCCATAACGCAGGTGACGTGGTGGCGATGCCGTCTCGATACGATCAAAATATGTCTGCCATACAGGTTATCTTTGAGCCACCAAAATTCGTACTCCCCGAGGAACATCGTCGGTTGGTTCAGACGACTCCGGCATCCTTTGCAGACATCCCTCCCGTTTTACGTCACCAGCAGGATGGGATTAAAATAGAGTTTGACCCTCCCCAGGACGGTCTTTCTGCAGACCATCTATCTAGCGGTACTCTTTACTTGGTCGAGAGGTGTGTAGTGCCCTTCTAGCCATGCATTATCTCATCTACTCAACAAGTTTATAAAGCGTCCTTGCTTTTATGTCTTCTGTAGGGGAAGGCTTTCAAGTCCAATACCCTAGCATTACTATCCACGCTGTCTCGAAATCAGGGTTGACTCCGATCGTCTACTGCCAGATCGAGCGACCAGCGCCAGAGGGCCAGGAAGACACTGATGGTGATGATGATATTCAAACAATAGAGCTCAACATCATACCTTCTGATGCTTCCACCGGTGAGTTGAAGCATTGGATACATTCCATGGCGCCACCATTCGTTTCCCCCATTCATTCAAAGTTTCTAGTGGACACCATATTCGAAGCTCTCTCCCACTGCGCATCCTTACATCCTAACCCAAATATGGAAGATGAATTCGAAGACGATGACGTCTGTGTGAACACTGAAGGCTTCGAGACGTTCACTGGAGAGGATGGAGAAGAGCTTAGTGAAGTTGGGAGGGTGCGCAGTTCTACCAACGACCATCGATATGCGCCATATTGAAGACAATCTCTTTTTT
>WNFI01283659.1_pt2 | contig 17554 bp, 15 predicted proteins | sample 5400471 | NCBI WGS metagenome assembly WNFI01 (sample SAMN13153348, study PRJNA577476) | soil metagenome | isolation source: 100 cm saprolite on Douglas fir-dominated hillslope | place: USA:California | collected 2013-09-17 | reverse complement strand
CTTCAAATTCGGGCCTCAATACTTGCGTGCATGCGCAACTATCTCGCTTTGAACCATATCTTCCGCGCCCTTGCCGACCCGACGGGCCGGCACATCGTTGAGCTGCTTTGCGATGGTGACGCGTCGGTGTCGTTCATTGCCGAACCGCTGCCAATGTCGCTCGCGACGGTCACGCGGCGCGTCCAGGCGCTGGAGAGAAGGGGCCTGATCCGCACGCACAAGATCGGGCGCGTGCGCAAATGCTGGCTCGACCCACAGGCTCTTGACCTGCTCGATCAGTGGGTCACCGAGCAGCGCAGCCGCTGGGGGCGGAGCCAGTCGAGAGTGTGAGTCCTTTCAACTGAGCGGTATCAGGTCCACCTTCGCGGCGCACACGAAGTCATTCTCCGAGAGACCGCGGATCGCGTGGGTGGTGAACGCGACGTGGCAGTAGTTGTAGCCGACCTCGAGGTCCGGGTGGTGGTCCTCGATGTTGGCGATGTGCGCGAGCGCATTCACGAAGCTCATGGTGCGATAGAAATCGCGGAAGGAGAACTCGCGCCGGATGGCGCGCGCGTTCTCGGTGAGCACCCAGGCGCCGGAGAGCTGCTTGAGGAGCTCCCGCGCTTCGGCCGGCCCCAGAGGCGCGGTCCCGCCCTCGCAGGGCTTGCACTTGCGTGCCGCGAGCTCGTTCATGGCTCATCCTCCCGGCCCGGGCATCACCCCAGGCGTGTATAGCGACGCGCGACGTACCGCTCGACGAGCTCCTGGAACTCCTCCGCGATCCGTTCGCCCTTGAGAGTGACGGTCTTGGCGCCGTCCTCGTAGACCGGAGCGACCGGGCGCTCGCCGGTCCCGGGGAGGCTGATGCCGATGTCAGCGTGCTTGCTCTCGCCCGGGCCGTTCACGACGCAGCCCATGACGGCGACGGTGAGCTCCTCGACTCCCGCGTATTCGCGCCGCCACTGCGGCATCCGCGCGCGGATGTGCGACTGGATACGCGCGGCGAGCTCCTGGAAGAGAGTGCTGGTGGTTCGCCCGCAGCCCGGGCAGGCCACGACGAGCGGCGCGAAGGCGCGCAGGCCCATCGTCTGCAGGATCTCCTGCGCGACGATGACTTCCTGCGCGCGGTCCCCACCCGGCTCCGGCGTGAGCGAGACGCGGATGGTGTCGCCGATTCCTTCCTGCAGGAGTACCGCCAGGCCGGCGGTGGAGGCGACGATGCCCTTGGATCCCATGCCCGCCTCGGTGAGACCGAGGTGCAGCGGGTAGTCGCAGCGAGAGGCGAGGTCGCGGTAGATCCTGATCAGGTCCTGTACGCCGCTCACCTTCGCCGACAGGATGATGCGCTTGTGCGCGAGGCCGAGCTCCTCGGCGCGTCGTGCGCTCGCCAGCGCGGATTCGACGACCGCCGCCCGCGTGACCTCCTGCGCGGAGAGCGGGGCGGCTCGCGCGGAGTTCTCATCCATCAGCCGCGTCAGCAGATCGCCGTCGAGACTTCCCCAGTTGACCCCGATGCGCACCGGCTTGTCGTGCCGGCACGCGACTTCGATCATTTCCGCGAACTGCGGGTCGCGCTTGCTGCCGCGCCCGACGTTGCCGGGGTTGATGCGGTACTTGGCGAGCGCGGCTGCGCAGTCCGGGTGCTCGCGCAGCAGCTTGTGACCGTTGAAATGGAAGTCCCCGATCAGGGGTACACCGCAGCCCGCGCGCTCGAGCCGCTCGCGAATGGGGGCGACCGCGGCCGCGGCCTCGCTGCTGTTGACCGTGATGCGCACCAGCTCCGAGCCTGCGCTCGCGAGGGCTTGCACCTGGCGCACCGTGCCCTCGACGTCCGCGGTGTCGGTATTGGTCATCGATTGCACGACGATCGGCGCGCCGCCTCCGACCCGGACGGCGCCAATCGAGACCTGCACGGAGGAGCGACGGGCGATGCTCATGGAACGCAGGGCATTCTACCGTCCGCGCACCTTGGGCGGCATGCCGGGAGTGCTGCTATCATGCGCGGGCCCGAATCGGTCTGTCCGGAGAGAGTCCGGCGCAAGCCGGAACGCCGAAGGCGCAATTCCGCCCGGAAACGCTCAGGCACCAGAACGGCAGACAGCGGAACCGTGTGTTCCGCGGGCTTCTGGAGAGCGGTGGACCCAATACGCTTAGGTCCGCCCACCGAAGGGGAGCGGCGCGCAGCGCCTGATCTCTCAGGTCACAGGACAGAAGGGCGGCAGGCGCGCACTCCAGTGCGGGCCCGCCGCTTCTTTGTTTGACCCGTACGGAGAGGACCGGTGGGAAGACGAACGCCGCTATTCGCCCTGCACCAGGAGCTAGGCGCCCGCATGGTCGACTTCGGCGGCTGGGACATGCCGGTGCAGTACAGCTCGCAGATCGGCGAGCACCACGCGGTGCGCCGCGCCGCCGGCGTGTTCGACGTGTCGCACATGTGCGTGGTGGACCTGCGTGGCGCGCGCGTGCGCGCGTTGCTGCAGCGGCTGCTGGCGAACGACGTGGCGAAGCTCAAAACGCCCGGCAAGGCGCTCTACAGCTGCATGCTGAACGAGCGCGGCGGTGTCATCGACGATCTGATCGTCTACTTTCTCTCCGACTCCTGGTTCCGCGCCGTGGTGAATGCCGGGACGCGCGACAAGGATCTCGCCTGGATGCGCAGCCAGGCCGCCGCCTTCGCCATCGAGGTGCGCGAGCGCGCGGACCTCGCCATGCTGGCGGTGCAAGGCCCGCAGGCGCGGGCCAAGGCCGCGCAGCTGCTCGCGCCCGCGGGCGCCACTGCCGCGCTCGAGCTGGCGACGTTCGTCGGACGCGAGCTCGGTGCGTGGTTCCTCTCCCGCACCGGTTACACCGGCGAAGACGGGTTCGAGATCATGCTGCCGGCGGCGGACGCGGTCCCTGCCTGGCGGACGCTCAACTCCTTCGGGGTCGCTTCCTGCGGGCTTGGCGCGCGCGACACGCTGCGCCTGGAGGCGGGGATGAACCTCTATGGGAACGACATGGACGAGAACACGCACCCCTTCGAGTCCGGCCTCGCCTGGACCGTGGCGCTCGAGCCGCGTACGCGGGACTTCATCGGCCGGGCGGCGCTGGAAGCGATCGGCCGCGGCGGCTCCGGGCGCAGGCTCGTGGGTCTCGTGCTCGAGGATCGCGGCGTGCTGCGTGGTCACCAGCGCGTGGTGAGCGCAGCCGGCGAGGGCGAGATCACCAGCGGGACTTTTTCCCCGACGCTCGAGCGCTCCATCGCCTTTGCGCGCGTGCCTGCCGGCACCGGCACTGCGGTGCAGGTCGAGGTGCGGGGCAAACTCCTCAACGCACGCGTCGCGAAGCCACCGTTCGTGCGGCACGGCCAATCCCTCATTGCCTGAAGGATGGTTCCATGAGCAAGGTTCCCGCGGATCTCAAGTACACCAAGTCCCACGAGTGGGTGCGAACCCTCGCCGACGGCGCGGTCGAGGTCGGCATCACCGATCACGCCCAGCACGCCCTCGGCGACCTGGTATTCGTCGAGGTGCCGGAAGCCGGACGGACCGTACGTGCGGGCGAGGCGTGTGCGGTCGTGGAATCGGTGAAGGCCGCATCGGACGTTTACGCCCCGCTTGCGGGGGAAGTGAGCGCGGGGAATCCCAAGCTCGCCGCGGAACCCGAAACCATCAATGCCGACCCCTACGGCGAGGGCTGGCTCATGCGCCTGAAAGTCGCCGCCGCGGCGCTCGCGGGTGCGGGACTGCTCTCCGCCGCCGACTATCAGAAGGTCCTGGACGCGGAGAGCGCCTGATGGCCTTCATTCCCCACACCACGGCGGATGTCGCCGCCATGCTGGACGCCATCGGCGTCACGCGCATCGAGGATCTCTTCGATGAAATCCCGCCGGCCTTGCGCGTGAAGTCCCTCGCCGGCGTGCCGACGGCACTGAATGAGATGGAAGTGGGGCGTCTCATGAGCGAGCGGGCGCATGCCGACGGCGTGCTGCTCAGCTTCATCGGTGCCGGGGCCTACGAGCACCACATTCCCGCCGCAGTGTGGGCGCTGACGACGCGCGGGGAGTTCTACAGCGCCTACACCCCTTACCAGGCGGAGGCGAGCCAGGGCACGCTGCAGCTCATCTACGAGTTCCAGACGCAAGGTGGCCGTCGCGACGGCTGCCAACCAGGGGCTCAGGTTCGAGGAGCTGCCGTACTGCACCGCCGAGGGCGTGACGCCCGCCGCATCTCTCGCCAGGTACGAGGGCGAGGACATCACCGCGCTCGTGATCCAGCAGCCGAATTTCTTCGGGCAGCTCGAGGACGTCGATGCGCTCACCGACTGGGCGAGCGCGCACGGCGCACTGGTGATCGCGGTGGTCAACCCCACCGCCCTCGCCCTCCTCAAGCCCCCGGGGCAATGGGGCGCGGGCGGCGCGGACATCGCGGTCGGCGAGGGTCAGCCGCTCGGCGTGCCGCTCTCCTCCGGCGGCCCTTACTTCGGCTTCATGACGACGCGCCTCGCGCACGTGCGGCAGATGCCCGGGCGCATCGTCGGACGCACCCTCGATACCGCCGGCCGCGAAGGGTTCACGCTGACGCTCCAGGCGCGCGAGCAGCACATTCGCCGCGCCAAGGCGACCTCCAACATCTGCACCAACCAGGGACTGCTGATGACGGCCGCGACCATTTACATGTCGCTGATGGGCCCGCAGGGACTCGCGCGCACCGCCGCCGCCGCGCACGCGCGCACCCGCGAGCTCGTGGCGGCTCTCACCCGCGTGCCCGGCGTACGGGCGGCTTTCACCGGCACGCGCTTCCATGAGGCGGTGCTCGAGCTCGATCGTCCGGTGGCGCCGGTGCTCGGGAGCCTCGCCACCCGCGGGATCCTCGGGGGCTTCGACCTCGCGGCCGACTATCCCGAACTCGGCCATGCGCTGCTCGTGTGCGCCACCGAGACCAAGACCGCCGCCGATATCGAGCGCTACCGCGGCGCACTCGGCGAGGCGCTGCAGACGGTGCGTGCGAGGTACATCGATGCCCGCCCGTGAACCGCTGATTTTCGAGTACTCGCACGCCGGACGCGGCGCGAGCGACCAGTGGCCGCACGATCCGGGGCCGGCGGCGCTCGCGGATATTCCGCAGCGGCTGCGACGCGTCGAGCCCCCGCGACTTCCCGAGGTCGGAGAGCTCGAGGCGGTGCGCCATTTCACCCGGCTGTCACAGCTCAACTTCTCGATCGATACGCACTTCTATCCGCTCGGCTCCTGCACGATGAAGTACAACCCCAAGGCCTGTAACCAGTACGCGATGCTGCCGGAGTTCCTGGCGCGCCATCCCTTCGGGCCCGAGTCTCACGCGCAGGGCCTTCTCGCGTGCCTGTACGAGCTGCAGGAGATGCTGAAGGAAGTCACCGGCATGCAGGGCGTTGCCTTGAGCCCCATGGCGGGCGCCCACGGCGAGTTCGCTGGCGTGGCGATGATCCGCGCCTATCACCGCTCACGCGGAGACCTGAAGCGCAACGAGATCATCGTGCCCGAGGCGGCGCACGGCACCAACCCGGCGACGGCGACCATGTGCGGCTGCGTGGTGCGCGAGATCCCGGTCACGCGCTCAGGCGACGTTGATCTCACGGCACTCGCCGCGGCGGTCGGCCCCGGCACCGCCGGCATCATGCTCACCAACCCGTCCACGCTCGGGGCCTTCGAGCGGCGCATCGAGGAGGTCGCGCGCATCGTGCACGAGGCGGGGGGACTCCTTTACTACGACGGCGCGAACCTCAACGCCATCCTCGGCAAGGTCCGGCCCGGCGACATGGGCTTCGATTGTCTGCACATGAACCTGCACAAGACCTTCTCCACCCCCCATGGTGGGGGTGGGCCGGGCGCGGGCGCGGTGGGGGTGGGCACACGGCTCATGCCGTTCCTGCCGATTCCGCTCGTCGGCCGGGAAGGGGAGCGCTACCGCTGGCTCACCGAGGCGGACGTGCCACACTCGATCGGACGGCTGTCCGCGTTCATGGGCAATGCCGGGGTGCTGCTGCGCGCCTACATCTACATGCGCCTGCTCGGCCGGGAAGGCATGCAGCAGGTGGGCGAGTACGCGACGCTCAACGCCAACTATCTGCTGGCGCGCCTCAAGGCTGCGGGCTTCGATGCCGCCTATCCCGAGCGCCGCGCGAGTCACGAGTTCATCGTGACGCTCAAGCGCCAGGCGCGCGAGCTCAACGTGACGGCGATGGACTTCGCCAAACGCCTCCTCGACTACGGCTTCCACGCGCCGACCACCTACTTTCCGCTGATCGTGCCCGAGTGCCTGCTCATCGAGCCGACCGAGACCGAGAGCAAGGACGTCCTCGATGCCTTTGTGTCGGCCATGTCACAGATCCAGAAAGAGGCCGAGCAGGAACCCGCGCGCGTGACCAGCGCACCGCATACCATGCCGGTGCGCCGCCTCGATGATGTGCGGGCGGCGCGGCAACTGGACCTCACATGGAAGCCGGCGGCACAACCGTAGATCGTTACAAGCCACGCGGACTGACCCGCGTGATGCGGGCCCTGGGCTCGAGCGCGCGGGGCCTGACCGGCGCCTTCCGCGACGAGGCGGCTTTCAGGCAGGAACTCGCGTTTGCGGTGCTCGTCATACCTCTGGGGCTGTGGATCGTCGAGCTCCTCAACAGCGCGATCGAGGCGACCGTGGATCGGATCGGCTTCGAGCGTCATGCGCTCGCCGGGCTCGCCAAGGATATCGGCTCCGCTGCCGTATTCATGTCGTTCGTACTGCTCACTGCGGTGTGGCTGCTCGTGTTGCTCGGCCGCTAGACAGGCCGTTAGAAAGAAGGATGATGCGACTGAAACGAGTGCTGTTCCTGTGGCTCTGCTGCGCCCTGGTGGGAGCAGGCGCGCTCGTGGCCGGTGCCGCCGCGCCCGCGCCCGCGACGCCCGTGCTCCCGGAGTCGGCCGTCCCCGTAGAGGGATCCACCGCGCCGCCCTCGCGGGCGATGCCGGGCAATCCCGGCGAGCTGCCGCCGCCAGCCGCGCAGCAGGCGGCCGCGGTCGAGGGCAATCCTGACTGGGCGGAGACGCTCGAGCGCATCGCCGGCAGCGTCGTCTCGATCAACGTCGACTCGACACGCGCCTTCGATACCGAGTGGAACTCGACCGCACAGGCGACGGGCTTCGTGGTCGACGCCGAGCGCGGCCTGATCCTCACCAACCGGCACGTCGTGACCCCGGGACCCGTGATCGCGGAAGCCACCTTCCTCAACCGCGAGGAGGTGCAGCTCTACCCCGTGTACCGCGACCCGGTGCACGACTTCGGCATCTACCGCTACGATCCGCAGCAGCTGCGCTTCATCCGGCCGAAGGCGCTGCCGCTCTACCCGGAAGGGGCGCAGATCGGGCGCGAGATCCGGGTCGTCGGCAACAACGCCGGCGAGCAGCTGTCGATTCTCGCCGGGACGCTCGCGCGGCTCGACCGCGACGCACCCGCCTACGGGGTGGCGAAGTACAACGACTTCAACACTTTCTACCTGCAGGCCGCCTCCGGCACCTCCGGTGGCTCCTCGGGCTCCCCGGTCATCGACATCCGCGGGCGGGTGGTGGCGCTCAATGCGGGCGGCGCCAACGGCGCGGCCTCGAGCTTCTACCTGCCGCTCGGGCGGGTGCGCCGGGCCCTCGAACTCATTCAACAGGGCAAGCCGGTTGCGCGCGGCACGCTCTACACCGTCTTCAACTACATGCCGTTCGGTGAGCTCGAGCGCCTCGGCCTCGATGCCGCCACGGAGACGGCCGTGCGCAAGAGCTTCCCGCGCTACACCGGCATGCTGGTCGTGACCGAGGTGCTGCCCGGCTCCCAGGGCGAGAGCGTGCTGCAGGCGGGCGACATCCTGGTGCGCCTGAACGGGCGCCACGTCACGCAGTTCGAACCGCTCGAGGAGGTGCTCGACGCTTCGGTGGGTAAGCCCGTGGAGCTCGAGCTCGAGCGCGGTGGCAAGGCAATCTCCGCGAAGCTTGCCGTGGGTGACCTGCACGCGATCACACCGAGCGCCTACGCGGAGTTCGGCGACGCGGTCGTGAACCCCATGTCCTACCAGCAGGCGCGGCACTTCAACGTGCCGACCCACGGCGTGTACGTGGCGAATCCCGGTTATGCGTTCGGCGCGGCAGGCATCCCCCGCGGAGCGGTGATCCTGACGCTCAACGGCCGCAACACCGACACGCTGGCCGACTTCGAGGCCGGCATCGCCCAGCTCGCCGACGGCGAGCGCGCCCCGGTGCGCTACATCACGATCGAAGACTCGAACAATGGCGAGCTGCGCGCAATCCGCATGGACCGGCTGTGGTTCCCCGCACGCCACTGCGATCGCAACGATGCGAGCGGGCTGTGGGACTGCCGTCCGCTCGCCGCCGGGCCCGCGCCCAAGGCGCCGCGCGCGAGCTCCACGACCTTCGCGCACTTCGCGGATCCGCGCCTCAACGTGCTCGCGCCCTCGCTCGCGCTCGTGACCTTCGACATGCCGTACTCGGTGTCGGGGATCACCGAGCGCAACTATCACGGCACCGGGCTCATCGTCGATGCACAGCGCGGGCTCATCGTGGTCGATCGCAACACGGTGCCGGTGGCGGTCGGTGACGTCACGGTGACCTTCGGCGGCGCCGTGCAGGTGCCGGGACGCGTGGTGTACGTCCATCCGCAGCACAACTTCGCGGTCGTCGCCTACGATCCCGCGCTGATCGGCACGACGCCGGTGAGGTCTGCGAAGCTCACACCGCGCGAGCTCGTCGCCGGGGAGGCGGTGTGGGTGGTGGGCCTGGGGGGCGATGGCCAGATGCACGTGCGCAAGACCGAGATCGCGAGCATCGACCCGCTCGAGCTGCCGCTGTCGCGCACCATGCGCTTCCGCGACAGCAATCTCGAAACGGTGCAGCTCGTCAATCCGCCGCTCGAGTTCGACGGCGTGCTCGCCGATGCGGGCGGCAACGTGCTCGGCACCTGGTCGAGCTTCGCCTACGAGAACGGCCGCGAGCTCGCGCAGGACACGCGCGGTGTGCCGATCGAGCTGGTCGCCGGCATGCTCGAGCGGGTGCGCACCGAGCGGCCGCTGCATTCGCTCGAGGCGGAGATGGGAGTGCTGCCGCTCACCAGCGCGCGCGAGCTCGGGCTGCCGGAGAGCTGGGCGCAGCGTCTCGCGCAGCACACTCCCACGCGGCGCCAGGCGCTCACGGTCGTGCGCCTCGTGGGGGGCGCCCCTGCCGCGCAGCGCCTCGAGCCGGGTGATCTGCTGCTCGCCATCGACGGGAGCGTGGTGACGCGCTTCCGCGAGGCCGAGCGGGCGGTGGCCGACAAGGAGCAGGTGCAGGTCACGGTGTGGCGTGGCCAGAGCGAGCTGACGCTCGATGTCCCCACCGCACAGCTGCCCGGCACCGATATCGACCGCCTCGTGGAATGGGCCGGGGCGACGCTGCAGGCCCCGCATCGCGCGAAGAGCGTGCAGCGGGGCATCGCGCCGGTCGGCGTTTACGTCGGCTACTTCTCCTACGGCTCGCCTGCGACGCGGTACGGACTGTATCCGGGGCGGCGCATCGTCGAGGTGGACGGCGTGCCGACGCCCGACCTCGACACCTTCCTCAAGTCCGTCACCGGCCGCCCCGACCGCTCCTCGCTTCGACTGAAGACCATCACCTGGAACAACGCGCCTGAGGTGATCACGCTCAAGCTCGACCGTCACTACTGGCCGACATACGAGCTGACGCGCACCGCGCAGGGCGGCTGGGTGCGGCGCGCGCTCGAGTAGAATCAATCCATGGTTCGGATCGTCAGGGCGACCCAGGTCGAGATCGAGACCGCCGTGCAGGCGTTGCGCGACGGCGAGCTGGTCGCCTTCCCGACCGAGACGGTCTACGGCCTGGGGGCGAACGCCCAGAACCCGGCCGCGGTGGCCAAGATATTCACCGCCAAGGGTCGTCCGCCTCATCACCCGGTGATCGTTCACATCGACAGCCCGCGCTTCCTGCATCGCTGGGTGCGGGAGGTTCCGCAGGCCGCGATGCAGCTCGCCGAGCACTTTTGGCCCGGGCCGCTCACGCTCGTGATGCCGCGCGCCGCCAACGTGCACGACGTCATCACGGGCGGCCAGGACACGATCGCGATCCGGGTGCCCGCGCACCCGATGGCGCAGCAGCTGCTGACCGCCTTCGGCGGCGGCATCGCCGCGCCGTCCGCCAACCGTTACGGGCGGCTGTCCCCGACCCGCGCCGAGCACGTGCGCGAGGAGCTGGGGGAGGCGGCCCGCGTGATCCTCGATGGCGGGGAATGCCAGCTCGGCCTCGAATCGAGCATCGTGTCCTTCGAGGACGGGGGCGTGCGGCTGCTGCGGCCGGGGGCCGTCACGGCGGCGCAGCTGCGCGGGGTCGTGGGCGAGCTGCTGAGCGGTGCGGACCGGGTGTCGCCCCGCGTGCCCGGCACCCCCCCGACGCACTACGCGCCCATCCCCCCGATGACCATCGCGCCCGCCGGCGAGATCGATGCCCAGGCGGATGCGGCCTCGAGTGCAGGCGGTGCCGGAGGGGGAGCGCTGGGACGCGATCCGCGACCGCCTGCTGCACGCCGCCACCAGCGTGGCGGAAGCCGACGACGGTAGCCCCGTCTCGGCCGCGCTGCCCTAGGCTTGCGGGGGACTCGAGCCGCTGGTGCGCCGCGCGCGATTCATCGACCCGTTTCAGCCCGCGGAGATCCGGCGCCTGGTGCGGGAGTTCGGCTCGCCGCTCCTGATCCTCGACTGCGAGCGGGTACGCGTGCAGTACCGTAAGTTGAAGCGCGCCCTGCCGCGGGTCGGGCTGCACTACGCGCTCAAGCCCATGCCGCATCCCGCGGTGGTGCAGATGGTGCTCGCCGAGGGCGGCTCGCTCGATCTCGCCACCACCGGCGAGGTGCAGCTCGCGCAGCGCCTGGGCGCGGCTCCCGAGCGCTGCATCCACACGCATCCCATCAAGCGCGAGCAGGACATCGCCAATGCGCTCGAGTTCGGGGTGCGCCTGTTCGTCGCCGACAACCCGGACGAGGTGCGCAAGTTCGCGCACCTCGCGGGGCGCATCGAGCTGCTGCTGCGCGTCTGCTTCCGTGCGCCCCGCGCGGTCTGCGACCTGTCGCGCAAGTTCGGCTGCGATCCGCAGGACCTGCTGCCGCTCGCCCGTCTCGCGGCCGATCTCGGCATCGCCGTGCGCGGACTCTCTTTCCACGTCGGCTCGCAGACCGCGGACGCCGCCGAGCACGTCGAGGCGTTGCGAGAGTGTGCACGGCTCCTGGTCGCCGCGCGCCGCGAGAAGCTCGGCCGCTTCGACACGCTCGACATCGGCGGCGGCTTCCCCATCGAGTACTCTCAGCAGGTGCTGGACATCGGCCGCTTCTGTGCCCCGCTGCGCGCGGCGATCGCGCAGCTTCCCTCACGCGTGCGCGTGATCGCCGAGCCGGGCCGCTACATCGTCGGTCCGGCCGCCATCGGCGTGGCTTCCGTGATGGGGCGCGCCCGGCGCGAGGGGCACTGGTGGTATTACCTCGACGACGGCTTGTACGGCTCCTACAGCGGGCAGCTCTTCGATCACGCCCGCTACCCGGTCGAGCCGCTGCGCGATGGGGCGCAGCGGCTGCCCTCGGTGCTCGCCGGACCCACCTGCGACAGCATCGACGTGATCGCCGAGAACCTCATGCTGCCGCAGCTCAAGGCGGGCGATCTCATCGTCGGTCGCGCCATGGGCGCCTATACCTGGGCGTGCGCCACCGACTTCAACTTCTTTCCCAGGGCGACGGTGGTCGCGGTCAATGCCACGCCAGGCGATCGCGGGAGCGTCGCGTCCTGGCCGCTCCAGAGCCGATGATCCGCAACGTCGTCTTCGACATCGGCTGGGTGCTCGTGCGGCTCAACTACCGCCCGATCCTGGATTTCCTGCGGGCGCGCGGCGCCGCCGTGCACGACCGGGACGCACTGATGAGGCGCATCGTGCTCGCCGATCACGAGACCGGCCGCCTGCACGGCCTCGGGCTCCTCCAACGCCTCGCGGGCCTCGCCTGCGAGCCGGTCACCCCCGAGGAGACCTATGTCCACTGGGTGAATATGTTCGAGCTCGAGACGGCGATGGTCGATCTCGCTCACCGCCTGAGCGAGCGCTACCGGGTGTTTCTCCTCTCCAACATCGGCGACCTGCACTGGGCGTACCTCTCGCGCGAATACCGCCTGCACGCCCTCGGGCACGGGGCGCTGCCGTCCTACCTCGCCGGCGTCATGAAGCCGCACGCGGGCATCTACGCCGAGGCCGAGCGGCGCTTCGCGCTGGAGCCCCCCGCCACCGTGTTCATCGATGACCGCCCCGACAACATCGCCACCGCCCGCGCGCGCGGCTGGCGCGGCATCGTCCACGGCGGCCACGCCGATACGCTCGCGGCCCTCACGAGCCTCGGCGTCGCCTGCTGAACCGCCATCCGCGGTGCGGTATATTTCGTGTTCCGTTCACTAGGCAGCACATGAAGAACGAAGTCGCAGCGGAGCCCTGGACCGCGATCCATGCACAGGTGATCGCCGCCCGCGAGGGGCGCGATCCGCGCGTGATCGCGCGGCTGTTCTCGGGGTGGGCGGTGTTCGGCGAGCGGCAGTTCGTGCGCGGCTATACAGTGCTGCTGCCCGATCCTGTGGTGCCGAATCTCAACACGCTCGGCGCCCACGAGCGCAACGTCTTTCTCTCAGACATGTCGCGGCTCGGCGATGCGCTGCTCAAGGTGACGGGAGCCACACGCATCAACTACGCGATCTTCGGCAATCGGGAGGCGGCGCTGCACGCGCACGTCATCCCGCGCTACATGGACGAGCCCGAGGCGCTGCGCGCGGAGCACCCCTGGGCCTACGACTGGTCCGCCGCACCCGCCTTCGAGAGGGCCTCGAGCGTGGAGCTCGCCGGGAGCCTGCTGCGCGAGCTCACCCGCATGGGCGTCACCAAGCCGATGCGCTTCAGCCCCGGCGCGAACGCGGGGGACTGAAAGCGCGCGACGGCGCGCGGGCCTGCGCCTTACTTCTGCGGCTGAGCGGGGGCGGCTGCCGGGGCCGGGGCCGTGGCCGCTTTGATGCTCAGCAGCTCCACGTCGAAGATCAGCAGCGAGCCGGGCGGAATGGGCGGCTGGGAGCGCATGTCGTAGGCGAGCTTCGGCGGCACGAACAGCTGCCACTTGGCGCCGGGCTTCATCAGCTGCAGCGCCTCGGTCCAGCCGGGGATCACGCGATTGACGGGGAAGTTCGCGGGCTGCCCGCGCTTGTAGCTGCTGTCGAATTCCGTGCCGTTAGCGAGCGTGCCGGCGTAGTTCACCGTCACTTCATCGGTCGCCTTGGGTGAGTCGCCGCTGCCGGCGGTGATGACCTTGTACTGCAGTCCGCTCGCGGTGGTGACGACGCCCGGCTTCTTGCCGTTCTCGGCCAGGAACTTGTCCGCTGCGCGGTGGTTCGCTTCGCCGACCGAGCCGATCAGGGTGCGCAGGTTCTCCCGGTCCTGGTCGGTGACCGCCTTGCCGGCGAGCGCATCGCGCACGCCCTGCGCCAGTCTTCTTCGCCGCGCCGCCCGCGGCCGGGGTGGCCGCCAGTTTGTCCGGCAGTGTGGCCGCCGGTGTGGCCGCCGGCTGTGCGGCACTTCCCGAGGCGGGCTGCTGCGCGGACGCGAGTGCGCCGGCCAGCAGCGCAGCTGCGGCCGCCAGGTTGACGATCAGGAGTGTCCGGCCGCGACCTGGCGCTGGCAATCTCATGAGGATCCCTTCGAAATCATGCGGGCCGTGCACGGCACAGCTTGGGAACCGCAGTGGGGCGGGAGTTTGGCTGATCGGACCCCGGGGTGCCACTAATAAATATCACAGCTCGCGCGCTCATCCGGCGCCGGAACGCCGGGCGCCCGGGCGGCACTGGCGCACCTCGGGATCTTGGCCGATGATCGCAGGCCCTGAATCTCAGGCCTTTAGCGAACGGGAGACCTCCATGCGACGCTCACTCGTTGCCGCGCTCATCGCCGTGCTGGCGGCGATTCCAGTCTTTGCCGCGCTGCCTGACGGCGCGCAGGCTCCGGACTTCAGCACCGCCGCCTCACTCGGCGGCAAGGAGTTCAAGTTCTCGCTTGCCGCGGCGCTCAAGAAGGGGCCGGTGGTGCTGTACTTCTACCCGGAGGCCTTCACGCCCGGTTGCACCGTCGAGGCGCACCAGTTCGCCGAAGCCACCGCGCATTTCCAGCAGCTCGGCGCCACCGTCATCGGCGTCTCGCATGATGCGATCGAGAAGCTCGACCGCTTCTCGGTCCTCGAGTGCCGCAACAAGTTCGCGGTCGCCTCCGATGTCGACGGCAAGATCATGAAGGCCTACGACGCCGTGTTGCCGCAGGAGCCGTCGTACGCCAATCGCACCTCCTACGTGATCGCCCCGACCGGGAAGATTCTCTACTCGTACACGGCGATGAACCCCGACAAGCATGTCGGGAACACACTCACCGCCGGGAAGAAGTGGCAGGACGCTCAGAAGAAGAGCTGAGTGGCTGGGTGCCTCAGGCGAGGTCTGCGAGCAGCGCGGGCACCCGGCGACGCAGCAGCAGGTTGCGCGCCTCCCACTGCTGCCGCCGGCGCGCCTCGCGCAGCAGCGTCACCGCCTCCGGCGCGGCGTACTGCTCGCCGCTGAAGCCGGCGACGAAGCGCCCGCCGCGGATCTCCCCGCGCGCCTCGAGCCGCCGGCAGCACATCAGCAGCTCCCGCCACGGCGGCAGCCAGTCCGCCTCGCGGGCGAGCACCCGCCAGAACACGACCCCCCAGCGGCGCAGGAGCGTGCGCACGATGTGCTCGATCGCCTCGGCATCGCCCTGGCGGGCGCCGGCGCTCCCGCTCGCGCCGGGCCCCGCTCCCGCCGTGGGTGCGATCCTCGACCAGCGTCCCGCCGCGTCCATGCCGAAGAGCGCGACGCGCCGCCGCCGTCGCCCGCCCGCCGCAGGCCGGCGCCGCTCGGCGGGCACGAGGAGCGCGCGCAGTCCCGCGAAGCTGTCGGAGTTGACGCGGCCGAGCGCGACGAGCTCGGCGAGTGCCTCCTCGGCCTGCGAGGCGAGGAGCGAGGTGCCACCGACGATCTCATCGAAGAACGAGGCTCCGTGAGTCGCCAGGTACTGCATGAGGCGCTGCGCGCCCGAGGAGAGGAGCGGAGCTTCGGGCGCGGCATCGAGCGTCGGCCACTGCCGCAGGTTGCGCCGCGCGAGCAGCACGATCGGCGTCGTGCGCACGGGGGCCGCGCCGCGCTCGGCAGCGGCGCGCCGCGAGGAGAGGCGTGTCCAGGTGTAGCGGCCGGCAAGGCACTGCTCATCGAGCCACGCCGGCTCGTACTCGCGGATGCGCGCCGGGAGGATCTCGGTCTCCCAGGCGCTCGCCGGGGCTTCGAAGCCCTCGAGCTGCGCGAGGATGGCGCCGACCGCATCCGGTCCCTCCATCCGCTGCGCGGGCGTCACGCGCTGCCAGTCGAAGAGGAAGCGCAGGAAATCGCGGGCGGGGACGGGTTCGATCTCGGCGCGCAGTCTCTTGACGGTGTAGCGATGGATGCGCGCGAGGAGCCGCCGCTCGCACCACTCCCCGGCAGGCGGCGCATCGCTCGTGAAGGCGCCGCGCATCGCAAAGCCCTCTGCCTGGAGCGCGGCGAGCGCCGCATCGACCCCGGGCGCCGGCAGGCCGAGATCGCTCGCGAGCGCTGCAGCGGTCGTGGGACCGAGGCCCTCGAGACGTCCGCGCACCACTTCCACCAGCGCCGCCTCCGCGGCGGCCGCACCGGCGGCGCTCACGGGCCCGGGGCTCGCCTGCGGGTAGAGCGCTGCGAACAGCGGTGCGCGCTCGACCGCGAGCCACAGCGCCGCACCCTCGCACGCGAGATGCGCGACGCGCCGCTGCACCAGGAGCGAGGCCATCAGCTCCGGCCAGCGCGCCATGCGCTCGACTTCCGCCCCGGTCAGGAAGCCGAGCCACAGGAGTGCATCGTGCAGCTCATCCTCGTCCGCGGCGTCGGGCCAGGCCTCCGAGCGCACGCGCTCGATCGCCTCGGGATCGAGCTTGCCGAGATCGGCGGCGCTCTGCGGATCGAGCCAGCGGCGGCTCATCACCGCCTGCGTGCGCCGCTCTTCCAGCGGCGCGTCGTCAAGGAAAGCGTAAGGCCGCGCCGCGAGCACCTCGAGCGCGAGCGGGGAGGGCTCGGTCAGGTCGCGGGCGATGACCCGGATCGCACCCGATTCGAGGGCCCGCAGCAGCTGCTCGAGGCCGGCGATGTCCATGGCCTCTTCCAGGCAGTCGCGGATCGTCTGCCGCACGAGCGGGTGATCGGGGATCTCGAGCTCGCCCGGGAGATTCTCGGCGCAGGCGACCTGGTCCGGGAACACCGCGGTGAGCAGGTCCTCGGCAGCCATGCGCGTGAGCGGCGCGGGGACTTTCTTGCCGCCGCGAAAGCGCGGCAGGGCGAGCGCGATCGCGGCCGCCCAGCGCCAGCGCACCGGGAACATCGGCGCGGCGCACAGCGCCTGCACGAGGAGCGCCCGCACGGTATTGGAATGCAGATACCGCGCCACCTCGGCAAGCTCGAAGCTGTGGGCGGTGGTGAGTGACAGCACGATGCTGTCCTCGGTGGCCGCCGCCTGCAGCTCGAAGTTGAACGAGCGGCAGAAACGCTTGCGCAGCGCGAGCCCCCAGGCGCGGTTGATCCGGCTGCCGAAGGGCGAGTGGATGACGAGCTGCATGCCGCCCGCCTCATCGAAGAAGCGCTCGAAGACGAGGGTTTCCTGGGTCGGCAGCGAGCAGAGCGCCGCACGCGCCGAGGCGAGATAGCCCGCGAGCTGCGCCGCGGCGGGAGCGCAGATGCGTGCCTCGCCCCTCAGCCACTCCGTCGCCGCCTCGAGTCCCCGATCGAGGTGCGTCTCGAGCTCGGCGCGCAGCCGCGAGACGCTCGCCGACAGCTCATCCGTGCGCCCCGGCGCCTCGCCCAGCCAGAAGGGAATCGTGGGCGGCTCCCCGTGCGCATCCTCGACGCGGATCCGGCCCTGCTCGACCCGCAGGATGCGGTACGACACGTTGCCGAGCTGGAAGATATCGCCCTGCAGGCTCTCGACCGCGAAATCCTCGTTCACGGTGCCGACGGGCTGCGCCTGCGGCTCGAGGATCACCTGGTAGTCGGCGTTGTCGGGGATGGTGCCGCCCGAGGTGAGGGCGGTGAGGCGCGCTCCGCGCCGCCCCTTGACCCGATGGTTCACGCGGTCGTGATGGATCAGCGCGCCGTGCCGGCCGCGGCGCGTGCTGTAGCCCTCGGCGAGCATGAGAAGGATCTCGTCGAATTCGCCGCGCGTGAGATCGCGGAAGGGCCAGGCGCCGCGCAGCAGGCCGAAGAGCCCGTCCTCGTCCCATTCGCGCGCGGCCACCTCGGCGACAATCTGCTGCGCGAGCACATCGAGAGGCTTCACCGGCGTGGTGAGCCGGTCGAGCTCGCCGCGGCGCACCGCGCTGAGGAGCGCCGTGCATTCCACGAGATCATCGCGCGACAACGGGAAGAGCCGTCCCTTGGGCACAGCGCCCAACGAGTG
>WNFI01204614.1_pt1 | contig 17555 bp, 13 predicted proteins | sample 5400471 | NCBI WGS metagenome assembly WNFI01 (sample SAMN13153348, study PRJNA577476) | soil metagenome | isolation source: 100 cm saprolite on Douglas fir-dominated hillslope | place: USA:California | collected 2013-09-17 | reverse complement strand
GGGCGCCCACGACGCCGCCGGGTTGAGCGTGAGCACAATCGCCATGACCACGGCGGCCGCGAACAGAACGACGTTGCCGGCGTTCTGAAATGGGTAGGTGACCGGCCGCTGGGGGATCCACTTCACCTCCTGCAGCTTCGCCGCGGCCATGAGGCTGCCGGTGAAGGTGAGATAGCCGAGGATGATCTCCGCCATGATCGCGGCGATTCGGAACGGCGTCAGTTCGGCAGGAGACTGCACGACATGCAGGTAGTACTCGGCCGTGCCCACCAGTCCGGCCGCGGCGCCGCCAAAGGCATGCGACAGAGCGGTTCGCTGCGGCACCGCGGTGAGCGGCACACGTGACAGCGGGACTCCGACGGCGAAGGCGGCGATGGTGGCCAGGATCATCCACCGATGGTGAATCACCGACGGCTCGGCCCAGGTGACGAGGATCGCGATGGCCGTACCCGCCACGCCGGCGGACACGCCTTTCCGGGCCGTCGCGGGGGCGTTCATCCAGTGCAAGGCAATGATGAAGAGCGCCCCCGCGGTCAGATAGGCGAGCTGGCTGATGGTGTCGATCATGACCGACGACCGCGATGGCCGACATCGCGTTGGTGATCGACATCAGCGGCGTATGGAGAAGCCGGGACACCCGGCGAATCACGCCGAGGCCGACGAACGATGCCAGCAGGAACACCCAGACCGTCGCCCAGAGATCCGTCATGCCACTGTCTCCGCGTGATGCTCCACTCTCTGCACGTCAGTGTGCGTCCGCAACTCCCGCGCCACCGGTGGCAAGCGCCAATCGGCGGAAACACCGGCGCGGTGGGCGGCGGTGCGCGCGCAGCGACGCACCTATGTTCACAACCATACAGCCATGGCAATCCCTGCCAACGCCAGGAACAGCGCGAGAGTGATGCCTTCTCTGGACGGACCGGAGTGTGCGAGCCGGCCGTCGTTCAATGCCGCAACAACCCGCGTGTGGCGCCAAGCCGCAAGGAGCCAGGCCGGTCCGAATCCAGGCGAGAAACGTTCTCTCTTCGGCGAGATAGTCCCGCAGGTCGGCCACCGGCTCAGCTCCGGCGAGCGAGTCCATTCGCGGCTCCTGCCACTGAACTACTCGAAGGATCGTCGACAAACACCTCGACGGGAAGAGGGTGATTGATCACATAGCTGCCGTTGTTCGGGTCGTGCTTGTCAGGCTGGACGTTACCGTTGGCATCTTTGGCGCGTGCCAGCAGCGTGTATCGCCCCGGTTTCGCCGGAGTGCGCCACTCAAATCTCCAGCGTCGCCACGTATGCCGCTGAACGGGGTCGAGGAATTGCGCCTGCGCCCACGTCTGGCCGCCGTCCGTGCTCACACCGATCTCGGTTACCTCGGTCTCGCCAGCCCATGCGACGCCGGTCATCGTGTATAGCTGGTTCGGTGGAACAGTTTCGTAGATTCCTGGCCTGGCGATCTCGGACTTCAGCTGTATTTCTCCCAACGCGCGGCGCACGGGCTTTCCATCCAAACGATCCCAATAGCCGTAGTCTGCTGTTTGCCAGTACCCCTGAAACGGCTCTCGTACAGCGTGGATATGCGTCAGCCACTTGACGGATGCCATTCCATAATGACCGGGGACAAGAGCGCGCACTGGATATCCATGATCCTGCGACAGATCGCGCCCATTCATCTGGTACGCGATTAGCACTTCCCGCTGCAGTGCTTTGCTTCGGGGCAAACTGCGGGCATATGAGATCGGACCGGGCGGCACCGGCTCTTCCTTCGGAGTCCCTTGATCGGCTCCTTCGAGCACGATTTCACAGGCGTCTTCTTCCAGGCCGACGCGCTCGAGCAACGAGCCAAGTGGCACGCCCGTCCATTCTGCGTTGCCGACGGCGCCGAGCTCCCATTGAGCTCCTGAAGCCTGCGGAATGAGAAACACACGGCCATTCCCCGCGCACTCCAACGTGGCGGTCCGAGTCTGCGGCGCCATTTCGCGGAGCTGCGGGTAACTCACGGACAACGGATTCCTGACCGCACCGTCGACGCGCAGTTGATAGGACTCGGCGTCCAGCTTCGGTACCGGGAAATGACTGCGTATGTAGAACAGTGCCGTCGGCGTCACGAACGAGTCAATCTGGTCGACCGGAGTTTCCAGATTGGCCGGCTCTTTCTGACGAATGATCAGTCCCATTACCGCTGAACCTGCGCCGGTGCACCGAATCCGCCGTTGGTCACCGGAATGATGACGAGGTAGCGGCGCGGCGCCGGCGCGGCGCCCTGCACGATCTGTCGAAGCGGCCCCACCGCGTTGACCACCGCGGCGCCTGCGGGGTTGGTGACGAAGTTGGCGAGCGGCTCGATCGTTCCCATACCCTTGGGATCGCTCGAGAGGGCCAGCACGTACGAGCGGCGCGGCGTCAGGCCGGTGACGGCCGCCTGGAGAATTTGCGTGAGCCCCTGATCGAAGAGCGCGACCGTGGTGATTGGCGATCCGCCGGGAGGACCCAGCTGAAGGTGGGTTGCCGACGCTGCCGGCGCGGGCTGCTGCAAGTGCTCGGACCCAGCGCCCATCGGCACCGCGCCGGGCACGTAGACGATTGCCTGGGGCGCCTGTCCGACGGGCACTGTGGCGATCACGTGGTTCGTGAGCGTGTCGATCACCGCCAACGAGTCGCCGTTCTCGAGGCCAACATAGACGCGGCTACCGTCACCAGACGGCCAGACCCCGTGCGGCAGGTCGCCAACCTGGATGGTTGCCACCCGCTCGAACGTATCGGTCCGGTACGCTTGCACCTCATTGCGTCCGCCCACAGTGACGTAGGCCAGTTGCCCTCGTTCGTTGCGGACAAGGTTGACGTGATTCGTGATGGGGCCGCTGTCAATTACCTTGAGCACGTTGAACGGCGGTCTGGCATTGAACACCATGACCTTCCCTGTGTCCTTCAGCGTGAGCCACACCTGATCGCCGTCAGGCGCCGCGGCGATGTTTGGACAGAACGGCGATTCCTGGTGCACCCGACCGACGATCTCGTGCCGGTCGGTCGCGATCACGACCGCTTCCGGCGTGAAGCTGGAGCAGACATAGCCATACCTCCCGTCGGGCGAGAAGATCGTCATGCCCGGCCCATTCGGCACGGTCATGCGCGCCGTCTCTTTGTAGGTTCGGGCGTCGAGGACGGCAATGTAATCCTCGCCGCGGACGCTCACCCAGAGCTCCCGGCCGTCGCGTGTGAAGAATGCCTCGTGCGGCGAGCGGCCGACGTAAGCGACGTGCTTGACGGCGCTCGTGCCGGTATCGATGAAGCTGACCGAGTTCGACCCGATCGATACGACAGCCAGCGTGCGGTGGTCCGGAGAGAATCCCAGGCCATGCACGAGCAATTGACCCCGGTAGAGGGGACTCATGTTCGCGGGCTGCAGATCGCCCAGGCGGATCACGCCGAGCAGCGCGTTTGTAGACGGGTCGACGACCGAGACGGTATTCGAGAACTGGTCGCCCGAATACACCCGATCGCGGGTACTGATCGGGATGCCGGGTGATGCGACGGTCGTCGCACCGACAGCCGATTGCATGACCGCGATTTCCTGCGTCTGGGTCACGATCATCTCTTGTGCGAGACGTTTCAATCGTTCGTCGCGGCCGAATTGAAGCTCGACGCGAGCCATGTCAATCGCTCCCTGGTGATGCGCGATCATCATGCGTGCGAAGTCCCGGTCGGGATCGCCGGTCGGCTGAACGTGCATTGACGAATGCATGCCGACGATAGCCTGGTCCATCAGGCGTGCGAAGGATTCCTCACCTGGCGGCGAGCCGGCCTGGCAGGCGCTCAGGAAAACAGCCCCTGCGCCAAGAACCGCAATGCCGGGAGAGCGTGTCATCAGGGGTTCCTCCTTCATCGAGCGGCGGTTTTGGCGGACGTAAGCGGCTGGCCGGGCGACGCGGGGCCCGCGCCGGCCTCGGTGTGGCGGATCGCGGCTGCGATCTCGTCAAGATCCTCCGTCGCGAGCGTGATCCATGCCGCGTCGATCCAGCCGTCCACCTGCTCCGGCGTGCGGGCGCCGACGATCGCGCCGGTCACGCCCGGCCACGCGAGCGTCCAGGCAACGCGATTGCCGACACGGATGTGCCGTAGCGGGCGGCGATGGGACGGAGGGCGTTGCGCAGCGCCAGGTTCCTGCCAAGATTCGGCTGCTGGAACTCCTGCGCGCGGCGCCGCCAGTCGTCCTGAGGGAGTCCAGCGACGCGATCGGCCGTGAAGCGCTCCGTCAGGAGACCGGACTGCATGGGGCTGTAGCAGATGACGCCGGTCTGATGGCTGGCGCACCAGGGGATTTCCTGGTCGCCCGCTGCGCGATTGACGAGGGAAAACGGCGGCTGCAGGGAGTCGACGTGCCGCATGGCCTCACACCTGTCGAGGAGTCGCACGTCGAAATTCGAGACGCCGGCGGCGCGGACCTTTCCCTCCTCGATGAGTCTCCCCATCTCGGCCCAGGAGTCCTCGACGCGCGTGCCACTCTCGTCGGGCCAGTGAAACTGGTAGAGATCGATGCGGTCGACGCCAAGCCGCCGCAGCGATGCTTCGCATTCGCGCCGGATCGACGCCGGTTTGAGGACCCGGTGCGGGCTGGCCATGCGGGTGTGCTCGTTCCAGACGAGACCGCATTTCGTGAAGACGTAGGGACGGTCGGCGGCGGGCAACTCGCGAAGGAGCTGCCCGACAACCTCTTCCGAGTGCCCGAGGCCGTAGACGGCGGCTGTATCTATCCAGTTGACGCCTGCCTCCAGCGCGCGACGCATGGTGGCCAGCGACGCTCGGTCATCCTGGGGGCCCCATCCGAACGCCCAACCGCCGCCGCCGACCGCCCATGATCCAAAACCCACTCGCGTGATGTTCAATCCGCTGCGACCGAGACGAGCTGTCGGCCTGCGTCAGCGCGAGCTGATTGCTCAGGAGCGTCCGTTCGGCGTCGATGACGACGAGGTAATTGACGAGACCGTTCCGGTATTGCGCCTGGGCCGCGCCCAGGTAGTTCTGGGAAGCGTCGACCGCCTCGTGCAGGTGACCGACCATGTCATTCAAGGCGCGGCGATCCGTCAGCGCATCCTCGACGTCGCGGTACGCGATCAAGACCTGGTCGACATACGTAGCCACCGTCTGCCGGTGCCGCGCCTTTGTCGCTTCCAGATTGGCCTTGAGCCGGCCCCGCTGGAACACGGGCTGTGCCAGGCCGCCGACGATGGACGCCACACGGCTCTGCCAATTGAAGAGGCTTTGCACGGTGGCGCTCTCGAACCCGGCCGCGCCGGTCAGCGCCAGGCGAGGGAAAAAGTCGGCGGTGGCGACGCCGACTTGCGCGTTGGCGGCCACGACCATCTGCTCTGCCGCGGCCACGTCCGGCCGCCGCGCCAGCAAGGCTGACGGCAGTCCTGCCGGCACCTCTGGAACCGGCGTCTCGCGCAGCGGATTGACCGCGACGGTGAACGAAGGAGCCGGCTGGCCGCACAGAATCGCCAGCGCGTGCTCCTGGTCGGCGCGGGCCCGCTGCAGATCCCGCTGCTGGGAGGCCGCCGTCTCGAGCTGGGCCTGAGCCTGATACAGCACGACCGGGCCGGCAAGGCCGGTCCTGACTTGAACCGAGAGCACCCGGACCTGCTCTCTGTACGCCGCGATCGTCTGCGTCAGCATCTCGACCTGTGCGTCCAGGAGCCGGAGCGTGTAGTAGTACTGAGCGACGTCGGTCTGGACGGTCAGCCGGACGGCTGCCTCGTCGTCGGCGGTGGCCATCGCCTGCGCCCGGGCCGACTGGAGTCCACGCCGCACGCGACCCCAGACGTCCACCTCATACGTCAAATCGAGCGGGACCAGCCAGTCGTTGACCGTGGCGGCGCCCGGTACCTGCTGGCCCGTGGTCGTGCTGTCACGCGACCCCGAGTAGCGCGCGCGTGACACGGAGGGGTTGACCGCAATCGTCGGCGCGAGGTAGCTGGCCGCGATGCGGGCGAGCGCGCGCGCCTCGTCCACCCGGGCCACGGCGAACTGGAGATTCTGGTTCGACGCGGTCGCGGTCGCGATCAGCCGATCGAGCTCCGCGTCCGCATAAAAGCGCCACCAGTCAGCCGCGATCGGCGGCGCGGAGGTACTCACGGTCTGCGACTTGAACCCGTCCGGTTGCGCCACCGGCGGCCGTTTGTAGTCGGGGCCTACCATGCAGCCGGCAAGCTGCAGCGCCGCAACCGCGAGCACGACCCGCACGAGGGCGGACGGGCCGGTGCGACGCTCACTTCGCCGGCGTGCTGCCGGTCGTAGAGGTGCTGCCGGACGCGATCGGTTTGACAACCTGACCCTCCTGAAGTGCGACGGTCGGCTGCAGGACAATCATCTCCTGTCCCTGAAGCCCCGCCTGGATGTCGAATGCTTCGCCAAAATCGCGACCGATCTCGACGTTCTGAAAATGGATGGTGTTATTCGGTCCGACCATCGCGACGCGGCTGCCCTGGGCGTCGAAGATCACCGCGGTCGCCGGCACGCGCCACCTCGTCCCGGACGGCGCGAGCTTGAACGTGACGTAGACGAACATGCCGGGCAGCAGCCGCCCTGACGCGTTCGGGACATCGATCTGAACGAGCAGCGTCCGTGTCCCCGGATCGAGTGCACTCGACGTACGAGTCACCGATGCGGCTACCGGCGCTCCCTGCTGCCCGCGCACCGTCAATTGCACCGGCAGGCCGGTCCGGACGTTTGGCGCCACCACCTGCGGCACGTTGACGAACACCCGAAGCTTGTCGACCTGCGCGACCTCGAACAGGCCGTTCGGCGTACCCGTGACGCTGGTGGGGGCGACGGCGGTGTTGTTGGTGGGACTGCCGGACGTGATCAGGGCCCCGACATCGACGTTGCGCTGGATGATCGTGCCGTTGAACGGCGCGAGCACATGCTGGAACGAGGTCAGCTGCGCGAGCCGGCTGACGTTCGCGCGGAACGACTCGACGTTCGCCTCCGCCGCGGCGACTGAGGCCTGGGCGGTGCGGAACGCGCCCACGCTCTGATCGAGCGCCTCGACGGCGACCGCTTTCTCCGCGTCGGCGGCCTGGTAACGGCCCATCGTGATGCGCGCGAGATCGCGCGCGGCCTTCTGCAGGTCCAGCGTCCTCTGCGACTGCTGCAGGTCGGCCTTCGCCTGCTTGAGCTGCTGATCGACCTCGGGCGACTCGATCTCCGCGAGGAGCTGCCCGGCCTTTACCTTGTCGCCGATATCCACGTGTCGTTTCCTGAGATAGCCGCTGGTGCGGGCGTAAATGATCGCGTCCTGGATCGCCTGGGTCGTGCCCGCCAGTGTCAGACCCGAGTCCGTCGCCGCGACCGGCCGGCCCACCGTCACCCCCGGCGGCGTGGTTCTGGCGCCCTGCGCCGCGGCGGCCAGCGCACGGTAGCCGCGCACGCGGGGAATGACGGCGAGGACCAGCAGGATCAGGAACACCGCCGCGACGCCAAGTCCGATGCGGATCATCGTCCTGGTCCGGACGCGCGCCGCGGCAGCATCGTGCAGGGGAACGGTCATGACTGGTCACCTTCGCTGAGGTCTTTGGGCGCCTTGCGCCGCAGCAGGCTGTAGGCCACTGGCACGAAGAACAGCGTGTAAAAGGTCGCGACCATGAGCCCGCCCATCACCGCCCGGGCGAGCGGCGCGTTCTGCTCGCCGCCCTGGCCAAGACCGAGACTCATCGGCAGCATCCCGAACAGCATCGCGAGCGCGGTCATCAGCACCGGACGCAGCCGGGTGCGCCCCGCCAGCAGTGCGGCCGCCCGGGCGTCGTGGCCGCCCATCGCCGGCTGGCGCTGCTCGTTGGCGAACGTGATCATCAGGATGCTGTTCGACGTCGCGACGCCAATCGCCATGATGCAGCCCATCAGCGCCGGCACGCTGAGCGTTGTGTGCGTGACGAACAGCGCCCAGAGGATGCCTGCCAGCGCGCCGGGCAGGGCCATCAGGATGACGAACGGATCCATCCACGACTGGAAGTTGACGACCATCAGCAGGTAGACGAGGAGCACGGCGAAGCCGATGCCCAGCCCCAACTGGTAGAACGAGTTGTTCATGCTCTGGACCTGGCCGCGGACCACAATCGAGCTGGCCGCCGAGAGCTTACCCGTGTACTTCGCGATGATCTGGCTGACGGCGCTGGAGACGGAGCCGAGGTCGGTATCCTGGACGCTCGCATACACGTCGAACACCGGCTGCACGTTGTAGTGGTTCAACGACAGCGGCGTGGTCGTGCGCTGAAAATCGGCCAGGTTCGACAGGAACTGGGGCGTCGCGCGGCCCGCCGGGCTCGCGATCGGCGTGCGGGTCAGCTGATCGATGTTCGAAATCCGGTTCGGCGGCGTCTGCACCACGACCTGGTAGCTCACGCCATTCTGCTGATTGAGCCAGAAGTTCGACGTCTGAGCGCCGCTGCCGGTCAGCGAGATCAGCAGGCTGTTGGCCACGTCTTTCTCGGTCATGCCAGCCTGCTGCGCGAGCGCCCGGTCGGCGTTGAACATGATCCGCGGCGCGTCGAGGATCTGCTGCACGTGCACGTCGACCGCCCCCGGCACGCCGCGGAGCTCCGTCGCAATCTGCTGCGCGGCGCTGAAATTCGCGTCCGATTGCGCCAGCGGCCCTGTGACCTGGATATCGATCGGCGCCGGCAGACCGAAGTTGAGAATCTGGTTGACGATGTCGGCCGGCTGCGTGAAGACCTGGAGCTCGGGAAACCGCTGCGGCAGCTCGTCGCGGAGCGTCTTCAGGTAACCGGCGGTCGGCGCATGTGACGCGTTCAGCGCCACCAGAATCTCGCCATCGGCGGTTCCCACCGTCACGCTGTCGCTGAGCGCCAGATTAATGCCGTTCGGGACGCCGATGTTGTCCATGATCACGCTGAGCTCGCTCGCGGGAATCACCTGGCGGATGTAGTCCTCGACGCGCTGGAAAATGCGCTCGGTCTCCTCGATCCGAGTCCCGGCCGGCGCCCTCACGTGCAGCCTCAACTGCCCCGCGTCGACGGTGGGAAAGAAATCACGGCCGACGAACGGGTAGAGCCCCAGCGACAGGATGGCGAACGCCAGGAACACACCGATCACGAGAATGGCGTGGGCCAGCGTCCAGTCGAGCGCCCCTTCGTAGCCTCGAACGAGCTTGAGAAAGCCGGCTTCGAAGGCGTTGCCGATGCGCTCGAAGATACCGGACCGGCGCGCCGAAGGGGCATGTCCGGTGTCCCCCTGCGGCGCGTGCGGCTCGGACCCCAGCATGTACATCGCCATCGTGGGGACAAGCGTCCGCGACAGGAAATAGCTCGCCAGCATCGCAAAGACGACGGCCATCGCCATCGGGGCGAAGAGCGCGCCCCCGACGCCGCTGAGAAACATGATCGGGATGAAGACGATGCAGATCGAGAGGGTCGAGACGAGCGCGGGCGTCGCGACTTCCGCCGAGGCGTCGAGGATGGCCTGGCGCAGCGACTTGCCCAGGTCGATGTGGCGGTGCGTGTTCTCGATCGCCACCGTCGCGTCGTCGACGAGGATGCCGACCGCGAGCGCCAGGCCGCCGAGGGTCATGACGTTCAGGGTCTGACCTTCGATGTAGAGGACGATGACGGAAACGAGAATGGACAGCGGAATCGACGTCGCCACGATGAGCGTGCTCCGCCATGACCGCAGGAACACCAGGATCATCAATCCCGTGAGGCCCGCCGCAATCACGCCTTCGTGCAGCACGCCGGTGACGGCGGCGCGCACGAAGACGCTCTGGTCGAAGAGGAAGTCGACCTTGAGGCTCGACGGCAGACCCGCGAGAATCTTGGGCATCATCTGGCGCACACCGTCCACCACCGTGATGGTCGACGCGCTGCCGTTGCTCAGGATGGGCAGCATCGCGGAGTGGCGGCCGTCGCGCCGCACCAGATTCGTCTGCGGCTGGAAGCCGTCGTGGACGAAGGCCACGTCCCCCACGTACACCATGGCGCCGTTCACGTAGCGGATGGGGGCGCGATTGAGCTCGTCGAGGAGCGCGGGGCTGCCGTTCATCGCGATGTCGTACTCGCGCGTGCCCATCTTCGCGGTGCCGGCCGGTAGGATGACGTTTTGATTGCTGATAGCGTTCGTGACTTCCTGCGGCGACAGCCCGCGCGCGTACAACCCGTCCGGGTCCAGATCGACGTTCACGACGCGGGACTTGCCGCCATACGGCAGCGGCACCGCGGCCCCCGGAATGGTGACGAGCTGTGTCCGCACGAAGCTGTTCCCGAGGTCGTTCAACTGCTGCTCGGGGAGTTGATCGCTGCTGAGGCTGGCCATCAGCACGGGGACGCTGGCGGCGTTGTACTGAATGATGAGTGGCGGATAGATATTCGGCGGCAGAACGCGCAGGAGCTGCTCCGCCTGCGCGTTCACCTGGGCGATCGCCGCCGCAACCGGCACGTTCGGTTGGAAATAGATGCGGGTAACCGCGGTCCCGCGGAGCGAGACCGACTCGATGTGCTCGATCCCGTTCACCGTGGTCGTGAACGCCCGCTCGGTGGTCGTGACGATCCGGTTCTGCATCTCGGTGGGCGCCCGTCCGCCGTAACCCCAGATGACCGTCACCACGGGAATGTTGATGCGCGGGAAAATGTCCATGGGCATGCTGAAAATGGACAGCACGCCCATGACGGCGATCAACAGGGCCAGCACGACGAACGTGTATGGCCGGCGAAGAGCGAGTCTGACGATCCACATCGCCGCTGGGTGGGGCAAAGACGGTGCCGGACATCCGGCGGCAAAGGGCCAGGGCTCTCACCGGCCGGGCGCGCGGAGGTGTACATGAGTGCTCATGTGCGAACACCGCGCCGCGGGTCACATCAGGCGGTCGGGGCTCTGATCGGCCGGAACGCCCGCTTCGGCCCGCGCGCACTCTGGCGCGCCTGTTGCCACAGGAACCGATATGTTCAGGCAAAAGGCCGGACTCGCGGTGCTGATGGGCGCCTCCCTGATGGCGCAGACCGTCGACTTCTCTCCCGCGCGGCGACTCTCGGGAACCGTACCGTCCCCCGCCCCAGCGAACAGCATCGGATGGATCGCCGAAACGCTCGAGCTATCGATCGACAGGGCCGGACGCGTCGACGGCATGAAGGCAATCGAGGGACCGGACGGACCGAGTCTGATTGCGCCGGCGCTGACGGACTGGACGTTTCGGCCGGCGCTCGACGCCGGGTCGCCGGTTCCCACTCACGTGCTCGTGTCAGCCATGTTCCGTCCGCCGGCTCTCTATAACGGGCCGGTAGCCGGCGGCCCAACCCTGACCCTCGGCGCACCGTCGAACGAGGTTCCGGCTCCGTCACGGACGGCGGCCCCGGGCTACCCACCCCGTGGCGTCGCCGAAGGCGTCGTCGTCGTCGAGCTGCTGGTCGGGCCGGACGGCCGCGTCCAGTCGGCAATGGTGACGAACGGAGCGCCCGGCTTTGACGAGATTGCGCTGAGCGCCGCGCGCGACTGGTCGTTCCGGGCCGCTCAACGTGAGGGGCGGCCGGTGGCGGCGTATGCCTACCTGGTCTTCGGGTTTCGCCGGCCGACGGGGCCATGACCGCCGACGCGGCCCGTGCGGGCGTCGGCACCTGGCGGCCGACAGCCAACCCCTGGGCGATCGCCATGGTGGTCGCCCTGGCCGCGTTCATGGAGGTCCTCGATACCAGCATCGCGAATGTCGCGCTGCCGTACATGGCGGGCGGCCTCGGCGCCACCCCCGATCAAAGCACTTGGGTGCTGACCTCGTACCTCGTCTCGAACGCCATCGTGCTGCCGATCACCGGATGGTTCGTCAGCCTGCTCGGCCGCAAGCGATTCTTCCTGATCTGTCTCGCGCTGTTCACGCTCAGCTCCCTGTTGTGCGGCATCGCTCCCACTCTTGGCGCCATGATCGTGTTTCGGATCCTGCAGGGGGCGGGGGGCGGCGGACTGCAACCCATGGCGCAGGCGATTCTGGCCGACACCTTTCCGCCGCAGCAGCGCGGGCTCGCGTTCGCGCTCTTCGGCATCACGGTGGTGGTGGCCCCCATTCTTGGACCCACTCTCGGCGGCTGGATCACCGACAACTACGACTGGCGCTGGATTTTCCTGATCAACTTACCGGTCGGCATCGTCGCGTCGCTGCTGGTCTCTCGCCTGGTGGAGGACCCGCCGTGGCAGCAACGGCTCGCGCGTGGCGGGATACGCATCGACTATGTCGGCATGGCGCTGCTCGTTCTGGGAGTCGGCGCGCTGCAGGTGATGCTCGACCGGGGACAGGATCTGGACTGGTTCAGCTCGCGACACATCGTGGCGCTGGCCGTCCTCGCCGCCGCGGGTCTGGTGTCGCTGGCGGTATGGGAGTGGTTCCACCAGGATCCGATCGTCGACGTGCGCCTCTTCCGGCATCTGAACTTCGCCAGCGCCAACGCCATGATGTTCATGGCCGGCGTCATGATGTTTTCGAGTCTGGTGATGATGCCGCAGTACCTTCAGCTGCTCATGGGCTACTCGTCCGAGACCGCCGGCCTGGTCCTGTCGGGCGGCGGCCTCCTGCTGTTGGCGCTGATGCCGATCGTCGGCACGCTCACGACCAGGGTCCCGGCACGCGACATCATCGCCGCGGGCTGGTTCATCACGGCCGCGGCGATGTTCTATTCCACCCAGCACCTCGACCTCGGGATCAGCTTCTCGACCGCTAGCGTGATGCGCGTGGCCCAGGTGGCGGGGATGCCTCTCCTGTTCGTGCCCATCATGCTGATTTCGTATGTCGGCCTGCCGGCCGAGAAGACCAACAGCATCGCCGGAATCGTCAGCTTCACGCGGAACATCGGCAGCAGCATCGGCACCTCGCTCGTCACGACGGTCGTCGCCCGCCAGGCGCAAGTCCACCAGGTCTATCTGGCCGCGCACACGTCGCGCGGAGAACCCGCCTTTACGGCGGCGGCCTCAGGTCTGGCCGCCCGGTTGGCGGCATCCGGGACCGAGGCGTCACGGGCAACCATGCAGGCCTACGGGGAGTTGTATCGCGCGGTGGTCGTCCAGGCCACTGCCCTCGCCTACATCGACACTTTCTGGATCCTGGCGATCGGGGCCGCCGTCATGGTCCCGCTGACATTCACATTGACGAGAAACGAGCCCGACGGCGGAAGCGTCATGGAGGCCTGAGCCGCCCGAGGTGTTCATCATGATTCGCATCATTACCGTCGAGCGGGAATTCGGGTGCGGCGGTGGCGCGATCGCCGCTCAGTTGGCCAGGCGGCTTGGCTGGACCCTATGGGATCAGCTGCTGACCGACGAGATCGCGCACCGGATGGACTGCGACCGCCGGAACGTGGCCGGGCTCGAAGAACGGACCGACCCCACGTACTACCGGCTCTTCAAAGCATTCCTGCGCGGGAGCTTCGAGGGAAGCGTGAATCTCCAGCGGTTGCGCCTGGTCGACGCCGACTGTGTCCGTGAGACGGCGCAGCGGATCCTTCTGGAGATCGGCGATGCCGGCGGCGCCGTGATTGTCGGACGCGCCTCGGCGTATTACCTCGCGAACCGGGCGGATGTCTTCCACGTGTTCGTCTACGGATCGCTGCGCGACAAGGTGACCCGGCTCAAGGCAACCGGCAAGACCGAGCGGGAAGCGCTGGATTTGGCGGAGACGGTGGATCGCGATCGCGCCGCCTTTCTCAAGCGCTACTTCGGCCTGACGTGGCCCTCCCGGCATCTGTTCCATCTCATGGTGAATTCCGGCATCGGCGATGACGCGGCGGTCGAGACGATTCTGGACGCGGCGGCGAGAGTCGCGGCGCCACAGCCATGATCGACAGGCTGCACGTCCTTCCGCCTGTGCTGTTGCTGGCGGTGCTGCTTGGGCCGTCGACCTCGAGCGCCGGCCAGACACCCGGGCAGGGGCGGAGCCCATTCCTGGGGAGCGTGCCCGCGGGTCGGGCCGCCAGCGAGACCCTGTCGCTCTCTCTCAAGGAGACCTTCGATCGCGCGCTGACTTACAACCTGGGCGTCATCGAGAGCGACAAGAACGCCCAGGCGGCGCGCGCCGTGCGTCTGCGGAGTCTGAGCGCCCTGCTGCCCGGCGTCTCGGCGCGTGTCAGCGGCACCCGCGAACAGATCAACCTGAGGGCGCTGGGCTTCAACCTCAGTCTGCCCGGCGTCAGCGTTCCGTCGATTGCGGGCCCGTTCAGCGTCGCGGACGCGCGCGTGTATCTCTCCCAACAGATCTTCGATTGGTCCGACATCCAGAGCTGGCGGTCGGCGGCGGAGTCCGAGCGAGCGTCGCGGCAGTCCTACAGAAGCGATCGCGACCTGGTCGTCCTCACGACGGGTAACGCGTATCTGGCCGTCACCTCGGATCACGCGACGGTGGATTCGATCCGCGCCCAGGTCACGACGGCCAAAGCCCTGTATGACCGGGCGGTCGATCAGAACAAGGCCGGCGTGATCGCCGCCATCGACGTCCTGCGCGCCGAGGTGGAGCTGCAGACCCAGCAGCAGAGGCTGATTGCCGCCGACAACCAGCTCTCGATCGACAAGCTGACGCTCGCGCGCATCATCGGCCTGCCGAAGGGCCAGCAATTCCAGGTGACCGATGCCGTTCCCTTCGCGCCGCTCGACGGCATCACTCTGGAACAGGCGCTCGAGCAGGCCTACTCGACGCGTCCCGACTACCTGAGCGGGAGAGCGAAGGTCCGGGCGGCCGAGCTCGCCCGCCAGGCTGCGGCGGCGGCAAACTACCCATCGCTCTCGACGGAGGCGAATTACGGTGACATCGGAAGTCCGGGCTTCGGCAGGTCGCATGGCACCTTCAGTGTCGCCCTCGTCTTGAGCGTCCCGATCTTTCAGGGGACGCGGGTGCGGGCGGACACGCTGCAGGCCGACGCGGCCCTCCAGCAGCGGAAAGCGGAGCTCGCGGACCTGGACGGCAGAATCGACGAACAGGTGCGCACCGCCTTCCTCAACCTCAAATCCTCGTCCGACCTGGTCGCGGTGACCGAAAGCACCATCCGGCTCGCCAACCGGACGGTCGAGCAGGCACACGATCGGCTTTCCGCGGGCGTCGCGGGCAGCCTCGACGTCGTTCAGGCCCAGGAATCCGTAGCCGCGGCCAATCAGTCCTATATCGCCAGTCTCTACGCCTACAACCTTGCGAAGATCTCGCTCGCGCAGGCAATTGGCATTGCCGAGCAGTCGGCGCTCACCTATCTGGGAGCCAAGTAGCCATGGCAGACACCACCACCCCCAAGCGTCTCGCACGACGAACCCGAACATTCGTACTGGCCGCGATTGGACTGGCTGTGATCGCCTCCGCTGGTATCTGGTACTGGCGCTCGACTCTGTCGGAGTCGACCGACGACGCGCAGATCGACGGTTTCATCTATCCGGTCAGCTCCCGCGTGTCGGGCCACGTGACTCGCGTGATGGTGGACGATAACCAGCACGTCGAGGGCGGCACCGTGTTGGCCCAACTCGATCCGAAGGATTACGAAGTCGCGATCGCCATCGCGCGGGCGGCGCTCGCCACCAGTGAAGCGAGCGCCGCCGCGCTGCGCACCAATGTCCCCATCACGTCGACCGACACCGCAAGCCAGCTCTCGACCACCCAGGCCAGCGTCCTGAACGCGAACGCCGGCATCGGGGTCGCGCAGCGGCAGTTCGACGCGGCCCAGGCGGCGCTGCGCGAGGCCGAAGCCAACGACCTGAAGGCGCAGGATGACGTCACGCGATACCGGCCGCTCGCGGCGAAGGACGAAGTCCCCCAGCAGCAGTACACTCAGGCGCTGAACGGCGAGCGGGCGACCGCGGCCGCGGTCGAGGCCGCGCGCGCGTCCGCCGCGGCCGCGGAACAGTTGGTAACGCAAGCGCGCGCGCGACTCGCGCAGGCGCAGGCGCAGTTGCGATCCGCCGGTACCCGCCCCGAGCAAATCGCCGCGCAGCGCTCGCGGGTCCAGGCGGCGGACGCGGAGACACAGCGGGCCGCGGCGGCGCTGCAGCAGGCGCAACTCAACCTGCAATACGCCACGATCGTCGCGCCGGTCAGCGGTGTCGTGTGTCAGCGATCGGCCCAGACCGGCCAGAACGTATCGCCGGGCCAGCAGCTGATGGCGATCGTGCCGCTCGACAGCCAGAACATCTGGGTGACTGCCAACTTCAAGGAAACGCAGTTGAAGTACATGCGGCCCGGCCAGCCCGCGACGATCTCCGTCGACGCCTACGGCCGTACGTTCCGGGGCCGCGTGCTCAACATCGCGGCTGCGAGCGGCGCCCGTTTCAGCCTGCTGCCGCCGGAGAACGCGACTGGCAACTACGTCAAGGTCGTCCAGCGTATTCCCGTCAAGATCGTCTTCGACGGGGGGCAGGACGCCGAACACTTGCTCAGACCGGGTATGTCGGTGGAACCGAACGTCAGCATCCGCTGACGCGGGCTGACCGACAAACAACAACACGGCACCGATCAGGATCGGGTCGCACAGTTCGTGCGTTCCCGCTCCGATCGATGCCGCGCATCGGACGATACCTGTCGCCAGGCTCAGCGGCCGTTTTTGGCGGAGAGCGTGTGCTTCACGGCAGCGGCGGCCTTCGCGGCATTCGCCTCCACCTTCGACGCGGGGATCTCCATACCGAAGTCCTGTCCCTGGAGCGAAATGCCGCTCAGAAAATCGGCGTTGCCGTACTTCTTGAACGTCACCTCACTCCTGGGCGCCACGCTGGGCGAGTTGACCGGCAGGAACTCGACGAACGCGCTGTGCGATCCATCGGCGGTTTCGACCTGCAGGAGCGGGCTGGTAATGTCCGGCTGCGTCACACGGTAACTGCCGGCCGGCATCTTGGCGTTCCCGGCATAGAACGCAAACGGCGTGTCGAAGGTCACCGCGTTGTCTATCTGCGCCGCGGCGGGGATCGCAGAGAGAAGGGCGACTGTGCCCAGGATGACGGTCAGTGTGCGAAATGCTGTCCTCTTCATGTCTTATCTCCTAAGAATCAGGCGTTGTTGCCTTCCACACCATGGGGAGGGCAAACTGGAGGCCAAGGGGTCGACCGCCGCCGCGCGGCGGAAGGCCACCCGGTGCACGACAACCGATGCGCGGATACACTCAGACGTGCTCGCTCCCGTACGCCACGTCCGCACCCTCGCGGCGCGGCCCGTGCGGCAGCACGGCGGCATGACGCTTGAACAGTCGCGCACGCAGGAGTCGGTTTATGGACCCGACATTACGTGTGAAAACCATGCACGTCGCCCAGTGGACGGCCGGCACCGCGCGCCGGCTCGATGACGAGCTGGCCGTCGAGGAACCGCTGGAGATTCGCGTCGGCGGCGTGGCCGTCAGCGTCACGATGCGCACGCCTGGTGACGACTTCGAGCTCGCCGGCGGATTCCTGTTCACCGAGCGCATCATCCGAAGCCGCGACGAGGTCGCTGGGATCGCGTACGCCAGCGGACCCGACGGCCAAGCAAGCAGCAACGTGGTGGACGTGACGCTGCAAGGGGGCAAGACCGTCAACCTGGCGCGGCTTCAGCGCCACTTCTATGCGGCGTCGAGCTGTGGTGTCTGCGG
>WNFI01150465.1_pt2 | contig 17559 bp, 16 predicted proteins | sample 5400471 | NCBI WGS metagenome assembly WNFI01 (sample SAMN13153348, study PRJNA577476) | soil metagenome | isolation source: 100 cm saprolite on Douglas fir-dominated hillslope | place: USA:California | collected 2013-09-17 | reverse complement strand
ACTTTTTATGGCAACAACCGGAGAATTGCGGGCGATTATCGAGGAACTGCAAATGGTTGACATTGGCGATGCTGCGAGTTACCTGGGAGAGGAAATTATCGTGGGAGAGGAATCTACTATTCCTGGGCAGCAGACAACTGTGTCTTGCCCTATCTCAGTTCAGCAAACCAGTTGTAACGCTCCCTTCTGTAATTGCGCCGTATAGCACTAATTTTTGTGTTGTCTACGTAGGGCATTTCGGTCTCTCGGGCCGAAATGCCCTACGCTCTTTTTAAATGTTGTATTTAATATTTAGCCTCTAAAAGTGTCTTTACACGTTTATCCGCATTCGGCATGCCGCTGGTCTTAATTTGCTTCACGACCGCCTGGACATCGTAGGCTACTCGACGAATCTCAGCCTCCCAGCCTTCTTGCCAGCTAAGAATGCCATAAGCGGCGCGGTGGTCTTCATCACGCGGAAGCCCACAACTGCCGACGTCGACAAGTAGCAGGTGCCTCCATTGCCGTGTGTAGGCAATATGCAAGTGCCCGAAAGCCATAGCGCCAATATTCGCATCCAAACCGCCCAGGAAATATTCCAGTGTGCTATCGGATGCATTGGGAAAGATGGCATCTTCCACATTAAGCGGATTAGCATGCACGATGAGGAGATCAGTGCCGCCCGGATTGGCAATGCGATGGGAGCGTGGCAAAGATGCAAGGTAGTCAATACCAGCTTGCCCAATCTGTTCTCGTGTCCAGGCCGCTGTACTGCGCTTCTTTTCGCCTTTCTCGGGTGCCTGGGTGACTACTTCCACGTCCACGTTTCCTTGCAGAACCGGGCAGTTAAGTTCTTGCACAATTTCGAGAACTTGCCGGGGGCACGGGCCGTTCAGACAGAGATCGCCCGCGACGACCAGTTGGTCGATGGCAGGCTGGCGTTCAAGGTCTTGCAGCACTGCTTCAAGCGCAACCTGATTCCCGTGAATGTCGGAGATGATAGCGATACGCATGTGATATCCTTGTAACAAGACAATAACCGAATGCTATAGAACCATAATGTAATATACCGCAAAAGAAGGGCATAAACCAAGTTGCAGCATAGCGTAGGTGTTATCTCCGATACTCATATCCCGCAGTTCAAAAAACTACCCGAAGCAATCTGGGAGCATTTTGCCGGGGTCGAATTGATTATCCATGCCGGCGATCTCTCAGTCCTTTCGGTTCTGGATGAGCTAGAGACCATCGCGCCCGTTGTTGCGGTACAGGGGAATGTAGAGGAGGATGAGGTTATGCTGAAACTGTCGATTAAGCGCGAGGTCGTGGTTGGGTTTTGTAGAATCGGCATTGTACATATTCTGGGGGATTCACATAATCGTGTGAAGGTAGCAAGACGCGAGTTTCCCTCGGCACGGGTGGTGGTGTTTGGGCACAGCCATATTCCCTGGAATATAGAGCACGACGGGCAACTCCTCTTTAATCCAGGTAGCGCGACTGATCGGCGTCGCCAGCCCACTTGCAGCATTGGCATATTGCAAGTGGATGATGAGGAGAAGAGCGTAGGTGGGAAGTTTATATGGCTGTAGCCAAGGATGCGGTTCACAATTCAATACTGCTAGCAAATCGTCCAAAAAAGCTTGGCGAATACCTATGAACAACTCCACACCACTTTAACCGTATTTACAGGACCAACCAAAACGATGTCGATCTGTGTAGGACAAGAATAAACAGGAGGACCATCTACATCAATTTCAATCGTTTCTGTTTTCTGTGCAGGTATTGTTCCGTACGCTGGGATTGTAAGGTATGGTGGGTATCCTCCAATACTACTGAATGGTGAAGACCAGTGCCAAGTAAGATTGCTGTTACCATTATTAGTTAATAGGAGTACACATGACCAGCCGGGGTACCCAGGATTCAAGGATGAAAGATAGATACAGTAGGTATTGCTACTATATGCAGCAGCGTAAATATTCGTCTTATCGACTGCCAACTTTGGTGTATTTGCCTGAATTATTGCGGTTGCAGTAGCTTGAGCATTGCCTATAGCAACCTGCTTGCTTCTCACCTCAGATACCAGTCCAACACTGGCCACGACTATGAGCAGTGCCAAGCCTATCAGAAGGATCATTCTGCCTCTGGAGATGCCTCGGTCCAGTTTTGTTAGTTTTTGTGGGATCATTGTATCAGGTGGGGCGGAGACAGCCTCAGGCGCAGATGGTACAGTGAACAACTCAGAAGCAGATGGAACTGTTATAGCCGCAGGGACAGAGGCAGCCGGGACAGGGGCGCTCCTCTCAGATGGAGGTACTACTGGTGCTGACGGCTCCACGACTTTGTCTGGGACTGGCTGGCGTGTGGATGCGAGGCTAGCGGGTGGGATAGGAAGAAGAGACGGTACTGATAAATGGGCTGGCTGTTCTTCTTGTATGGCAGGGTTCTGGATCAGATCAAATAAGACACCATTGGGTGAGCGCATATAAAGCACCGGCGTTCCCCATTCCACGGTATTGACTACTCCCAGGCTGATTGCCTTACGCGCTTCACTTACAGCCATATCCACAGGCAAGCTATCTGCTAGCGCTTCGTAGAAGGCACGGGATAACTCAATCGCTGCTCGATCAGTAATCTCGTACTGCATAGCCAATACTGCTGGAACGCCGCGACGGACAAGAATGGCGGCAGTGCTAGAGAAGATATCTTTTTCACTGCCTCGTGCCCCTTCACAGGAGTTCAGCACCACCAAACGCAGAGTACGATGGTCAGCGAGCAGTCGCCCTAAGTGCGTCGCGCTTAAGATCTGTGCTCGTCCTTCGTCGTCTTTTAGAGCGATAAGACCTTCCTCAGTATCGGGGTCGAAGCCACCGTGGCCGATGAAGTGGAAGATGTGCCAAGGGCCACGATACATGCTCCGTTGTAAATCCTGCCAAGTCTGGCCTGGGAGCCATGTTAACTCCACCAAGCCCCTGGCTAGCAAGTGCTGAATAGCTTTTTCTACTCGCTGTTTTTCGCGTTTGACATCCAGATCAGCCAAGTCTTTGGGACTGGCTATCATTCCTAAAATGCGTAATGGGAGCCTTACAGACAGTGGTTCGGGAGGCTGTGGCAACTCCAAGTAACGTACGATCGGAGTATTACTAGAGAGGCAGACATATTCAGCTTGCCCCGCATCGTACAAGAATTCCCAAGGCAGTGCTGCTAGTTTAGGAGATTGAATACGCAATTTCAATCGTAACCCCTTGCCTTGGTGGAAGGCTTCGTGCTGGCTCAAAGCGTAACGCGTGTGCACTTCCCCTGTGAAAAGTGCCTCGAATAAAGCACGGCCAAAATTTTGTATGACTTGCTCATCTGGCGAAAGGATTTGACGACGCTTGCCACCTGAGCGGAGTAATACATTTTGTAACGTCAAGAGTTGGTTTTCCAAAGCCAGTTCGTCGAAAGGAAACTTCATGGTTTCGCGCGCTTCGCCAGCCGGGGAGCGAACAACAGCCAGAGGATATGTGCGACCCCTTCCAACGCCAATTTCAAGGTCGAAGTCGAGATAGTCCACCCTGGTCTCCCTTCGCTTTCTCTAGGAAGACTACTATCAAGGACCAAGTTGACACGAACGATGGTTTACTACTGCACTCAGTATACTCCACTGTATGCAGAACTTCAATTCCCAGTGCTATCGCGCTGATAATTGAAGGCTCTTTCCCCCATGATTAGTTCAGATGTGTTAAATACGAAAACACAGCAAGAAATGCAAAAAATTTCTATCTCGCACAATCATAGCAGCCTGTAGACGTAATGGTATAATCAATTAGTGTGATACAAGATTGACGCATCGCGTAAACAAGCGTTGTTTCGTTATTTTGCATATCGACAGTGCAGTCCACAACGTACAATGATTGTCAATCTCCAACTCACTTAATGGGAGGAATCAATGCGGGCCACGTTCAGTTATGCCAGCATCCTGCATGCTGTTGGTCAGGTGCTAGATCAAATCGGCGTGAAAAGCATCGCACTTCACGAGGAAGAGAATGCTCTCTTCATCGAAGGGTTTGATGGCGAAGGCCAGCTTCAGGTACAGATGCGCTATGATATCGCCAGTCTCTACGACTTGCTATGTCGTTCGGAGGATCAGTTAGAAGAGCACAGTGAGCACGTTACAGCAGAATACGAAGGAACGCTCCATCGATTCCTCGCTAATCACGGCCGTGAACTGGTTGGCGCTTCCCGCTAAACAACATTATTCAACGCGGCCTGATATACTCCTGCCCGCCCATAAACGGGCGTAGCGCTGCGGGGATACGCACGCTGCCATCGGGCTGCTGGTGAACCTCGAAAATTGGTATCAAGATGCGTGGCGAGGCGAGAGCCGTATTGTTCAAGGTATGGACGAATTTCACCCTCCCATCCTCATCGCGATAGCGTATATTCACGCGGCGGGCTTGCCAATCGTGGAAGTATGAACACGAATGGGTTTCCCGGTACCGCCCCTCGCTGGGTATCCAGCATTCCAGGTCGTACATGCCGACTTTGCCGTCGCCCATATCTCCAGTACATACATTCACCACGCGATAGGGCAGTTCTAGCTCCTGCACTAGCTCTTCCGCGTTTCTGATTAACTGTTCGTGCCAGCGCACCGACTCCTCGTGATCGGCCTTGGAGATCACATATTGCTCGATCTTGTTAAACTGATGGATGCGAAACACACCACGTGTGTCCTTGCCATAGGTACCCGCCTCTTTACGGAAGCAGGGGCAAAAGCCGACGAAGGTTAAAGGCAGGTCTTCGGCCCTGAGAATTTCATCCTTGTACATACCGGTGATCGATACCTCGGCAGTGCCAACCAGGAATAATTCTTCATCATCGATAGCGTAAACCTGGTCACGCCCCTTAGGGAACTGACCGCTGCCGATAAAGCAGAAGTCTCGCGCCATAGCTGGTACGATCAACGGCGTGAAGCCTTTGCGTGCAATACGATCCATGGCGAAATTCATCAGAGCCAGTTCGAGACGCGCGGCATCCCCTTTGAGTGAGTAGCTGCGCGCGCCCGCGATCTTGACGGCCCGCTCAATGTCTACTACGTCCAGTTTTTGCATCAGCGCGTAATGGTCGAGCGGCTCAAAATTGAACGACGGTTTCTCGCCCCAGTACCTGATGGGCACGTTGTCGCTCTCGTCCTTGCCGATGGGAGAGCTGGGGTCAGGGATGTTGGGCACAAGTAGGAGCAACTGGTAGCGTTCTTCCTCCAATTCGTGCAGCCTCGGTTCCATGGCCTTGATCTGCTCGGCGAGTTGTTTCCCTTCCACTATAAGCGCGTCACGCTCTGCTTTGTCCTTACCTGCCTGCTGGATGCGTTTCGAGATTTTATTCTGTTCAGTACGAGCCTCCTCAACCTGGCGCTGCACTGCGAGCACTCGTCGATCAACATCTAAAAGATAGTCGATGTCAAGCGTGTTGTATTTGACCCGCGCCGCTTCTTTGACAATGTCTGGATGTTTGCGAATAAATGCGAGATCTAGCATAATAGAATTTGCTCCTTCTTAAACAAATAAACAATAAAAAAGCGCCATCGTCCCTTGCGAAGGACGACGACGCGCAATGCGTGTAAGCCGTGGTGCCACCTTGATTCTTTCAATTATCCTGGGTGGAAATTGAAACTCACTGTTGCCTGGTAACGGAGGCGACCGTTGGCGCTTCTAGAGCTGGCTCGCGGGTGGATTTCCCTTCTTCTAGCTGCTGCATTGCACCGTCCTGCAGCTCTCTGTTGCCCGGCAAAAGGTACTCGTCCCGTTCAACGCCTGTCTATTTGTTAGCATCAGCATACCAGTGGTTTTGTTGTTTGTCAATAGCGAACGGTTTCATAATGTTGTGTTTCTAATTTCAGCCAAATATACCACTTGACAAACCAGTTGTAATCGATTACAATTGTTCTGTAATCGATTACAACTTCCAAATTATTTTCTACACTCAAAATCTCTGATTTTCTTACACCCATGCGCGTAGTTTCGGAATTCATGAATGATCCAGAATAGGGTGATCCATGAGTCTTGAGATTGTTTAAGGAATATGCCTGAGTAGCATTCGACGGGAATGGGTGTCTGGCATCAAGCATGTGAAAGGGGGTGTGCGAAGCAGCGAGTCAGGATAGTAGTCACTTGCACAATACGACAAGTGGACAACGAGATGAGCGTAAGTGTTTCATCTTCGATCTTGTAATGTACATCTATCTGGAACTAGTCCTAAGAGAACAGAAGGAGGAAATCCTCAATGCGTAAGTCGGTGTTGACTTTGAGTGTAGTACTGGTATTGGTGGCATTGATCCTTGCCGCCTGTGGGGGATCGACAACTACCAGTGGTCCCAAAACCATTAAAACTATCGGCATGACCGTTCAGGCCATCAGCAATCCCTTCTTCGTTGCTATGTTGCACGGAGCCCAGGCAGAGGCCAAAAAGATCGGTGCGTCAGTGCTATTGGAGGACGCCAATCACGACCTTGGAGTGCAGACCAACGAGATGGATGACTTCATTCAGAAACATGTCGATTTGATCCTGCTCAACGCGGTTGATTCTGCTGGTATCGCTCCAGCGGTTCAGCGAGCGGTCCAGGCTGGCATCCCGGTTATCGCGGTAGACGTGGGTGCACAAGGCGGTGTGTCCGCCACTGTCGCGTCGGATAACGTCGCTGCGGGACGGCTCGCCTGCCAGTATATGGCCGACCGGCTCAAGGGTCAGGGCAAGATTGCCATTCTTGATGGGCCGCCAGTAACTGCCGTCACTGATCGCATAAAGGGCTGTATGGCAGTCCTGGCTGCGACCCCAGGCCTACAGGTAATGGCAAGGCAGGTTGGCAATGGCGACCGCACCACGGGTCTTGAACTCGGCACATCCATTCTGACCGCCAATCCACATCTTGATGCCATCTTTGCTATCAATGATCCCGAGGGCTTGGGCGTCGAGTTGGCGGCCAAGCAGGCCAATCGGAAAGACTTATTCATTGTTGCTGTTGATGGTTCGCCAGATGCCGTTACCTCTCTTAAGGCCCATGGTCTCTTTGCAGCCACCTCTGCGCAGTCGCCATACACTATAGCTATAACTGGTGTGCAGCTCGGCGAGAAGATCCTCGCAGGTCAGAAGATAGACAACACCAATATCAAAGTGCCGGTGTCGCTGGTCACTCAAGATAATGTCGATAGTTACGGTGGTTGGCAATAGTCTTGAAGAGCTAAGATAGCAACCTGAGGCTCCAATTATGCGCAAGAAATGGCTCGTAAAGGTGCTATAGGGTACGCACATTCCGTTGAAGCGTTCTATTATGTGGTTGAGATTGGGCGGCCCATTATTTGAAGCGAAGTTTCGAGAATGAGGCCGTCCCTACATCCTAATCCGTAGCTAGCACGTCTTGTAGTCTTGTAGAAACACTCTAAATCTGAAGTTGTAGTCAATTAGACAGCGTCGTACTTTCATTAACGACGTAGAGCAGGCAAGAGAATAGACATGGCTGAGAGTGCAAGGGCAGATAGCCCAATCTTGCATATGAAGCGCATCTCAAAAAGCTTTCCAGGTGTACAGGCCTTGCGAGATGTGCATCTCGATGTACGTCGGGGAGAGATCCACGCGCTAGTAGGCGAGAACGGCGCGGGGAAATCGACCTTGATGAAGATCCTGGCAGGTATCTACCATCCAGATAGCGGCACGATTGAGCTTGATGGGCGGCCAACGGTTATTGATAGCTCGCAGCAAGCGCGTGCTCTAGGTATCGGCATCATTCACCAGGAATTGAATCTTTCGCCCAATCTCACAGTTGCTGAGAATATATCTATGGGTCGGGAGCCATATACGTTTTTAGGTTGGATTGACTTTCGGACGATGGAGCGCAGGGCCAGCGAGGCACTGGAACAGGTTGGCGCAACCTTCTCTCCTTCTACTCTTGTAGGACGCCTTAGCATTGCCCATCAGCAACTTGTTGAAATCTCCAAAGCGTTGTCAGAGCAAGCGCGTATCCTGGTGATGGACGAACCAACGGCGTCTCTGTCCGAACGCGAGACACAAAAGCTCTTCGAGATCATGCATACCTTGCGCAGCCGGGGCATTACCATCATCTACATCTCGCATCGCATGGCTGAGGTGTATCAGTTGGCCGACCGTGTGACTGTCCTGCGTGACGGGCAATATGTCGATACCCTGGAAGGCCAGGATATTACGGCCGACGCACTGATCCAGCGCATGGTTGGGCGACCTCTCGGCGACTTATACATTCACGATGTAATCGAAGCCGGGGATGTAGTGCTAGAAGCACTTGATCTAAGCGACGGTCGGCATGTAGGACCTGCCAGCCTGACTTTGCGTCGAGGTGAGATCGTCGGCCTCGCCGGTCTAATCGGTGCAGGCCGCACCGAGCTGGCGCGTCTCATCTTTGGTGCGGATCGACATAGTGGTGGCGAGATCTACGTAGAAGGTGTGCGTGTCAACATCAGTCATCCCATAGATGCTATTCGTGCAGGTATTGGCCTTGTACCGGAGAGTCGCAAGGAGCAAGGACTTTTCCTTAAGATGGCGGTGCAGGAAAACATCGTTATGAACACCTTGTCCAGGTTGACTGTAGGGGGTTTCATCGATAAGCGGCGGGTACGGCAGACTGCTCAAAAGTATGTAAACGACCTGAATATTCGTCTTGCCTCGTTAGATCAGGAGGTTGCCAGCTTGAGCGGTGGCAACCAGCAAAAAGTTGTCCTGGCGAAATGGTTGACCCTTAACCCGAAGGTGCTGTTGCTTGATGAACCAACAAGAGGTGTCGATGTGGGGGCAAAGGCAGAGATCTACCGTATTATGAACCGGTTGGCACATGATGGAGTAGCAATCCTGATGATCTCGTCCGAGCTGCCAGAGATCTTGGGTATGAGCGACCGTATTTTAATCATGCGTGAGGGAAAAGTCGTAGCCGAACTGCCCGGTCGTACTGTCACGCAGCAGGAGATCATGTCTCATGCTACTGGCGTCACATCGCGTGTGTAACACTGCGTATAGGGGAGGGGTACAGTGCAGGTTCCGAGCGTGGCTGGACCTTTCTGAAATGAAGGAATAAGAAGGATGAATATACACAGGATAAAAGATATGCATGTTGCTGATAGCGAAACCACACCAGGCAAGACGAAGGCTGCGGGGATAGGTGGCGTAGCTGTATCCGTGCGAGGTCGCGTTTATCGGTTGTGGCAACAACTAGGTATAGCGCTTGTGTTCATACTGCTCTGCGTGATTATGTCGTTCACTGCCCCGTACTTTCTGGATTTCAGCAATTTACTCAATGTCGCTCGCCAGGCCTCGATCAACGCTATTCTCGCTGCAGGCATGACCTTCGTTATCCTGACCGGCGGCATCGACTTGAGCGTTGGATCGGCCCTGGCGGTGGCGGGTGTACTGTCAGTATGGCTAGCGGCGCAAGGTGTCCCCGATGTAGTTGCTGTGCTGGCAGGTATCGTCACTGGTGGTCTGTGCGGAGCGCTTAATGGCGTGCTGATCGCCAAGTTCAAGCTGTCCCCGTTCATCGTTACTCTGGGTGCGCTAACCTATCTGCGTGGCCTGGCATATGTCACTACTGGTGCATACCCTCTCATCAAGGATGATCTCGGCTTCGCTTTCCTCGGCAATGGCTCTGTAGGTCCCATCCCCTGGCCTGTTATTATTGCCCTGGTAGTCTTCGTCGTCGGCTACATCGTACTCAAACGTACTACTTTTGGGCGTCACGTCTATGCCATTGGCGGCAATGAGCAGGCGGCTCGCCTGAGCGGGATCAACGTTGACCGCGCCCTCATTTGGGTCTACGTTATCAGTGGTATATGTACAGGTATAGCAGGCATCATCTTTGCCGCCCGGCTCTTGAGTGCTCAACCAACAGGAGGCCAGGGCTATGAACTCGATGCTATCGCTGCTGTCGTCCTTGGTGGCACCAGCTTCGTTGGCGGCGTAGGATCAATCATGGGTACGCTTATCGGTGCACTCATAATCGCTGTCCTCAATAATGGTCTCGTACTGATGAATGTGCCATTTTTCTACCAATTGATTATCAAGGGTGCCGTCATTATCATCGCTGTCCTGCTCGATCGTATCCGTGCCAGACGCGCTTCCTGATCTCGCGTGAGTGTATTGATGTGACCGGGGCTGGAGCTAGAATCGGTTCACCAGCCATCGATTAAACTTGTAGGCTATATACCATCCCCAGGGAGCGTCACATTCTCGTAGGCGGAAGCGAGAGGAAAATGAATGTTGAGACTTTTTAGTTCTACCTCGTCACCCGGTCTGAGTGGATGAAATGTCCACAGATTCTCGGTCTGGCGTCGATAGAGATCGATAGCCTGTTGTTGTGTGTCTACTAGCACGTATTCCTGGAGCGTTGGACATGCTCGATAGTAATCAAATTTTCTGCCTCGATCATAGGCTTCAGTGCTGGAAGAAAGCACCTCGATTACTACGCAGGGGTACTGGATTATATCGCTGTCGCCCTGTTCCTGATCACGTGGATCGCAACTTATTGAAATGTCTGGATAGACATAGCGTGTTGCGGAAATGCCTACGCGCATATCAGAGTTAAAGACCATGCAGGATTTGTCGCGCAACACATGATCGAGAACTAGAAGAAGATTGATACTAATACGGGAGTGGTTGACCGTGCCGCCAGCTAACATGGTGACGATGCCATCAATGAACTCATAGCGTGTCTCCAGGCTATTGCGGTCAAGAGCCAGGTATTCTTCTACGCTCATGAATTGTCGATGAGGGTCTGCAACCATCTTTTTGATACTCCTTCAGTTGGTTACACGTCCGTTATTGTATATTGTAGCATCTCGCGTGCGTGTTGCGTGTGTGGCCCTCAGGTTAACTCATAGTCTCCATATCTTCATATCGCTGAAAGCCACATCGGTGGGGTTTGTATGATCGGCGCCAAACACACCAAATTAATTAGAGTTGCCAAACCTGGACATTGCTGAATGCAATATCCGTGGAGTTGGTATTGCTCTCGCCGAATACACCGATCTTACCAGAGCCGAACGTATTGTTGCTCACGCTATCAAGATACTGCCCATTGATGTAGAAGAAAATATTGCTGCCGCGAGCAACGACTGTCATGATGTTGGTCTGATTCTGACCCTGTTTAATGAGCGTGGAAGAGTTGCTCAACAGGTTCTTGGCGTGGGTACCCTGGTTATCTACATAGAGGTAGAGATCGTAGGCTCCGCTCTGACTGATACGGAAGAGGTAGAACTTAGAGTTCGCAGGATCAGCACGGAAAATGATACCACCCTCGTCCCCTTGAATGATGGTCATCTGCACTTGAATGGCGAAGTTGCCAAAGTTTGGAGCCTCAGCGAAGCAGGGTTGAAAGAAGCCTTTCTGAGGCATGACGGAGTGATACTGCCCTCCCGTATAAGCACAACTTCCATTTTGGGCCGAACTTGACGCGAGAAGTTGGTCCCAGTTGTTGTTGCTTGGGGAAGTCAACGGATCGCTGAGGACTGGAGTTCCACCTGTCGCCTGGCCGAGGATAGCTTGCAGCGCAGTTGCAGTCGCGGTGGTCGCCGCTGCCGCAGAAGCCTGAGCTGTAGCAGTAGCGTTTGCCTCCGCCATCGAGGTCGCCAATGCGTTTGCGGTGGCCTGAGCGTTTGCCTGTGCAGTTCCTGTAATTTGTGCGTTTACGGCGGCAGTTGCCTGTTCACGCAATTGTTGAGGGCGGTAGATGCCCGCATAGTAGATGAACCCACTGCCTGCAAGAATGAAGACTACGATGACGATCAGCAGGATTATAACAGTTGTTGAGAGCCCTCGCCTCCTTGGTGGTGGCTGGGGTGAGGGTTGCTGCGGATACTGCTGGCCTGCCTGTGGATACCCCATGTATTGTGGAGAATCCGCGTATGCCGCATGGTTTTGGGAGAGATAAGGCCGATCCTGTTGCTGAACCTGGTCAGGGTAATTTGGATAGCTCCCGCCTGGTCCTGCTGGAGGGTAGTTTGGTGATGACGATGAGCCATATGGTCCAACCGGATTATAATTGGGATTCGATACAGGTGTTGGATTGGGCATAGGGTAGCTAGGTGTTGGAGGTGTTGGGAGCGATGATGGCGCTTGCATGTAATCAGTAGGAGAAGCAGGTTCATCCACAAAACCAGGCTGGCTATAATACTGCCCTGAAGGCGCTGCGATAGATACCGTCAATACGAGGTCACCAACTGGTCCGCCTACCCAGGTAGGCTCACCCTGACCCTTTAGACGAATCTCTTCGCCGTCGCGAATACCTGCACGCACAGGCACTGTAAGACGACGTCCTCCTGGAAGCGTAACCGTTCGGCTGCTGCCAGCCTGTGCCTCAGCCTGGCTGAGTGCTAACGTCGCACGAATGTCGCCACCTTGGGGTCCTTCATATGCCATCTCTTTCACCTACGCGCAAATTTGACCATTTTGAATAAGGTCTGTTCTGTGGCCATGCACGAGACCTAGTATAGCACATCAGCACTCAGCCTAAAAGAGCCAATTTCCTGGTTCCGGGATTATACCATGCCAAGCTCCCACTTGGCATCCTCGGTCATTTTATCGGGCGACCAGGGTGGATCGAAAGTCATATTGACTTTGCAAAAGTTGACATTCTCGACCTCCCCCACGCGCATCTCGACTTCGCTAATCACATCTCCGGCCATAGGACATCCCATAGAAGTTAGGGTCATAGTGATTTCAACTTGCCCTGTATCGTTGTTGATGTCAATATTATAGATAAGACCCAGGTCGTAAATGTTGACAGGAATTTCCGGATCATAACACTCATGTAACGCATCTATAACTTCAGCTTCATTAATCTCTGCCATCGTCTCTGGCTCCTTTGCACTTTAAACCAACTAAATTGGTAGGAATTGTACCTTACTACTATAGCTCATATTCTGAGGACTTGTCAAAGCCGAAAGCTAGATCCTATCCTGTCCATGTACAACGAAATAAATCGTTCCACGTCGACTCCTACCGAGGCCAGCATATTTGAGACGTGCAGGCGTTCAAGCGACGGATCGATATCTTCGGTGCGTTCGAAGTAGGCGACGGTCTCTCCTAAAGTGAGGCTACCTGTCAGTTCGACATCAACATACGCCGGCTCCCAGGTAATCAGTTCTGGTTGGAAAGCTGCTGCCAGGCAAAGAGGATCGTGCATCTGAAAAGCTGTTAAACCCCTCGATTGCCCAAAGGTAGAGATGTAGGTATCGACCATCTGCTCGATGAGCCTGTTGACAGGGCTACCGGTGGATGCCAGCATATGTACCTGCTCTCGTTGGAGTAGGGTCTTTGTTGTGACATCGAGTGATACAAGGCGCAAGGGCCAGCCTGCATGAAATACTATATGCGCGGCATGCGGGTCCGCGTAAATGTTAAATTCTGCTGCCGGCGTTACATTGCCGGGGACGCGCAAAGCTCCGCCCATAATCACCACTTCGCGCGCATATTCGGCGATACGGGGCTCCTTGCGCAGTGCCATCGCGATGTTTGTAAGTGGGCCAATCACCACAAGCGTAATTTCTCGCGGCGCAGCCATTATCTTCTCGATTATGAGGTCTACAGCGTGCTGCTTTACAGGCCATAGTGTTGGCTCAGGAAACTCGATACCTCCAAGTCCGTTCTGTCCATGAACATAATCAGCAATGACGGGTTGGCGTAAAAGTGGACGAGCACAACCGCGTGCTACCGGTATATCTGTACGTCCTGTCAGTTCCAGCAGCGTCAGTGCATTGCGTGTGGTCAGGTCAACGTGTACATTGCCGCTGACCGTGGTAATGGCCTCAAGCTGTATCTCGGGTGAAGCGAGCGCGAGAAATAGCGCCAGTGCGTCATCTATACCCGGGTCGGTGTCGAGAATAATACGGTTCATGGCAAATCCTTCTATGTACATACCGAAGGTGGCAGGGCTTGCTTTTTCTTATCAGTTCGATGGTATGATAATCACAATTACTGAGTTGCGATAGAAAAAGAACATTGCCGATTAAACAAAATATCCGGCGAAGGAGTTTGCCAGGTCTGCATCCTGCAAGTATGCGCTATGGTGCCCCTGGATTGATCTGAGCATAGAAAAGCACTTCGCCGTAAGTATCATTGTCCTCGAAACGCATCAACTTCCGCTCGCGTTGGCAGACCCGATTGTGCGCCAAACTTCGTCACTTTTAACGCACTGGCATACACTGCGAATTGCAAAGCGTTCTCCAGGCTCTGTTGCTCGGTCAAGGCCACAGTGAACGCGCCTACAAAACAATCTCCGGCGGCGGTCGTATCAACAACGTGAACCTGGGGAGCGGCCTGATAGGTGGTCTGCGTATTACCTGTTCCGTCGTCCCTGGCAAGTATCGCTCCCTGCGCTCCAAGTGTTATAACAACAATGGGTATACCCTTTTCGTGAAGCGCCGTAGCCACAAAGCGAGCATCTTCATGATTAGCTATATGGGTACCCGTAAGGAAACTTGCCTCGATCTCATTGACGATCAACACCTGTAGTTGTCTCAATACCTCCCATGCCACTGGTTGGGCGGGCGCGAGATTCAAAACGACGGGAATCCCCGCATTGTGTCCCGTGGTAATCAGGGTTTTAACGGTTTCCAGTGGAATCTCCAGTTGTAGCACCAGTGCCCGTGCCTGCGTGATAGCCTCAAGAATGTTTGTGAGCTGCACCTGGTCCGGGCCTACGCACATGTTAGCGCCGGAGGCAACGATGATGGCATTTTCGCCGTCAGGGGCAAGAAAGATAAAAGCGACGCCACTGGCTTCTTGCTGATCGATAACAACGAGTCCCGTATCGATCTTATCAGCCACCAGTGCTTTGAGTAGTTGCTCACCAAAGGGATCTGTCCCCACGCGCCCTGCCATTGCTACAGGTGCGCCCAGTCGTGCCATGGCAACAGCCTGGTTGGCCCCTTTCCCACCTGGGACGAGCTTGAGCGAGCCTGCACCAAGCAGTGTTTCTCCCAGTACTGGAGGGCGTGGTACATGTACGATCTGGTCCATATTGAGGCTGCCAACAACGAGGATAATGCTATTCGTCATAGTATTCTCCTGATCAACTGAATAAATCTGTGCAATTATCCTGTCAGGAAGCATACGATATAGCTGATCAGACATGCAAATCCGGGACAAATACCTATGTGAGATAGGCAAATGAAATCCCCTCCAACCAGGATATCCTGTATTACATCTGAGTTAAATAACCCGGCAGGTTAAGAACTCTTCCCTGGAATCCTCAAATCTTAACCTCTATCATAGTCCTCTCTCAATCAAAGATTAACGACGAACCTTTATATATGAGAGGTAAGGAAGAAAATCCGGCCGCAGAGATGGACAAGTGGCGAGTGCAAGTATCTGTAAAGCAATGCGGTAAGGTAGTAGTTAAAGGAATACAAAACCATGCTCGATGTGTTAGACTCCCCAGCTACACGATTCGCGCAGGAAGCAGAGCGACGTCGTATCGCGCGTGAGTTGCATGATGGTGTCGTGCAATCTCTGACCGCGCTTGTCGCTGACCTGGAGTATTATCGTACACGATGCCTTCCTGCAACAAGTCAAGCCAGCAGTGAAGTTGCTGAAAAAGTGGAAATATGGCAGGAACTTGCACGCGATAGTCTGACTTCCATGCGCCAGGCGCTCGGCGGATTACGCAAACCCTCTGAATTGGACCTGGGTCTGGAATACGCCATAGAGGTTATTCTGGCCGAGCTGCGTGATACTGGCTATAGTGTCCAATTTGAATGCGACAATTGTCCCACTCTAGTGCCATCGGAATATACGTCGAATATCTACTACATAGTACGCGAAGCGCTGACAAATGTAAGCAAGCATGCAAAAGCATGTTCTATCAAAGTACGCATGTTTAGTTTCGAGGGACATCTACATATCAGTGTCAGTGACAATGGCGTGGGAATGAAAAAACAGCGTGTCGCAGCAAAAGCTATTAGCGGCTATCACCAGGGTCTCATAGGTTTGCGAGAGCGGGCAACCTTACTAGATGGTCAACTCACCATCGAAAGCGCTCCCGGCAGGGGAACCCGTGTGGATGTGGATATACCTTTGCCTGGCTTTTGAGCATAGACCGCAGCAGGCGACCACCTTGCTGTAGTCACCAAAAAATTTTGAACGGAAGATTTATCCTTGGAAAGTAGAATGTTGATATCTACCCAGATAGAGGATCCCGCAACAATGCGAGCCCATACCTGGTCCACCGGTGAGCAGACTCAAAGACAAATCAGTATTGTGGTGGTTGACGACCAGCGTCTCTTCCGCGAGAGTATTGCAGGTTTGCTTGCAGCGGAGCCATCCATCTCGGTAGTTGGAGTAGCCGGTAATGGCTTAGAAGCTGTCGAGTTGGTGCGCCAATTTCGACCAACCCTGGTATTGATGGACGTGAAAATGCCTCAGATGGATGGTATCCAGGCTACCCGCCAGATTAAAGCAGAGTTTCCTGAGACAAAGATCATCCTTTTAACGACGTTCACTACAGATGGCTATGTGCTGGAGGGTCTGGCTGCCGGCGCCAATGGTTATATTCTCAAGGATATTTCTGCCGTGGGGCTCATCTCAGCTATGCGTGCTGTCGATAGTGGTGAACAGGTTACCGCGCCTGATATCACTAACCGTATGTTACAATTATTGGAAAAGCAAAACACGGATAAGGGGCAGCTTTATAATGGTTTAACTACACGTGAGATGGAAATGTTGGTGCTGATTGCCAGGGGAATGATTGCGAAAGAAATTGCGCGTACACTTGCAATCAGCGAAAAAACTGTGCGTAATCATATTAGCAGTATTTATCGCAAGCTCGATATCTATGATCGCTCTCAGGTAGTTATCTATGCGATGAAAAAAGGCCTGATCGATATTCACGATGGAGCATAGCGGCGGCTCACCCGGGTGTGGTGTGGGTGCGGGCTGTACCGCCTGCGGCGGCACAGCCCGCACCCACACCACACCCTTAGCGAACTGCCGTAGGTAGTGAGGAGTCAAGCAGCAGGGAGACCTGAATAATTACAAATTTGGCTACTTTAATGGGGGTATCTAGTGTCTACTATTTTTCTGGACCGGGATGGGGTCATTAATGAAAACCGGCCGGATTATGTCAAAAGTTGGAGTGAATTCCACTTTTTGCCAGGATCACGTGAAGCAATCGCCAGGCTAACACAGGCAGGTCATCACATTGTTGTTTGTACAAACCAGGCAGGTGTGGCGCGAGGAAGCATGTCGATTGAGACCGTTCATGAAATTCATCGCAGGATGGTGGACAGTATTAGTGAAATGGGAGGCAGGATAGAGAAAGTATACTTCTGCCCACATGGTAAAGAAGAGGATTGCGCCTGTCGTAAGCCCCGTCCCGGTATGTTGCTTCAGGCACGCGATGAATTAGGCCTCGATATGTGTGACGCGGTGTTCATTGGTGATAGTATCACCGATATACGTGCTGGTCTTGCTGCTGGAGTCCACACGGTGTTGGTGCTTTCGGGTCTCGGATTGGAGCAGTTTCGCGTGCATCATCACGAGGTCAATGGACCATTCCGCATTTGTATTGACTTGATGAATGCCACGGAGCTT
>WNFI01561754.1_pt2 | contig 17562 bp, 15 predicted proteins | sample 5400471 | NCBI WGS metagenome assembly WNFI01 (sample SAMN13153348, study PRJNA577476) | soil metagenome | isolation source: 100 cm saprolite on Douglas fir-dominated hillslope | place: USA:California | collected 2013-09-17 | reverse complement strand
CAGCGCGTCGGCGGCGATCACCGCGCCCTTGATGCCGCCGAAGCGATGGTCGTTGGCGCTGCGCGCGGGAAAGGGCGCCACGATCGATTCGCGCAGCAGGGGAGCGTACGCGGAGCGGAAGATCTCGATGTCGGTCACTCCCAGCGCGCCCGCCGTCTCGCCGTGATAGCCGCCCTGCAGCGAGACGAAACGCGTCTTGCCGCGCCTGTTGTTGTTCGTCCAGAAGTGGAACGCCATCTTGAGCGCGATCTCGACCGCGGAAGCGCCATCGGAGGCGAAGAAGGCGTGCCCGAGCTTGCCGGGCGCCAGGCGCGCGAGGCGCTCGGAGAGCTCCACCACCGGAGCGTGGGTGAAACCCGCGAGCATCACGTGCTCGAGGGAATCGAGCTGAGCTACGAGAGCCGCGTTGATCGCCGGATGCGAGTGCCCGAAGAGGTTCACCCACCACGAGCTCACCGCGTCGAGATAGCGCCGGCCCTCGAAGTCGTAGAGCCACGGTCCCTCGGCGCGCGCCACCGGAACGAGCGGAAAGCGCTCGTGCATCTTCATCTGCGTGCACGGATGCCACACCGCGGCGAGGCTGCGCGCCACCATCTCGCGGTTCGACATCGCCGATCAGCCCGGCACGATGCGATTGATCTGCTGGGCGGCCGCGCTCGTGGCCTCGGTGGCGAGGGACTCGAGGGAGTCGCGGGGCAGGGCCTGGGTGCCCCCGGTGAGGTAGCAAAGCGCCGTGAACAGCGACCTCACCTCGACCGCGGCGAGCGGATCGGGCGTCTCTCCGCCGTCGATCGCCACGCCGTCGACGTTCACGATGACGCGCAGGCCCTCGACCAGGAGCGCGCTCGAGCCGTTCTGGTCGTAGTGCTCCTTCAGTCGCGCGAGGATGAGGCTCTCGAGCTCTCCTTTTTCGGCGTTGCCCAGCAGCGGCACTTTTCGATCCCGTCGATGGGTGGAGATGCATTCTAGCGCCCGCGCGCGGGGCTTCAACCAAAGGGGGCCGGAGGACGTTATTGGGCCATGGTGGCGGCTTCGGGGCGCCTCTGGCAACCAACGGGGGAGAGTGCTAGCAACATGAGTCGTTGATTTCGTGCGAAAAACGTTCCTGTGCACGCAAGTTGCTTCGGAAATGTGCGAGGCAACCGGAACTTCCACCTCGGAATTGTCTTCTGAAGGGAGGCAACGCATGCAAATGCTCGACCGCATCGAAACGCAGCTGATCTCGAATCGGCTGCCGTTGATCGCGATCACCGTTGCGGCGGTGCCGTACGCGAACACTCCGGTCGTGCTCACGCTGCACTGGCACGGTTTCGTCGAAACGCGATTGGCCGAAAGCAGCGACGCGAACGTCGTCGCCTATCAGGCGGTACCGAGCTCGGCCCTGCAGATCAACGAGCGCTGGGACCGGTTCGACCAGCTCGAGAACGAGGTACTGGACGTCGCATGGGAACTGGGTTCATGGGATCTCGCCCGCACCGAAGCGCTGCCGTTCGTGCGCCCGGGCGCGACCGAGCAGGAGTCGCTCGAATGCATGGGCGCCTTCGGCTCGATGCCGCTCTCGATCGACGGACATCCGCCGATGGTGGCCGAGGTGCCCGATGCCGGGGACCTGATCGAGACCGCATCGCGCGCGGGCTATGTGCAGTGGCTCTTCAGGCCGGTGCGCGGCGGCCTTTGGGCGGAAGTCGCGGAGGACCTGACGCTCGAGCATGGGGGCTATCGCAATCCGCCGTGCCCGTACCTGCCCAGTCCGACGCGCGTCGGGCGCACACGCCGCCCGCGCAAGGTCGTCTACCAGTTCGGGCGCTGCACGCGGCTCGCGCGCTAGCGTCGCGGGCGCTGCGCGCCGCCGGCTTCGCGGCGCTCGTCGTCCTGCTCGGCGCCTGCGCGGCGCCGCCCATCGATCGCTACCTCCTGGAGGCGGAGCAAGTCAGTCCCGACGACGTGCGCCTCAAGGGTGCTCGCGGCATTCTCTCGGCGGCGCAAAGCAAGGCGATCATCGAGCAGCTGAAGGCCAAGGCGCCGGATAGCGGCGCTCTCGAGAGGCACATCGCCATCGAGGAAGCGCTTGCCGGCAGCACGCTCAGCATCGGCAACCGCGTCGTCCTTCTCCAGGACGGGCCCGACACGTACACCGCGATGCTCGCTGCCATCCGCGGCGCGAAGCACCACGTCCACATGGAGTCGTACATCTTCGAGGCCGACGACATCGGCAAGCAGTTCGCCGCGGCCCTCGTCGGGCGCGCCAAGGCGGGCGTGAAGGTGCGCCTCATCTACGACGCGGTCGGCTCGAACAAGACGCCGAAGGAATTCTTCAAGGACCTGGAGGCGGGCGGCGTCGAGGTGGTCGATTTCAATCCGGTGGCACCAGGCACGGTGCTGAAAGAAGGGCTCGCGGCCTTGAACCATCGCGACCACCGCAAGCTCACCATCGTCGATGGGCGCCTCGCTTTCCTGGGCGGCATCAACATCAGCGACGTCTACGGATCGTATGGCTCCAGCTCGTTGCGCCTCGGAAGGGAGGACGATCTCCCGTTCGAAAAGCGTCCGTGGCGCGACATCCAGTCGCGCATCGATGGCCCCGCGGTGGCCGACTTGCAGCGGGCATTCCTCAAGCAGTGGGCGCGGCAGAAGAAGGAAGCCGCGATCGAGGGCAAGGACTACTACCCGACGCTGGCGAACCAGGGCTTGAACCTCGTGCGTGCCATCGAGGGATCGCCCGACGACCAGGCGGTCAACGCGATGTACATGGCGTTCATCTCGGCCGTCGACAACGCCGAGAGCGAAGTTCTCGTGATGAACCCGTACTTCGTGCCGCACCCGGAGCTGCGCCGTGCGTTGATCGAAGCGGCCACGCGCGGCGTCGAAGTGAAGCTCGTCCTTCCGAGCCGCAGCGACAGCTGGCTCGCGTACCACGCGGGACGTTCCTTCTATGGAGACCTGCTCGATGCCGGCGTGAAGATCTTCGAGCGCAAGGACCGCATGCTCCACGCGAAGACCGCCACCGTCGATGGCGTGTGGTCCACCGTGGGATCGAGCAATCTCGACTGGCGCAGCCTGCTCTACAACGACGAGCTCAACGTCGTGGTGCTGGGAACCGAATTCGCGAAGCAGATGAACGAGGTTTTCCGCCGCGACCTCGCGGAATCGGACGAAATCACGCGGCAGCAGTGGCGCGACCGGTCCCTCGCCGAGCGGCTGAAGGAGACCGCGGCGCGTGCCTGGGCGCGAATGCTCTAGGGTCTGCTCCGACCGGCGCAGGGGCCTTGCGGCCTCCACCCAACACCCTGTTCCATAAGCGTTTATCGGCTTCATTGGTAGGTGTGAGCGATCGCTCCAAGACGAAACTTCGCAGCCTCAGGGCTTGAAAAAGGTCGCGCTCAGGCCTATTATTAGCACTCGCGGCGAGTGAGTGCTAAACCTCCCCGCCAGCCCCGAAATACCCGAAATACCCAACTAGAGGAGTCGAACCATGAAACTGCGTCCGCTGCACGATCGCGTGATCGTCAAGCGCCTCGAAGAAGAGCGCAAGACCGCATCCGGCATCGTCATTCCCGATACCGCCGCCGAGAAGCCCGACCAGGGTGAAGTGCTCGCCGTCGGCCCCGGCAAGAAGAATGAAGACGGAAAAGTAAGCCCTGTCGACGTCAAGGTCGGCGACAAGGTGCTCTTCGGCAAATACTCGGGCTCCACCGTCAAGATCGACGGCGACGAGCTGCTCGTGATGCGCGAAGAAGACATCATGGCCGTCGTGAACTAACGCACAACCGAATTCGAGAGGAATCAAACCATGGCAGCCAAAGACGTCAAATTCAAAGAGCACGCCCGCACGCGCATGATCGCGGGCGTGAACATCCTGGCCGATGCGGTCAAGGTGACCCTGGGCCCGAAAGGCCGCAACGTCGTCCTCGAGCGCTCCTTCGGCGCCCCCACCGTCACCAAGGACGGTGTCTCGGTCGCGAAGGAAATCGAGCTGAAGGACAAGTTCGAGAACATGGGCGCGCAGCTGGTGAAGGAAGTCGCCTCCAAGACTTCGGACGTCGCCGGCGACGGCACCACCACCGCCACCGTTCTCGCCCAGGCGATCGTCGCCGAGGGCATGAAGTACGTGGCCGCGGGCATGAACCCGATGGATCTCAAGCGCGGCATCGACAAGGCGGTCGCCGCCTCCGTCGAGGAGCTGAAGAAGATCAGCAAGCCGTGCACCACCTCCAAGGAAATCGCGCAGGTCGGCGCCATCTCGGCCAACGCGGATCCGGAAATCGGCAAGACGATCTCGGAAGCGATGGACAAGGTCGGCAAGGAAGGCGTGATCACGGTGGAAGACGGCAAGGGCCTCGAGAACGAGCTGGAGCTCGTCGAGGGCATGCAGTTCGACCGCGGCTACATTTCGCCGTACTTCATCAACAACCCGGACAAGCAGGTCGCGATCCTCGAGGATCCGTTCATCCTGCTGCACGACAAGAAGATCTCCAACATCCGCGATCTTCTCCCGGTGCTCGAGCAGGTCGCGAAAGCGGGCCGTCCGCTCCTCATCGTCGCCGAAGACGTCGACGGCGAGGCGCTCGCCACGCTCGTGGTGAACAACCTGCGCGGGATTCTCAAGACCACCGCCGTCAAGGCGCCAGGCTTCGGCGATCGCCGCAAGGCGATGCTGGAAGACATCGCGATCCTCACCGGCGGCACGGTGATCGCGGAAGAGCTGGGCCTGAAGCTGGAGAACGTGCAGCTGAAGGACCTGGGACGCGCCAAGCGCGTCGAGATCGCCAAGGAGAACACCACCCTCATCGATGGCGCCGGCAAGGAAGAGAACATCAAGGCGCGCGTGGAGTCGATCCGCAAGCAGGTCGAAGAGGCCACCAGCGACTACGACAAGGAAAAGCTGCAGGAGCGCGTGGCGAAATTGGCCGGCGGAGTCGCGGTGATCAAGGTGGGTGCCGCGACCGAAGTCGAGATGAAGGAGAAGAAGGCCCGCGTCGAGGACGCGCTGCACGCGACCCGTGCGGCCGTCGAAGAAGGCATCGTTCCCGGCGGTGGCGTGGCGCTGCTTCGCACCCGCGATGCGGTCTCGAAGGTGAAAACCGACAACGAGGACCAGGCGGCCGGCCTGAAGATCGTCGTGCGCGCCCTCGAGCAGCCGATGCGCGAGATCGCCCGCAATGCGGGAGATGAGCCAAGCGTGGTCATCAACAAGGTGAGCGAGGGCAAGGGCAATTTCGGCTACAACGCCCAGACCGGCGAGTACGGCGACCTGGTGGCGATGGGAGTCCTCGATCCCACCAAGGTCACCCGCTACGCGCTGCAGAACGCGGCTTCGGTCGCAGCGCTCATCCTCACCACCGATGCGATGGTGGCCGAGCTGCCCAAGGACGAAAAGGGCGGAGGCGGCGGCATGCCCGGCGGCGGCATGGGCGGCATGGGTGACATGGATATGTGATCGTCATCCCGGGCGCTGCAGTTGCAGCGATGGCCCGGGATCCAATCACCGGCAAGTCAAAAGCCCCGCTTCGGCGGGGCTTTTTCTTTGGCGATCGCGCGCCATGCTAAATTTGCCGCTGCCGATCGCCGGAAGCTTCATGAAACGCGACAACCCACTCACACCGCAACGCATTCCCGGAGAGCGCTTCCTGCACGCGCCGGGGCCGACGCATATACCGGCCGAGGTGCTGAATGCGATGCACCGGCAGCCGATGGACCATGCGGATCCCAGGCTCGACGCCGTCATCGCCAACTGCGAGTCGGGCCTCAAGCGGCTGCTGAGAACCTCGGACGCGGAGCTCTTCCTGTACGCGGCGAATGGCCATGGTGTTTGGGAGGCGGTCACCGAGAACCTCCTGGGCCACGGCGAGGCGGCGCTCATTCCCGCCACCGGACACTTTTCCGAGCAGTGGGCGCTGCAGCTCGAAGCGACGGGCCGACGCGCGATTCGCACACCCTATCGCGCCGGCTACCCGATCGATGCGTCGGTGGTCGAGGAGGCGCTCCGCGCCGATGCGAAGCGCGAGATCGCCGCGGTCTTCGTCGTGCATACGGATACGGCGAGCGGCATCACGCACGACATCGCCGCCATTCGCGCCGCGATCGCCGCCGCGGGCCACCCCGCGCTACTGGTCGCCGACGTCATCGCTTCCCTTGCCGCAGCGCCCTTCGCCATGGACGCGCTCGGCGTCGATGTGGCGGTGGGCGCTTCGCAGAAGGGACTCATGTCTCCGCCGGGCCTGGGCTTCGTCGCGGCGAACGATCGCGCGGCCGCAGTCGCCGCGCGCAACACCGCCCCGCGTTACTACTGGGACTGGAAGCGCCGCCGCGGAGGGCAGAGCTACCAGAAGTTCTGCGGCACGCCGCCGCAGAATCTGCTCTACGGCATCGAGGCGGCCCTGGCGTTGATCGAGCACGAAGGGCTCGAGGCCGTCCTGGCGCGCCATGCGTTGCTCGCGCGCTCGGTCCAGGCAGCGGTGGAGCGATGGGCGGCCGAGGGGGTGCTCGCGCTGCACTGCCGCGTCCCCGAATCGCGATCGGTTTCAGTGACGACCATCGAGGTGCGCGAGGGCATCGACGTCGAGGCGCTGCGCCGCGTCGCGCGCGAGCGCTTCCAGGTCGCCGTCGCCGGGGGGTTGGGCCCGTTCGAGGGGCGCGCCTTCCGCATCGGGCATCTGGGCGACCTCAATGCCGCAATGATCCTCGGTTGCCTCGCGGGCGTCGAATCGGCCATGCTCGCGCAAGGCATCCCTTACGGCCGCGATGGCGTGGCGCATGCGACCGCCTGCCTCGCCGAGGATTCGAGCGGTCGCCTCGCGTAGTCCTCTCAGGATCGGGAATACAATCTCGATCGCCGCGCAAAGGAGCAAGCGCCATCTTGCTCGTTCACGTCCTGCTCAGCCTCGTGGGGATCGTCACGGGACTCGTCGTGGCCCGCGGCATGCTGCGCAGCGACCGCCTGCCGCGGTGGACCGATGCTTTCCTCGCCACCACCGTGCTCACCTCGGTGACGGGCTTCTTCCTTCCCGCGACGAAATTCCTGCCGTCACACGCGACCGGCATCCTCTCGCTATTGATCCTGGCGGTGACGCTTTATGCATGGTACGGAAGGAAGCTCGCGGGATCGTGGCGCTGGATCTACGTCGCGACCGCGATCGCGGCGCTGTACTTGAACGTCTTCGTGGCCGTGGTGCAGGCGTTTCTCAAGATCGAGCCGTTGAAGGCGCTGGCACCCCAGCAGAACGAGCCGCCGTTCATCGCCGCACAGGCGGTCGTGCTGATCGCGTTCGTCGCGCTGGGTGTCCTCGCCGCGAAGCGCTTCCGTCCCGCCCTGCCCGCCTCGTCGAACTTCGCGCCTGATTCCTTCACGACCTTCGCCCAGCGCTCCTTCTCGCTCCTGATGAAGGCGCCGAACTGATCGGAGGACATTGCGCGCACTTCGGCACCCGCCTTGTCGAGTCGCTCCTTCATCTCGGGCGTAGCGAGGATCGCCATCACCGTCGCGTGCATCCTGCGCACAACGTCGGGCGGCGTCCCCGCGGGAGCGACGATCCCCTGCCATGATCCGGTCTCGAAGCCGCTGAACCCGGATTCCGCGACCGTGGGGATGTCCGGCGCCGCGACGAAGCGATTGGCGCTCGAGATGGCGAGGGCCCTCAGCTTGCCGTCCTTCACGAACGGATAAGTGGCGAGCATGCCGTTGAACATGACCTGGGCCTGGCCGCCGACCATGTCGGTAAGCGCCTGTGATCCACCTTTGTAGGGAATGTAGGTCCACTTGATGCCGGCGCGCTGCGCGAACTCGATGCCGGCGAGATGGTTCGCCCCGCCGAGTCCCGAGACCGCGAAGTTCATCGAGTCCGGCTTGGCCTTGGATAGCGCGACGAGCTCCTTCACATCTTTCGCGGGAACCGACGGATGCACCACCAGGAGGTGCGGCGAGTACGCGACCATCACCACGGGTGCAAAGTCCTTCACCGGATCGAACGGCAGCGACGTGGCCACGCTCGGCGCGATGGCGAGCGAGCCGATGTCGGCGAGCAGCACCGTGTAGCCATCGGGCGTTGACTTGGCGACGAAGTCCGCGCCGATGTTCCCGGTAGCGCCCGGCTTGTTCTCGACGACCACCGGCTGCCCGAGCATGCCGGAGAGCTTCTGCCCCACGGAGCGCGCGAGAATGTCGGAAGTGCCGCCCGGCGGATACGGCACGATGATCTTGATCGGTTTCGACGGCCACGCTTGCGCGAACGCGACTGAGTGAACAACGAAAAACAATAACGCCACGACGAGCCGTGTCGCGCGGTTGAGCGGCAGCTTGCTGTCCGCTCCAACGGCCGCCCCGATGCTTCCAAATCCATTCTTTTCCATTAGTGGATCTCAGGTTCGGGCGTCGCGGCGCCCCCTTCCAGGAAATCGAAGTCGCAGCCCTTGTCGGCCTGCGTCACGTGCTGGTCCCCCGACGAAAGCCTCCGGCGTCACGTGCAGCACGCAAGCGCCGTAGCTCGTGCCGCTCATGCGCGCATCCGAGATGCGCACCATGTCGCGCACGCCCTGCTTCAGGAGCTTCTGCGGAATCGGCAGCTGTCCCCACTCCGGCATTCCCGGCGCGCCCTGCGGACCCGCGTTCTGCAGCACGATCACGCTGTCGGCGTCGACGTCGAGCTTCGGATCGTCGATGCGCGCGGACATGTCGTCGTAGCTCTTGAACACGACGGCGCGGCCCAAGTGCTTCTGCAGGCGTGGCTCCATCGCCGGCGGCTTGATCACCGCGCCCGCGGGCGCCAGGTTGCCGCGCAGGACCGCGAGGCCGTCGGAGGCCACGAGCGGATTGGAGCGCGGGCGGATCACGTCGTCGTTCCACACCCTTGCGCCCGCGATGTTCTCGCCCAGCGGGCGGCCGCTCACCGTCGGCGCCGAACCATCGATGAGCTCTCCCAGCGACGCCAGCATCGCCGGCAGCCCGCCGGCGTAGTAGAAATCCTCCATCAGGTACTTGCCCGCGGGGCGTATGTTGGCGAGCACCGGCGTCTTGCGCGCGAGCGCATCGAAGCGATCGATGTCGAGGGCGACGGCGGCGCGGCGCGCGAGCGCCACCAGATGCACCAGCGAATTGGTCGAGCCGCCGAGCGCCAGCACCGTGACGACGGCGTTGTCGAAGGCTTTCGCGGTGGCGATGTCGAGCGGCTTCACGTCTTCCCACACCATGTCGACGATGCGCTTGCCGGTGAGGGTCGCCATCTGCGCGTGGCGCGAATCGGGGGCGGGAATCGACGCCGCACCCGGCAGCGTGAGGCCGAGCGCTTCGATCGCCGAAGTCATCGCCGAGGCGGTGCCCATCGTCATGCAATGGCCGGGAGAGCGCGCGATGCCGTCTTCGACACCCTGCCATTCCTCCTCGCTGATGTTGCCGGCGCGCAGCTCCGCCCAGTATTTCCAGGTGTCGCTGCCGCTGCCCAGGAACTTGCCCTGGAAATCGCCGCGCAGCATCGGGCCCGCCGGCAAGAAAATCGCCGGCAGGTTCATCGACAGCGCGCCCATCACGAGCGCCGGCGTGGTCTTGTCGCATCCGCCCATCAGCACGCAGCCGTCGGCGGGATAGCTGCGCAGCAATTCCTCGGTCTCCATCGCGAGGAGATTGCGATAGAGCATCGTGGTGGGTTTCTGGAACGGCTCGGAGAGCGAGATCGCCGGCATTTCCACCGGAAAGCCGCCCGCCTGCCAGATGCCGCGCTTCACTTCCTCGGCGCGCTGGCGGAAATGGCTGTGGCACGGATTGATGTCGCTCCACGTGTTGATGATCGCGATCACCGGCTTGCCGAGGTAATCGGAGCGGTTGTAGCCCATCTGCGCGGTGCGCGAGCGATGGCCGAAGCTGCGCAGGTCCTTCACGCCGTACCAGCGGTGGCTGCGCAGCTCCTCGGGTTTCTTTCTTGCCATGTCGCGGTGCCAATGGCTATCAGGCGGCGACGGCCGCGCCGGCGAGCTTGCGGTCGTGCTCGAGGAGCGCTACCGCGGCGGGCTTCACCGCGGCTTTCTCCGCGGCATCGAGGTTGGAGATCATCGGCAGGATCGGGCCCATGTCGGCGATGCCGGCGAGAGTCACCGCCTCGTGCAGCACGCGGATCGGCCCGCGCGCATCGCGCTGATCTTCGAGCGGGATGTAGGCGGCGCGGATCTTCCCGGCCTCGTCGTACTTCTTCGCCTTGAGGAGCGCCAGGATCTTCATCGAGCCGCGCGGGCCGACGCACACCGAGCCCGAGGTGAAGCACTTCAGCCCGAAGTCGCGCAGGTGCACGATCGCCGGGCGCTCGCCGATGCCGCTGATGATGATGTCGCAGTTCACGTGCTTCACCAGCTCGTCGAGGTACGGGTCCTTCGCGGGATCCTCGCGCACGATCGCGTACTTGATCGCGCAGACAATACCGTCGCGCGCGAGCGCGCCGAGTGTCGCGGGCTCGATGTAACCCAGCCCCTTCACGTACGCGATGATCGGTTTGCCGAGCTTGTCGGCGAAGCGGCGCAGCGCCGTGGCCACGCCGCTGTCGTTCGACGGATTGCCGAAGGGCAGCGCCATCGCGGTCGGGAAATCGCGCGTGCGCAGGATCGCGGCCTGGTCCATGAGCTTGCCGTAGTCGGCGCCTGCGGAAGGAATCACCCATGTGTCGGAGCCGGCAGCCTCGGCGAGGAAGTCCAACGTGGCCGCGTATTCCGACGCCGGCAGGTGATAGAAGTTGGCATTGCCGCCGTACATCAGCGTGCGCACGCCGCCGTCCTGCAGGTGGCGAATGAGCGCGCGATTGGGTTCGGGATTGAGCGTGAGGTCGGCGCGGCGCGCGAGCGGCGGCACCGAGAGCACGGAAGCGGATAGATCCGCCGGGGTGACGGGGGTCGTTTTCACAGGGGGAGCTCCGGGAGAAATCAGCCTTTGGATGGTAGCGCTATCATCAGGCCGCTGTCAACTCAGGCGCTGGCCCGTCCGACGAGTTTGAATCCGATATCGATGATGCGTTGCGGGATCGGCCGCCCCGCAAGGCGATCGATGACGAATCGAGCCGCCTGGCGTCCGATCGCGGTGCCGTCGATGCGCACGGTGGAAAGCGCGGGATGGAAGTCGGCGGCGAAGTTGTTGTCGCCGAAGCCGAAGACGCGCAGATCTTCCGGAACGCGAATGCCGCGGGCTCTCGCCTCGGTGAGCGCACCCAGGGCGAGGATGTCGGAGCTGCAGAAGACCGCGTCGATGTCCGGATGCGCGTCGAGAAGCCTCGCGAGGGCGCGCCGTCCCGCGCCCAGCGTCGTGGGCGTGGGCATGGGCTCCGCGGGCACCTCCGCCACGCCGCCGCGCGCGGCCGCTTCGACGAAGCCCTTACCGCGCAGTCCGGCGCGATAGTCGTTGGCGGTGACAAGCCCCGGCTTGCGCGAGCCGCGATACAGCAGATACTCCGCGACCGCCGCGCCCGCCTTCTCGTGCGAGAAGCCCACCAGCATGTCGATCGGCGTCGGGGTGAGGTCCCAGGTCTCGACGACCGGAATTCCCGCGGCTGCAAGGCGCTTGCGTCCTTCGGGCGAGTGCATCACGCCGGTCAGGACGACGCCGTCGGGACGCCGGGCGATGATCGCGTCGAGAAGCTTGTCCTCGCGGGCCTCGCCGTAACCCCCCTGGCCGAGCATGAGCTGGTAGCCCTCGGCGTCGAGCGCATCGGTGAGGGCCTGGATGGTCTCGAGGAACACCGGGCTCGCGATCGTCGGCACGAGGGCGGCGACGAGCCGGCTGCGGCTGGAGGCAAGCCCGCCCGCGATGCGATTGGGAACGTAGCCGGTGCGCGCCACCGCCTGCTGCACGATCGAGAGCGTCTCGGGTGTGAGTTGGCCGGGATTGTTCAGCGCGCGCGAAACGGTGATCGGAGAGACCCCCGCCATGCGCGCCACATCGGTGAGCGTCAGGCTGCCGCTGGTGCGGCGCCCGCGGCGCGCGCGGGTGGGAGGACGGGACATGGGCGCATCATACCCGCAAATGATAACGCTATCATCGGCGCGGCGCACGCACCTTGGCGATGAGATGAAAGACTGGAATCGTGAGCGTCACAACGATCACGTAGCGCACCACGTGCGCGGCGGTGACGAAAGCCACGCCGATGCGCAGGACCTTCGCGGTGATCGACATTTCCGCAATGCCGCCGGGCGCGGAGGCGAGCAGCGCGCTTCCCAGGTACGCGCCGCTGCCCCACGCGATGCCCGCGCCGACCAGGAGGGCGAGTGCCAGGGTGATTCCGACCGAGACGCCGAGGGCGGTCATGAAGCGCGGGGCACCGGCGAGGAAAGTGCGATCGAAGCGCGCGCCGAGCGCGCAGCCGAGCAGGACCTGTGCCGCATTGGTGAGCACGCTCGGAACCGATGACCACGCCATTCCAGAAACAGTGAGCGCGATCGTGACAACCAGCGGGCCCATCATGTACGCCGTGGGCACGCGAAGCTTTCGCGCGAGCCCACCGGCCGCCGCGGCAACCGCGAGAAGGATGGCGAGGCCAAGTGCATCGAAGGGCACGATCACCGGCACGTAATCGTCGGTGGCGGAGAAGCCGGCGAGCGTGATGCCGACGGGGAACAACGTCACCACCAGCACCATGCGCATCGAATGCGCGAGGGCGACACGATCGGGTGCGGCGCCGAAGCTCTCTCCCATCACCGCCATCTCGGCTGCGCCGCCCGGCATGCTGCCGAAGTATGCGGTGGCGCGGCCCACGCCCGAAAGGCGCGTGAGGACGAATGCGCTCACGGTCCCGAAGCCGATGGCGGCGAAGCCGAGCGCGACGAACCAGGGCCAATACTTCGCCACCTCGTGGACCACGGGCGCGGTGAAATAGAGCCCGAGCGAGACGCCGACGATCACCATGCCCGCATTGCGTCCGCCCGGAAGCGGCTCGAGCCGCGCGCCGGCCATTTGCGCGGCGGCCATCGCGAGCATCGATCCCATCAGCCACGGCAGCGGCACCTTCAACCATGCGAACGCCGCGCCACCGAGAGCGCACACCACGAGAGCGCCCGCGACGGGCACGACCTTCTTCGCTTCCAAGCTGGGAGTGGCTTCGAGTGGACCGGAACGGCTATAATTTAATGCTTTCCCGGCCTGGTAGCTCAGTTGGTAGAGCAGTGGACTGAAAATCCATGTGTCGGTGGTTCGATTCCGCCCCAGGCCACCAAATTTTGGCGGGCGTTTTCGGCCCGCCAAAATCGGCTAGGCGGTGACCATGCCCATATTCGGCGGGCCGCTTCTGCCCGCCAAAATCGGCCGAGGTGACTCACCTTGGCAAATTTGAAATCCTCGCCCCCCGTCCTGATAGCTGGCGGCGGCATCGGCGGCCTCGCTGCCGCTCTCGCGCTCGCCCGGCTGGGATTGCCCTCGAAAGTGCTCGAGCAATCCGCGCAGATCGGCGAGATCGGCGCAGGCATCCAGCTCGGCCCCAATGCGTTCTCGGCGTTCGATGCGCTCGGCATCGGCGAGCGGGCGCGCAGCAAAGCCGTATACACCGATCGGCTCGTGATGATGGATGCGGTCGACGAGTCCGAGATCGCGTCGGTTCCGGTGGGAGAAGCGTTTCGGCAGCGCTTCGGCAATCCCTACGCGGTGAGCCACCGCGCCGACGTGCACCAGTCGCTGCTGGAGGGCGCGCAGCGCAGCGCCGCGATCGAGCTCGTCACCTCGGCGCGCGTCGAGAGAATCGAGCAGGACGCCGACACGGTGACGGCGATCGATTCCGAGGGCCACTCGCACCGCGGCGTGGCGATGATCGGCTGCGACGGCGTGAAGTCGAGCGTGCGGGCGCAGTTCGTGAACGATCCGGTGCGCGTGTCGGGCCACGTCGTGTATCGCGCAGTCGCCGACGCGAGCACCTTCCCCTCCGACCTGAAGCTGAACGCGCCGTGCCTGTGGGCCGGGCCCAACTGCCATCTCGTGCACTACCCGCTGCGCGGCGGCGAGCAGTACAACGTGGTGGTCACCTTCCACAGCGCGAAGCCGGAAGAATGGGGCGTGACTGACGGCAGCCGCGAGGAGGTGATGCCGTATTTCGCCGACATCGGGCCGCGCCCGCGCCGGCTCCTCGACCTGCCGAAGAGCTGGAGGCGCTGGGCGACCGCGGATCGCGAGCCGATCGGCCGCTGGTCGTTCGGCCGCGTGACGCTGCTGGGGGATGCCGCCCACCCGATGCTCCAATATCTCGCGCAAGGCGCATGCATGGCGCTGGAGGATGCGGTAACGTTGGGTGAGGCGCTCGCCCGCGCCGGGGGCGATTTCACGCGCGCCTTCGCCGCCTACGAGCAAGCGCGCGTCGCCAGGACCGCGCGAGTGGTGTTGATGACGCGCGAGATGGGGCGCATCTACCACGCGAAGGGCGTGGAACGCCTGGTGCGCAACGACCTGTGGAAGGATCGCACGCCCGAGCTGTTCTACGATTCGCTGCAATGGTTGTACGGATGGAAAGTGGAGACCTGTCTATGAACACGCGGGATGCGCAGGCGCAGCGAGACGACTTCTACCGCCGCATCGACCCGTCGCACCTGGCGCCGTTGTGGACGCGCTTGAAGGGGCTGGTGCGCAGGGAGCCCACGCCGCTGGGTGTCCCCCACCGATGGCGCTATCGCGACGTGCGGCCGCTGGTGCTCGAGGCCGCGCAGCACATCACCGCCGAAGAGGCCGAGCGCCGCGTCCTCATCCTCGAGAACCCGGGACTGCGCGGCGGCTCGCAGATCACCGGCACTCTCTTTTCGGGGCTGCAGCTCATCATGCCGGGCGAGAGCGCGCCCGCGCACCGCCATACGCAGTCCGCGCTTCGCTTCATCATCGAGGGCGGCGGCGCGTACACGACGGTGGACGACACCAAGGTCATGATGGAGCCGGGCGATTTCATCATCACGCCGGCGTGGCGCTGGCACCTGCACGGCAACGAGAGTGCGGCGCCGATGGTGTGGCTCGACGGGCTCGACATTCCGATGGTGGCGCACTTCAACACGAGCTTCCGCGAGGACGGAAGCGAGCGCGCCACCGCCGCACCCGCGAGCGAGGCGCTGCCGCCGATCCATTATCCGTATCGCGAGGTGCGCGCCACGCTCGCCGAAAGGGCGCGCGCCGGCGCGCCCGACGCCCACCTGGGGCATCTGGTGCGCTACCTCGATCCCGCCAACGGCGGCTGGGCGATGCCGACCATCGCGACCACGATCCGGCTCCTGCCCGGAGGCTTCGCCACGGGGCCGTATCGCTCGAGCGACAGCGCGATCTTCGTCGCGGTCGAAGGGCACGGCGCCCTGGAAGTCGGCGAGACGAAGCTCGACATGGCGCCGCACGATGTCGCGGTCGTGCCAGGGTGGATGCCCTACACGCTGCGCGCCGCAGAGGACTTCGTCGTGTTCTCGTTCTCGGATCGTGCCGCGCAGGAAAAACTCGGTTTCTTCCGGGAGCAGAGGCTGTGACACAATACGGGCCGCCTGCCTGCTCGCCACAACCATAACGAATGAACGTCTCCTCCCGGCGCTTCGGTAATGCCGTCGTCCTTCGCGTGGAGGGTCGCCTCGACCAGGACACCTGCGGCGCCTTTACCACGGAGCTGATGTCGCACGTCGATGGCGCCGCGCGCCAGGGCGGGGCGATCGTGCTCGACCTCTCGGGCCTCGAATACGTGTCGAGCGCGGGCCTGCGCTGCTTCATGCTCGCCTCGCGCCAGGCCAAGGCGCACCACGGCCGCATCTTCGTCGCCGCGCTGCAGCCGATGGTCACCGAAATCTTCGAGATCAGCCACTTCAACCTCGTGTTCCAGGTCTTCCCGACAGTGCGCGAGGCGCTGGGCGCGGTGTCGGCCGAGGCCGCCGCCGCATTCGAGAAGGGATAGCTCCCCATGCGCGTGCGCTTCTGGGGCACTCGCGGCTCGATCGGCGTGGCGCTCACCGCCGCCGACGTGCGCGACAAGCTGGCACAGGCGCTGATGCAGGCCTCGGGGAAGACTTTCGCGAGCTACGAGGAAGCGCACGCCTACGCCGCCTCCGAGCTCGACTTCTCGCTCACCCATACCTTCGGCGGCCACACGCCGTGCGTGGAGATGGAGGTGCCGGGCGAGGAGTATTACGTCTTCGACATGGGCACGGGCGCGCGCCCTTTCGGCGTGCACGTGCTCGCCAAGCAGGCGCGCAAGCCCGCCACCGTGAATATCTTCCAGTCGCACGTGCACTGGGACCACATCATGGGGTTCCCCTTCTTCGGCCCCGCGTACGTTCCCGGAACGAAGATCCGCATCCACGGCTGCCACGAGGTGCTCGAGCAAGCCTTCCGCCTGCAGCAATCCCCGCCGTGCTTTCCGGTGGGATGGGAGCAGCTGGGAGCGTCGATCGAATTCGTGAAGCTCGAGCCCGACAAGCCGTATGAGCTGAACAACGTCACCGTCACGCCGCACCTGCAGCTGCATTCGGGGGACTCGTACGGTTATCGCTTCGAGCACGGCGGCAAGGCGGTGATCTACTCGACGGATTCCGAGCACAAGCTCGAGAACCGCGCCGAGGCGGAGAACTTCGCGGCGTTCTTCCGCGGCGCGGACGTGGTCATCTTCGACGCCATGTACGCGCTCGCCGAGGCGATCAGCGTGAAGGCCGACTGGGGGCACTCGAGCAACATCGTCGGCGTGGAGCTCTGCCAGATGGCCAAGGCGAAGCACCTGGTGCTCTTCCACCACGAGCCCGCCAACAACGACGCCACGCTCGAGGGGCTGCTCAAGGAGGCTCGGCGCTTCGAGGAGCTCACGCGCGGCGAGCAGCCGCTCAAGGTTTCCGCCTCCTACGACGGCCTGGAGATCGATCTCTGAACGCACTGGGCGGCCTGCGGGTCCTCGCCCTGGTGCTCCTCGCCGTGTTGTCGCTTTTCCTGCTGACGGCCCCGGCCGCGCAGCCGCTGCGCAACGTGGTCTTCGACGGCTACCAGCGCTTCTTCCCGCTCGAGCGCGTGACGCAGCCGGTGGCGATCGTCGTCATCGACGAGGCCGCGCTCGCCAACTTCGGGCAGTGGCCCTGGCCGCGCACGCGCATCGCCGATCTCGTCACGCGCATCTCCGAGCACGAGCCCGCGGCGATCGGGCTGGACCTGCTCTTCTCCGAGCCGGATCGCTTTTCGCCCGCGGCGATCGCCGCCGAGATCCCGATCCTGCCGGCCAATCTCGCGCGGGCGCTCGAGGCGCTGCCTTCCAACGACGAGATCCTCGCCAAGGCGATCGGCGGCAAGAACGTCGTGCTCGGCATCGCGGCGGGCTACGTCGATTCGCGCTTCGCGACGCCGCCGCGGGCCGAACCCGTGGTCGTCACCGACGAGCGCATCCCCGAGCGCCTCAACAACTATCCCCACTGGATCGGCAGCCTTCCCCTCATCGATGCCGCCGCCGCCGGACGCGGCCTGATGAATTCCGGCCCGCAGGATCAGATCGTTCGCCTGGTGCCGTTGGTGGAGCGCGTGCAGGGCGTCATCGTGCCTTCCCTCGGCGTGGAGACCCTGCGTGTGGCGATCGGCGCGGGCATGCGCCTCGACGGCTCGCGCGGCGGCCTCATCACGATGCG
>WNFI01180094.1_pt1 | contig 17563 bp, 19 predicted proteins | sample 5400471 | NCBI WGS metagenome assembly WNFI01 (sample SAMN13153348, study PRJNA577476) | soil metagenome | isolation source: 100 cm saprolite on Douglas fir-dominated hillslope | place: USA:California | collected 2013-09-17 | reverse complement strand
TCCTGCGAGTGGCTTGGGCAAGCCAATGCAGCCTGGCGCCGTCGTAAGCCCTGTCATCCACCGTGTCTGCATCCAGTGCAACAATATGTTCCGCGTCTCGCCTGATAGGTTTGATGCCAAGCAGTGCCCAATCTGTCACAAAGGCTGAACTCTCATAGCCAATTTATGCCTTTCGAAGCCATCAGACCGGCTGCAATCCGTGTTTCCTTCATTTCCCTAATCTTTATCCACTATGCCTTTCCCGCCCCCGTAACATTTCGTCGCTCCCCGCGTAGTACACTGTGAACCCTCTGTGCCCTGTCTTACGAACTCCCAGCTAGGGGTCCTTCGATGATTGAAGCTCGCGGCCTGTCCAAGCGCTTCCAGGACAAGAAGCGCTGTGAAATCCGCGCCGTCGATAACGTCAGCTTCACCTGCCGACCCGGCAAGATTTACGGTCTTCTCGGCGCCAACGGCGCCGGCAAAACCACCACCCTTCGCATGCTCGCCACTATCCTCGAGCCCACCGACGGCACCGCCATCGTCTGCGGCTACGACGTCGTCGAGCAACCCGAAAAAGTCCGTGCCAACGTCGGCTTCCTTTCCACTGCCACCGCTCTCTATCGCAGGCTCACTGCCCAGGAATTTGTCGAATACTTTGGCCGCCTCAATGGGTTAGACGAAGCCACACTCAAAAAGCGCGTCGACACCATATTCGGCCGCTTGGACATGAATGGTTTCCGCGACCGCCGCTGTGACAAGCTCTCCACCGGCATGATGCAGAAGACCTCCATCGCCCGAACTCTTGTCCACGATCCTCCGGTAATGATCTTCGACGAGCCCACCAACGGCCTCGACATCATGACCGCCCGCACCATCACCGCTTTCATCCGCGAATGTCGCAATAACGGCAAGACCGTCATCTTTTCCACCCACATCATGAGCGAAGTCGAAAAACTCTGCGACACCATCGGCATCATCCAATCCGGCAAGCTCCTTGTCGAAGGCACACTCGGACAGCTCCGCGACAAATACGCCGAGCACGACCTCGAGGAAATCTTCGTCAAAGTCGTCACTCCCCACTACGTCGCCGAGGAGGCTAACTGACATGTCCATTCGCAACGTCGGCATCGTCTATCGCAAGGAACTCACGGAAGCCATCCGCGACCGCCGCACGGTCATCTCCACGATACTCGTGCCGCTCTTGCTCTTCCCCGTTCTTAGCGTTGGCTTTGGCTCCCTCGCTGTCGCCCTTGTCGGCAAGGCCAAGGAAGAAGTCCCCAAAGTCATGCTTCGCGGTGGCGAAGATTCTCCCGCCGTTGTCGAAGGGCTCAGGAAGCTCGATAAAATCGACATCGCGACAAGATCGAAAAGTATATGAAGGACTACCGCGACAAAGTCGTGAAGGAACGTTTGGCAGCCAAGAACCTGCCCGAGACCGTCCTGAAGCCCTTTGAAGTAAAGCGCGAAAACGTCGCGCCCCCTGAGAAAGTGAGCGGCGCCGCTTTCGGCGGCATCATCGGTTATATGGTTATCCTTCTCTGCATGACCGGCGCGATGTATCCCGCTATGGACCTGACTGCCGGCGAAAAAGAGCGCGGCACCATGGAAACCATCCTTTCCAGCCCCATCTCCCGTATGCACCTCGTCCTGGGTAAGTTTCTTCTGGTCCTCACGGCAGCACTGGGCACAGCCGCCCTCTCCGTCTTGTCTATGGGCGTCTCTTTCTCAGTCTTAGGTCACTACACTGGACAAACCGCCAGCGGGCGCGCTGCTGCCGCGGGTTTTCTCCTCAAGCTCGGCCCCAAGACGGTTATATCCGTCTTCCTCATGGCCCTCCCCGTTGCCGTCCTCTTCTCCGCTACCCTGATGACCATCGCGCTTTTCGCCAAGACCTACAAAGAGGCCCAGAGCTATCTCACGCCCATGACGTTTGTCGTTATCATACCCGCCATAGCCGCCATGCTCCCCGGGGTCGAGCTCACCCCCAAGCTTTCCATCATCCCGATCTTGAACGTCAGCTTGCTTTGCAAGGAACTCGTCACCGGCACCTACCACTGGAATCTCATCGCCATCATCTTTTCCTCCACCTGCTTCTACGCCGCCGCCGCCCTTTTCCTCGCTGTAAAAATGTTCCAGCGCGAATCCGTCCTCTTCCGCTCCTGATCTTCTTCTTCCTCTTCCTGTTCCTCTTCCTTTTCCTTTTCCTTTTCCTTTTCCTTTTCCTCTTCCCTTTCTTCTTCCTTTTCCTTGTAGGGGCGCAGCATGCTGCGCCCTCTTTCAAGCTATCCGATTTTTAGCCCAGTGGCCCACACCCTCCTGCTGTGTGCTTCTCCATTCAATCTCGTCTCAACGCAACCAGAAAATCGCCAGTGTACGAATCGAGGCACACCATTTTGTGCCTATATCCGCAAACCATAAAAAGGCGCACACTGGTTCCGAGGTTAAATCCATGGTTGCTGCTGCAAGTGTTTGGAAGAAGAAATACGACGACTTGAAATCCAAGCGGAACTCGCTATTCGCGGCCTACACAAAGGACCCTCAAAATTTTCTCCTCGCCCGCGAAATCAAAGCCCTCGACGACGAAATTGCCGACTGCACCCAGCACGTCGAACAAGAAAGGCGCGCCGAGCAGCGCGCCGCCTCCCCCGCCCCCAAACTCGTCACCACCCCAAAGTAAAAACGTAAACGCCGCGAACGGAGAAATCTCTCCCCTCTCTTCTTCGGCGCTTTAACGTTTCGGTGCTCACTTGCCACAGCATTACACAGCAGGCCCGGATGGCGCACCCAGCCGCATTGCCTTTGGAAATCGCTTTGACAGTTCCCCAGCGCGTCTCTAAACTGACCACTATGGTCGTGCACCTTAAGCCGGAAACCGAATCCCGCTTGCAAGAGCTTGCCGCGACAACCGGCCGCGCGCCGGATGAACTCATCGAGGATGCGATGATTGGATACCTCGCTGAGTTGACCCAAGTGCGCGACATGCTCGATGGCCGTTATGATCAGATCAAGAGCGGCCGAGTACAGCCCATCGACGGCGAAAAGGCATTTGACCAGCTGCGCCAAAAGAGCCAAGACCGCCGCCGTTCATGAGCGGATTTGTTCTCCACCCGGATGCGTTCCGACCGTGTCCTTGCGGAGATCCAGGAGGCGATTCGCTCTCTCGTCCCATTCCCTCAACTGGGCCACATCCGTTCTGATCTGACTTCGCGGCCCCTTCGTTTTCGGCTCGTGCGGGATCTTCTGATTGCGTACGCCCCAGATGAAAAGCCCCTCCTTGTCGTGGCTGTGCTCCACGGTCTCCGCAATCCCCGGGTCATCGCAGCCCTCTTGCGTACAAGAGAGTGAACTATGGAAGCGAGGTCCACCCATTTGTCGCGTGAAGCGGCAAGCATTTTTTCGCTTGTGGCAAGCATTTTACAGTGTATGCTGTCGCCATATCCCCGCCTTATGCAGGAGCCAAAAAATGTCAACCGCCCCACTGGTGCCCCAGCGCCTCGCGTGGCCGCGCCCAAAATACATCTTGTTCGCAGTCATCGGTGTCATGGCCGTCTACGTTCTTCGGCACAATGAGCATTTCCTCATTGACGCCAAGGATCCTGAATGGCCGCACATCCAGCACTTCAAATGGTGGCTTCTGCCGCACGGCTTGATGGGCGCCTGCGCCCTCTTGCTCGGCCCCATGCAGTTCTCCGAACGCCTTCGCCGCCGCTTCACCAAGTTCCATCGCGTCGTCGGACGCTTCTACGTCGCCGGCGTTTTCGTCGCCGCTCCTCTCGGCTTTTACATTCAGCACTTCGAGGAACGCACCGGCTCTGCCCGTTCCTTTAGCATCGCCGCTGCGGTGGATGCCATTTTGTGGATGCTCACCACCGGCGAACACGCCATCGAAACGATTGTCTGGGGCTGCCTCGCCTTCTCCCTGCTTTTCGCCGACGTCGTCCTGCAATGGCAGGAGCTTCGTCGTACCTCCCCGGCTCCTGCCAGAGCTCAGACCGTTGCTGGAGTATCTGCCCCGTCAGCCGTCCTCAGCGGCGACTAAAATCGGCTGAGCGCCTCTCACCGGACGCGCCACCTAATTCAAAAGCCTGGCCCGCGCGCCCTTCGAAACATACACCACATTCTTAAGAAATGGTGTATAGTTTCGGCATGGGCAGAACAAACATTGAGATTGACGAGAGCCTAGTGCGCAAGGCGCGCAAACTGACGCGGCTTAAGACCAAGCGGGAAATCGTGGACAAAGCGCTGGAACTCCTGGTGCGCTCGGAAAGCCGCAAGGGCATCCTTCGGCATTATGGAAAGGGAATCTGGAAAGGTGACTTGAAGGCGATGCGCAGGAACCGCGGTTGATCCTCGTGGACAGCTCGGTGTGGATCGATTTTTTCAGTTCAGCCCCTGGCCGCGCGGGAGATGAGTTGCGGCGGATGATCAGCGACGCCGAGCCTTTTGCTCTGACTGGGGTGGTGGTCGCCGAGATCCTTCAAGGCCGCCTGACAACCATTGATGCCCTCATCGCGGCGATTGCCCTGGAGCATCGCGCCAGCGTGTTCACTCTCGACAAGGACTTTTCTCGGATCGCGCGCTTGAGGGGGCTCCAGCTTCATCCGCTCGAGTCGCAAGAGTTAACCCACGGTTAACCGGAGTGGGCGTGATGTCGAGGAGCGTTTTCTGGCCGACCTTGTACCAGCATGCAGCGATTCGGTTTTCCATTATCCCCAGCTACGACCGGAAGCAATCTTCTAATCTGTCTCCGATGCAATACCGTAAATGTTACTTTGCTCATTCGAAAGCCGTTCCTGGGTGTCTACGGGGCAAAGTGACTCCCCTTCCTGATATCCTTTCGCTATGGACGAAGGGAAATGGGCAGAACAATTGAGGGCAGGTATCGGAGGCCAACAATTGTGGCGCCTTCGGGACAAGACCGCATCCGCCACAGCTCTCGACTTCGTTACGGTTGGAAACGAGATGGCTGGCTCAACGGCCGATCCAACTAGAGGTGATGCCGTCGATGGGATCGGGTTTTTGCTGCAAATGGCGGGTGAACTCGTGTTGGCCGCCGGGCGACTGTTATCAGATGGAGAGCACTACGCCGGCAGTGCACTCCTCCGTCAGATTACGGAGATTGAGCATTTAACTTGGACGATCAAGGAGAATAATCGAAATGCTGTTGACTGGCTACGGAGCAGCCACGAGGAACGAATGAAAAACTTCACACCCGCCCAACTCAGGAAGACCGCGAAGGGTAGGTTTCTGGATAAGGACTACCAGGATCATTGTGAACAGGGCGGCCACCCGACTGTAAGAGGGATTTCGCTTCTCGGCGGAAGAAATAAAGCGATCGGGCAGCTTTTTATGGTTGATCTTCTGACTCACTCATGGAGAACCTGGGACCAAGTTGCGATTTGGTCCCGGACCTTTCCGCGAGCCTCGAGAGCTGTAACCGCTCGGCATCGGCAGATCAGCTTGCGCTTGTACCGTTGGGGACAACAAGATCCAATATACAAGTTGATGGTCGAGCGTTTTCCGGACAAGTAAGAGTCACAGACTCAATGCTCCACTGGTACGTGCCCTGACGAACCAACTAAAAAGGATAGACGGACGATGAAACTGGTTTCCGTGAACACCGGATTGCCGCGGGAAGTGAGCTGGCACGGGAGAATGGTGACAACGGGGATCTTCAAGCAGCCGGCCGGGGGACGGGTGGCACTGCGCAAGCTGAATCTGGATGGAGACCGCCAGGCGGACCTCACCGTGCATGGAGGCGAGCACAAAGCCGTTTACTGCTACTCGCTGGCGCATTACGGCTACTGGAAGAGAGAGTTGCCCGGGCGGGAACTGCCTATGGGCATGTTTGGAGAAAACTTTACCATTGATGATGGCGGCCCGGGCCTCCTAGGCGGGCAGGAATTGCTGGAAGAGTCCGTTCATCTGGGCGACCGGTTCTCCGTCGGAACGGCGGAAGTGGTGGTGACGCAGCCGCGGCTGCCTTGCTACAAACTAGGCGTGAGATTCGGCTCCGACGACATGGTGAAGCGGTTTCTGGCAAGCGGGAGGACGGGTTTCTACGTGGCGGTCCTGCGGGAGGGGGAAGTAGGCGCGGGCGATGAGATTAAAGTGATTGCGCGGGAGCCCAACGCCGTTGCGGTTTCCGAGATCACCCATCTATATGTAGTGAAAAGGTACGGAGACGCGGAGATCCGCGCCGTGCGGCGGGCGCTGCGAGTGGAAGAATTGCCCGAAAGCTGGAAGGAATACTTCCGGGAGCGCCTGCGCCAGGCGGGAGAGACAAACTAGAAAAGTGAAACTAGAAAGCAGGGAAGAGAAAATTCTCACTTTCAACTTATAACTTACAACTTTCAACGCAACGGGTTGACAACGCGAACCGAACCGTAAGTCTGCCCTTCCGCCAAGTCTTCGGAATAGAGGACCGTAGCCCCGGAACTCCCGGCAGCTTGCAGAATAAGTGCATCCCAAAACGAAATCTTATAGCGCGATTCGATCGTCAGGGCTTGTAGCACGGACTCTGCGGTGTTGACCACCACGTCCCAGCTCGCATAGTCCTCGATCAACCGTCTTGTCTCCTCGACGGACAACGGGCGCGCGCTTTTGCGCCGGAGATGGATGCATAGTTCCTGGAGAACCTGAGTGCTCAGCACCCCGCCGCCGGAGCTCCACAGCTTCTCAATCAACGTTCGCGCCCGCTCGTGCTTCGCTCCTGTACCGAAGTCATGCGCGTACACCAATATGTTGGTGTCCACGAAGCATTTATCGCTCATGAAGTTCGTCCCGCGAAGCAGCAGGACGCCAGCCCAAATCCAGGCCCGTTCGTAGCCGCGCTAAGGCGCGCTTTCGTGCGCGATCGTATCCTTTGCGTTTTTCCACCAGTTCCTCGAGTTTCGCGGCCAGCAGGCCGCTGATCGAGCTGCCCTCTTCGGCCGCCAGTATTCGCGCCTCCCGCAGAACCTCCGCGTCGAGTTTCAAGGTAATGTTCGTTTTCATTGTTAGCACGCAAATGCGTGCAGCACTATTTTACGTGCTCTAGGATCGGCCGTCAATCCCCGATCTAGCACCGTGTAGGGTCGCGCTTCGGCGCGACCTGTCTTTCCGTCCTCGGCGCCGTTAGCCGCCGTTACTCTACCCGACCAGGTCGGGACGCGTAGGGCTTTTACTTTTCTTCACCTTCTGCCGGCTTCCCCAGTACTCAAGATTATCCCCCCCGGTCAGCTGGCCGCACTGGTCCTCTGCATTCCATGGCTTTTGAAGCCTTGCACGGACGCACAGTGAACTCTACCCCTTTGTTTTCTTCTCTTTGCGAAGTCGTTCGAACAAAGATGCCAACCTCATGAATATTAGTACTATAATAGTATTTGACAAATATTATAACTCATGGTAGCATAGGTCGTGATTGATCGACGAGACCTGCCCCGAAACCCTCGGGGACCCCGCCAATCGTCTAAGTCCCATTTACACAGAGCACTCGGTGCAAAGGGCCCCACCCCAGACTTGCACCTTTCCGGAGTTCAGATCGAAGCTCCACGGCAACTCTGGGAGGCAGATTCCGACCTGGTCGGGGTGTTAACCCCTGTCCTGCCTTTCACCAGGCACTCTCCGCTGACCTGCTCCAACCATGTCGGAGTCACTGCCCACTTTTCGCTTAAGTCCTTTACCTGCAACACTTACGGACCTCCCCGCAAGTGTTGCAAACAAAAGACTTACGGCTTGCTTAAGTCCTTTAGCTGCAACACTTACAAAAAACACGGGGGTGGGGGATCTCCCATGCTGTACATGTTAACTAGGCATCCGGCGACGATGCTTATCCTGAGGAGTCCGCCGCGGCGGACGACGAAGGATCTCTCTTCGCATCCGACGTCGATTGCTCGAACGGCAACGCGCACATTGTCGTATCTTGAGGTAGCACCCATCACCCATGCGCCGCCGCCTGATTCGCATCGCTCTGATTTTATTGCTCTTCCCGCCGCTCTTGGCGGCCGTGGCCGGATGGCTTTCCGGCCCTGCGTTCCTCCATCCCATTCGCCGCCACTTGACTCCCGGTCTGATCCGTGAGGCCGACGCTTCCTTCGCCGTCACCGGGGCAACCCGCGAGGATTTCGACGTTCGCGCACCGGATGGAGCCCCTCTCCGTGGCTGGAAAGTCCGCCCGAAAAACCCCAACGGCAGCTGGGTCCTCCTCTTCCATGGCGTTGCCGACAACCGCATCGGAGTCATTGGACAGTCGGAATTCCTGCTGCGCGCCGGCTATAGCGTCGTCATGATGGACGCCCGCGCCCACGGCGCCAGTGGCGGCCCCATCGCCACCTACGGCTGGCTCGAACGCAACGACACCCGCGCCATCATCGACGCCCTGCTCTCCTCGGAACACGTAGGGGCGGGGCTTGCCCCGCCCGCTTCCTCCTTTACCTCATTTGCCTCCTCTACTTCCTTAACCTCCACCTCCTCTGCTTCCTTAACCTCCTCATTTCACCTCTTCGCCCTTGGCGAATCCATGGGCGCCGGCATCGCGCTGCAATCCGCGGCCGGCGATCCCCGCATTGAGGCCGTCGTCGCCGAAGCCTCTTTCGCTGATCTCCGCGAAGGAGCTTACGATTACGCCGGCCTGCGAAAATTCCCCTGGCTCGGCAAGACTCTCTTCGCTCCCGGCGCCTGGGCGCTGCTGTATCGCGCCGAAAGACTCGCCGGTTTTCCGGCCGCGGAAGTCTCACCGGTAAAAGCCGTCGCCTCTCGCCCTTTTCCCGTCCTCCTGATTTGCGATGAAATGGATGTGGCCTTGCCCTGCCGCCATTCGGAGATGATCTACGCCGCCGCCCGCGGCCCCAAACAACTTTGGGTCGTGCCTCGCGCGTTTCACACCGCGGCTTACGGCTTTGAACCCGAAGAATTCCGCCGCCGCGTCCTCTCTTTCTTCGCGGCGCGCTCCCCCGCGTCCGATTCCGCTCCTTCGCAAAACTTGCCTCCTTCCCCGCTCCAACGCTTTTTTCCGGCGCGACCATCCTTCCCACAAACAAAAAAGGCCGCTTCCGCGGCCCTTGCAAGTACCCATGCCATGCCTTCAAACATCGCTTACTTTGTCCCTCTCGCCTCTCCTTCTTCTCTCTTGCCGCTTCTTTTTGGTTCTCTTTTCTTTTTTCCCTTCTAACTTTTTCCCTCTGTTTTCTGCGTCCTCTGTGTACGGCGTCTACCCCGGCTCGGTCGGGGCGCCCTCTGCGTTAAATTCCCTTTTTTTCCAACTTTTCAACTCCAAACATCCAACTTCCGTTCCATTTCCTGTTTTCCAATTTCCATTTTCCACTTTCTCCCCTCAGTGTACCGGATGCTGCCGCGCTTCCCATTCCTGGCTCAGCCGGCGCACGGTTTCCCGCAGGCGCACCGCCAGCGCGGCAATCGTTTCGAGCCGCTGTTCTCCGCCGTGCGGGAGTTTGCCGTCATTTTTCCTGTGAACCTCCGCCAGCAGGAGTTCCGCGTTTCCCAGAATCCCGGTCAGCGGGTTGTTCAACTCATGCCGGAGCACCTCTCCAAAATCTTCCTCCGCTTCCTCGAATGGATCGCGAGCGCTGTCCGCCACCCGCTGCGCCTGCCGCAAGCGGCTCCGGATCAGACCCAGCGCCAATGGCAGGCATCCTCCATCGCGCATCACATAATCGGCGGCGCCCGCATCGATCAACGCTGAAAGTTCCGCGCGCCGCTCCGCCGTCCCAATCACGATCACCGGCGCATAGACCGCCAGCGAGGTCACCACCGCGTCGAGCCGTGGCACGATCCCTCGCGGTCCATCGCCTTCGGGCGCGATCGCCGCCTCTTCGAGCAAAATCACCGCCGGCGCATCTTCCTCGAGGATTCGCCGCGCCGCGGTGACACTGGTCACGGATGCCACGCGCACTCCCGCGATACTCGCTTCGAACTCCCGCCGCGCCGCCGCGCATAGCGCGGCATCGTCGCTCACCACCAATATGGTTTGTTCCCGGTTGCCCATGGCCCTATCCATTTCTTGCTGCGTTCTTTCTTGCCAGCTCGCCAGTCGGCGGTTGATGGCCGGCCGTGATTGCCAGGACGCTGTGAACTTTCTCCGTCAGCTCTTCCACCCGGAACGGTTTGGCGACGTGCGGCAGGTGGTTCCGTTCCAGAAACTCGCGCGTTTGCGCGGCGATGATATCGCCGGTCACGAACAGGAACCGCTCTCGCAACGGATTTCCGGACCGCTCCAGCGATTTATAGAAATGCTGTCCATCGAGGCCGGGCATCTTCATGTCGCAGATGACCAGGTCGAAGGACTGCCGCGCCGCGCGCTCCAGAGCTTCGCGGCCGTCCAGAAGCACGTCCACTTGCATCCCCTCGTCTCTGAGCACGTCGGCGATTAAGCGGGCCACGGTCGGCTCATCCTCCACCACGAGCACGCGCACGCCTTTTCCGGATTCGAACGCGGGCGCAAGTCGATTCTCGCGGCCTGCGGCTTCGGGGAGCCAGTTCTCCCGCCCCGGCAGAGGAGAACCCACCGCCTCTTCCTGCGCGGTTTCCGCAGCCGCTGGAAGTTCGATTTGGAAAACCGCACCTCCCTGGGGAGGGCTCAAGACGTGCACCTGTCCGCCATGTTCGCGCACGACGCTCAATACGATGGCCAGCCCCAGCCCGGTCCCGACGCCCGCGGGTTTGGTGGTGAAAAAAGGATCGAAGATCCGCGCGAGGATCGCCTGTGGTATTCCCGGCCCGTTGTCCGCCACTTCCAGCAACACCCGCCGCTCGCTGATTCTTTCTGTCCGCAGCCGGATCGTTCCTCCCTGGCCGTGCTGCTCAAGGGCGTACCGTGCGTTGCCGACCAGATTCGTCAACACCTGCTGCAGATGGCCGTGGTCACCGGGAACCAAAGGAAGGGCGGTGGCCAGATCGATCTCCACACGAATTTTTTCCGCGGCGAGGCTGAACCGCTGGAGGTCCATCACGCGGTGCACGATTTGATTCAAGGAAACCGGACGCCGCTCCGGGAGCGTTTCCCTGGCGTTCAGGAGCAACTGCCGCAGAATGGTGCCGGCACGCTCCGCCTCCTGATAAATCTGCCGCACTTCCTCCGTGCGCCCGGGAAGATCCTGGCGCGCCAGAAGCCGGTGCGCGTAGCCCATAATGCTCGTCAGCGGGTTGCTCAATTCATGCGCGACGCCGCTGACCATCTGTCCGAGCGCCGCGAGCTTCTCGGTCTGCAGGAGTTTCGAATGGAAAACCCGCTGGGCGGTCAGGTCGCGGTAGATCTCCACACGTCCCAACTGCCGCCCGGTCGGATCGAGCACCGGCCTTGCGGCCCTCTCGAGGATGCGCGGCGCTGGATGCATCATTTGCAATTCCTCGCGCACGCCTCCTTCGATTCCGCGCGCCAGTTCCCGCCAGCGCTCCGTGAAGGGCGCCGGTTCCGCGGCATGACTTTGGAGACGACCGATCAATCCCTCCAGCGTCTTGCATTCCTCGGATTCCTCGGGAGCCAGACCCGCGATCTGCGTGAATCGCGTATTCATCGCGCGGATATTGTCCTGGGCATCGAACAGGACGACTCCTTCTTCGAGCCATTCGATGACGTTTTGCAATTCGATTTCCGCACGGTCGGCCTGTCCTGCCGATTCACGGGACATCAGCGGTTCGAACAGGATTAGCGTGCCCTGGCTTTGCACCGGCGCCGCCGGGCGCAATCGCACAGCCACGCCGTTGTGGAGTTCCGCCCGAGAAAACTCATTATCTGTGCCGGCCCTTTCTTCTCCACGATCGAGCACATTTCTCAACCACGTCCCGAGGCGCTCCCGGTCGCGCCCGCAGAAGAGCTCGGTTAAGTGCGCTTGCGCCGGAATGCCCAGGGGGTCCGGCTCGTTGGTCTTAGTGGCAAGGCCTGCTAACTTCCTGGCGCCACGGCTCGCCGCCGTGATTTTCCCGGCCGCATCCAAGAGCAGGAGTGCTTCGCCGGTGCAATCCAGCAATGCTTTCGGCCAACTCGCGAGTAGCGACGCTTCTTCTTTTCTCCTTCTCTGGCGGAGAGCGGACGCCGCTAGAACCGCGCGCAACTCCAGGCGGTCGAGAGTTGCGAGTGAGACGGCGCTGCCCGGCAACCCCGCTACCAGCATCCCAAGGAGCTGCCCTTCCGACTCCAGCGGAAACGCGACGATTCTAGTCACCGATCCCTGTGCCCCGCTCATGTGTGACTCACTTCCGATCGCTTGCCGCGCCTCCAGCGCCCGTCGCCACACGCTCGCCAGCGGTTCGCTCTCGAGCGCGCGCGTCCACGAGTCATCCCCGCTGCGCCAGTGAAATTCTACGGAAAAGCTTCCGCCGGATTTTTCGCGCTGATCCCGCAATGCGCCGATGGCCGCGAACGCCGCGCCGGTACCATCCCCGTTCGCCGGCGTCTCGGTGCAGCTTTCCACCAGGTTGGAGAGCAGCACCTCGACGGAAGTAGCGGCTGCCTGTTGCACGAGGAAACGCCTGACCGCGCCGAGGTCCTCATTTCGCAGCCGGGCGATTTTCTGCTCCTCCTCAAGCCCCAAGGCCAGCGCAAGTTCCGCGGCAACCGATTCCACGTGTTCGCGGGAACAGGCGGGTTGCTTTCCCATGCTTCCGGCAAGGATGACTCCTTTCAATTGTTCTTTCCTGGCAATGGGAACCCACAACGCGTGACGCAGTCCGACAAGCAGCCCGATGATGGGATTCGCGGGAAAGGCCTCCAGGTCTTGCTCGACAGTTTTTCCCCGGAGAAGCAGTTCCTCGGGGAGCGGAGGCTCCACCGAAAGACTAGCCCACTCCGGAGGGGTCTCGGAGTTTCCCCGGTCCCACACCATTCCGTGAAACCCGGTTGCAAACGCGTTCTGCGGGCTTGCATTCGAATCCGCCTCGAGCCAGACGCCGAAGTGGCCCGCGCGTCCCTGATGCGCGAGCGACTTCAGCGCTTCCTGCAGCAATTCTTTGCGAGAAGCGCCGTTCAGGGCCGCGCGCGCTACGCCTCGCCCGCTCGATTTTGTCTCCGCCTTTTTCACCCAAATCCTCATTCACGCGCCTCGAAACTGCCGCGCTCTCATTGCGCCGACGCAGCGGTCGGGCTGGACAGACAATAAAAGATGAAGAGCGCGCCGTAATCGCCCTTGCATCGGCAGGCCCATCAGGAAATGTCAGTTTGCCTCGATGAATCAATCACTTAGAGGGGAGAGCCAGCCGTAGGAAATTCCATGTCGAGACTTTGCTTGGCGTTCTTCCCAGAGTGAACCGCTGCGGAGAAGGATCGCGTGGCTGGTGACTGGTGATTGGTGACTGGTCAGATGACGAGCGGTCGAAGAAGGCGGGACCGAGGCGCCGCGGAATCGGAAGAGTCTGGTCCGAGCCGCGCATCGCCCACGGACACAGAGTCTTCAGGCGGTTTGCCTTGCCGGATGGAACGGGTCCTCATACTGGAAAACTGCTAAGTCGAAATACCAAAAGCCAAAGGCACTCCTGAAGAGAACTTGCGAACGCGTCGTGCCCTTACTGCTCGGCGTGCTCCATGTGGTACTGCTTCAGCTTGCGATAGAGAGTGGTCTTTCCGATGCCGAGCATGCGAGCCGCCGAAAGTTTGTCGCCCCCCGTTTCGCGAAGAGTGCGGAGAATCGCGCGCCGCTCCAATTCCTCGAGAGGCAAAATTTCATCTTTCTCCGGCGTCCTTTCGGTGGTGGGAAACTGCAAGTTGGAGGGCAGGTCACCCACGTGGAGGATGGGCCCGGAACCGAGGGCGACGGCCCGCTCAATGGCGTTTTCCAGCTCGCGCACATTTCCCGGCCAATCATAAGCAATCAGCCGGCGCATGGCGTCTTCGGAAATCGTGCGCACCGGGCCCTGGGGGTCGGAAAACTTCTCGAGAAATGCCGTCACCAGAATGGGGATATCGCTCTTGCGGTCCCGGAGCGGCGGCAGCTTGACCTGCACCACGTTCAGCCGGAAATACAAGTCCTGCCGGAACGTTCCCGAGCGAATCGCGGCATCCAGGTCCCGGTTGGTCGCGGCGATGATGCGCACGTTGATTGGCCGGCGCTCCGTCGAACCCACGGGCTTGACCTCCCGCTCCTGCAGGGCCCGCAGCAGCTTGGCCTGCAGGTCCACGGGCATGTCCCCGATTTCATCCAGAAAAAGCGTGCCCCCCTGGGCGGCCTCCAGCAAACCTTGCTTTGCCTGAACGGCTCCGGTGAAGGCGCCCTTGACGTACCCGAACAACTCGGATTCGATCAGCGTGGACACCAGCGCCGAACAATCCACCGGCGCGAACGGCCTGTCCCGGCGCGGTCCCGAAAAGTGAATGCTTCGCGCCACGAGCTCTTTCCCCGTTCCGCTTTCCCCCAGGACCAGCACGGGATACTCGTGCTGGCTCACCTTTTCGATCATTTTATAGACGCGCTGCATTTTCATGGAAACGCCGGTCAGCCCGCCGAACCCCGGGCGCGTCCGCAACTGCTCCCGCAATAGGCGGTTCTCCTGCTGCAGTTCTACGGCCCGCGCCACGCGTTCGAGCCTGGAGCGCAACTCTTCAATCCGGAACGGTTTCGTCACGTAGTCTACGGCGCCGATGCGGGTGACCTCCAGCGCGGATTCGATGGTTCCGTACTGCGTCAGCACCACCACGGCAACCTCTGGATGAACGTCGTGCACTTGTTTCAGCAGCTCCACCCCGTTGGTTTGCTGAAGCTTCAAATCCGTCAGAAGAATGTCTATGGGAGAATGTTCCAAGACCTCCAGCGCCTCTTCGGCGGTGGCCACGGCAACGGCCTTCATCCCGCATTGCTCCGAGACCGTTGCACAGGTCTCGCGGATCGATTGCTCGTCATCCACGATAAGGAGATTCATGGGCACAACCTCGCGGCGGACTGCTGCTTCCTCGCTCATGGGGTATACTGAGAGCCTCCGGCTGGCGATCTTATCTGCATCTTACGTTCCGTTTCAGGAACTCTTCCCGGACTCATTCATAAATCAATACATTAGCTAAATAACTACATTCTTGGCAAGTTCCACTTTGGGACTCAGTCCCGGCCCTCCCTCTCTTTCCGTTCCAATTCGGGAAAGGGTCGCGCGGAGATCCCGCCAGAGCCCGCTCCCAAAACGAAGCGGGCTCCTCGAATCCTTCTCGAAGAGCCCGCCTGTTTGATCTCGTATTGCTTTCCGTTCCCTCGCCAGAAGATACGAGTCACTTCCGGAGTTCTTCCGCGAATACTTAGCGGCTAGGGCTTGGCCTTCTTCGGCGGCGCCGGGGCGGCCGTTTTCTTCTTGGGTGTTTCACCGCCGCCCCTGCTGAGAAGCGTCAAGGCGTCCTTGGCACTGAAGGGGAAGCGGCGAACGGACTGTTCACCGGTGGTGCTCAGAGTGACGTCGACGCGCCGGTTGTTGGCCAGGCGCACGGTCAGCAGGTTTTTCAGGATCTTCTGCTTTTCCGCCGGGCTCAGGTCAGGATCGGCTTCAATCAGGTTCTTCACCTCTTCGGAGGTCATGTTCTTTTCAAAGCCAAACGCTCGAGTCTCAAGGTGATCGGCAGGTACGCCCTTTTCAACGAGGTAACTCTTGGTGCGTTCCACGCGGCGCTCGGAGAGCTTCACGTTGTAGTCCTTGGCCCCGCGAATGTCCGCATGGCCTTCGAGAATCAAGTGAGCGTCCGGCCGGTATTTCAGATATTGGAGAAAGTCGCTCGCCAGCGTATCGAGCGTCGCTGCCTGGCTAGCCATCAAGCCGCCCGTGGGTTTCGCCACGGTGGGCTGGGCCGTCGGGAAATAGATGCTATGCAGCGCCAGCTTGGCTTCCAGTTGCTTGATCTGCGGCGGCTCCTTCACTTCCACGTTGCCGGAAGCATCGGCGGTGCCGCCGCGGCCGTCGTTCACCGTGCACTTCACGGTATACGTGCCGGGCTGAAGGCCCGTGGCGTCAAACTGCGCATTCGAACCGCTCGCCACGATCTGTCCACCGGTGGCCGTGTAGCTGTAGGTCAGGGGATCGTTGTCGGGGTCGCTGCCGTTGCAAGTGACGCCGGTGCGCTCGCCCGGTAAAATGGGGCTGCGCTCGATGGAGAGCGTCGCCGCCGGCGGATGATTGGGCTTCTCTTCCACTTTGATGTCCGCCGCGCACGAGGCCAACCCGCCCTTGCCGTCATCCACTTTCACGTTGATGGTGTAGGAACCAACGCCCACGCCCGACGAATTCCAGCGCGCTTCCGGGCCCGTGCCCTCCACCGCGCCGCTCGTCGCCGTGTAGCTGTAGGTCAATGGATCGTTATCCGGGTCGCTGGCGTTCACGTGCACAGCCACGCTGTCGCCCGAACCGGCATACACCGAAGCCGGACTCACCGAGCACGCCGCCACCGGCGGGTGGTTCGGCGGAGGCGGTGGCTTGGGAATCCCGAACCGCAGTACCAGGCCCGTGCCGGCACGGAAGTTGTTCTGCCGCGCGCTGGCTGCAACCGCGGGGCCCGAAAAAGTGGTCATGAGGTAATCCAACTGGGCCACGCGCCAGGCGACGTTCCTCGTCAAGACCATATCGATGCCGCCGCCCGCCGCCAGCGCGAAGGCATTCTGCGAATCTACTCCCGCGAGTTCGATGCCGCTCTTGGCTCCGCCGACGAGGAACTCGCCGAAGGGAACGAAGTGGTCGAACTTACGCAAGTTCAGCCGCGGGCCAAAGAGATAGGTGAAGAAGCTGCCATTCGCCGATGTGTTGCTCCCGGTCAAGGGGAAGAGATTGCGCTCAAAGATGTAACCGCCGAACTCGCCGGTAAGTCCCAGCCACCTCGACGCGTTGTAGGTGAACGAACCCGACCCGCCATGGCTGTTGAAATTCGCGAAAGGGTCGCCGGGCGCGAAATTGATGTAGTCATACATTCCCGCGAATTCATACCGGGGCACCAGCTGGCCTGGCGGACGCGCGTCGGCGGCAGCTTCCGCCGGTCCGGGGAAGGGGGCCGGCCGCGGCGTCGCAGGCAACGCGAATACACCCTTCGCCGCCAGCGCCTTGCCGCTCCCCGCGGGGTTACTGGAAGGCGCGCTCTTCTCAGCGGCCGTTGCCGTGTTGGTGGTCTCGCCGGCCGCTGCGCTGCTCTTCTGCTGCGCGCACAGCGGGAAAGCCAATAGCGCGCTCATCGCCAGTGCTGCACACCAATTGCGCATGTCTTTCCTCCTGAGCTTCATCCATCAAATCCCGTTTGGTTTATGTGCTGCCTGCTAACCGCGCGCTGCTCCCGGCGGGCTCCGTTGGACACGTTGCAGCTCTTTAACTTGTCGCTTCCTCCTCCGCAGGCACCCACATCTCCCCACACCCATGTCCGGACCAATGGAGAAAACTGAAGAAGCAACGGGACGCGGCGCAGTAAGGCTATTCCACAATTCACTTTCGGTGCAACTATTTTGCGCGCCAGGGCTTTCCTTTCCGCTGCTCTCAACTGCCGACTGTCAACTTTCCCAACCTGCGCTACACTTCTCTTCTTATGAACTCGATCACTGCGCTCGACAACCTCTGGATGGGACGGCCGCGTTCCATTGCTGCCGGCCTTCTGGAATCGGACGGCCACCGCGCCGTTATCGACCCCGGCCCGGGCTCCACG